>JACCDT010673522.1_pt1 | contig 53547 bp, 54 predicted proteins | sample 7446291 | NCBI WGS metagenome assembly JACCDT01 (sample SAMN15323446, study PRJNA562643) | freshwater metagenome | isolation source: river surface water | place: USA:Blue River Watershed | collected 2017-08-17
AGAATTCCATTTGCCCTCTTCAATCCAAAAGAGTGCGCCGGAGTTTGTCTTGGTGGGTGGAACAATTGCATAACTTCCCGTCCCCACCTCGGTTGCATTGAGTGATGCAGCCGATACTTGAGCCCCAAAAGTTCCTTTCCAGCCAGCAATTGGGTTATGCGCCAACTCAAAGCGGGCTTCATTGGCGATGTTCTTCCATAGAGATGCTGCTTCACCAGTGTTGGTAAATTCAGTATGGTTGTAATTGGAGTTAGCTGCACTAAATTTGAAGGACGAGAATCCTGAAAATGGATCACGCGTTTGATGTTGCAGGTCATATCGATTCTGCGACTGATTAATCGAGCCACCTTCCGGTGTTGGAATGCCGTAATTGTTATTAAGGCGCTCAACAGAAACCCCGGTATACCCATTTTGGCCAATATATGAAACACCGACACCTAAATTATTTTGATTGCTAAATGAATTGGGTAACTTACCAGAGTACGGAACGCTTTGCGGCTCCCCCGGATTGATTGACCATTCTTGGTTTGGGCCGCCTTGGTTCGCATACCCTGGAATGCGATAGTTATTGGCGTTATTAATGGCAGTATCAACGTGCACTGCTACTGAGCCAAAAGCACCATCTACTTCCACTGCTCCAGCTCTGCCATTATTCACAGTTTCATAGCTGGTATTGATTGCGCCTGTAGGTCTATCCGGTAAGTTGGTCAGGATGCGATCATTCACAACGTTAACAAGTCCACCACTTGAGCCTGAGCCATAGAGTAGGGCAGCAGCACCCCGTAAGACTTCAACTTGATGGGTATTTTGCATGTTGTTTCCAACGGCGTGATCTTGCGAGATGTTAGAAACATCCCCAACTGACAAGCCGTTCTGCAAAATCTGAACGCGCGCACCTTCAAGACCGCGAATAACTGGACGCGAAGATCCCGCCCCATATCCTGTTGCTGATACACCCAATTCATTAGCAAGCGTAGCGCCAAGCGTGCTACCTAATTTATTTAATAGTTCATCGCCTTGCAAAATCTTTGTCGGCGTTAAGATGCTTTGGGTAGCTTCTTGAGAGCCGGTGGCTGTAATTTCAAAAGCAGGCTGGGGTTGCGCAAAGCCGGTAGCGCTAATGAATCCCAAAACCAGAATGTAGATCAGCTTGTGCTTAACTAATGGCTGATTGATTTGATACATCTTATTTACCTCAGTCCTGATGTGCGCCACTTCTTCAGCGGCGCAATAAATCTAAAGACCAAACAATGTAGTTTGGCGTGTCTGACGATTTATAGGGTGAGGCTAGGTGGGGCTCTAGATTGATACAGCCCAACATAGACACGGGCTGGTGAAGAGGTGTTAGATGCCAATTGCACTTCATGCAAGAAGTGATTCACAAGGAAAAGATTGGGTTCTGCAGCAACAAAGCCGGCAAGCGTCAGTGCATCAAGCAGATGACAGCTTGCTGCGCCATGTCCAAGAGTAGGGACTTGATCTACAGAGCTCTGTTCAATACTTTGGTGGTGGATTCCGGAGTGGGCAATGCCGTGAGCGAAGCCAATCCAGTGAGTGCCTAATAAGCTCGCAAGCAAAAAGCTCAGGGCGATCCACCCCCGTAATTGCTTGTTCAATCTGCTTAAAAATAAGGCTTCCATGCACCGAATCTTACAGTATTTGCCCTTGTAGACCATCTCGGTGTAGAATATCGATTCCGTCGGAGTGTAGCGCAGCCTGGTAGCGCACCTGCTTTGGGAGCAGGGGGTCCAAGGTTCGAATCCTTGTACTCCGACCACTTTCTCTTTGTATTAGTTTTCAGTCCCAGTACACACTGCCTATAGCTCAGCTGGATAGAGCAACGCCCTTCTAAGGCGTAGGTCGCACGTTCGAATCGTGCTGGGCAGGCCAAATCTTCCTGTTCTACCCAGCTCTACCCCCGCTTTTAGACCCCCATCTCAGCAAAGACCTCTTTCGCGCATCTAAAGCTATCAATGGCGGCAGGTACTCCACAGTAAATTGCGGCTTGCAAAAATACTTCCTGAATATCTTCTTTACTTAGGCCATTATTAATCGCGCCTCTTACATGAAGCTTGAGCTCATGCGGACGATTTAAGGCGGTGATCATCGATAGATTAATGATGCTTCTGGTTCTGCGGTCCAGGCCAGGGCGGTTCCAAATTTCATTCCAACAATACTCTGTGACCAATTCTTGCATGGGCATATTGAATGCATCAGCATTCTTGATGGAGTTATCTACATACTCAGCTCCCAGTACTTCGCGGCGAGTTTTCAGTCCTTTTTCAAATGCTTCTTTATTCATAATGGTCTCCTATGGTGGCGTCCTGTTTGATGGATCCCCTATATTGCCACTATTCAGATGCCCCTGTTTAGCCTAGAATGATTTTCATGAACATCAACCTTCCTTTGCGCCTTGTTGCCTTATCTTCCATTCTCGTTCTATTCAGTTCCTGTACCGTTGATAAGCTTGAGGCAAGATTGCAGGCTGACCCTCAATGTAAGTCGGTTGTGAATGCCAAAACAGGCGCCTTGATGCCATGCCCTGGCACCGATAAAGAATTTTATAAATCGATACCAGCCTTATCTGTGACTTCACCTAAAGTGAACCAGACGGCAGATTCACAGGCATCCCTAGTTACAGCAACATCATCTCCAAAATCTATTGCTGCACCAGTTGAGTGCAAGCCACAACTGCATCAAAAGTCAGGCAGCCTGATGCCTTGTCCTGCACCATAGGACAGTATCAATTGATGGCTGTAATGAAGCGTATGATCTTACAAAGCTAGCTCAAGGGCTAGCATCAATAAAACTACCCATTGGATATGAAAATGAATAAATTAGGCGCTTTAGTCGCGGCAATCTCTGTAAGCACTTTGCTGGCGGCTTGTAGCAATACCCCTAAATTGGCGAGTCAGCCAATGCCAAAGTCTGGTTTCTTGCCAAATTATTCAGTGCTGGTTCCAATGGCTACGTCTGAAGCTGATACCCGCATTTGGAGATATCGCAAAGCGGGTGTAAATCCTGGCGCATACACTGCGGTGATCTTGGATCCGATTTATTTAAATCAGAACGCCACTAAGGAAATCTCTCCAGAGGCAATTAGTCAGGCGCAGATCGCATTACAGGATTCAATGGTGAGCGCAGTGAATGATCGTGGAAATATTAAGATCGTAAATCAGCCAGGCCCTGGTGTTGCCCGCATCTCTGTTGGCATTACTGGTGCAGAGAGCTCAACAGATAGTTTGCAGCCATGGAATTTCACGCCAATTGGTTTGGCAATGAGTGCAGCAGCTTACGCAGGTGGCGTGAACTCTAAAACTCCCGCGATGTTAGTAGAGAGCAAGATTACGGACAGTCAATCCAAAGAGGTAATTGGTGAAGGTCTAGTAACCATTCAGGGAGAATCTTTCCGCACTGGTGGTGGTTCAGTGGAATCATTTGTAGGTATGGCTAAAAAAGTAGTCAAGGTGGCACTAGAAACCTCTGCCGACCCAAGAGCCACTGCTGCTAAATAAGAACTCTTATGCGATCCCTTATTGCTAGCTTAAGTCTGATTGGCTTAGCATCATTTGTACTTGCGGCAACTCCTGCAAGTGCTGATGATGCTTCTCGCAATAAAGAAATTCAGGAGCGCTTTGCTAAATGCGACATTAATCGTGACGGTAAGCTGACTCTTGACGAGGCGAAGGGTTGCATGCCTCGCATATATGATCACTTCAGTAGGATTGATGAGCAAAATAAAGGCTATGTTACTGTTACTCAAATTGAGGTCATGGCCGCTAGATAATGCATCGGTCAAATTGAAGAGCCTCTCTACTGAGGCTCTTTTTTATTGGGGTAGATTATGGCGTACGTAATTGAAGGCTTTAAAGATTCCACTATTGCAGTACCCTCGGCAGATGATCCGATTAATATTGCTTGTCAGACCGCAGGCTCTGGGCCAGCCTTACTTTTACTGCATGGATTTCCTCAAACTAAAGCCATTTGGCGCCATATCGCTCCTCAATTAGCAAAGCGCTTTTCTGTTGTTGTCACAGATCTGCGCGGCTATGGTGCCTCATCAAAACCACTAGGCGCCCCAGATCATTCGACGTATTCAAAAAGATCCTTGGCGGCTGATCAATATGCTGTGATGCAAGCTCTTGGACACAAAAAGTTTTCCGTATTAGGCCATGACCGTGGAGGGCGGGTATCACATCGTCTAGCAATGGACTTTCCTGAAAGTGTAGAGCGCTTGATGGTGCTCGATATTTCTCCGACACTGACGATGTATGAGAACACTACGATGGAATTTGCTAAGGGTTATTGGCATTGGTTTTTCTTAATCCAAGCCCATCCTATTCCCGAGACACTGATCGGTGCTAATCCAGAATTTTGGCTCAAAAATCATATGGGCAGACATGCCGGTATTGGAATTTTTGACTCACAATCTTGGGCCGAATATCTTGCTGGCGCTAGTAACCCAGAATCCATGCATGCCATGTGCGAGGACTATCGTGCCGCTGCATCCATCGATTTAGTTCACGATCGAGCGGATCGGGATGCTGGTAAAAAATTGCAAATGCCGTTTCGTGTTTTATGGGGAGAGCGTGGCTTAGTGGCTAAGTGCTTTTCACCAATCGAAGATTGGAAGAAAGTGGCTGAGGATGTTTCTGGGAAGGCGGTGCCTTGTGGCCACTATATTCCTGAGGAGTTGCCAAAGGAGTTGCTTACTGAGGCGGAGCTATTCTTCGCTTGAGTAATTTATTTGGATAGTTTCGGTAGCTTTTTAGAATTCGCTGGCCAGCTTAGAACAATCATAGGGTCAATTTTTAAGATCTTCTTATCTTTGTCCGGATAATTGACTCGGGATAATAAATCAGAGATCAAATTCAGATGCGCAAGCTTTTTATCATTTGCGCTGATGACGGTCCATGGTGCATCTAATGAGCTAGTTTTCTTGAGCATTTCGTCTCTGGCCGCAGAGTACGCATTCCACATCTTCTGAGCTTTCTGATCAATAGGGCTGATCTTCCACTGCTTTAGTGGATCTTTTTCTCGGTCTTTAAGTCTTTTTGCTTGCTCTTCTTTAGAGATATCCAAGTAGTACTTGATTATTTGAATATTGGATCTTACGAGCAGGGATTCAAAATCATTTACTGTTGCCATGAATAATTTGTATTGCTCATCAGTGCAAAAGCCCATTACTTTTTCTACGCCAGCACGGTTGTACCAACTTCGATTAAAGAGTACGGTTTCACCAGCAGATGGGAGCTGCGCAACGTATCTCTGAAAGTACCACTCATGTTCCTCAAGAGAGGTGGGGGCGGCCAGGGCAACTACTTTCGTATCTCTAGGGCTTAAATTTTCAGTAAGGCTTTTAATGCTGCCATCTTTGCCTGCAGCATCGCGTCCTTCAAAAATAACCAAAAGACGTTTGCCTGTTTGAATAATGTGACGCTGTAGTTTGACTAATTCAATTTGAAGTAGCCGTAAGTCTGCCTCGTAAGTATCTTCAGAAATCAGTGATTTACCCACGGGCAGCCTTTAGAAATCGCTCAAGGATTATTGAGCGGTTGTTGCTGGAGTAGCTTTTTTAGCTGGAGCTCTTTTTGCGGCTACCTTTTTTGTAGGAGCCTTTTTAGCTACAACTTTCTTTGCCGGAGCCTTTTTGGCTACCACTTTTTTAGCTGGAGTCTTTTTCGCAGCTACTTTCTTTGCGGGCGCTTTTTTAGCTGGAGTCTTTTTCTCAAGCTTATCCAATGCTTTTGCTAGCTTGTCGATTAATTTTTCTCTTTCGGCTTCGAGTTTGTCTAGTTTTTTCAATAACTGCTTAACTAATTTTTTTTGACTCATGGTCTATTCCTTTAAAGAGAGTGCTTGTTATTTAATCCGTGTAACTGGCTGACGCCTAGCTCTTGATCCTACGTTCTATTGGCCTCACTTTCAAGCGATTGTGACAGTCCGAGTCATATTTAATTTGGTGCTACATTGAGATGGTATGTTCAAGACATTATTTTCTCTTCCGCGAACTGTATGGCTGATTGGCCTGATTAGTTTTGTAAATGATGCGGCTAGCGAGATGCTTTATCCCTTGATGCCGCTATACCTTGCAAGTGTCTTGATGGCAGGACCAAAAGCCCTTGGTCTAATTGAAGGGATCGCTGAGGCTAGCTCTAGCATCTTCAAATTGGTTTCAGGTGTGATTGTCGATCGCACCAAGAAGACTAAGCCTTGGATTGTGATTGGTTATCTTCTCGCAGCAATTGGTAGACCCCTGATTGCAATTGCAAGTTCTTGGACATGGGTTTTATGCATTCGGTTTACGGATCGCCTTGGTAGGGGGCTGAGAAGTTCACCGCGAGATGCGCTACTGGCTGAGAGTGTTTTGCCTAATCAGCGAGGGATAACGTTTGGTCTACATCGTTCGATGGATAATGCAGGCGCAGTTTTCGGACCCTTGATGGCTGCTTATCTGTTATCGATACATGTGCCACTAAAAGATATCTTTCTATGGGCGATCATGCCTGGCATTCTTGCGGTGGGTTTAGCTCTTTGCCTCAAGGAGCCTCCTCGCGAGCGTCTGGTGGTGCAGGCATTTTCATGGTCCTTGGAAGGTCTGCCACCGCAATTCAAACGCTACATTTTGGTCGCTGGAATTTTTGCCTTGGCGAATTCATCTGACATGTTTTTATTGTTAAGGGCTAGGGAGCTTGGCGTTCCTCAGGAGCAGATTCCTCTATTGTGGGCAGCGATCTCCTTAATCACAACTGTTTTTGGGACGCCGCTATCAGCACTCTCGGATCGATTTAGCCGCAAGAACTTTATTTTGGTTGCTTGGTGTGCTTTTGCTTTTTTCTACATCGCCATGAGTTTTTCAGGTATTTCATTGTGGATGCTTTGCGGCCTCTTTGGAATTTATGGATTATTCAAGGCGGCGACTGAAGGTGTAGAGAAGGCGCTTGTCGCCGATTTGGCCCCCAAGGGCATGGCGGGAACCGCCTTTGGTTGGTTCAATCTGATTTCGGGTTTGATGTTGCTGCCTGCATCCCTGATATTTGGGTGGCTTTATGAATCTTTTAATCCCAGCTACGCCTTTTTATTTTCGGGCTCATGCGCTGGCTTGGCCTTTCTGCTGCTGGCATTTTGGGTTTTCAGGTCTCCAGAAACACAAAACCCTAGATAAGTACCTCATCTAGGGTGGTTGAGTGCCAGGGAGCTGGGCGGGATTATTCTGGGTGGAAGTTGTTGCTAGCCATAAAGCTGATGGTGCGCTCAAAGCCCAAAATACGGATATAGCGCCAGGCGATATCGCGATATTTGCTGTCTAGATAGCCGATCGCGACTTCAGGCGTCCTTTTGGACAAGTCGATTTGTTGAATTGCACGGGCCCAACGTTTGAGTCTTGTTGACATATTTGTCACCTCCATGCCCATACAACGCATGGAAAAGTGACTGAGATGACAGGATTAAGTAATTTTTTTAAGAAATTTGTAAAAACCAGCCAAATAAGCCTCTTTTTGCTGTTTAGTCTTGTATTCCTGCTGCCGCACGCTCTTTTTTGGCCGCTTTAGCCCGCGCTTTGATGGGCTTGAGATACATGAGTAAGCAAACAAAGGCGACAGTGCCAATGGTGGTTTCCAGGGCGGCCATCCAGAAATTAGCCCCAGTTTCCAGAATTCGGACCAATCCCTCGGTGATATAGAGCAGTATGAGCATAGAGGCCCACTGCATGGTGTAAACATTACCCTTCCACAGACCAGGAATGGCAAATAATAGGGGAATGGCCTTCAGGATGAGCCAAGAGCCACCAGGTCTGAGTGGGGAAATAAACCATTCCCAGGCAATACACAGAATGAACAGGTCAACAAAAGCTGCAGTAGCGATCAGTTGGTATGGATTTTTGGAGAACCAGCTTTTGAGCATGAATGAGCCTTAAATGAGTTTGAGTGCTGTGAGTGCCAGGCGTTTACCTTGGGCAACAGCGAGGCGCTGCTCTTCAGGACTAATTGGTGCTCGGCCATCGGCATGTGCGAGGTGAGTGACCCCATAAGGGCTGCCGCCAGTTGAGGTGCTCATGAGATCGGGTTCGCTATAAGGAATTCCCACAATCATCATGCCGTGATGAAGTAGGGGAATCATCATGGTGAGAAGGGTGCTTTCTTGACCGCCATGTAAGCTACCTGTGCTTGTAAAGACGCAGGCTGGCTTACCAACCAGCGCGCCATTCATCCACTCCGAAGCGCTGCCATCCCAAAAGTATTTCATGGGAGCAGCCATGTTGCCAAAGCGAGTGGGGGATCCCAAAGCTAGGCCAATACATTCTTTCAGGTCGGCATATTCGACATAAGGAGCGCCATCAGAAGGAACGGCCGCCTCTGTGGATTCGCATACAGTGGAGACGGCTGGGACGGTGCGCAGTCGGGCATTAGCACCTGGAACGCTCTCGATCCCCTCAGCAATTAATCGTGCTAAGTCTCGAGTAGCTCCGTAACGCGAATAGTACAAAACTAAAATGTCAGATTGGCTCATATTGATCTCTTATCTCTTATGATATGGGCGATGCGTCTCATTCAGAATCCTCAATTATGGCTCTCTCTTGGAAAAGAGACTTGGGAGCGTAATCGCGGCCACAATCTCAAGCAAGTGGCAGCTAGTTTGGCTTTTACAACCACGCTTTCCTTGATTCCAATGCTGACGGTGGCTTCTATTCTGATTGGCTATCTGCCAAGTGTCGTGAGGATTAAGTATGCTTTTCAGGCCTGGCTACTTGATACCTATATGCCTGGTGGATTAAACCAACAAGTCTTTAATTATCTCGATCAATTTTCAGCTCAAGCCAAGGGGCTCACCTTGATTGGTTTGCTTGGCTTGGTCATTACGACCATCATGACCTTGGTGGTAATTGAAAGCGCCTTTAATCAGATCTTTCGCGTCACTCAGAGCCGACCCATTCTGAAGAAAATTGCGATCTACTCTGCGGCAACTATATTAGGCCCCATCTTGCTGGGTATCGGAACCTACTTGAGTGGTCTTTTGTTTAGTGCCGCCGAAGGTTGGACGGAGACCTTGAGTTTTGGCTTGGGATTTATTGCAACGGTGGTGCCGGTATTACTGGCAATGTCAGTTTTCTCGGTGGCTTACAAAATTCTCCCTTATACCCAAATTCAGTGGCGCGATGCTTTGAGTGGAGCCTTTTTTGCTGCGCTTACTTTCGAGTTGATGAAGTTTGGTTTCGGTCTATTTCTGACCAATGTCGCCTTTTATAAAACCGTCTATGGCGCTTTTGCCATAGTCCCATTGGCGCTTATTTGGATTTACCTGACCTGGTGGATTACTTTGGCAGGCGCCATCTTGGTTGCCGATCTCCCTAGCATTCGGAGTGGGCTCGTAAGGGTTATCCGTTACTGAAATACTTTGCTTGACCCTTGATTCCTTAGGGGCTTAAGAATATATTGTTCAAATAAGAACTCATTGTTGGAGGCTGTATGAAAGTTTGTGACATATTGCGCGTCAAGGGCAGCACCCTATTTACGGTGGCACCAGATACGGCTTTGCAAACTGCGGTCTTGGTCATGAGTGAGCACGATATTGGTTCATTGGTCGTGATGGAGTACGACAAGCTTGTCGGCATCCTGACATTCCGCGAGGTGATTGCTGCATTGGCTAAGCACCACGGCAAATTGGATGACCTTAAGGTTCAAAGTGTCATGAATGCCAAGCCCCTGACATGCAATATGGAAACCGAGATTGATGAAGTGCGTCGCATGATGCTAGTGGAGCATGCTCGCTACTTACCGGTGATTGATCAAAAGATGCTGATGGGTGTGATTTCTTTCTACGACGTGGCTAAGTCCGTTGTTGAGGCTCAGGACTTCGAAAACACCATGCTCAAGGCATACATCCGCGACTGGCCAGAAGAGGCTGAAAAAGCTGCTCCTTAGCCCCAGCCTAGCCTAAGCCCCCTGAGCAATGACATAATGTCGATATGTCAGGAAATACTTTAGGTCTTCTCTTTACCGTCACCACTTTTGGTGAATCCCATGGTCCCGCGATTGGCGCTGTTGTGGACGGCTGCCCCCCAGGCATGTCTTTGTGCGAAGCGGACTTACAAATCGATTTGGATCGCCGCAAGCCTGGTACATCTCGCCATGTGACTCAACGTCAAGAAGCTGACAAAGTTGAAATTCTGTCAGGTGTCTATGAAGGCAAAACTACTGGTGCGCCCATTGGTTTATTAATTCGGAATACCGATCAACGCAGCCAAGATTACGGCAATATCCTACAAACATTTAGACCTGGTCACGCTGATTACGCTTACCACTACAAATATGGTTTGCGTGATCCTCGCGGTGGTGGACGATCTTCTGCTCGATTGACTGCGCCTGTAGTGGCTGCAGCAGCGATTGCTAAGAAGTGGCTTAAAGAGCAATACGGCACTGAGTTTTATGGCTACATGAGTCAACTTGGTGAGATTGAAATTCCATTCCAAGATGCAGCGCTGATTGAGAGCAATCCTTTCTTTGCTGCGAATAGCGATATCGTTCCTCAGCTTGAAACTTATATGGATGCACTGCGTAAGACAGGGGATTCATGTGGGGCAAAGATTGAGGTGCGGGCGCGTAATGTCCCGATTGGATTGGGCGAACCTTTGTTTGATAAGTTGGATGCTGACATTGCGCATGCCATGATGGGTATCAATGCCGTTAAAGGTGTTGAGATCGGCTCAGGCTTTAAGTCAGTCGCGCAGCGCGGTAGTGAGCATGGTGATGAGCTTCATCCAGATGGTTTTGCTAGCAATAACGCTGGCGGAACTTTGGGGGGCATCAGTAGCGGTCAAGATTTGCGCGTATCGATTGCAATCAAACCCACCTCTAGCATCCTGAGCCCAAAAGAATCTATTGATTTAGATGGCAAGCCTATTACCGTACAAACTAAGGGTCGTCATGATCCTTGTGTTGGTATTCGGGCAACGCCGATTGCAGAAGCCATGCTAGCTTTAGTATTGATCGATCACGATTTGCGCCATCGCGCTCAGTGTGGCGATGTAAAGCATTCCGTTCCGCCGATACCGGCTGCACGCCCTGGTTCAGTAACCGACTAAATAAAGCTTAGAAAAAGAAAATGACACCATCAGTGCGTTGGGCCTTCGGGTCCTTTTTCTTTTTATATTTTGCTTACGTTGGCTTAGTTTCACCATACGCCAGCCTCTTTTTTCTGGAGCGCGGCTTTAGCGTTATTGAGATTGCAGTATTAATGTCTATGCTGCAAATTACGCGAATAGTAGGGCCATTCTCCTGGGGCTGGTTGTCTGACTATCTATCTGATCGCATTAACATTATTCGCTTTTGCGCGTGCCTGGCAGCAGTGACTTTCTTATGCATCTTTTTTCTCCAAAGCTATATTGCATTCTTCATCTGGATGTTTGTACTGCATACCATCCTCAGTAGCTTGATGCCATTGGGTGAGTCCGCAACGGTGCACGCTTTATTCAAAGACAATTCATTTGATAAGCGTTACGGTCGTTTGCGTTTATGGGGGTCCATTGGTTTTATCGTGATGGTCTTATTTGCCGGTGAGTTATTTCAGCGTAAAGGAATTGAGCTTTACTCTGTAGTGGGCGCGGTAGTACTGGTCATGTTGGCTTTGGTCACCTTTCGCTTGCATGAGCCCAAGATGGAGCGCCGCAAGATGGTCAAGGGTGAACTTCTGATTGTTTTGTTTAATCCGGACGTGCGTTGGTTCTTGCTGTCAGGATTTTTTATGATCTTTGCGCATGCTGCTTTGTACGTATTCTTTTCACTCTACCTCGCAGATTTAGGCTATGACAAATTTCAGATTGGTTTGTTCTGGGCTTTAGGTGTTGCTGCTGAAGTGATCTTTTTTTATTTCCAGAGCAAAGTTCTGAGCCGCTTAGATGCTGAGGTTGTTTTGCAAATTGCGTTTGGTATTGGCGTGTTTCGCTTTATCTTGATTGCATTTTTCCCAGTAACTTGGGTGCTGATTCTGGCGCAGCTCATGCATGCAGCAACGTTTGGCGCACACCACAGTGCTGCCACTAAGTTATTGCAACGCTGGTTTACAGGGCCATTGCAGGCGCGAGGGCAAGCCTTGATGGCAACGGTATCTTATGGCTTAGGTGGAACGCTTGGTGGTTTGGTTGCTGGCTGGTTATGGGATGCCACTCAGCCGCGTAATGTTTTTGTGATGTCAGCGTTAGCCTGTGGTCTAGCGGGTATGGCGATTGGCAAACTACGTCCACGCCACTACCCGGCTAGGTAACTCAATTAATGAGCCTTACATTGACCCATAGTTAGGGCCGCCACCACCTTCAGGGGTAATCCAAACAATGTTTTGGCTTGGATCCTTGATGTCACAAGTTTTGCAATGCACACAATTTTGCGAATTAATTTGCAACTGTGGTTGCCCCTCTTTTTCTACATACTCATAGACGCCAGCAGGGCAATAACGTTGTTCTGGACCTGCGTAGGTTTTGAGATTCAAACTCACCGGTACTGACGCATCCTTTAAGGTGAGATGGATGGGTTGATTCTCAGCATGATTCGTATTGGAGATAAACACGGATGAGAGGCGATCAAAAGTAATCTTGCCATCCGGCTTTGGATAGTCTATCGGCTGATGTTGTGCTGCTGGCTCAAGGCATTCATGATCGGCATGTTTTAAATGTATGGTCCAAGGCATATTGCCACCCAAAAGCTTTTGCTCAAGACCAACCATCAGAGTGCCAAGGTAGAGCCCTTTAGACATCCAGGGTTTGAAGTTACGTGCTTGATTCAGCTCGGTGTGTAGCCAGCTATTTTTGAAGGCGCTTGGATAGGCAGCCAAGACATCGGCAGAACGATTATCAGCAAGCGCTGCAACTGCTGCCTCAGCAGCAAGCATGCCGGTCTTAATGGCGGCGTGACTGCCTTTGATGCGTGATGCATTTAAGAAGCCGGCATCACAACCAATTAAGGCGCCACCAGGAAATACTGTTTTAGGTAGGCTATTAATGCCGCCAGCGGTGAGTGCGCGTGCACCATAGGCTAGGCGCTTACCGCCTTCAAAGGTTTCACGAATTTTCGGGTGCAACTTATAGCGCTGGAATTCTTCAAAAGGTGAGAGGTAGGGGTTTTTGTAAGACAGGCCCACCACTAAACCTACGGCAACTTTGTTATCGCCTAAGTGGTACAAGAATGAGCCGCCATAGGTATCACTCTCGAGCGGCCAGCCTGCGGTATGCACCACAAGCCCAGGTTTACTCTTGGAAGGCTCGACTTCCCATAATTCTTTGATGCCAATCCCATAGCTTTGTGGGTCAGCATCTTCATCCAATGCAAACTTGGCAATCAGTTGTTTGCCTAAGTGGCCGCGTGAACCTTCGGCAAAGAGGGTGTACTTGGCACGCAATTCCATACCGAGTTGAAATTGATCGGTAGCTTGACCTTCTTTATCCAATCCCATTGCACCAGTGATAACACCACAAACTGCACCTTGCTCGTTGTAGAGAATCTCTGCCGCAGGAAATCCTGGAAAAATCTCTACGCCGAGATTCTCGGCCTGCTGACCGAGCCAGCGAGTGACATTAGCAAGGCTGACAATATAGTTGCCTTCATTTTTGAAGCAGTGAGGCAACATCCAGTTCGGAACCTGCATTGCACTGTCTTTTGTCAGAAATAAAAATTGATCTTGGGTGACTTCGGTATCGAGTGGTGCACCTAACTCTTTCCAGTTAGGAGAGAGTTCGGTTAATGCCTTAGGGTCCATGACGGCGCCAGAGAGGATATGCGCACCAATTTCGGAGCCTTTTTCGAGAACGCAGACGCTAATCTCTTTACCAGATTCGTTGGCCAATTGCTTTGCCTTAATGGCTGCCGATAAACCGGCTGGGCCACCTCCCACGATGACTAGGTCATAGTCCATGGATTCTCTGGGTCCAAACTGTTCGAGCAATTCCTGGGCAGTCATTTCATTTCTCCGACATTACTAAAAAATAGGGCGCTTAAAGGATTTTCGGCATTTTGAGTATTTCTACTGTTTCTATGGCCAGAAATCACACCTATAGTTTAGTTCTAAGCCAGAAAAACCAGGTTGGTAGCTGTAGCCAGTGGGCTTGAGGGTCTAAAGCGTTATGATTACTTTTTTTACCCTTTTTGGCAATATTAGGACGAATTTATGAATAAAACTTACCCATCGGCTGTTGATGCCTTGCGGGATATCTTGAAGGATGGTCAGAAGCTCGCTGTTGGCGGTTTTGGCTTGTGCGGTATTCCTGAGGCGCTGATTCAGGCGGTGAAGGATCTTGGCGCGCAAAATTTGACTGCCATTGCTAATAACGCCGGGGTAGATGGCTTCGGTTTGGGTTTGCTGTTGAACTCAAGGCAAGTGAAGAAGATGGTCGCATCCTATGTGGGTGAGAACAAAGAGTTTGAGCGTCAGTTTTTGGCTGGCGAGCTTGAGCTGGAATTTACTCCGCAAGGAACCTTGGCAGAAAAGTTGCGAGCAGGCGGTTGCGGCATTCCTGCTTTCTACACCAAAACCGGTGTTGGTACTTTAGTTGCCGAAGGTAAAGAAGAAAAAGAATTCGATGGTGAGCGTTACATCATGGAGCGTGCAATCGTTTCTGACATCTCACTCGTCAAAGCTTGGAAGGCTGATAAATCCGGTAATTTGGTATATCGCTACACTGCACGAAACTTCAATCCAGTGGTTGCCATGGCTGGCAAGATTACTGTTGCTGAAGTGGAAGAGATTGTGGAGAACGGCGAGTTAGATCCAGATCAAATTCATACGCCAGGCATTTACGTTCATCGCTTGGTGCTCAACACTACGCCTGAGAAGCGTATTGAGCAACGCACTTTGTCTGCAGCTTGATACCAATAGCCACCATATATAAACAGTAAAGAATATTTAGGAAGATCGATATGCCTTGGAATAGAGATGAAATGGCAGCACGTGCTGCTAAGGAACTAAAGGATGGTTACTACGTCAATTTGGGTATTGGTATGCCAACTTTGGTTGCCAATCATGTTCCCGAAGGAATGGAAGTATGGCTCCAGTCTGAGAATGGATTATTGGGCATTGGCCCATTCCCAACCGAAAAAACAATTGATGCTGATTTAATCAATGCTGGCAAGCAAACTATTACCACTTTGCCAGGCTCCTCCATTTTTTCTTCTGCAGATTCATTTGGAATGATTCGCGGTGGAAAAATCAATATTGCGATTTTGGGTGCAATGCAGGTGAGCGAGTATGGTGACTTGGCCAACTGGATGATCCCCGGGAAGATGGTAAAGGGTATGGGCGGTGCCATGGACTTGGTTGCTGGTGTGAAGCATGTGGTTGTCTTAATGGAGCACGTTGCCAAGAAAAAAGATGGCACAGAAGAGATCAAGATCCTACCTAAGTGCACTCTGCCATTAACTGGTGTGGGTGTCATTAGCCGCATCATTACTGATCTTTGCGTACTCGACATCACACCTAAGGGCTTGAAGTTGGTTGAATTGGCCCCAGGCGTGACTAAGGAAGAAGTGACGTCTAAAACGGGCGCCCCTGTAGATACAACAGGTTTTTAACCTTTTTCATCTGATGGTGAAATAATGGGGTCAATGACCCCATTTCTATTTCTAGAGACTCTTTTATGAGCGCTGCAGATCACTCCCTTCACGCACACAAGCAGGGTGATGCTAAGCATTCCCATGCCAAGGAAGTCTCTAATCAGAATCTATTGCTAATCGCCTTAGTACTCACGCTAGGTTTTTCTGGGGTTGAGGGAGCAGCAGCCTATTTCGCAAATTCATTAGCCTTAATATCGGATGCAGGTCACATGGTGACGGATGCAGCTGCATTGGGCTTGGCCTTATTGGCTCAAATTATTTCACGACGCCCACCATCACCGAAGCACTCTTTTGGGTTTGGTCGAGCTGAGGCCTTAGCTGCTTTTGTAAACAGTATTGCGATGTTGGCTTTAGTCGTATGGATTATGGTGGAGGCGGTTAGCCGGTTTTATGATCCCCACAAGGTGGATGGTTTGACGGTCACGATTGTTGCTGCGATTGGCTTGCTAATGAACATCGTGGTGGCGTGGGTACTTTCACGTGATAAGAAAAGCGTTAATACGCGTGCCGCGTTGGTGCACGTCATGGGCGACTTGTTGGGGTCAATAGCCGCCTTGATTGCTGGTGTCGTCATTCAGCTGACTGGCTGGATGCCGATCGATGCAATTCTTTCTATCCTAGTTTCGCTACTCATTTTGAAATCCACCATTTCCATCTTGCGTGAGTCTTATCATTTTTTAATGGAAGGCGTACCGCTGCACATTGATTACTTGGAAGTCGGCCGAGATTTAAAGAAAGTTTCGGGTGTATTGGCAGTTCATGATTTACATGTATGGGAAATGACCCCTAGCTTTCCAGCCCTGATTGGCCATATTGAAATTGAGCATATGAATGAGTGGCCAGAAATCATGGCCCGCATCAATGAGATGTTATTAAACAAACATGGCATTGATCACGTTACTCTGCAGCCTGAAGTTGCGGGTATGGTGGATGAACACACCCATGACGAGCATTTAAAGGATGAGGTTAAAAAAACCAATGTGATTCATCATGGCGATACCTTCTTTGTCACTTGCACTAGTCCTGATGGCACACATCGCATGGCTTATCACGCCTGGGGAAATCCCAGCAATCCAAAGGTCCTAGTGTGTGTTCATGGCCTGACTCGTAGGGGTAGTGATTTCAAAACCCTTGCGCAGGCTATGAGTAATGATTACTACGTTGTCTGCCCTGATGTGGTTGGTCGCGGAGATTCTGATCGATTAAAGAATCCCATGCTCTATGCCGTTCCCCAATACGTTTCAGACATGGCAAGCTTGATTAAGCACTTAGGTGTCTCGCAGATAGATTGGTTTGGAACTTCTATGGGCGGCTTGATTGGTATGGTCTATGCCTCGATGCCCAAGAATCCAATCCGTCGCATGTTGATTAATGATGTGGGCCCACGGATTGAGCCGGAAGCAATCAAACGCTTGGGCTCCTACGTCGGCCAACCCTTTAGCTTTACCAATCGCGCAGATGCTTTGCAGCGCTTAAATGAGATCTGCGCATCGTTTGGTAGTCATACGCCAGAAGAGTGGGAGATTTATAACGGGCCAATGCTGGTGCAAAAAGATGGTTTTTGGGTGATGCACTATGACCCAGATATTTCTGTTCCGTTTGCATCAGTCAATCCCATTATGGCGAAGGCTGGAGAGATGGCAATGTGGCATGCCTTCAAGCAAATCCATATCCCGATGTTGATTGTGCGTGGCAGTGAATCGGATCTGCTTTCTGCACAAACTGTAGCTGAGATGTGCAAGGTCAACCCTTACATTCGGAGTATTGAAATTCCCGGCGTAGGGCACGCACCAGCTTTTGTTAAGTCAGAGCAAGTCGCTTTAGCAAAAGAATTTTTTAGTTAAGGATCTCAGTCTCCCATGTCAAATGCTGGTCATGCATCTGAGAGCATCAAAATTGTTGATGGTTGGTATGGTGAGCCTTCTGAAAATCATGCTGCTGGTGTATTTAATATTCTGAAGTTGCTTCACCTGGATGAAGCAACCTTAACCGCTGCAAATAATATTGCACGTACCCATGGCAAAGAATCACTCACCAAACTCATTGGTGATGAGTCGGCTAAGCTCCTGATTGGTTACCGTGGTCTGAGACAGGCCCAAGCCAAGCTCGTTCGTAATGATGGCGGTCTCAGCATCTCTGGGCAAGAAGAAATGCTGAGAAAGATGTTGCTCGCTTTTGGTGATGACTTACGCGTCGTGCTAATTTATCTTGCCTCTCGTCTGCAAACTCTACGTTGGATTACCCAAGAAAAGCTGGAGATGCCAAAAGCTTGGGCGCAAGAGATTCTCAATATCGATGCATCGCTTGCCAACCGACTCGGTATTTGGCAAATGAAATGGGAGATGGAAGACTTAGCATTTCGAGTTTTATCTCCTGAGATCTACCGAGATATTGCCAAGATGTTGGATGGTAAGCGCATTGAACGTGAATCTTTTATTGAGCAGATTGTGAGCAAACTCAAGGAAGAGTTAACTGCTGCCCATATCCAGGGTGAGGTTCAGGGCCGTCCAAAACACATTTACAGTATTTGGAAAAAGATGCAGGGCAAATCACTCGACTTTGCCAATCTTTATGATGTCAGAGCATTCAGGGTTTTGGTGGATGACGTTAAATCTTGTTATGCCATTTTAGGAATAGTGCATAACGTCTGGCAGCCCGTGCCACGTGAATTCGATGACTACATCGCGCGACCAAAACCCAACGGTTATCAATCTTTGCACACGGTTGTGATGGATGAGCATGGCACTGCTTTTGAGATTCAGGTGCGCACGAATGAGATGCATCAACAAGCAGAGTATGGATTGGCTGCGCATTGGCGCTACAAGGAGGGCGCCTATGTTGGTGCTGCTACTCCTCCAAAAAATAAGTCCAGCAATCCTCAATCCCCGAGCTCTCCAAATCCAAACCATCAAACTGGCACACATAGCGCGGCTGTCGCTTACGAGCGTCAGATTGCTTGGGCAAGACAGCTGATCTCTTGGAAGGAAGATGCTTGGGAGCAATTAAAGCACCATGAGATTGATGACCACATCTATGTTCTAACGCCACTGGGAAAAGTCATTTCCCTGGAGAAGGGCTCATCACCGATTGACTTCGCATATGCAGTGCATACCGACCTTGGTCATCGCTGTCGGGGTGCTCGGGTTGACGGAGCCATGGTGCCATTGGATACGCCGCTCCAAAATGGCCAGACTGTCGAGATCATTGCTGTCAAGCATGGGGGTCCTTCGCGCGATTGGATTAGCCCAAGCCGTAACTATTTACGCTCACAGCGTGCTCGCACTCGTGTGCGCACTTGGTTTAATGCATTGGATGATGAAGAGGCTGGTGCCAAGTCTGCCGATATCAAAACAGAGCAAAAGCCAGAAGCCAAGGCGATAGCACCGGCCCCAGAAATTATTCTTAAGCAAAGTGCTCGCAAGCAGGGTCAAGCTGGCGACGTTTTAGTGGTCGGAGTGGATTCATTGCTGACACAGTTGGCGCGGTGCTGCAGGCCAGTACCTCCGGATGCCATTGCGGGTTTTGTAACCCAGGGTCGTGGTGTATCTATTCACCGTCGCTCTTGCAAAACCTTTAGAGGCTTACTGGAGCGAGCCCCCGAGCGTGTGATTCAGACGGCTTGGAATGAGTCTGGTGTCGAAACAGCCATTGGAAATGAGGCTAAGCGCGTGTTTCCTGCTGATTTAGCTGTAACTGGCCTTGACCGTCCCGAGCTGATGCGCGAGTTGTTTGAGATCCTCACAAGGCAGGGTGTTCATGTGATTGATTTGCGTAAATCGGCCAAACGCGGCCTTGCTCAAATACTATTGACTGTTGAAATTAAGGACTCGGAAGCCTTACGTTTGGTTCAAAACAGTCTTGAAGAGGTCAAAGGTGTGACCCAAGTGCGCCGCCGGTGATAAACTCTATGGCTATATAGGCTCGTAGCTCAGCTGGTTAGAGCACCACCTTGACATGGTGGGGGTCGTTGGTTCGAGTCCAATCGAGCCTACCAACGAATAAAGACCCAAAAGTGCGCGGTTGCCCAAAAGCTTCCGCGCTTTCTTTTTGGTGGATGTTGTGAAGTACATCAGTCAATTGGCTGAATCTTAATAAGATGGAGTGGTCATGCTTGTAGTTACTCTGCCAGATGGATCTAAACGTGAGTTCGATGCTCCCGTTCGCGTTCTTGATGTTGCCCAAAGCATTGGTAGCGGTCTTGCCAAAGCTGCCCTCGGTGGCATTGTTGACGGCAAGATGGTTGATGCCAGTTTTGTGATCGACAAAGATAGCCAGTTGGCCATCATTACTGATAAAAGCCCTGAAGCTCTCGAGATCGTGCGTCACTCCACTGCGCACTTGCTCGCTTATGCCGTTAAAGAACTCTTCCCAGATGCGCAGGTCACTATTGGCCCCGTGATTGAAAACGGTTTCTATTACGACTTCTCATTTCATCGTCCGTTCACACCAGAGGACCTGGTCGCAATTGAAAAGAAAATGGCTGAGCTCGCTAAAAAAGATGAGCCAGTAATTCGTACTGTGATGCCACGTGATGAAGCGGTGAAGTTTTTTAAAGATCAAGGCGAAAACTACAAAGCAGAAATTATTGCCAGCATCCCGCAGGGTGAGGATGTGTCTTTGTATGCCGAAGGTAAGTTCACCGACTTATGTCGTGGACCACACGTACCATCCACCGGCAAGCTCAAGGTATTTAAGCTTCTGAGCGTTGCTGGCGCTTACTGGCGTGGCGATAGCAAGAATGAGATGTTGCAACGGATTTATGGCACAGCTTGGTTGAAAAAAGAAGATCAAGATGCCCATTTGCATATGCTCGAAGAGGCCGAGAAGCGCGACCACCGTCGCCTTGGTAAGTTCTTAGACTTATTTCACTTTCAACCTGAGGCCCCTGGTTTAATTTTTTGGCATCCTAAAGGCTGGTCAATTTGGCAAGAGGTTGAGCAGTACATGCGCCGTGTTTACCAACGCGAAGGCTACCAAGAAGTAAAGGCCCCGCAAATTTTGGATCGCGGTCTTTGGGAAAAGTCTGGTCACTGGGATAACTACAAAGAAAACATGTTTACGACCGAGTCAGAGAATCGTGCTTATGCATTAAAGCCGATGAACTGCCCTGGACACGTTCAGATTTTTAACTCTGGTTTGCATAGCTATCGTGAGTTGCCATTGCGTTACGGCGAGTTTGGTCAGTGTCATCGCAATGAACCATCTGGTGCATTGCATGGCTTGATGCGTGTACGTGGCTTCACGCAGGATGATGGTCATATTTTCTGTACTGAAGATCAAATTCAGTCTGAGGTGGCAGCTTTTGATAAAGCCGTTCGCGACGTCTATAAGGACTTTGGTTTTACTGAAGTGGCTGTCAAGCTGGCTTTGCGTCCCGCTAAGCGCGTTGGTGATGATGCGATTTGGGATAAGGCTGAGGCTGCCTTACGTGGCGCCTTGACTGCTTCTGGTCAAGAGTGGGAAGAATTGCCAGGCGAGGGTGCTTTTTATGGTCCGAAGATCGAATATCACCTCAAGGACTCCATTGGGCGTACTTGGCAGTGCGGCACGATTCAGGTGGATTTCTCGATGCCAGCCCGGCTAGGTGCTGAATACGTGACAGATGAGAACACCCGCAAGGCTCCAGTCATGCTTCACAGAGCAATTGTGGGCTCTTTAGAGCGTTTTATCGGCATTTTGATCGAAAACCACGCTGGAAATATGCCAGTTTGGCTTGCTCCCACCCAGGCTGTAGTCCTCAATATCTCTGATAATTCCGCTGCATACGCACAAAAAGTCCAGCAATCTCTGAAAAAACAAGGGTTTAGAGTCGAATCCGATTTGCGGAATGAGAAAATTACGTATAAAATACGCGAGCACGCATTACAGAAGCTCCCATTTTTGTTAGTTGTAGGGGATAAAGAAGCAGAAAGTAATTCGGTGGCCGTTCGTGCCCGTGGCGGAGTGGATTTAGGCGTAATGCCTCTTGATGCCTTCGTTGCCCGACTCCAGCAGGATATTTCCCAGAAAGTCGGACCCGAGCCTAGCTAGGGGTGGAATGGTTTTTATTGTTTTTTTAAAGGAATTAAGAAGATCGCTACTGATAAATCGCAGCGCATAAACCGGGAGATTACCGCTCCTGAAGTGCGTCTGATTGGACTAGATGGAGAACCCATCGGTGTAGTTAAGTTGAGTGAAGCCCTGGCTTTAGCAGAAGAGAAAGAGACCGATTTGGTTGAAATTGCTCCGACGGCTGTGCCACCTGTAGTCCGCATCATGGACTTCGGCAAATTCAAGTACCAAGAAGCCAAACGTTTGCATGAAGCTAAGCTCAAGCAAAAAGTGATTCAGGTGAAGGAAGTCAAATTCCGTCCCGGCACAGATGATGGTGACTATGGTGTGAAGCTACGCAATCTAATCCGCTTTTTAGAAGATGGCGATAAGACAAAGATTACGCTGCGGTTTCGGGGTCGTGAAATGGCCCACCAAGAAATCGGAGTCAGAATGTTGGAGCGTTTGAAGTTGGATCTCGTTGAATACGGCCAAGTCGAACAGTTTCCAAAGATGGAAGGCCGCCAGATGGTGATGGTATTGGCCCCCATTCGTAAGGCTAAGTAACAAACCCAATCGCAAGATTAGGTTTGTTGTTTAAGTAGGGAGGAGTCGCAAGGCTCTGGTAGTAAGAAGTGCTTCTAGGTACAGGAAGCGTAACCGTCGGTTACCACCTAAGTTGCACATGCAGAAGAAGGGGTGCTTTATGCCCAAGATGAAGAGCAAGAGTAGCGCTAAAAAGCGCTTCACGGTTCGCGCAGGCGGAACGATTAAACGAGGTCAGGCTTTCAAACGCCACATCCTCACCAAGAAGACCACAAAGAATAAGCGTCACCTCCGTGGTTCCACAGAAGTTGCGAAAGCTGACGTTAAGTCAATTCGCTCCATGCTTCCATACGCTTAACCTCAGACTAGATTAGGAGAAATAAATGCCAAGAGTCAAACGTGGGGTTACAGCAAGAGCCCGTCATAAGAAAATCACCGATGCCGCAACTGGCTATCGTGGACGTCGTAAAAATGTATTCCGTATTGCTAAGCAAGCAGTTATGCGTGCTGGTCAATATGCATACCGCGACCGTCGCAACAAGAAACGTGTATTCCGCGCATTGTGGATTGCTCGTATCAACGCGGCAGTTCGTCAGCATGACATGACCTATAGCGTATTCATGAATGGTATGAAGAAAGCTGCGATCGAACTCGACCGCAAAGTGCTTTCTGATATGGCCATTGCTGACAAAGCGGCTTTCGCTGCTTTGGTTACTCGGATCAAATCCGTAGTAAGCGCTGCAGCTTAATTCTTAGTTTATTTAACAACTAAGCTGCAATGGTTTCTCTCGACCACATTGTCGAGGATGCTAAACGTGATTTCCTCGGAGCTGCCGATGCGGCAGCTCTAGAGGACGCGAAAGCCAAGTATCTCGGTAAGTCAGGTGTTCTCACTGAGCGTTTAAAAGCGCTTGGTGGAATGTCGCCTGATGAACGTAAGAGTGCTGGCGCCCAAATTAATCAAATCAAAACCCAAGTTGAAGCTGCACTACAAGAGCGTCGCCAAGCATTGGCTGATGCGGTATTGCTGCAACGTCTTGCGGCGGAATCAATTGACGTCTCTCTGCCTGGCCGTGGTCAAGCTGTAGGTAGCTTGCATCCTGTGATGCGCACCTGGGAACGTGTTGAAGAGATCTTTCGCTCCATTGGTTTTGATGTAGCAGATGGCCCAGAAATTGAAACCGATTGGTTTAATTTCACCGCCTTAAATAGTCCCGAAAATCATCCTGCACGTTCAATGCAAGACACCTTCTACATTGATGGTAAAGATTCCAACGGGAAACCTTTGCTATTGCGTACCCATACCAGCCCGATTCAGGTTCGTTATGCGAGTGAGCATGTAAAGAAATATGCCAACGCGGATGTGATGCCACCAATCAAAGTGATTGCCCCAGGCAGAACGTATCGCGTTGATAGTGATGCTACCCATTCACCGATGTTTCATCAGGTTGAGGGTTTATGGATTGCAGAGAGTGTTTCTTTTGCAGATCTCAAGGGTGTGTATACCGATTTCCTCAGAACCTTTTTTGAAACGAGTGAATTGCAAGTTCGTTTCCGTCCATCGTATTTCCCTTTCACTGAACCCTCAGCTGAAATCGACATGGCCTTTGGTAGCGGCAAGTTAGCCGGCCGTTGGTTAGAGATTTCTGGGGCAGGGCAGGTTCATCCAAATGTATTGCGCAATATGGGTATTGATCCAGAGCGTTATACCGGCTTTGCTTTTGGCTCTGGCTTAGAACGCTTGACGATGTTGCGTTACGGCGTTGATGATTTACGTCTTTTCTTTGAGAACGATCTCCGTTTCTTAGCGCAATTTCCGGCTTAATTTGCCAACCTTCTAATAGTAGATAGCGCATATGCAATTTTCTGAATCTTGGTTACGCCAATATGTAAACCCTTCACTTGATAGCAATGCCTTAGGCCATGCAATGACTATGGCTGGCCTTGAGGTAGAAGAGCAGCATTCAGTAGCGCCCGCATTTACGAAGATTGTCATCGCACAAATTCTCTCTGCCGAGCAGCATCCTGATGCAGACCGCTTACGTGTTTGTAAGGTTGATGCGGGCACTGGTCAAGAGTTGCAAATTGTGTGCGGCGCTCCAAATGCTCGTGCAGGGATCAAAATCCCTTGCGCTATGGTAGGTGCAGAATTGCCACCAGCAGAAGCGGGTGGCAAGCCCTTTATGATCAAAGTAGGCAAGCTGCGCGGTGTCGAAAGTCAAGGCATGTTGTGCTCTGGTCGCGAGCTGGGGCTGGGCGATGATCACGAAGGCATTCTGGAGTTACCTGTAGATGCACCAGTTGGCGAAGATATTCGCAAATACTTAAATCTAGATGATCAGATCTTTGTCATCAAGTTGACCCCAAATAAAGCAGATTGCTTATCACTCATGGGCATGGCTCGTGAGGTATCGGCTATTACTGGCGCTGCATTATGCGCACCCAAGTGGACACCTGTTGATGTTTCTATCCAGGACAAGCTCAAAGTCACTATTGAAAACACTGATCTTTGTGGTCGATTTGCTGGTCGCGTCATTCGTGGCGTTAATCCAAAAGCCAAAACACCAGATTGGATCATTCAACGACTTTGCAATGCGGGTCAAAGAAGCATTTCTCCTTTAGTCGATTTGTCTAACTATGTGATGTTAGAGATGGGTCAGCCGACCCATGTGTTTGATATTGATAAATTGAGTGGTGAGGTCTCGGTTCGCTGGGCAAAGCCTGGGGAAAGTCTTGAGCTATTAAATGGCCAGACAGTGACTTTGCAAGGCCCCGATTCTGCTGGCAAGATGCAGGATGCTGGGGTAGTTGCAGATCAAAATGGTCCAGTAGCTTTAGCCGGGATCATGGGCGGCAATCATTGCGCCGTGACTGACGATACTAAAAATATTTATGTTGAGGCGGCTTATTGGCAGCCTTCAGCAATTCAAGGCCGTGCGCGTCGCTTTAATTTCAGTACAGATGCAGCGCATCGTTTTGAGCGTGGTGTTGATCCGCAAAATACTGCCAATTGCTTAGAGTACTTAACGGCCTTGATCGTTGAGGTATGCGGCGGCCAAGTTGGTCCAATTGATGATCAATTATTGGCTATCCCAGAACGTAAACCTGTGAGCATGCGTTTGGCTCGTGCCATGAAAGTCATTGGCATTCCACTGACTGCTGAAATTGTTGCTGATGTGTTTAAACGCCTAGGTTTTGAGTTCAAGCAAGAAGAAGGTGATGTGTTTGTTGTGACGCCTCCAAGCTATCGTTTCGATATTGAAATTGAAGAAGATTTAATTGAAGAAGTCGCACGCATGTACGGCTTTGAAAATATTCCCGATGTACCACCGGTGTCGTCTTTGAAGATGAGTGCTAAAGCTGAAGCAAAGCGTGGAGTGCATTTATTGCGTCAGCGTTTAGCTCTACAAGGGTACCAAGAGGCCGTTAACTTTGGGTTTACTGATTTAGAGAGCGAGCAGCGTTTAGCTGCCGCTACAGAAAAAGACTTCATTGCTGTTCTCAATCCAATCGCTAATCAATATGGCGTGATGCGCAGCAATCTCTGGGGTGGCTTGCTGAGTAATCTCAAGTCAAACCTGAATCGTGGTGCTGGTCGCGTACGTCTATTTGAAACGGGCCGCGTATTTAAGCGTGATGCCAACGTCCAAGAAGAGGCTGGCAAGGTTGCTGGTTTTCAGCAGCCGCAGCAGCTTGGTGGCTTGGCTTATGGCTCATTCGTTCCAGAGCAGTGGGCAAGCGCAGCCCGTGCAGTCGATTTTTTTGATGTGAAGGGTGATTTGGAGCGTGTGCTCGATCCCTTGCATTTCACGACTGAGGCTGCAGTTCATCCTGCACTTCATCCTGGCCGTAGTGCACTAATTCAATTATTAACTCTATCCGGCAAGCAAAATATTGGTTGGATTGGTGAATTGCATCCTGGACTGCAACAGGCTTACGAGTTACCGCAGGCGCCAGTCTTATTTGAAATGGATCTAGAGGCTATTCGCAATCTTGCCATTCCGCAGCCTGAAGAGTTGAGTAAATTCCCTGCTGTACAAAGAGATCTAGCAGTGGTGGTGAAGCAAGCTGTTTCTGCGCAGACTTTGTTAGATGCTATGAATGCGAAGAAGCAGAACTTCGTTAAAGCCATTGAGTTATTTGATGAATTCAAGCCAAAGGCCGGCTCTAGTAGCATGGCCGATGATGAGAAGAGTTTGGCTTTCCGCGTAACCTTGTTGAATCCACAAGAAACCTTGCAGGACGCCCAAATTGAAGCAGTTATGACGGCTTTATTGTCTGCGCTCGAGAAAAATTGCGCAGCCCGTCTGCGCTAGGTTTAATATTAGTCAAAGATATAACAAAGAGACTTCCGCCATGAATGATTTAGTTAGCAACGATACTGTTACCAAGAATGAGCTCTCGGAAGCCCTCTTTGATCAAGTTGGTCTGAATAAGCGCGAAGCCAAAGATATGATTGATGCCTTCTTTGATCGTATTGGACAGTCCTTAGAGGCAGGTGTTGAAGTGAAGATTTCTGGATTCGGTAATTTTCAGCTACGTAATAAATCCGCTCGCCCTGGACGTAACCCTAAAACCGGTCAAATGATTCCGATTGCAGCACGTCGCGTTGTCACATTTCACGCAAGTCAAAAGCTCAAGGACGTAGTTGAGTCACATGCTCGAGAAAACAGCATTTGATGCTGGGTCGGTGCTGCTGAGTTCGCAGCTCCCCCCAATTCCCGCAAAGCGTTATTTCACTATTGGTGAGGTATCGGATCTTTGCGGAGTTCGTTCCCATGTACTACGCTATTGGGAACAAGAATTCTCGCAACTCAGTCCGCAAAAGCGTCGAGGCAATCGACGCTACTATCAGCATCATGAGGTTGTTCTAATCCGTAAGATTAGGGCGCTTTTATATGAAGAGGGCTTCACGATTAGTGGCGCCAGAAATCGCCTTGACGAGGCTCGTGGCGAGCTTCGATTGCGTGATGAGTTGCAAGCTGTTCTACAAATTCTCTCTAAATAGTAGCTGATACAATTTTAGTTCCCGTCGGGGCGTAGCGCAGCCTGGTAGCGTACATGCATGGGGTGCATGTGGTCGGAGGTTCAAATCCTCTCGCCCCGACCATTCATTCAATTTCATATTTCCCATGACATCCAGTTCAAACGACATTACTTATTTTGGTTTAACGATTCCTTTCTTGGCCCACCTCGGCGTTGTACCTGAGTATGCCGAAGGAGGTAAATCACGTATTAGCTTGATCATTAAGCCGGAGTTTGAGAATAGTTTTCACATCGCTCACGGCGGGGTGGTGATGACCCTGCTGGATTTTGCGATGGGGGCAGCAGCTCGCAGTACGGTTAACCAGCCACTTGGTGCTATGACTATTGATATGAGCGTGAGTTTTTTGCGCCCGAGTGTTGGCAAGATCGTTGTAGAGGGTAGCGTCCTTAAATCTGGAAAAACGATTAATTATTGCGAGGCTATAGTTTTAAATGAGGCCGGCGAGGTTACTGCTAAATCTAGCGGTACGTTTATGCTTAGAAGATAAACTATATTTACTTATAATAAATATAGTATTTATAATGATTATGTTATTAAATTAATTAAAAATCCCTAAATAAGCCTATTTCATCGCGGTTTTAAGGGGTATTTGAATATATATTCGCATTTATTAATATGTGTATATAATCGTTATCAAGGTATAGCAAATTCTTTGTTATTCCATATAACTAATATTCGGAGAAATTAATTCATGTCTTCTTATAAAGAGCTTTTAGCCCAACGCGAATTGTTGGATAAACAAATTAAAGAAGCAGTTCTGCGTGAAAAAGCCGACGGTATCGCTAAGGCCAAACTCATCATCGAGCAGTACGATTTAACAGCGTCAGATTTATTTAGTCGCAAGGCTGGTGCACGTAGCTCTAGTGGCAAGGTTGCCCCTAAGTACCGTAACCCATCCACTGGCGATACCTGGACAGGTCGCGGTAAGGCTCCAAAATGGATTGAGGGTAGAGATCGCAGTAACTTCTTAATATAACGTATTGATTTAAATAGATTTTATTTATTTAAAAGGGCTGCGCAATGTGAATTGCGCGGCCCTTAATCTTTTTCTGGAGCTCACTTGGAAATCTCTAGATACACTTTCGATTGAGTGCCTGGATAAATATGGGCTCTAAGAGTTCATGGCGATTTTTACCTCCTAAGGCGTTCTCAAGCTCTGGATTAGTAGCGGGATACCCAATAATGAGGGGATTTTGGTCAATTAAGCCGTTTTCAAGCTCTTCCTTGAGGACTTCGGGGTGCTGCGACCTGACCCCAACCGTGTTTTCGTCTGCTAGACCCATTACTCCTGGGTGAAGGCGAATAAACCCCTCATCTACCAAAATAGGAATCCGCTGTGTGTCCTTGTTTTTACTCAGATAGTGAATGAGATGAACCTGCTCAACGGGTGGTATCAGGGCATCCAGGAATATTAAGTCAGGGGTAATGGATACTGCCTTCATGAGGCCTTCTAGGCTATCTACGGATACTTCCATATCTACCTTTAACTGCCAACATTGAATAGATTCGATTAATTCATGACTATTTTCTACTCGCCTGAATATACCCATGGCAATACAGTTTTGCGTAGTCTTTTGTCTCATTGCTCTTTTGCGACGAGCTAGCTGCTGATCCAGTGAGCTTGCCAAGATGCGTCGGTGACCTCCACGAGTCTTCCAGGCGATTAATTCACCTAATTCAACCATTTTCTGGACAGTGCCAAGAGATACCTGCAGTACTTTTGCGCTTTGGCGAGTGCTTAGATATTCCAAATCAGGGGTAATTGCTTTCATATATCCTTAATCTCATTAATTCATTTGAAGATTTAGAGAATACGAATCAAATCCTGGGGAATCTGTCGGGAGTGGTTTAAATCAGAGTAGGAAAATTCTTATTCGGGGTGCATATAGGCAAATACCCCCAAAAGTCCCAAAATCAGGGAAAGCCCTTTATGAATCAATGGGTAATCGTGTTAAATTAGCACCGTTGTATGAGTATTCGCACAGATCAATTCGTAAAGCGGTTTAGCCGTAGAGCGAATGGTTTTAACCACAGTTTTTATTCGGGAAACCCGATGAAAGGTGAGCATCATGATGCAGGATCAAAGAGATAACTCCTATCTCTTCGGTGGAAACGCCCCCTACGTAGAGGAACTCTACGAATCCTACTTGCACGATCCAGCTTCTGTAGCTGACCATTGGCGAGACTATTTTGATAATGTGAAGCAAATTCCAGCGGTCGATGGTTCATCTAGAACTGACATTGCCCACGGACCTATTGTTGCTTCATTTGCTGAGCGCGCGAAGCAGGGACCCATTCGCACAGTGTCTGCTGATTCAGCTGACTCTGCCATGGGCCGCAAGCGTGTTGCTGTCCAACAGTTGATTGCGGCGTATCGTAACGTCGGCAATCGTTGGGCTGATATTGATCCGTTAAAACGCACTGAGCGTCCGGATATTCCAGAATTAGATCCAGCCTTCTATGGCTTTGGTGATGGCGATATGGATATCGTCTTTAACACCAGCAACACCTTCTTCGGCAAAAACGAGATGACCTTGCGTGATTTATTGCAAGCATTGCGTCAAACCTACTGCGGCACTTTGGGTGCTGAGTACATGTTTATTGCTGACCAAAAGATTAAAAAATGGTGGCAAGAGAAACTAGAGTCGATCCGCTCAACCCCACATTTTAATGTGGACCAAAAGCGCCAGATTCTTGATCGCGTTACTGCTGCTGAAGGCTTGGAGCGCTATCTTCAGGCTAAGTACGTCGGTCAAAAACGCTTCTCACTGGAGGGTGGTGAAAGCTTCATCGCCTGTATGGATGAGTTGATCCGCGAGGCTGGGGCTAAAGGTGTTCAAGAGATCGTGATTGGTATGGCCCACCGTGGTCGTCTAAACGTTCTTGTAAATACCTTAGGCAAGATGCCTACCGATTTATTTGCTGAGTTTGAACACAAGGGTCCAGAGACCTTACCTGCTGGTGACGTGAAGTACCACCAAGGTTTCTCTAGTGATATTTCTACTCCCGCTGGCCCAGTGCATTTGTCTTTAGCATTTAATCCATCCCACCTAGAGATCGTGAACCCAGTTGTCGAAGGTTCTGCACGTGCCCGCATGGAGCGTCGTGGTGATTTGCTAGGTGAGCAGGTAATGCCAGTATTGGTACACGGTGATGCTGCGATCGCAGGCCAAGGTGTAATGCAAGAGACTTTGGCGATGGCTGAAGTTCGCGGCTACTCTACTGGCGGTACGATTCACATTGTGATTAATAACCAAATTGGTTTCACCACATCCGATCCGCGCGACTTGCGTTCAAGCCTGTATTGCACCGACATTATGAAGGTCATTGATGCGCCGGTATTGCATGTAAATGGTGATGATCCTGAGGCCGTGGTATTGGCGACGAAGTTAGCGGTAGAGTTCCGCAGTCAGTTCCACAAAGACGTTGCGATTGACATCGTTTGTTTCCGAAAGCTGGGCCATAACGAGCAAGATACTCCAGCAATGACGCAGCCTTTGATGTACAAAATTATTGCTGCTCATCCTGGCACACGCAAATACTATGCTGATAAGTTAGAAGCACAAGGTGTTTTGCCTGCGGGCACTGGCGATTTGATGGTTAAGGAGTACCGCGCCGCAATGGATGCAGGTAAGCAAACCTCTGATCCAGTGCTGAGTAATTTCAAAGGAAAGTTTGCCGTAGATTGGTCACCATTCTTAAACAAGAAATGGACTGATGAAGCAGACACAGCAATTCCATTAACCGAATGGAAGCGTTTAGCTGAAAAGATTTCCACTATCCCAGACGACTTTAAGGCGCATCCTTTGGTTGAGAAGGTTTACCGTGACCGTGCTGCGATGGGTCGTGGAGAAGTGAATATCGACTGGGGCATGGGCGAGCACATGGCCTTTGCATCCCTCGTTGCTAGCGGATATCCAGTGCGCTTGTCTGGTGAGGACAGTGGTCGCGGGACATTCACCCACCGCCACGCGGTATTGCATAACCAGAACCGTGAAAAGTGGGATACCGGTACTTATGTAGCCCTTGAACACGTTGCTAAAGACCAAGCACCATTCCTGGTGATTGACTCCATCTTGTCAGAAGAAGCTGTTCTTGGCTTTGAATACGGTTACGCAGCAGCTGAACCTAATACTCTGACTATCTGGGAAGCTCAGTTCGGCGACTTTGCGAACGGCGCTCAAGTAGTAATTGACCAATTTATCGCTTCAGGCGAAGTGAAGTGGGGTCGTGCAAACGGTCTAGTCATGATGTTGCCTCATGGTTATGAAGGTCAGGGACCAGAGCATTCATCCGCTCGTCTAGAGCGCTTCATGCAGTTATGCGCCGACACAAATATGCAAGTGATCCAGCCAACAACTGCGGCGCAGATCTTCCACGTATTGCGTCGTCAGATGATTCGTCAGTTCCGTAAACCGCTGATCTTGATGACGCCAAAATCATTACTACGCAATAAAGAAGCTGCTTCACCATTGACCGAATTCACTAAGGGTGGTTTCCAAACGATTCTTCCAGAGCGTGATGACGATATCGATGGCAAGAAGGTGACTCGCTTGGTAATGTGTTCCGGTAAGGTTTACTACGATCTAGCTAAAACACGTACTGAGAAAAAACTTGAAGATGTGGCGATTATTCGTTTGGAGCAGTTGTATCCGTTCCCACATAAAGCATTGACTGCTGAGTTGAAGAAGTATCCAAACCTAGAAGAGGTGGTGTGGTGTCAGGATGAGCCACAAAACCAAGGCGCCTGGTTCTTTGTTCAGCACAATATTTTGGAGAACATGTTTGAAGGCATGAAGTTGGCATATGCGGGTCGTCCAGCATCAGCTTCACCAGCTTGTGGATATGCACATCTCCATCAAGAACAACAGAAGTCTCTTCTTACTGCAGCATTCGCAAAACTAAAGGGTTATGTCATTACGAAGTAATCGTAGACGTCACTCAATACACAAACACTAAATAGGATTAATCATGGCTATTTTTGAAGTTAAAGTTCCCCAACTCTCCGAGTCAGTAGCAGAAGCTACTTTGTTGCAATGGAAAAAGAAAGTCGGCGATGCTGTCGGTCAAGATGAGATCTTGATTGAAATTGAAACTGACAAAGTGGTATTAGAAGTTCCAGCACCATCTGCTGGCGTCCTCACGGAAATCGTTGTTGCTGACGGCGGCACCGTTGTTGCTGAGCAGTTGATTGCAAAGATTGATAGCACTGCTGTTGCTTCTGCCGCTCCAGCAGCTGCAGCTGCGCCAGCACCAGCAGCAGCCCCAGTAGCCGCTCCAGCTAAAGCTGCTCCTGCAGCGAAGTCAACCGGTGCAGCTGCTGCACCTTCAGCAGCAAAAATTCTTGCAGAGAAAAATATCGACGCTGCTCAAGTTGCCGGTTCTGGACGCGATGGCCGTATCACTAAAGGCGATGCATTAAATGCTTCTGCTGGCGGTGCAAAATCTGCTGCCTTGCCAAGTGCACCGATCCCGATGGGCGATCGTCCAGAAGAGCGCGTGCCAATGAGCCGCTTGCGTGCACGTATTGCCGAGCGTTTGCTTGAGTCTCAAGCAAACAACGCTATCTTGACTACGTTCAATGAAGTCAACATGGCTCCAGTAATTGCTATGCGCAACAAGTACAAAGATCAGTTTGAGAAAGTCCATGGTGTGAAGTTGGGCTTCATGTCTTTCTTTGTTAAAGCGGCCACCCATGCATTGAAGAAGTTCCCATTGTTGAATGCATCTGTTGATGGCAATGACATCGTTTACCACGGTTACTTTGATATCGGTATTGCTGTAAGTTCACCACGCGGTTTGGTAGTTCCAATTCTGCGTGATGTTGACCAAATGAATTTAGCCGACATCGAGAAGAAAATTGCTGAGTTTGGCGTTAAGGCGCGCGAAGGTAAATTGTCTTTAGAAGATTTAACTGGCGGCACATTCTCCATCTCTAACGGTGGCGTATTCGGCTCAATGCTTTCTACCCCAATCATCAATCCTCCACAGTCTGCAATCCTCGGTATTCATGCGACTAAAGAGCGTGCAGTAGTTGAGAATGGTCAAATCGTGATTCGCCCAATTAATTACTTAGCCTTGTCATATGACCATCGCATCATTGACGGTCGCGAGGCTGTTCTCGGTTTGGTTGCTATGAAGGATGCATTGGAAGATCCTTCACGTCTCCTCCTTGATTTGTAAGAGGGAAGAACATGAGCCAATCATTTGATGTAGTAGTAATCGGCGGTGGCCCTGGTGGCTACATCGCCGCGATCCGTGCCGCACAATTGGGTTTTAAGGTTGCCTGTGCTGAATCGAATGCTTATGACGATCCAAAGGGTGAGCCACGCTTAGGCGGAACTTGCTTGAACGTCGGCTGTATTCCTTCAAAGGCCTTACTGGCCTCTTCTGAAGAATTTGAGAAGATTAGCCATCATGTTGCTGACCACGGCATCACCGTAGGATCAGTAAAGCTAGACTCTGGCAAGATGATCGCTCGTAAAGATGCGATTGTGACCAAGATGACTGCTGGTATTCAGTTCTTGTTCCGCAAGAACAAAATTACTTTGTTAAAAGGCCATGCCTCATTTGAGGGTAAAGGCGCTGATGGTTACCAAGTCAAAATTGACGGTAAAGACAAAGAAGTAGTGACTGCTAAAAACGTGATCATTGCAACTGGCTCTAAAGCCCGCCACTTACCAGGTATTCCTGTCGATAACGTGTTGATTAGCGATAACGAGGGTGGACTCAAGTTTGATTCCATTCCAAAGAAGCTTGGTGTAATCGGTGCTGGTGTTATCGGCTTAGAGTTGGGCTCAGTATGGCGCCGTGTTGGCTCTGATGTCACTATTCTGGAAGCGCTCCCATCTTTCTTGGGTGCTTGCGATCAAGGTATTGCCAAAGAAGCTCATAAGATCTTCACCAAGCAAGGCCTCAAAATTAATATGGGCGTCAAGATTGGTGAAGTTAAGGCCGACAAAAAGGGTGTAGTTGTTAATTACACTGATAGCGAAGGCAAGGCTCAGAAATTAGAGTGTGACCGTTTAATCGTTTCAGTCGGCCGTGTTCCAAATACTGAAAAATTGGGTCTCGATAAGATTGGTCTTAAAGTGGATGAGCGTGGTTTTATTCCAATTGATGATCACACTTGTGCAACAGCTGCGCCTGGCGTTTACGCCGTTGGCGACGTTGTACGTGGGCCGATGTTGGCTCATAAGGCTGAGGATGAAGGTGTACTCGTTGCTGAAACGATCGCCGGTCAAAAGCCGCACATTGATTACAACTGCATCCCTTGGGTTATCTACACCGATCCAGAAATTGCGTGGGTTGGTAAAACTGAAGAACAACTAAAGCAGGCTGGTATTGCTTATAAAGCAGGTCAGTTCCCATTTGCCGCTAACGGTCGCGCTTTAGGCATGGATCGTGCTGATGGTTTTGTCAAAGTATTGGCTGATGAAAAAACCGATGAAATCTTAGGCGTGCATATTATTGGGCCAAATGCTTCCGACTTAATTGCTGAAGCAGCTGTAGCGATGGAATTTAAAGCGGCAGCTGAAGATATTGCCCGTATCTGTCATCCACATCCAAGCTTATCGGAAGTGGTTCGCGAAGCAGCATTAGCGACGGATAAACGTGCATTAAACATGTAATTGAAAGCGTTAGAGTATTACCATCAAGAGTTAAAAGCGCGCGGGTATCAAAGTGATCCCGCGCAGCTTGCTGCCATTGAGCGCTTACAGCGCTGTGAAGATGAGTGGATTGCTTATAAAGAAATCCGTAGCAATGGCTTAAAAAAGAAACTCTTTAAACCAAAATTACCCCGAGGTGTCTATTTATGGGGTGGCGTTGGACGCGGCAAATCCTTTCTCATGGATTGCTTCTTTGCGGCATCGCCGCTAGAAAAAAAGATCCGCATTCATTTTCATGAGTTCATGCGAGAGGTTCATCGTGAGCTTCACGAACTCTCCGGTATGGCTGATCCGCTCGATGAGCTTTCTAAAAGAATTGCCAAGAGATATCGACTCATCTGTTTTGATGAGTTCCACATTAATGACATTGCGGACGCCATGATTCTGTATCGTTTACTGAGCGCGCTCTTTGAGGATCGCGTCCAGTTTGTCATGACTTCGAATTACCAACCTAGCCAACTTTATCCCAATGGCTTGCATCGCGATCGTTTGTTGCCAGCTATCAAATTGTTGGAAGAGCAGCTTGATGTAATGAACGTGGATGCTGGTAATGACTATCGTCGAGTGCAAATGGCTCAAGTCGAGGCTTATCTGACGCCAGTGAATGCGGCGACACACACTACATTGATGCAAATGTTCCAAACTTTGATTGGCAATCAAAAAGAAACAGTCCGCCCAGTTCTCCGTATCGAATCCCGTGAATTAAGACCTCTGCATATGGCTGAGGGAGTGGTTTGGTTTGACTTTCAGACCCTCTGTTGTGGCCCAAGGTCTCAAAATGACTATTTGGAGATTGCTAACCAGTTTCATACGGTGATTTTGTCGGGTGTGCCTTATATGCCCCCTAGAATGACTAATGAAGCTCGTCGCTTTATTTGGCTCATTGACGTTCTTTACGACCATAAGATCAAATTAATCATCTCTGCAGAGGTTCCTGCGGTTGATTTGTATACCGAAGGTCAAATTACCAGTGAGTTCTCCAGAACGGTCTCCCGCTTGATTGAGATGCAGTCCCGTGATTACCTAGATGCGCCTCGCCGGGTAATTGATACCAGCTTGACCTAAAATAGGGTCATGATCAGCAATTCCAGTCTAAACGCCGATTTACACTGCCATTCCGTAGTTTCCGATGGAACCTTAACGCCCGAGCAGTTGGCTGAGCGCGCCTATGCCAATGGTGTTCGCCTTTGGGCTTTAACTGATCATGATGAATTAGGTGGCCAAGAGAGAGCTCAAGCTGCTGCAAGCTCCCTCGGTATGGATTACCTTTCTGGGGTGGAAATTTCCGTCACCTGGATGGGACAGACAATTCACATCGTTGGCCTGGGAATTGATGCTGCCCACGCAGGAATTTTAGAAGGCCTACGTCGCACTCGCGAAGGTCGCAGCAATCGAGCCAAGCAAATGGCTGAACAATTATTAAAAGCAGGTATACCCGGTGCTTATGAAGGTGCCCTTCATTTTGCTGGCAATCATGATCTTATTTCTCGTACGCACTTCGCACGCTTTTTGGTTGAGCAAGGCGTCTGTAGGGATACAGACCAAGTCTTTAAAAACTATTTAGTTGAAGATAAGCCTGGCTACGTACCGCACTTGTGGGCAAGCTTGGATGATGCGGTTGCATGGATCAAAGGGGCAGGGGGCGCCGCTGTAATTGCCCACCCTGGTAGATACAAACTCAGTGCAATGCAGATGGATGAGCTTTATAAGCACTTCAAAGAAATCGGCGGAATGGCTATTGAGGTGATTACAGGCAGTCATAGCCCGAATCAATATCAAACCTATGGCAAGATTGCACAGCACTATGGATTCTTGGCTTCTCGAGGCTCGGATTTCCATGATCCGGAAGAGAGTTACATTGACCTCGGTACCTTGCCTCACTTACCAGATCATTTGACTCCTGTATGGTCGCTATTCCATTAAGCAGCTGACCTTACTTAACCATTTTTAATTACCCTTAAAGAATAAAGATCAAGATGTTTGCAGAACGCGTTCTCTCTGGCATGCGACCAACCGGTAGCTTGCACCTCGGCCATTACCATGGTGTTTTAAAGAACTGGGTTCGCTTGCAGTCTGAGTATCCCTGCTACTTTTTTGTAGCAGACTGGCATGCCCTCACGACTCACTATGAAACTCCCGATGTGATTGAGCAGTCTGTATGGGACATGGTGATTGACTGGTTGGCTTGTGGTGTTGATCCAAACCAGGCCACTTTATTTATCCAGAGTAAGGTGCCTGAGCATGCAGAGCTATTCTTATTGCTGTCTATGGGAACTCCATTAGGCTGGTTGGAGCGGGTTCCAACCTACAAAGACCAAATCGAGAAACTCAAAGAAAAAGATTTGCAGACTTATGGTTTCTTAGGCTACCCCTTATTGCAGGCTGCCGACATTTTGATTTACCGCGCACAGTTTGTTCCAGTAGGCGAAGATCAGGTACCTCACGTAGAGATGACGCGAGAAGTGGCGCGTCGTTTTAATTATCTGTATGGACGTGAACCTGGTTTTGAAGAAAAAGCGTTAGAGGCCGTTAAAAAATTGGGCAGCAAGCGTGCGAAGATGTATGCAGAATTAAGGGTTGCGTTTCAGGAGCGGGGCGATGATGAGGCTTTAGAGCAAGCCAAGGCATTACTCCAAGAGGCACAAAGCCTTTCGATGGCTGATCGTGAGAGATTGTTTGGTTTCTTGGAAGGTGCTCGCAAAATTATTCTGCCTGAGCCGCAGGCTTTGCTAACAAGCGCATCCCGCATGCCTGGCATTGATGGGCAGAAAATGTCCAAGTCTTACGGCAACATGATTAGCATTCGTGAAAATCCTGAGGATGTGATCAAGAAGATCAGGACAATGCCCACCGATCCAGCGCGGGTGCGAAGAACTGACCCGGGTGATCCTGCCCGTTGTCCAGTGTGGCAGCTACATACGGTGTACTCGAATGAGGAAACCAAGACTTGGGTTCAAAAAGAATGCCAGTCAGCAGGTATCGGCTGCTTAGAGTGCAAGCAACCTGTCATTGATGCCATTCTTGCCGAGCAGCAACCTATGTTTGAGCGAGCTCAAAAGTACCTGGATGACCCTAGCTTGTTGCGCTCCATCATTGCTGATGGCTCTGATAAAGCGCGCAAAGTTGCTCAAGAAACCATGCGCGAGGTCCGCGAGTCTATGGGCTTGGCGTACGATTAAGGGTAGCCCTTGACTGCAATGCATAGTGTGATCGCAGACGCCTCTCCTTGGGTGAGACGGTTTGAGCCAGCAATTCCAAAGAATGGATTAGTTCTTGACCTTGCTTGTGGTGCTGGCCGACACGCTGCTTTACTAGCATCTTTGGGTCATCGTATTCTGGCGATTGACCAAGATATTTCCATGATGGAGTCATGTAAAAGTGATCTCATTCAAACTAAAGAGTTTGATCTTGAGGGTTCGGAGTGGCCTTTGCTGAACCAACAGTTTTCAGCTATTGTGGTGACCAATTATCTATACCGCCCATTTTTGGATGAGTTGCCCAAAATGCTGACTGAGGGCGGGGTTTTAATCTATGAAACTTTTGCTGATGGGAATGCCGAGTTTGGTAAGCCCTCAAACCCCAATTTCCTGCTCAAATCAGGGGAATTGCTGGCTTTGGCGCAGCGTTCTGGGCTGAAAGTGATCGCCTACGAGGATATTTACCTTGATCGCCCTAAACCAGCCATGGTTCAGCGAATTTGTGCTGTAAAAGGGCATTTAAAAGGGTACGTTCCGTTACAATTTGGTGGTTAACATTCAGATAATTCAGACACATTCAGTGACTAATACAACACAATCCCAAGCTAGTAAAAAGCCTATTGCAGGTAGCATGCCCGCCATTGTGACGCCAATGTTCGAGGATGGAAGTCTGGATTTTCCAGCCTTACGTTCCTTGCTAGATTGGCACGTTGCTGAAGGCTCCGATGGTATCGTCATCGTTGGTACAAGTGGAGAGTCTCCCACGGTGTCTGTTGAAGAGCATTGTGAGCTCATCAAAGTAACGGTTGACCATATTGCTGGACGTATTCCGGTAATCGCTGGTACTGGGGGAAATTCCACTACCGAGGCAATCGAGTTAACGAATTTTGCTAAGTCGGTTGGTGCTGATGCCAGCCTGCAGGTGGTTCCGTATTACAACAAGCCGACTCAAGAGGGTATGTACGCCCACTTCAAGAAAATTGCAGAGTCGGTTGATCTGCCTGTAATTTTGTATAACGTTCCAGGTAGAACTGTTGCTGATCTTGCTGGTGAGACCACTGTTCGTTTAGCTGCAGTACCAGGCATTATCGGCATTAAGGATGCTACCGGCAGCATTGAGCGCGGCACTCTGTTGTTGGCTGATCTCAAACGTGCTGGACATGAAGATTTTTCTGTATTTTCTGGTGATGATCTCAGTGCGGCAATGCTGATGCTCATGGGTGGCAAGGGTAATATTTCCGTAACAGCGAATATCGCCCCTCGTTTGATGCATGAGCTATGTCAGGCTGCAATGTCTGATGATGTTGTTAAGACGCGCGCCATTCAATATCAATTACTGGCTGTTCATAAAGCCATGTTTACTGAGGCAAATCCGATTCCTGTGAAATGGGCTCTGCATGAAATGGGCAAAGTCACTGCTGGAATTCGGTTGCCTTTAACCACTTTGAGCGTTGCTTTGCGTGAACCTTTGAAGACTGCAATGAAACAGGCTGGCTTACTATGATGAATCTGATGCAACTCTTGCGCCGACATTGTGCAACTGTATTACTCCTTTCTTTTGCAAGTATTGCTTTGCTTGGATGCAAGTCTGTAGGAACAAACGATACAGTTGATTACAAGTCTGCTGGCGCTGTTCGCGGACCCAATCTAACCTATCCGCCAGATCTCATTACTGCTCAAGCGGACCGTCGTTATATTGTTCAAGATGGTTCCGCCACGATGTCTGAGTACAACGCTGCAGTAAAAAAATCAGTGCAGACGCGCAAGAATGTCATGACTGGTATTCCGGGTATGCGCATTGCGCGTGATGGTGAGCGACGTTGGTTGGTTGTTGAGAAGCCAGCTCCAGAGCTATACCCACAAATCAAAGATTTCTGGCAGGAGAATGGTTTCTTGCTGGTTATTGACTCACCGTCAACCGGCATTATGGAGACAGACTGGGCTGAGAATCGCGCCAAGATTGCACAAGACTTTATTCGCAATATTATTGGTGGCGCCTTAGATTCAATTTATGACACGGGTGAGCGCGACAAATACAAGACCCGTCTTGAGGTGAGTAAGCCAGGCGAAACTGAGGTTTACATTACCCAACGCGGTGCTATTGAGAAATGTACAACCGATGGCACTGGTGCCTGTATCTCTACTATTTGGACTGCACGTCCAAATGATCCTGAGCTTGAAGCGGCATTCTTGGCTCGCTTAATGGAGCGCTTGGGCATGACGCAAGAAATGGCTAAAGCTCAAGTGGCCGCACCGCTAGGCCCTAAGACGCCAAAAGCGAAGTTGGTTCAAGAGGGTGTTAATACTGCCCATATTGAAATGGCAGCAGGCTTTGATCGCGCGTGGCGCGACACGGGTCTAGCTCTGGATCGCTCTAACTTTACTGTGGAAGATCGCAACCGCGCCAACGGCGTTTACTACGTACGCTATGTCAATCCTAAGGATTTGGGCGATACAAAGGGATTCTTCACAAACCTGTTTAGCAGTAAGGATGACTCCAGCTTGAAGGCAAAAAAGTACCTCGTAGTAGTTAAATCGACTGGCGATAACGCTTCAAGTATTTATGTACAAAATGCAGATGGTAAGCCTGAGAACTCTGCTGCTGGACTGCAACTCTTAACTCTTCTTACCGAGCAGATGTCTAGGTAAGTATTCAGTTAAAAAACTTAGCCAATAAAAAAGCCGCTTTTCAGCGGCTTTTTTTCTTCAAGAAGAAGATTACTTCTTAGCGTCAGCAGCTGGAGCAGCAGCAGGTGCAGCAGGAGCAGCTTCTACAGGTTTTGCTTCTTCTTTTTTACCGCAAGCGGCCAAAGCGATTGCCAACATTGCTACGAGTACGAGTGACTTCTTCATTTGTAATTTCCTCTTAAAAAATTATCATTAATAACCGGTTATTAATACAAGAAAAGTGCAGGGTTAGCCCTTAGGTACTTTCCAGCATTCATTATAGCCATCTCTTAATCTGGCGTTAAAAAACCAACCAGCCAGCTTCATAGGCTTCAAAAAGGCTATTATTCGCATCAATTTTCCTTATAGCCCCTTTAAATTGCCGGCTTGCTGCTAGTGATCGCCAGGCGGCCTGTATCAGGGCGGGCTGCTTACTGGTCATATCTTCACCATTGCAGTAAATCACGGCACCCAAGGCTAATAGCCTGGTTTGTGGGTGTGGTTTTAGAGCTTGCTTGGCAAGCTGGCGCTTCAATTCCTCTGGTGAAAGATGGTTTGCCATGCCATCAAAATAGGCTTGGGGTTTTGGTTCGCTCAGGTAAGCGGTGATGCCAGGAAGAAATGTTTCTACGCGATCCAGTTTTAAGCTTTTTAACTTTTGCGCCACTTGATGAATGATTTCTGCTGGCAACTGTTCTGCATGATGGGTTGCTCTTTGCTGTGGATCGGCAAAGCGCTTTTCTAGCTCCGGAATATCTTCCAGCGATTCAGCTAAGCGCCATAAGCCTTCTTGCAATAGCTCTTTATAACTTTGCGCCCTAAAGCCAACGGACCAAGTTTGGCAGCCGGCGTCTAGAGCAATGCCGTCATGAGCAATATGGGGTGGCAAATAAAGCATGTCGCCAGGTTCTAGATCCCACTCCTGCTGAACTTTAAAGTCCTGCAAGATCTTTAAGGGGAGGTCGGGATTCAAGCTCAAATCTTTTTGCTCAGAAATACGCCAGCGCCGACGCCCTGACATCTGAATCAAAAAGACATCATACGAATCAAAGTGCGGGCCAACGCCGCCCCCTGGACCAGCAATACTAATCATTAAATCATCTAAGCGTGCATCTGGAATAAAGCGAAACCAAGAAAGTACTTTTGCGGCAGCGGGATGTCTTGCCTCCATGCCTTGAAGAAGAAGGGTCCAGTCAGGCGCGTCCAGTGAGGGGATGAACTTTTTCTTTAGTGGACCATTTGAAAAAGTCCAAGGCTTAGCCTGAATTAATCTGGACTCAACTGAATCATCACCCGCTATTTTGAATAACTCGTCAGGGGAGATTGCGCTACCCAAGGGCTCCCCCATTTTTTTTGCAAGCTCAAAGGCGGGGATGGCGCCACGCACTAACAGGGGCTTCTTGTGCCAATAGGATTTCATGAATTGCTGAGGGCTAATGCCACCCAGAAGGGCCCATGGGCGATCTAAGGGAAGGTTTTGAGGTGCCTGTGGCGGATCGTAGGGCTTGCTCAAGTAAAATGCAGTCATATAAGTAAGAAGCTGTTTAAAACACAATGTTGAATGAATTACGCATGAAGATCGAAAAAAATACCGTTGTATCCCTGCGCTACAAATTAACTGATGCGCAGAACAATATTATCGAGGAACCAGATTCTCCGATGGTATACCTGCATGGCGGATATGAGGGTACTTTTCCAAAGATTGAAACCTTATTGGATGGTCAAGATGTGGGCTATGAAGCCAGCATTCAGCTTGAGCCCAGCGAGGCGTTTGGTGAGTACGATCCTGAGCTATTGAAGATTGAGCCACGTGCACGCTTTCCGGAGCCTTTAGAAGTTGGTATGCAGTTTGAGGGCGTTCCTGATGCCGAGGAAGAGGGTGAATCTGTTGATGTAGATGATGAGCCTTTAATCTACACCGTTACCGATGTGGCTGACAGCCAAGTGGTCTTGGATGGCAATCATCCGCTTGCTGGTATGGCTTTGCGATTCTGGGTTCAGGTAGAGGATATTCGTGCCGCTACGGATGAAGAGATTGAGAATCGTCATCCCGAGGGTAGCGAAGGATTTGCATTTGGAATGCCAGATGATTCCGATGAGGGTGATGACGAATTTACAGACAAGGTCGTCAATCCTGGTGGTTCATCACCAACCCTACATTAATTTACTCTTTAAGCCATTCTTTTAAGGCACCAAGGTCGCGCTTGGTATCGCTTGATTCGCTTGCATCGGAAGAGGGTGTATTACTTAACTTTGCTAGCGCCTTCTCAAGGGCTGCTATCTTAGCTTCTTGCTCTAGTGTGGCATCAATTAAACCTTTTAAGGCCATAGACACCGGATCATCTACATTCGGTGTCACGCCATAAGCAGAGAAGTATTCTTTAACCTTGCTATCGGGCGCGCTTGCCTGTGGCAGGTCCGGATGCAAGATCCGTGCAGGAATACCTACTGCAGTTGCTCCTGCAGGGATTTCTTTAAGTACTACAGCATTTGATCCAACGCGAGCGCCATCACCTACAGTGAAGCCGCCGAGAACTTTAGCTCCCGCACTAATCACTACGCCTTTGCCTAAAGTGGGATGACGCTTTACACCTTTGTACAAAGAAGTTCCACCTAGGGTAACGCCTTGATAGATCGTGCAATCATCGCCAATCTCTGTGGTCTCGCCAATGACAATGCCTAAGCCATGATCAAGGAATACCCGGCGACCAATCTTTGCACCAGGATGAATTTCAATGCCGGTAACAAAGCGAGCCAGCATCGACAGAAGGCGCGCAATCCACTTCAAACCCAAGTTCCAGAGACCATGAGAGACGCGGTGGATCCAAACAGCATGTAAACCTGGGTAGCAGGTAATGACCTCTAAACGGTTTCTAGCAGCAGGGTCACGAACAATGATGGAGTCGACTTGGTCGAAAAGCGAATTAAACATAGGTCGATTTTAACGGGTAAAGGCCGAATTTATTTTCTGACGAGCATCTGTTTGGCAATGCCACGTAGAAGGTCGATTTCTTCTTTGTGGAGTCGAGTCCTGGCAAATAGCGCCTGTAAGCGCGGCATGAGTTTCTTAGGATTAGCAGGATCAAGATAGCCTATGGCCTCAAGGCCCTCACGCCAGTGCTCTAGCATGGCTGCTACGGCTGCGGGATCTGCATAGTTCGCCTGTTCTAGGTTCGAGTCTAGGCGGTCATCAGCACCCAAGTCCTTACTGAAGGTCTCTCTGAGGGTAAAGGCGCAAACCATCATGGCTTGGGCGAGGTTCAGAGATGGATAGAGGGGGTTCGCATCCAGCCAAACCCGATGGGTGCACAGTGAGAGGTGGTGGTTATCTAGACCGGTTCGCTCTGGACCAAATAGCAGGGCGACGTGCTGCTTGCTAGCAATAGCAGCCTGAATCAAAGGTCGAGCATCTTGCCAGTTGATTGCTGGTGGCCCGAATTCACGATCTCGACTAGTTAAACCCAAAACGAGAGGGCAGTCTTGAACGGCTGACTCCAGCGATGAGCTCTCTTGACTCGACTCCAAGACATCAACGGCACCACTAGCTAAGGCAATGGCCTCCGGTGCCTGAGCTAGTCTTGGGGTCTTCGGGGAAATCAGCCGTAGATCGCTAAAACCCATTGTTTTTAGTGCGCGTGCAGCCGAACCCACATTTCCAGGGTGGCTAGTTTCAACCAAAACCCAGCGCAGTAGCTGTGCTTGTGCGGTATTCATATCAACAGGAATTCTCTAGAGGCTTGGACGTTCAAAGGGGCAATCGTTTAGAATCAGGGTGTTAGCTCCTTATTGTCCCGCAGTTTGCAATCTGGTGAGCTTGTTCTTATTTAATTTGTCCATCAAAACTATGCATCCCATGTTAAATGTGGCCGTTAAGGCTGCCCGTCGTGCCGGAACCGTGATTAATAGAGCTTCTCTGAATTTAGAGCGACTCCAAGTTGACCGCAAACAACATAATGACTTTGTTACTGAGGTGGACAGACAGGCTGAGGCGGCTATTATTGAAACGCTCAGCGAGGCCTATCCTTCCCATGGCTTTTTGGCTGAAGAAACTGGCGCTCAAAATACGGATGCTGAAAACGTCTGGATCATCGATCCACTCGATGGCACAACTAACTTTATTCACGGTTTCCCACAATACGCTGTTTCAATTGCCTTGTCTGTGAATGGGGTAACCCAGCAAGCAGTGGTTTATGACCCAACCCGCGATGAACTTTTCACCGCCACTCGTGGCGCCGGTGCTTATTTGGATCGTCGGCGTTTGCGTGTTGCTACTCAAGACCGTTTAGCTAACTCCTTGTTGGGCACTGGCTTTCCCTATCGCGATGATCAGGATTTGGAAAAGTATTTAAAAATCTTTGCAGATATGTCACGAAATTGTGCAGGTCTGCGTCGCCCTGGTGCTGCATCCCTAGATCTTGCGTATGTGGCTGCAGGTCGTTACGATGGATTCTTTGAGAGTGATCTCAAGCCGTGGGATATGGCTGCAGGTGCTTTGTTGATTACTGAAGCCGGTGGACTCATCGGCAACTACCGCGGCGAAGAAGGTTTCTTGCAAAGTGGCGAAGTGATGTGTGCAAACCCGCGTATCTTTGCTCAGATGGTGCAGTGCTTATCTAAATATTCCACCTGTTAATAGGCGGCAGTATTACATTTTGATCAGGTCGGCGTAACGTACGCCGTCTTGATTAATCAGTAGCGCGCTTGCGCGTGGTCGCCCGCTCTCGGGATGATCTAAATCCCAATCCGACAATACCCAGCGTTGCCATTCTTGACTCAAAAGTTGCTCTTGGTGGTGCTTTGGTAGATGGGTATGCCCATGAATTAATAGACCCGCATTCTGATCTCTTAGTACTGCCGCACATGCTGCCATGGTGACATTTGTTTTGGCTTGCGCACCTTCAGTTGAAGATTGGATTGCACGTTGATATTGCACGCCACTATTGCTACGTAGATGATTTGCAATAGAGCGACGCCAATTCAAAGGTAGCCTCAAAAATAGTTTTTGAATCCAAGGTTTGCGAACCCAACTGCGGAACACTTGATAGCCAACATCTGCCGTACAAAGAGAGTCTCCGTGACAGAGAACATATTCAGATCCGGCAATATTGATCTTGCTCGGATCGGGCATGAGGGTCATACCCGTTTTGCTTAAGAAATGCTTTCCAATTAAAAAGTCACGATTACCGTGAAGGTAATACGTTTTTACTTTAGTGGAGAGTGTTGCGAGCGCATGTTTTACTTCTTGTTGAAATGGTGAATGAAGGGCGGCGTCATCTCCAACCCAATACTCAAACAAGTCTCCCAGGATAAAGACCGCCTCTACCTTAGGAGCATCCTTTTCACAAAAATCAAAGAATCGTTGCGCCGTCAAAGGCATTGACGGCGTGAGATGCAAATCAGAAATGAGCAGCGCGCTCGCGTATTGCGGAATCATTACTCGAGAACACTTGCCTTCTCAATGACAACATCCTCTGCAGGAACATCTTGATGAAAGCCGGCATTACCAGTCTTCACCTTGCGAATGGTGTCAACTACATCAAGGCCATCAGTAACTTTGCCAAAAACTGCATAACCCCAGCCTTGAGCATTCGGGGCAGTGTGGTTCAGGAAATCATTGTCATTGACGTTAATGAAAAATTGGGCTGTTGCAGAGTGCGGATCGCTGGTGCGTGCCATGGCTACTGTGCCACGTTCGTTCTTGAGGCCATTGTTCGCCTCATTCTCAATTTGGGCGCCAGAAGATTTTTCTTTTAAGCCTGCAGTCATGCCACCGCCTTGAATCATGAAGTTATCGATCACGCGATGGAAAATCGTGCCATCGTAATGACCGCTTTTTACGTACTGCAAAAAATTGGCAACGGTCTTTGGTGCTTTAGCGGCATCTAATGAAAGGGTGATGTCACCCTTATTTGTTTTGAGTAGAACTTTAGTCATGGTGAATTCACTTTCCGAGAGTTAGTGGGTAAAAATGCTAAAAATTATTTTGAGTTTGGCGCCATCGGCGCAGCCACCTTTTTAGATGGCTTCAGGATTTCCATTAACGCTTTTGAGCGATTCGTGTATTGACGCTGATTGAGGACGGCATCTTTCGCTGCATTGTCGTAGGCCTGGGCAGCAAGGCGAATATAGACCTCACCGAGATTGGCTGAAGCAACGGTGTAGCTTGGGCGTAATTTCAATGCGAGCTCTAAATAATCTCTAGCCTCAATCCAGTTGCCCTGATTGGCTGCTAGTGCTGCTAGGTTGTTATAAGGCTCGGGTAGTTCTGGAAATTGTTGGGTAATTTCAATTAAAGTTTTCTTGGCTGCATCCCATTGACGCATTTCAATCTGCATGCGTGCTTTGACGTAACGAAGCTGCACATTGCCCGGCGTTTTCTTGAGACGCTGATTAATCAGATCAATGGCTTCTGGATATTTTTTGGCTTTGACCAACTTTTCAATGTCGGACGGAACACCATTTTTAGTTACTGGATCTGGCTCAATGATTAAAAAAGATAGAAATGGAACGGCTACAGAGTCTGAGAGCTCAGAATTGAATTGGTCGTATCCAGCGTCATTGCCAGCTAGTCTTGGCGGGTCATTAGGCCCATAGGAGCCTAAATAGGGCGCCTGAGTGCTTGGTGCAGCTGTAGTCGAGGCATTATTGAGAGCTTTAATTTCAGCGTCTGCCAGCTGTTGCCCGGGGGTGCTGCAAGCTGCCAAAAATAAAACAGCAAAAATAGCGCTTAAGCCACCCAATTGGGCTGGACGTAGTGAAAAAAGGTTAGCTGGCATAGGGGGTGGGGTGAAAAACTGACTCATTCGATATACTCAGCGCTCAGTCTAACAAATTGGCGCTACTTGCCCACCTTTATAGCCCCTATGCTGCAAATCTATAACACCCTCAGTCGTTCCAAACAGGCCTTTAAGCCCATCGAGCCAGGCAAGGTGAAGATGTATGTCTGCGGAATGACGGTCTATGACTTTTGCCACATCGGTCACGCCCGAGTGATGATTGTGTTTGATATGGTCGTGCGCTGGTTGCGAGCTAGTGGCTACGAAGTGGTCTACGTGCGCAATATCACTGACATTGATGACAAGATCATCAATCGCGCTATTGAGAATGGTGAGCCTATTTCTGCGCTGACACAGCGTTTTATCGATGCAATGCACGCCGATTCCGATGAATTGGGTTTGATGCATCCGGATCATGAGCCTCGCGCAACAGATTACATAGGTCAAATGCAGGGCATTATTGGCCGCTTGATTGAAAAAGAATTGGCCTATCAAGGCGAGGATGGCGATGTCAATTTCGCTGTTCGCTTGTTCCCGGAATACGGTCGTCTCTCTGGTAAATCCTTGGATGAATTAAATGCTGGTGAACGTGTTGCCGTTGGTGGTGGTAAACGTGATCCATTAGATTTTGTTTTATGGAAAAGCGCGAAACCAGAAGAGCCCGCCGACACGCGTTGGAGTTCCCCTTGGGGCGAAGGTCGTCCTGGATGGCATATTGAGTGTTCTGCTATGTCCTGCGATTTGCTAGGTGAGCACTTTGATATTCATGGTGGTGGCGCTGATTTGCAGTTCCCCCATCACGAGAATGAGATTGCTCAGAGTGAGGGCGCTCTATATGGCCAAGATCACAAGGCCAGCGATGCCCCCTTTGTCAATTATTGGATGCACAACGGACACATTCGTGTAAATGAAGAAAAGATGTCCAAATCATTGGGCAATTTTTTCTTGATCCGCGACGTTCTCAAGAATTTCGATCCAGAGGTCTTGCGCTTCTTTATGTTGCGTGCCCACTATCGCAGTCCGATTAACTATAGCGATGCTCAGCTTGAGGAGGCTCGCTCTGGTTTGGTTCGCCTGTATACGGCCTTGGCCCAAGTGCAGCTGAGCAATAGGTCTGTAGAGCCTGACCCAATATGGGCGAAGCGCTTTGCTGATGCTATGAATGATGACTTCAATACCCCAGAGGCTATTGCAGCTCTTTTTGACCTGGCTAGTGAAGTTAATCGTGCGCAAGGAGAAGACAAAGTGCGCCTAGCTAGTACGCTCAAGGCGTTGGCCGGTAACCTCAACTTCTTGCAGCGAGACCCAACTGTATTCTTGCAGGAAGGATCTCGGGGTGCTGATGGGGGTCTATCTGCTGCTGCTATCGAAGAGCAGATTGCGGCTCGAGTTGCTGCAAAGCAAGCCAAAGATTTTGCTAAAGCAGATGCGATTCGCAAAACTTTGTTGGAGCAGGGTGTGGTTTTAGAAGATAAACCCGGTGGTCTTACAGAATGGCGTAGAAGTTAATTAAAGATGGTTTATTTTGAGTAAAACTGCAGAACTGGTCGTCGTCGAAGAGGCTGCCCCACAGTATTGGGAGCAAGCTTGTGCCGAGTTGATGAAGCATGACCGTATTCTAAAAAAGCTGATTCCTAAACATGGTTCAGTTTTTTTGAGAACACGTGGTGATGCATTTACAACATTGGCTAGATCTATTGTTGGTCAACAAATTTCAGTAGCGGCAGCGCAGTCGGTTTGGAATAAGACATTGCTCGCCGCTAAAAATAAAGTCAATCCTAAAAATATCCTTGCTTTAAGTGTTGAAGAATTACGCGCAGCCGGTTTGTCGGGTCGCAAGGTGGAGTACATCCGTGATTTAGCCGAACACTTTAATTCTGGTCGCTTACATGCGAATCAATGGAAAGGCATGGAGGATGAAGCCATCATCAAAGAACTGTGTGAAATTCGGGGTATTGGGCGCTGGACTGCTGAAATGTTCCTCATTTTCAACATGGTTAGGCCTAATATTCTCCCTTTGGATGATGCTGGCCTAATTAAGGCTATTTCCCTCAATTACTTCAGTGGAGAGCCTGTTAGCAGGCATGAGGCCCGAGAAGTAGCTGCTAATTGGGCCCCTTGGCGCACGGTTGCAACCTGGTATATGTGGAGAAGTCTCGACCCCATCGCCGTTGAATATTAAAATCAAGCTATGAAAACGACTTTCCTGGATTTTGAGCAGTCAATCGCTGAACTAGAGTCAAAGATTGAAGAGCTGCAATTTGTGCAAGATGAATCATCGGTAGATATCTCTGATGAGATCAAAACGCTTACCGAAAAAAGTCAGCAACTGACTAAAGACATCTATGCCAACCTAAGCCCTTGGCAAGTTTCACAAGTGGCGCGTCATCCACAGCGCCCTTACACCCTCGATTATGTTGGCGCATTGTTTACGGACTTTCATGAACTTCATGGTGATCGTAATTTTGCGGATGATCAATCCATCATCACTGGCTTAGCCCGTTTTGAAAATCAGCCATGTATGGTTATTGGCCATCAAAAAGGTCGCGATACAAAAGAACGTGCATTAAGAAATTTTGGTATGAGTCGCCCTGAAGGTTATCGAAAAGCAAAGCGTGTCATGCGCTTGGCGGAAAAATTTAAATTACCAGTGTTCACCTTTGTCGATACACCAGGTGCATTCCCGGGTATCGATGCAGAAGAGCGCAACCAATCGGAAGCAATTGGTCACAATCTGTATGTTCAGGCTGAGTTAGAAGTGCCTATCATCGCCACCATCATTGGTGAGGGTGGTTCTGGTGGCGCACTGGCTATTGCAATGGGTGACGTGGTGCTGATGTTGCAAAACTCAACGTATTCCGTGATCTCACCTGAAGGCTGTGCATCTATTCTTTGGAAGACTGCTGATAAAGCGCCAGAGGCTGCTGAGCAATTAGGTTTGACCGCGCAACGTTTAAAAGCAATCGGCTTGATCGATAAGATCGTTCCTGAGCCAACTGGTGGCGCGCATCGTGATTACGACACCATGATGAACAATATGCGCAAAGCTTTGGCCGATTCCCTCAAAACCTTCGATGGCATGAAAGTGGATGCGCTTCTTGAGCGTCGCCATGAGCGCTTGATGAGTTATGGCAAATTCAAGGAAATCGAAGCCAAGCCTTAAGGCAAAAACTAAAGCAGTCAAACGTATTGGGCTCGCCTTAAGTGGTGGGCTTGATTCGGTTGTGCTGCTCGACACTGTTTGTAAGGCGGTTCAAGCAAATGCAATTCAAGAGCCAACCGAGGTTTGGGCTTTTCATATCCACCACGGCTTGCAAAAGCCTGCAGATCAATGGCTAGAGTTTTGCGAGAAGCTGGCAAAAAAATACCAAGTACATTTTGATTTTCGTCTATTGCATTTCTCAGACAAAACCCAAGGTAACATCGAAGCCAGAGCAAGGGCGGAGCGCTATGACGCTTTAACTGACTTATGTATTGAGCACGGTATTGAGGATCTGCTGCTAGCTCACCACCAAAATGATCAGGCGGAAACCGTTCTCTTGCAGCTCCTCCGAGGGGCTGGCGTAGCAGGCCTCTCTGGGATGCCTCTGCATCGCACCAACGTAAACCAGGGCGACCCAATTACTCTTTGGCGTCCTTTGTTAAATCAAAGCAGGGCAGAGTTAGAGGCCTATGCAAAAGCACGCAAACTCAAATGGGTAGAAGACCCTAGCAATCAAAATACGCGCTATCGTCGTAATGCTATTCGCAAAGAAATTATTCCAAAGCTAGAGAAAATTCAGCCTGGCGCGATTGCCAACTTGGCTCGCAGCGCAGATTTGCTAGCCCAATCCCAAGTGCTACTCGATCGCTTGGCAAGACAAGATGGAAAAAGCATTCTTCAGGGTAAGAACTTAAAGTTGAGTCGACTCTTGGCGCTCGCTCAGCTCGATCGACCAGCTGCTAATAATCTGCTGCGATATTGGCTCAGGTTAAATGATCTGGCAATGCCATCTCAAGAACGCCTCGAGTCTTGGTGGAGGGATCTGATGTCCGTTAAAGCAGATTCAAGTTTGGAATGGCAGCATGATGAGGCGAGTATTTATTTGTGGCGTGGCATTTTGCAAGTAGCCAGGACTAAAGTAGGGCGGTGGGTATTTCGGGATGTGTCCGCGAGAAGTAAGTCACTTGGATTGCCTGCTGATTGGGTTAATCAATCCCAAGCACAAGGCCTCATTGAAGAAAGACTGCGTCAAGGGGCGGAAAAGATTCAAATCAAGCCCAATACCTCACGTAAAACGCTGAAGAACCTCTTTCAGGAGTCCGATACGCCTCCTTGGGAGCGGCAGGCGCCACTGCTTTATATCAATGATGAGCTTGTAGCGGTTGCTGGGGTAGGTACGAGCTACCCGCATTTAGTCTCCACTGGCAAGCGAGTGCTCCCTACATGGCTTGTGAAGCCCTAGCAAACATAAAACCCTGTAAAATAAGCCCCTTTTAGACCCTAGGGAATGTATTTCCCTGTAAATAGACAATACGACGGTTTTTATGGCTCTTATCGTTCATAAGTATGGTGGCACCTCAATGGGCTCAGTTGAGCGCATTCAGAACGTCGCTAAACGCGTTGCTAAGTGGATGCGTGCAGGTCACCAAGTAGTCGTGGTGCCTTCAGCTATGTCTGGCGAAACCAATCGCTTGCTTGGCTTGGCAAAAGACATCAATCCCAATGCAAGTCCACGCGAACTCGATCAAATCGCCTCTACAGGCGAACAGGTGAGTTCTGGCTTATTAGCATTAGCCTTGCTGCGTGAAGGTGTTGATGCAGTTAGCTATGCCGGTTGGCAGGTAACAGTCCATACGGATTCTTCATTTACTAAAGCGCGCATCAAGAGCATTGATGACAAGAAAATTCTTGCCGATCTCAACGCGGGACGTGCTGTAGTCGTCACTGGTTTCCAGGGTGTCGATCCGGACGGCAACATTACCACCCTAGGTCGTGGCGGTTCTGACACATCTGCTGTTGCAATGGCCGCAGCACTAAAAGCTGATGAGTGCTTAATCTACACAGACGTCGATGGTGTCTATACGACTGATCCGCGTGTCTGTGAAGATGCACGCCGCTTAGACAAAATTACTTTTGAAGAAATGCTAGAGATGGCAAGTCTTGGTTCAAAGGTTTTGCAAATTCGTTCAGTTGAGTTTGCTGGTAAATATAAAGTTAAAACCCGTGTTCTGTCATCGCTGACAGATCCGTTGATGCCCCTTGATCAAGAGATGAAGTCGGGCACCTTGATTACATTTGAAGAGGACAGCACTATGGAAGCCGCAGTTATTTCCGGCATCGCCTTTGCGCGTGATGAAGCCAAAATTACCGTTCTTGGAGTTCCCGATCGCCCAGGTATCGCTTATCAAATTTTGGGTCCGATTGCGGATGCCAATATTGATGTGGACATCATCATTCAGAATCAATCGTTTGAAGGTAAGACAGACTTTACTTTTACGGTCCCTCGCGCTGACTATCAAAAAGCCTTGGATCTGCTCAAGAGTAATGTTCAAGCTCATATCGAAGCCAAAGAAATCACCGGTGACCCAAAGGTGTCTAAGGTGTCCGTGGTTGGTGTGGGTATGCGCTCCCATGTCGGTGTTGCTAGCAAAATGTTCCGCACATTGTCAGAAGAGGGCATCAATATTCTGATGATTTCCACTAGCGAAATTAAGATTTCTGTTGTGATCGATGAGAAGTATATGGAGTTGGCTGTACGTGCTCTCCATAAGGCTTTTGAGCTGGATCAGAAGTAAAAACACGCAGTAAACGCTTTAAAACCGCAGTAAAACCCCGCAGCCAACGGAATCCGTTAAACTGTGGGTCGTTGTAAAGGTATCAAGCAGGGAGACGTGGCCGAGCTGGTCGAAGGCACTCCCCTGCTAAGGGAGCATCGGGGCTAAAACTCTGATCGGAGGTTCGAATCCTCTCGTCTCCGCCAAAATCCTTGTGATTTAACTGCTTGAGCCGGCACGACAAATAACTAAGCCCCTTAA
>JACCDT011113840.1_pt1 | contig 53471 bp, 50 predicted proteins | sample 7446291 | NCBI WGS metagenome assembly JACCDT01 (sample SAMN15323446, study PRJNA562643) | freshwater metagenome | isolation source: river surface water | place: USA:Blue River Watershed | collected 2017-08-17
GTTTTCGGAGAAAACAGGAGCAAGGAATCGAAAACCTTGTGAGCTATCTTTTCGAGTGAAACGAGGAAAAGTAGCCACAAGGTGTACTGAAGCTGTAGGCTTCGATTTCCCATGGCGCATCTGTTTTCGGAGAAAACAGGAGCAAGGAATCGAGGCTGTCGGCGTGAACTATTGACGGCAGCATTTCTTAGTGGCAAAATACACCCCTTTGTTCTTCCACGAAGGAGGTAGGTGATGCGTCGCATTATCATGTTGTTGCAAAAGGCTTGGTGGTTCTTTGTACACCTGCTTGGGCCGACCGATCAGGAGTTGTGGGAGCAGATTCTTGAAGATGCAGACAGGGAGTATCAGAGAGGTAATACCAACTTCTTTGCCATCGCTCTTGTAAGCGATGCATATGAAGAATGGGTCCATGATTGGATTATCATGATGCTGTTCCTCTCAGAGATTCCAAAGCCAGCGTGGCTCAAATTTGAGCACGTGATTAATCACGATACATCGGATGAAGTTCTTGAGTTTGCGGTCCATACCTTCACGGGTCTGCAAATGATCTGGAAGGATCCACTTGCCCTTGAGCTGGAAAATATGCAGAAATTCAAGGTATTTTACCTTGAGAGGTCTAAAAAATAGTAGTCTTAACGCCGGATTTAACTCCGGCGTTTTGTTTTATACATATGACGTGATTACGAAAGCAACATTGAGTTGCTTTCTCACCACCCAATCAAAAACCCGCGTGCGCGGGTTTTCTACGCTAGCTCTCTTTCAAGTCGGACTTGATCCTTACAGGATCAGTACACCTTACGGCTACTTTTCCTCGTTTCACTGGAAAAGATAGCTCGCAAGGTCTTCAAGTCCCTACAAAAGCAACATCGAGTTGCTTTCTCACCGCTCAATCAAAAACCCGCGTGCGCGGGTTTTCTTTGTGGGCGGTGAGGGACTTGAACCCCCGACCTTCTCAGTGTAAATGAGCTGCTCTACCAACTGAGCTAACCGCCCTTGTGTATCTATTTCTATCTACCTATATGTAATATCTTTGGGATAGCAGCTCATTTCCACTTCGTGTAAATGGTTTGAAAGTCTCCCAGACTCTCGCACCTCTACCAACTGAGCTAACCGCCCGTATACCATTCACTATTGATTGAATGTGCGCACATAGTACCGCTTTTTGAGATTATTTCAATACAGCGTACAATCGACCCATGTTCTCAGAGATTCGTTGTACTATAAAAGGCAAGGTCCAGCGCGTTGGTTACCGTGATTTTGTGGAAGGGTATGCACATGACCATGGACTTTATGGTTGGATCAAGAATCATGCAGATGGATCTGTCGAGACGGTGATACAAGGTCTCCCTGATGATCTCAAGCTCTGCATCGAGATTCTCAATGAAGGGTCACTTCTTGCTAAGGTAGAATCACTTGCTATTGATTGGCGTACTCCTGAGAAACTTTATGAAGAATTCAAAGTTATATCTTCGTAGTCATTTTTTCTATGGAAATACCTGAATGTGTTGGATTTATTATGGACGGTAATCGTCGTTGGGCAAAACAACGCGGTCTTACCCCTATTGAAGGACATACGAAAGGATACGAGGTCTTACTTACCACAATTGAGTCAGTACATAAGATGCGTATACCCCATATGGTGTGTTATGCATTCTCTACAGAGAATTGGAATCGTTCTAAAGAAGAGGTGGCACACTTAATGAATCTTCTCGAGCGCGGTCTTAAGGAGGTGGGTGATGCGATAACAAAACATGGACGAAGGGCAAATCTACGTATCATCGGTGAGCGAGAACGGCTCTCAGAGGAGATGCAAAGTGAGATTGTGCGTCTTGAATCTGGAAATATTGCTGACCCCGAACTTACCGTATGGCTCGCTATTTCATATGGAAGCCGTGCTGAGATTGTTAATGCAGTGAATCGTGCTGTTGTACGAGGTGAAGCAGTAACTGAGATGCAGTTTTCTGACATGTTGTATACAAGCGGTATGCCAGACCCCGATCTCATTATTCGTACCAGCGGAGAAAAACGCATCTCAAATTTCTTGTTGTGGCAGTCAGCATACAGCGAGCTATTCTTTACCGATACACTTTGGCCCGATTTTGGAGAATCAGAGTTTCAGGCTATCGTTGAAGCATATGGGACGAGGCAACGTCGAAAAGGTACTTAGTACTGATTTTGTGAATCACATTACGATACTTTATGAGGATGAAGCGGTGATGGTCATCAACAAGCCGTCAGGTCTTTTAGTGCATGAAGATGGACGAAGGGAAACGCCAACTGTTGTTGCATGGTTTCTTGAACAGGTGCCTCAAGCACGTGGTGTGGGAGAGCCAGGTAACACTCCTGAAGGGAAGCTGCTTGAGCGTTCTGGTGTGGTTCATAGGCTTGATGCGGAGACGTCAGGCGTACTCATTCTTGCGAAGACACAAGAAGCATTCATACATCTAAAGGAGCAATTTCACGATCGTTTGGTAAAGAAAGAGTATCATGCATTTGTGTATGGAGTCATGAAGGAGCGCTGGGGAACTATTCAGCGTTCTATCGGTCGCAGTCCGCGAGATTCACGACTTCGTTCAGCAGAGCGTGGTGCACGGGGAAGACTTCGCGAAGCGGTGACTCATTGGGAGGTTATTGAACAGTCTGACACTCACGCATATCTCAAGCTTTCTCCAAAGACAGGGCGTACGCACCAAATACGAGTGCATCTGCGTGCAGTTGGGAAGCCTATTGTGCACGATGCTCTTTATGCCACACAGTATCTTGGAAAGAGTGACAATCTTGGGTTTAAGCGACTCGCGCTCCACGCGCATGCGCTTTCAATTGTATTGCCAAGCGGAGAAAACCACTCCTTCACAGCGCCTCTACCAGAAGATTTTATTGCTGCGGCGCGCGTGGTTGCGGGAGCCTAGTCCTTGTGGTAGAGTACAGCACGCTTTTTGGGCAGTGCGCTCACTCGGGCGCATCCCAGATACAATTTTATTGTTATGAATACACATCTCGCAGGAATAACTATCTCTTCCGTTAACATGGAAGATCGAAAGCAGCTTGATATACGCGCAGGCGATGTCGTGCGTGTTCACCAGAAGATTCAGGATAAAGGTAAGACTCGTATCCAGGTTTTTGAAGGACTCGTACTTCTTCGTAAGCACGGTACTGAGCCAGGAGCTACCTTTACTGTTCGCAAGGTTGTTGACAGTATCGGCGTTGAGAAGATCTTCCCACTCTACTCGCCACTTATCGACAAGATTGAGATTATTCGTCGTAGTACGGTACGTCGATCAAAGCTTTACTATATTCGTGAGAAGGTTGCTCGTGAGATTCGCCGTCAGATGCGCCGTATGCATCTTATGAGTGTTGCTTCAGAATCAGAAATTGAGACCAAGGCACGTGCTGCGGAAGAGGCTCGCATTGCAGAGGAAGCTGCAGCAAAGAAGGCTGAGGCAGAAGCTGCAGAAAAGGCTGCTCTTGAAGCGGCAGCAAAGGCTGCAGAAGAAGCGGCGGCTCCTGCTCCTGAAGCAGAGGTTGTTGTGGATGCCACTTCAGAGGAGGCAAAAGCGTAATATTGCGTTTGCAAACGAATCAAAACACTTTAGAATGGACCTGCTCACTTCGGTGAGCATAATGCTCAGGTGGCGAAATTGGTAGACGCACTACCTTGAGGTGGTAGCGCCTTCACGGGCATGCTGGTTCAAGTCCAGTCCTGAGCACCAATCAGTAAAACTAAAAAACACCATTCATATGAATGGTGTTTTTTAGTTCTAGCGCATGAACGGCTTCATGCGCGTACTGATTTGTGGACCGCAGCGATGTCTCGGCTATTCCTAATGCCGAGACGATGCGAGGTCGGGGAGGAAGTGCTTAGTATAAATACTCACGAAGTGAGTATTTTACTTAGCAACTTGACCCCAAAGATCGGTGAGTTAGTAACTTGACGGTCAAGTCCAGTCCTGAGCACTCACACAAAGAATTACGAGCGGACACCAACCCATACGTTGATACTTAGCAATATATGACCATGCATAAGTCTTGTAGTCGACCAAGAATTTACTCTTCCAAGATGGTAGGATGGTACCTATATAAACCTAAGCATTAGTTTGTGAAAAAATACCTCTTACTTCTAGCCGTATGTATAGCAACTGTATTTCCTGAAGCTTCTGTATTTGCAGCAACCGCAACATTTCAATATGGCGTGAGTGGGTACACAGGCTCATTTGATAATGAATTGTCTGATTCAGCCGCAGATACTACGTACGCCAATGGCGGCTCAACCTACACAAATGCGGTAGGTACACGATTCTGTGATACGTACTGCAATAATGCGCTCTTCAGATTCACCAACCTCAACATTGATTCTAATGCTGATGTCACCAATGTAACTCTTGAACTCAAGTTGCGTGGTAATCAAGGAGGAACAGATTATTTGTATGCGCATAAGGTCTCTCGAAACAACTGGGATCCTGCATCCGTCACATGGAATAGATATCAAGGAGGATCCTCATGGTCGAATGGAGGAGGAGACAAAGGTGTACAGCTTGCACGTATTTCGGCTCCAAACAGCGAGGGTTGGGCAACATTCAATTTAGGAACAAACATCTCACTTGATGAACTCGAAGAGGGAGGCATTATTATTTCAAACAGCATCCCAGGATGGAGCTATACATGGTTTTATTCAAACGAAGCAGCAAGTTCGGCGGATCGACCAAGGCTCACCATAACGTATGACGGTGATGAGGAACCAGGAGATACCACAAGTCCCAGTGCGCCGAGTAGTCTCTCCGGAAGTGCACCAAGTGCAACACAGGTTGTACTTACATGGAACGCTGCAACTGACAATGTTGGCGTAACAGGATACCGAGTGTATCGAGGAGGTTCGTTGATTACCACTCTTGGAAATACAACCTCATACACTGATACTGGAAGAACAGCAAATACGACGTACACATACACTGTGCGTGCCATTGATGCGGCAGGGAATGTTTCTTCTGACTCAAATACAGCATCGGTTACGACTCCTGGAGCAGGGCAACCGCCAAATCTTGTGCCAACGGTAACTATCTCTGCGAATCCAACATCGGTGAGTTCTGGAGGAACGGCGACCATTACATGGTCATCCACAAATGCAACGGGGTGTACCGTCTCAGGTGGCAGCTCATCAGCTTCAGGAATTTCAGGGTCACTCACTACAGCAGCACTCACTTCAGGTACAACATATACTGCGTCATGTACAGGAGCGGGAGGTTCAGGCTCTGGCAGTGTAACAGTGTCCGTCTCATCGGCGCCGCCAACGGGAGGCACCATTCTCGGTATTACTATTCCAAGCGAGCATCCGCGTCTTTGGTGGAATGCTGATCGACTTGCTGATGCGCAAGCATGGTATCAAAATAATCAGTTCACTCCATCTGCGAGCGATCCTTTAGGGCAGGCACTTCGGTGTGTACTTACAGGCGAGACTAGTTACTGCCAAGCTGCAGTGACATACGCTATGAATCAGATGTGTACCAATGCTGCGTGTACCTCAAGTAATCCCGAGGTTGGCGTTGCCTCTGATGATGCGCGCTGGTATGGAGATATCATCGCACTCATATTTGACTGGTGCTACGATCACTTTACACCTACGCAACGTTCGACACTCATAAGTCGTTGGAACACATACTACGAGAACATCCGTGTACACTCATGGGGAGGACCTGGAATGTATCAGAGTAACTACAACTGGGGATACATGCGTAATGAGATTCTCTGGGGTCTTGCAACATGGGGTGAAAATAATCAAGCAGAAGCAAATCTCAGATACGCGCTTGAAGATCGTTGGCAGGAAAACTTTGTTCCGCACTCAGAAGATGCGCCAGGTGGACGTGGTGGTGTCTTCCATGAAGGTAGTAATTATGGACTCTCAATTGCAGATTACTCAATAGTTCCAGCGATAACGCTCAATCTCATGGGACGTGATATGTATCGTGAGACAGACTTTTTCAGAGAGGCGATGTATTACATCATATACTCAACGACACCGCTTCCAACGTGGCAACCAGGTCTTGCTTCACCGACGTACGAAGTGTTTCCATTTGCCGATGATGAGCGCTTCTGGGAGGGAGGATATATGACACGTGTTGGATATCCAGGATTTGCATCAACAATTGCAAATCATTACGATGGCACATACACCGAGGGATACGCACGCGAGTGGCTTGCAAAAATGAATGCATCCATACCACGCCATATTCGTGCGGTTGATGAAGGAGGAAGTCGTCGCGACTTTAGCAATCTTCCGCTTGATTACTACGCTCCAGGTACGCAGTACTTTTATGGAAAGACATCGTGGACATCGCCAAGTACCGCTTGGGTTTGGCAGATGGGACGTACTATGGATGAGGGACACCGACACAATGATGTTGGTTCATGGCAGCTTTGGAGAAACGGACGGTGGTTATCACGAGAAACTACAGGCTACAGTGCAAGTGTTGTTGGGTATAACAATGGCGCAGGCGTTGATACAAACAACGCGGTTGCCCACAATACGCTGCTCATAAACGGCCGAGGTCCCGTGGCATACGAGGAGCGTGGCCCTTCAATTACACGTCGTCTTGAGACACGAGACACCTATGCATACGCCGCGGTTGATCTTACGCCAGTCTATCAGAGCGACCACTACTACTATGCAAATCCAGAGGCGGTTCGAGTCGAGCGAGAGTTTCTCTTTGTGAAACCACTCGATACCATGATTATCTTTGATCGTGCTCAATCAAATAGTTCTTCGGTACAAAAGACATTCCTTGCACACTTCCTCTCAAATCCAAGTATTGATCAAACAAACCATGTTGTTACTGGAAACTCGGGAGACCAGACACTTCGCATGACGACACTTGTTCCTTCAAGTCCGACATATCGAGTGGTTACCGAAGGTGGAGCACATGGTCAATATCGTCTTGAGATGGAAACGTCAGGTAGCGCGCAGTCGTACTTCCTCAACGTATTACAGGCGAAGGGTACTGTTGATAGCAATCTTACTTCAAGTGTTTCTGAGACGGCGACTACATATACGGTAACGCTCACACATCCAACACGAGGTACTGCAACAATCGTATTCAACAAAGGTGCTTCTACAAATGGCGGTACGCTCACCTATAATGGACAGGTATATACACTCTCGACAGGAGTGCAGAGTATTATGGTAGGGAATAATGGTCCTGTTTGGGGAGGTACAAATCCACCATCGGGAGGTACGTCAACTCCACCTGTCACCCTCACTCTTTCTGGAATTGCTGCGGGGAATGTTACTGCGCAAGGAGCGACAATTACTTGGAATACAAACGTGGCTGCGGATACGCGTGTTGAATACGGTCTCACTACTGCGTACGGCAGTCTTATAACAGGAGCAGCAAACACCACCGCACACACCGTGACGCTTTCAGGTCTCTCAGCAGGTACACAGTATCAGTATCGTGTTCGTTCAACAGATGCATCTTCGAATGAGGCAATCTCAACAAATCGCACATTCACAACATCAGCTCCAGTTGTTGTAGATACGATTCCACCTTCGACAATTTCGACACTTACTGCATCGAGCCCAACGCAATCTTCCGTGAGTCTTACATGGAATGCGCCAGGAAATGATGGCGCTGTAGGTACTGCTGCATCATACGAAGTTCGATATATGCCAGGGACAATGACTTCAGGTACTTTCACTTCAGGTACACTTGCTTCAGGCCTTCCAACACCAGCGACGGCAGGTAGTATACAGTCGTATACACTTGTTGGACTTACACCGAGTACTGCATACAGTGTCGCGATTCGAGCGCGTGACGCTGCAGGAAACATTGGCAGTATCTCAAATATTGCAATGTTCACGACGTCAGCGGCTTCATCAGGAGGTTCAAGTGGTAGTGGAGGTGGAGGTGGTGGCGGTAGTTCGGTAACTATTCCGCAGATTACGCAATTTGTGGGTACGGCACTGGACAAACAGGTATCACTCACATGGACCAATCCAACGAGTAATACCTTTGCCCGTGCACTTCTTGTGCGCGGCACCAACCGTGCACCATCCTCACCAACAGGGGGTACGGTCCTCTACGAAGGAACTGCTATATCATTCACTGATACGAACCTGACCAATGGTCGCAAGTACTATTACGCTATTTTCCCAGTTACCACAGCTGGCCCTGCTTCACGACCTTCTGCAACACTCACCGTTACTCCAAAGGCTGGCGTAACACAACTTACTGCAGCGGCCGCAACACCAGTTGCAGGATCAAATACAAGTGAGATGAGCATCGATCAGCTCCTTGCTCTTCTTGCACAGCTTCAAGCGCAGCTGAATGCTCTTCTGGGACAGTCTGGACAGAGTACAGGCAAGTATACGTTCACACGGAATCTCTCTATAGGTATGGAGGGAGAAGATGTTCGTGCACTCCAGAGATTCTTCAACCAGAAAGGATACTCTGTTGCTCTAGCAGGGGCAGGCGCACCAGGAAGCGAGACCACGTACTTCGGAAATCTGTTGCAAGGCGCGCTCAAGAAGTATCAACAAGCGCAGGGTATTGATGCTACAGGGTACTTTGGACCGCTTACCCGAGCACGAGTGAACCAAACACCATAATCCTATCTTTTGAGTAGACGGAAGGGTGAGTAGTGATGGAAGGCAAATAATATGTTCATGTATGCGATACAAAAGACTTGAAGCACCCGTAGAGCGTAATCAGGTTTATGAACATTATCGCGGAAATAGGTATATTGTCGTTGATATTGCAAAAGATGCTGATCTTGATAGCGATGTATTTCGTGTCGTATATAGAGCACTCTACGACCATGGTCAACTCTATGTTACTTCGATTGAGCGGTTCATGAGTATGTGTGAAGATGGCAGTCCACGATTCAAGAAGATTGAGATTGAAGAGCAACATAGGAATGCAAAGCACGCATACCCGACTATAACCATGTGAGAGATTCGCAAAAGGCCCCACACTCTCGACTTTTGTGCAGAAAACCGCTATAACTATCCGCACATGGCGGCTATGGTGTAACGGTTAACACTGGAGCTTGTGGAGCTCTCAATCAGGGTTCGATTCCCTGTAGCCGCCCAAAGACATACAAAGACCTGCGATGAGCAGGTTTTTGTATTGTCGACGGCAGGCTATAGGGAATCGAAGAGGTTGCCTGATATTTTGTGACGTAAGGAAACAAAATATCGACAACCTGTACTGATCCTGTAAGGATCGATTCCCTGTAGCCGCCCCGTAATACGAAAAAGCCCTGAACATATATTCAGGGCTTTTTCGATGAGAGGAGGCTACAGGCGCATCTGTTGTTCCTTAGAAAAACAGGAGCAGGAATCGAAGCCCTTTAGAGATATCTTTTCGACTGTTAAGGAAGAAAAGTATCCTAAAGGGGTACTGAAGCTGTAAGTCTCGATATTCCCTGTAGCCGCCCAAATCAGTGAGCAAACTACTGAGTAAGCCTACAACTGTTTCTCCAATTCCTGCTCTATCTTGTCAGACTCAAGATTCTTAAGCATCTCTGTTATCTCTGCATCTTCTGATGTATCAATCTTATGCTTCTTCAGGAGAAGGCTCTGGAGGTAAAGAATTTTAGTTATCTCATTCTCGGCATAGGTATTTATATAGAGCTCGACTTCTGCGCGTAACTCAGCAATGTGTGCCTCTCTATTTTGTGAAATAAGCACGATGATTGCGAGGAATATTGCCTCAAGAGACACGACAGTAGTTAAGAGCCCGAAAGGGAAGGGATCGATACTTGAAAGCCCAGGTATCATATCGGTGTTCCAGAGGATCCAAATCAGGAAGAATGCAGCATTTGCGATAAAAAACCAATTTGTTCCAAATGCCTGTGTCAGGAAGTCCGCAAAGCGCTCAGACGTCGATCTGCGTGCGTTCGCTTTTGCTTTGAAGCTTTGTATTGTACGGCGGCGTGCCCTAACTTTTGTGGAAGGGAGATATTTCTTAGGATTCTTCATGCATCTATGCTAGCACTTGGCAGGTAGGACTGTGGTTTGTACGCGGGGGAAAAGGGGATAGCATAGAGCGGGCCTCGTACCGAGCTGTATCGAGCGTGGTATACTACATGCATTATTACCTTGGTTTTCGTATAAAGAAAAATCATACGCATATGCAGGATTTTATAGATCAATACGTGAAGGTGCTGAAGTCTTACACGCTGTTTACGGGTCGTGCGCGACGCAGTGAATTTTGGAAGTTTGTTCTTGTAAGTTTTATCATTAGTATTGTCCTCGGTACCATCTCAGATGCGCTTGAGACCCTGTACGCGCTTGCAATCCTTGTTCCATCGCTTGCTGTTGGTGCACGTCGACTTCATGACATTGGTAAAAGTGGATGGTGGCAGCTTCTCGTTCTTATACCAATCGTTGGATGGATTGTTCTTATTGTTTTCTTTGCGCTCGATAGTGAACCAAAGGATAACCAATACGGTTCAAATCCTAAAGGCGGTTCAATGCCTGTGGCAAAATCTGATCCAGTCGCACCAGAGACACCAACCACACCAACGCCTACCGTATAACATTAGAGTCCATACACAAAAGACCCGCACATCATGCGGGTCTTTTGTGTATGGAAGGCTTCATACCAAACTATACTTAGGTGAAGCGTGATCTCCTACTCGTGTATAGTATGTTCATAAAAATAAACGTCTTCGTGTATAGACATAAAGCGTGTGTGCGTGTACGTAATAAGTGAAGCGATTCCTAAAACACCGATGAGCGTTGCTGCAAAGGTCTGTCCAAAATGTCCACGATGTGACTCACGTAGTTCAGGGATTAGGTCCGCCGCTGCAATGTAGAGCAGGTTGCCCGCCGCTATACCCGTAAGAACAAAAATTGAACCTTCAAGTGATTCGGCAAAGACGTACGTAGTAATGGTGCCGAGAATTACCGTTGATGCGGAAAGGAGGTTGTACCAGAGTGCCTTTACTCGTGTGTATCCTGATTGTATAAGGACTCCGAACTCCGCTATTTCTTGAGGTATCTCATGGAGGGCGACGCCAATCGTGGTGATGATTCCGATTGTGGGATCGATCATGAAAGCACTCGCGATTACGATACCATCTGCAAAGTTATGTATAGTATCGCCAGTAAGAAGAAGGCGGGCGCTGTTTTTAGCACAGTGATCCTCTTCGTCTCCATGGTGGTGATGGTACGTCTCTAAAAAATGCGCAAGGGCATAAAAGCCAAGGAAACCGAGAACGATTGCAAGAGAACCCCATGTTTCGGACGCTTCAAGCGTTTCAGGGATGAGTTCAAAGAACACAACACCAAGAAATACGCCAACTGCAAGTGGTAACACAAGACGGTGTGTGCCAATACCGTCTCCATTTTTCCCCACCAGCAAAATCCCTACAAATGAGAGTAGGGTAACGGCAAGAGCGGCGAGTACCATAGATGTAAACATGGCGATTGCTTAGTGCAAGTAAACTGCAATAAGACTAGCATGGGGTATTGCCGTCAGCAATACGGTGTTCGTGAGAATATGCTCCATGGTGCATGAGTTGTCAGCGCATGATTTAATAGTGGTATGGAGACAACAGATATCGTTGGTGCCGCAGTGATTATTTTTGTCATAGGCGTGGGACTTGGCTATTATGGCTCAAGGATCCTCTTCGGTGTATAAGTGTTAATCCAAACTTATTTTATGGAACAAGCAAAATCATTCTTACAGGAGTTCAAGGCATTTGCCTTAAAAGGGAACGTATTCGATCTTGCAATTGCAGTCGTCATTGGTGCTGCTTTTGGAAAGATCGTTGCCTCATTGGTCGATTCGGTCATTATGCCGCTTCTAGGAGTTCTTCTTGGAGGTATTGATTTCACGGCATGGCATCTTAAGATTGGCGATGCAGTGATTACGTATGGAGCCTTCATACAATCGGTCGTCGATTTCACCATCATAGCCCTCGTAATATTCCTTGCACTCCGCTTTCGTTCTCGATTTGAAAAGAAAGAGGAAGTGCCTACAACAGGGCCAAGCGAAGAGATACTTCTTCTTCGAGAGATACGAGATACATTGAAGAGAGGGTAGTGTTGATTGTTGAGCAACTTAGATTAAATACCTACAAACGCCGAGCCATAAGGGCTCGGCGTTTATATCTTCATTTGAAAACACCAATCATGGTACTTCAAGTCTTGTTGGTGGGGTGATTATGTTGCTATCCACAGCTCATCCAGAACTATTGAAGTGACCCCTTATAAAAAACCTAGATTTTGCGCGGACAATTATGAAAATAAGCCTCTCTAGCCTAAATTTGAATAATTCTATGCGTGCTATCATGAGTGCAACACACGCTAATTTGCTCTTCGTGTGAGGATGGTAGGAGTATGAGAATATCCGCACCCGCATGTCTCTGGAGGTAGACAGCTGGTGCCAATTATCTTCTCTTTTGAGAGGGCGCCTTATTAACGCTAAATGAGTTACCAGTTATGATCACCAAGATTACAAAGCGCAATGGCATGGTGGTACCCTTTGATCCGACCAAGATCGTTGTGGTAATGAAGAAAGCCTTTGCGGCCGAGCAAGTGCCTGTAGATGATGCAGCGCTCGAGCAAATGACTGGTCGCGTGGTTGCGCTCCTGAACGCACGCGCTAGTGAAGAACAATTGCCTCATGTTGAATATGTGCAAGACCTCGTTGAGAACACCCTTATGGAACGAGGCTACTTTAGCGTTGCTAAGTCATATATTCTCTATCGTTTCAAGCAAAGTGAGACGCGCAAACAGGAGGTGGTGAAAGAAATCGAAGAGCAACGACTCATGGTTATGCGTACTGATGGCAGTATGGAGCAATTTTCACGCGAAAAGGTTCGCCTCTACATTAGTGAATTCATTACAGGGTATGAATCAATCATTGACCTCAATGATATTATTGCTCAGGTGGAGCGTGAGGTATATGACGGCATAAAGACCTCCCAACTCGCAAAACTCATCACGCTCGTACTTCGTGCCCGTATAGAACAGGACCCTGCGTACGCAACGGTCGCTGCGCGACAGCTCAATCGCCGCATCGCAGATGAGGCGATTGGCCTCACAGGAGGTATGTCGACTTCAGAGCGCGACACAGCATACCGCACTGCCTTTGCACGTAACATAAAGCGCGGCGTTGAAGCAAAGAAGTATGATGCCGCACTCCTCGGTTATGATCTTGATGTGCTTGCTTCCGCACTGAAGCCTGAGCGCGATGATCTCTTCAAATATCTTGGTATCGAGACTTTACACGACCGCTATTTTGTACAAGTTGAAGGTAAACTCATTGAGACCCCGCAGTTCATGTGGATGCGTGTCGCTATGGGACTTGCACTCAATGAACAGCGTAAGGAGGAACACGCTATTGAGTTTTACAACATCATTTCTGAGATGCGCTTCGTGCCATCAACACCAACGCTCTTCCATGCAGGAACTCCACACCCACAGCTTTCTTCATGCTATCTCAATGTTGTAGAAGACGATCTTCAGCATATCTTCAAAGTGTATGGAGACAATGCAATGCTCTCAAAGTGGGCAGGAGGTATTGGTACCGCATGGTCAAAGCTCCGTGGAACAGGTGCTTTGATTAAGGCAGCAGGGATCACTTCTCAAGGTGTTATTCCATTCCTCAAGATCGCTAACGATGTGACTGTAGCAATTAATCGTTCAGGTCGCCGTCGAGGTGCTACTGCTGTATATATGGAGAATTGGCACTATGACTTTGAAGATTTCCTTGAACTGCGAAAGAATACTGGCGATGAGCGTCGTCGCACACACGATATGAATACTGCAACATGGGTCTCAGATCTCTTCATGAAGCGCGTTCGTGAAGATGGACAGTGGACACTCATGTCACCAGATGAAGCTATTGATCTTACTGAAACGTACGGCAAGAAGTTTGAGGAGCTGTACGAGAAATATGAGGAGATGGCGGATAGGGGAGAAATCAAGCTTTTTAAGCGTCTCAAGGCGCGTGACCTTTGGAAGAAGATGCTTGGCATGCTCTTTGAAACAGGCCACCCATGGATTACCTTCAAAGACCCTTCAAACATTCGTTCCCCACAGGATCATGCTGGAGTTGTACATAATTCAAATCTCTGTACTGAGATAACACTCAATACTTCTGCTGAGGAAACCGCAGTCTGTAATCTCGGCTCAATTAATTTTCCGCTCCATGTGCGGAATGGGGTATTTGATGATGCGTTAGTGAAGGAGACCGTTACAATCGCCATGCGTATGCTTGATAACGTTATTGATCTCAACTTCTATCCGACGATTGAGGCACGTAACTCAAACATGAAGCATAGACCAGTTGGTCTTGGCATTATGGGCTTCCACGACGCCTTGTACCTTCTCAATATTCCATTCGCTGATGAGGCATGTGTTGAGTTTTCCGACAGCTCAATGGAACTCATTTCATATTACGCCATTCTTGCATCATCCGAACTTGCACGTGAGCGTGGTGCGTATCAAAGTTTCAAGGGTTCCAAGTGGGACCGCGACATTTTCCCAGTAGACACCATTGCGCTTCTCGAAGAAGAGCGCGGTATGCCAACAGGTATTGATCGGAAAGAACGTCTTGATTGGAGTGTGGTGCGTGAGTCAGTCAAACAGTATGGTATGCGCAATTCAAATACTATGGCTATCGCACCGACAGCGACTATTGCAAACATTGCAGGCGTCATCCCAGGTAACGAGCCAATTTACAAGAACATCTATGTAAAGTCGAATATCTCGGGAGACTTTGTGATCGTGAACTCCTATCTTGTTGAGGATCTTAAGAAGATAGGACTCTGGAGTGCAGAGATGCTTGAAATTATTAAGTATCACGACGGTAGTGTTGCGGACATTCCAAATATTCCCGTTGAGCTTAAGCATAAGTACCGCGAGACCTTTGAAATCGATATGCGCTGGCTCGCAAAGGCAGGCGCACGTCGTGGCAAGTGGATTGATCAGTCTCAGTCACTAAACATCTTCTTCAACGGTACCTCAGGACAAGAGCTTTCAGAGATATATATGTATGCATGGGAGATTGGTCTCAAGACTACGTATTATCTCCGCTCACTCGGTGCATCTCAGGTTGAGAAATCAACGGTTGGTACTGCAGGTACTCACTTGCGAAAGGATGGGGAACGTTCTGTAAATCAAACAAACGCATTTGCTTCTCAAAGTCCAGCACCATCACCGATGAGTGTACATCGAGAGCCTGTTGTTGCCGCAAAAGAACCGATACCATCTCCAATCGCAACACCATCACCATTCACAAAAGAAGTACGCGAAGCAGTAGCTGCACCAAAGCGTCAAGTGAAGCTTCATGTTGCAGAGGACGCAATCTGCGAATCTTGTCAATAACGCACATGTAGTATACCGATGCTATACTGCGCATCTGAAACTGCGAAAGGTTTTATAGACTAGAATTATTAATCCACCATATCCATGCCGATCAAGAAAAACGCACCAACTGTTGATATCAACAAGCGCCGCGCCATCAATGGAGAGGATGCGGATGTGATCCAACTTTACCCAATGAAACATGCATGGGCATGGCAGTATTACAATGCTGCAAATGCAAACCATTGGTTGCCAACAGAAATCTCAATGCAGCTCGACATCGAGCAGTGGAAGTCAAAAACGATTCTTACACAAGATGAACGACATGCGTTTGAGACGGTACTGGGCTTCTTCACAACGGCGGACTCTATTGCAGCAAACAATATCGTCATTGCGACGTATCGTCATATCACTTCTCCAGAGATACGCATGTATCTCTTGCGTCAGGCGTATGAAGAGGCGATCCATACGCACGCATATCAGTATATTGTTGAATCGCTCGCCATGGACGAGTCTAAGATTTTCAACATGTATCGCGAACGTGATGCGATCTACAACAAGGCAAGCTTCATTCTTAATTTCAATGAGGGTATCTTCAACAAAGATTTCCAGACAGGAACTTTCGAGAATGACCAGAGGTTCCTTGAGAATATGTGTGTCTTTTCGCTCATTATGGAAGGAATCTTCTTCTATAGCTCGTTCGCTGTTGTGTTCGGTTTTCAGCGTCAGCATAAGCTCACGGGAAGTGCAGAACAAATTCAGTACATTATGCGTGATGAATCGATGCATCTAAACTTTGGTTGTCAGCTCATCAATACGATTCGAGAAGAGCAGCCAGAGCTTTGGACCAAGGAATTCCAAGATAAGATTATTGGATACATTCGCGAAGCAGCGCGTCTCGAATATACGTACGCACAGGAAGTATTCCCGTCAGGCATTTTTGGCATGAATGCTCAGGGCTTCCGCCAGTACATCGAGCATATCGCTGACCGTCGTCTGGAGCGTGTCGGACTTCCTGTGCAGTTTGGTGTTACAAACCCATTCCCGTGGATGAGTGAGGCAATTGATCTTCCAAAGGAGAAGAATTTCTTCGAAACACGCGTGACCGAGTACAAGACGGGCGGGGCACTCAATTGGTAGGACCTTCAAACGGCTCATATATAGGGATTTGTTATACTTGCCTCTATGCGTTCAGGATTTCTTGCAGTCCTTGGAGTTGCGGTGCTTTTCGGCGCCGCCTTTTGGACTATACAATTGGATATTGCCTGTGATACTCCGATTACATACCGCATTGGTGAATTGGATCAACGTTTTAATCTCTCACAGGAGGAGGCTCTCGACATACTACGTCAAGCTGAAGCAGTGTGGGAAGTGCCCCTAAGCACCGAACTATTTTTATATGACGCTGAAGGAGATATACCCGTACATTTCATATTTGATGATAGACAGGAGCAATCAAATGCTGAAGCAGAACTCCGCGAGGATTTGGAAGCTAAAGAGGGGATGAGTGACACAGTTGCAGAGCAGTATGATGCACTTATTACAGAATTTCGCAGTCTCGAGACTCGCTATGAATCGCGTGTTGGTGCATATGAAGAAGATCTTCAGAAGTATAACGATGAAGTGTCAGCGTGGAATGATAAAGGAGGTGCACCAGAAGATGTACGTGTGGAACTCGCAGAGCGTGCGGATGGACTCAAGGCCGAACAGGACGAGCTTCAGACGTTCGCAAAGCGACTTAACGAGCTTATTGCTGAACTGAATCGTATTGGTGCTCGTGGCAACGGACTGATTGCTGATTACAATAGTATTGTTGAGCAATATAACAATCGCTTTGCTCATACAGATGAGTTTGCTCAGGGAGACTACACAGGTGACGCTATACATATCTATGAATTTAATAACCAGAAAGAGCTTACTATTGTGCTTGCACATGAGTTCGGGCATGCTCTTTCGATTGGTCATGTAGAGGGCGAGTCTTCAATTATGTATCCCCAAATGGGGGCACAGAGTGCGCTCGAGGGACTGACTCCTGAAGATCGTGCTGCATATACAGAAAGTTGTTCAAATCGAACGCTTCTCACACACCTCATTCGGTACCTACGCACATTCTTTAGGTAATCGCTGCTTTCTGGCCTGTATGGTAGAATGCGTGCATTAATTTTAAATACGTATTCTTATGTTTCAGGAACCATATATGCGGAAGATAGTGGCTGCACTCGGTATTGTTGCAACAATTGCGCTTGCGGCGTATGCGTATACTGCTATTAAGCAGGTCAAGTATATGTATCAGGGTCCAACGGTTATTTCTGTTGCAGGGGAGGGAGAGGTTTTTGCAAAGCCTGATATTGCATCATTCAGTTTTACGCTTGAGGCGAAGGAAGCTGACGCAGTCACAGCACAGAACAAGGTTTCTGAAACTATGGATGCGATCCTCGCATATCTTAAGGAGACTGGAGTTGAAGAGCGTGACGTGAAGACTGAGTACTACAATCTTGCACCATGGTATGAGTACCCAGCATATCAGCCATGTATGCTTGCATACTGTCCACCGCGCTCGGGTGAACCAACGCTTAAGGGCTATGAAGTGAGCCAGTCGGTAACCGTAAAGATTCGCGACATTGCAAAGGCGGGTGAGATTATTTCACAGATTGGTGATAAAGGCGCAAAGAACGTTAGTGGTATCCAGATGACCGTTGATGATACTGATGCACTCAAGCAGGAAGCACGAAAACTTGCGATCGAAGATGCAAAAGAAAAGGCAAAGTCACTTGCTGAAAGCCTTGGTGTTCGTATCGTTCGTATGAATGGTTTTTGGGAGGAGGAGGGATCTGGAATGTATGATCGTGGATACGGCATGGGTGGAGACATGATGATGAGTGAAAGTGCAGTTGCTCCAAAAGCAGCGTCATTGCCTGCGGGAGAGAACACCATCTCGGCACGCGTGAATATCTCATACGAGATTCGTTAAAGAAAACAAAACGTACATAAAAAGCCCCCATAGAGGGGCTTTTTATGTACGTTGACAAAACCCAAGCCAAGCGTATGATTACGGAAATCGCCCTCGAGGCGTTTTAATTTTGGGTACTAAAACATTACTATGAGCAATTTTATCAACTACTTGAAGGACACTGTTGCAGAAATGAAGCATGTTTCTTGGCCGACTCACTCCCAAGCAATAGTCTACACAGCGCTCGTTGTTGCAATATCAATTGTAGTTGCACTCTACACAGGTCTCTTTGACTATCTGTTCTCACGCGCACTCAACTGGTTTATCGGCTAATATTTCTTTAACATCATATGGCTAAGCAACATACAAGCGGAGAGCGTCATTGGTACGCTATTCATACGTATTCTGGTTATGAGAATGCTGTTTCGCGTAACTTAAAGCAACGCATCGATTCTTTGGGTATGCAGGACAAGATCTTCGACGTGATTGTCCCTACCGAGCGTAAGATTCGTGTGAAGGGTGGTAAGCGTGTCACTGAGGAGGAACGTATTTACCCAGGATACGTACTTGTTGATATGATCGTGACCGACGATTCGTGGTTTGTTGTTCGCAATACACCTCGCGTGACTGGATTTGTAGGGAGCGGTACGCAGCCAGTTCCACTCACTCCACAAGAACTCACTGCGCTTATGTCGCGCATGAAGGCAGACGAGCCGCGTCACCACGTTGATCTTTCAATTGATGATCTTGTTATCATTGCAGATGGTCCATTCAAGGAGCTTGAAGGCAAGGTAGGGGAGATTGATACCGCACGTGGCAAGGTTAAAGTTCTTGTTTCTATGTTTGGACGCGAGACACCTGTAGAGCTCGATTTTCTTCAGGTACGAAAGGTATAGTCTTGAAAGACACTAAGTCCAGCCACAAACGCAGAGTACGTCTGCGCGTGTGGCTGGACCTAGTGTTCAGAAGCCCTGTTCTTTTGAGGAGAATTCAATGATTAGTCCAATGACCCGTACGCCCGTGCGGCACCAAACAGATGGAATGGCTGACGATCACCATCTGAATACGTTCATTGCGTCTTTGCCGCGTCCATGGCGAGAACGTAGTGGCGTGTTTTACCTCCCGTTATGGAGTGATTCCATGAAGGGTAGAGACTGGTCGCGTCGACTCAAACAATTGGGTCGAGAGGTTCAGCCTGGCGCTCGTAAAGTGCTGGAAGACAGCGGATTTGAGACGACTGTTAATATTTTCCGTATCATTGCGATACTTACAGCGAGGCACAAGAGTTCTCCGCTGCGCGATATTTTTAAGACGCCTCCTGCAGAAGTCGGGTGTCTCCTGCGTGAACAACTCTTAGCACGTCATCTTCGTCTCATGCATCTTTCGCATGTTGTAATTGCACATAAACCCATCCAAGGAAATCTCCTGGTGATACGGGAAAATGAACTTACGACGTGTCACGAACGCGATCCCGTTGATCTCGGACAGCAAGCATACGGCATTGCCTATATGGTACATGAGGTGGCAATACCCATCGCTGCTGTCGCATAAGCGAGTGACTGTCTATCCCAAGACCCTTCCTACTTTGATTGGAAGGGTCCTTTCTTTATTCGTTTAGGAAGTAGCTTGCAGAAGAGCGGTATTTCTTGTACGATACGCGAGCTTCAAGAAAGGGGTGGTTGTCTATGGAGCGACTACCCACAATCAATAATATGGCAAAAAAACTAGTAAAAAAGATCAAGGTTCAGGCAACAGGAGGTAAGGCTACACCAGCTCCGCCGCTTGGTCCTGTACTCGGTCAGGCAGGTATCAATATCGGCGAATTCGTTAATCAGTTCAACGAGAAGACTCGTGAGCGTATGGGCGAAGTGGTTCCTGTTGAGATCAATGTCTATGATGATCGAAGTTTCGATTTCATTACAAAGACATCACCAGCATCTAGCCTTATTCTCAAGAAGATTGGGAAGGAAAAAGGTTCAGGAAAGAACTTGTCTTCAAAGGCAGGAACTATCACAAAGGCTCAAATTCGTGAGATTGCGGAAGAGAAGATGCAAGATCTCAGCGCAAACGATATCGACGCTGCGATGAAAATCATCGAAGGTACTGCCCGCTCAATGGGCGTTGAAGTGAAATAGATTCACTTCAACGAACCTTGCCAGCTCTTTTATGAGACGAATGTCGAAATAAAAGAGCGACAAGGTGTACTGTCCCTGTAAGATTTCTCGTAAACTCAAAATCTTCCTACCTACATTCGCTCGGAAATAAAAACAAGAATGTTATTTATTTCGCTCGCTCATTTGGCAGTAAGGGATTGAAGTGAAATAGATTCACTTCAACGGAAACAAAAGCCGCACACTGTGCGGCTTTTGTTATGCGCGTTCAAGCGTGAGCCATGTAAAAGGTGGTTCGTGCTCAGTATGTGTCTCAGTGCTCAATATGTTGGTAAAATCGCTGTAGTCAGGAAAGAATGCATCTGAATCGGGATCCTCTGCATCAATGACGGTAAGATAGAGACGATCAACAAGAGGCATGGCTTCTGTATATATTTGTCCGCCGCCAAATATAAAGATCTCCGTGGCTTCAACGGCACGAGCAGTCTCGAGTGCTTTTTCAAGAGAATTAACTACAACACATCCTTCAATATCAACAGGAGTACGCGAGAGGACAATGTTTGTCCTCTGGGGAAGAGGTCGACCAATCGACTCATAGGTCTTTCGACCCATAATGATGGGGTGGCCCGTAGTTAATGATTTTACACGGCCAAGATCTGCCGATATGCGCCAAAGAAGTTTGTTTTGCTTCCCAAGCTCACGGTTTTTACCGACTGCTGCAATGATACTAATGCGAGCGCTCATGGCGATGATTATGACACACGCACCACTCATTGTCTCTTCTGGTGACACCGAGTGTGCCATGTATAATAGTTCTCATGGCTCACTACGAGATTGAGGTGAAAACACTTCTTGGAGAGAAGGCATTTGCTGACGCTCTCAAGAAGCGCATGTCTGAACTTGATCCATCCTGTATCTGTACTTCGGAGAACAAGCAGCTCAATCATTATTTTACTGGAGGTGATACTGTCGCTCTCTTTGAGAAGACTGCACATCTCTTGCATGATGAAGCAAAAGCAAAGTTTAAGACTATCGTAGAGAAGGGTACAAGTTTCTCTGTTCGTACCCGTCAGCGCGACAACGAGGTGCTTCTTGTAGTGAAGGCATCTATCGATGCGGGAACAAGTGCGAATACGGTCTCACGACTCGAATTTGAAGAACCTGTTTCTATAAGTCTTTCTGAACTTGATGCACGTGTACTTGAAGCAGGTTTTACCTATCAGGCAAAGTGGTCACGAGAGCGAGAAGAGTATGCATACAAGGGAGCAAACGTATGTATTGATAAGAACGCTGGTTATGGGTATCTCGCAGAGTTCGAGAAAATTGTAGAAGACGAGGCGACACTTCCCGCAGTCCGAGAGGAGCTTGCAATGCTTATGGCAGAGCTCGAAGTATCTGAATTACCACAGGATCGACTGGAACGCATGTTTGCTTTCTACAACGAGCATTGGCCTGATTATTATGGAACCGAAAAGACGTTTGTTATTGAATAACGCATAACCGATATATCATGTTCCTTTCCGACAAAGACATTCTTGCAGAAGTGAAGGCGGGCTCTATCATCCTTGAGCCATTTGATGTAAAACGGCTTCAGCCTGCAACATACGACATTCGTCTCGGCAACACTTTTATTGTAAATGAGCCACATTCGACGCTTGCGATTGATCCAGGACGTGGTGTGTATCCGAAAACGCAGAAGGTAGAGATACCAGACGGCGAAGAGTTCGTGCTCCATCCAGGTGTCTCAATACTCGGATACTCAAAAGAGCGATTTGGCTCGGATAATTTTCTTATTGAAGTAAATGGAAAATCGTCACTCGCGCGCATTGGTCTCATTGTGCATAATTCGGCGAGTATTGTGAATCCAGGACACTATCTCAATATCGCGCTTGAGCTTTGTAATCTCAACAATGTTCCCATCGTCCTTCGCCCAGGAATGGAGATCGCACAACTTTCATTCTCTACATTGTCTTCACACACACGAAAGAGCTACAAAGAGACAGGTAGATATCACCTCAACAATATCGTCGGATATGTTCCCCCTAAGACAGGTCCTCTTGCACGGAAGACGCTGAAGAAGGTTACCAAGGCTAAGCGTACATAACATGAATCGACATCCTGAGTACCAATATCTTGACCTGATGCAGAAGCTTATTGAATCAGGTGATGAGCAGGTCGATAAGGGGACCGGTGTCGTTACGTATAGTTCATTTGGAGATCAGATGCGTTTTGATCTCTCTTTAGGGTTGCCACTTTTGACGACAAAGAAGGTGTACTGGAAGGGTGTACTCCATGAACTCTACTGGTTTTTGTCGGGCCAAAGTAACATCAAGTATCTTGTCGATAACAATGTACATATTTGGGATGACTACCCATACAAGATATATAACGAGAAGGTAGAGAAGAATGAAGCTCCTGCACTTTCCAAAGATGAGTTTATTGCAAAGATTGCCGAAGATGCGGCATTTGCTGCTCTACACGGGGAGTTGCCTCACATATATGGAGAACATTGGCGGCGTTGGCAGGCTCGTGATGGACGGGAAGTAGACCAGCTTGGATGGGTGGTAGATGAACTCACCAAGGACCCCGATGCACACAACACGCTGGTAACTAGTTGGAATCCAGAATACATGTACGCCATGGCAGCTTCTGGAAAGGCGGCACGGTTTCCTATTTGTCACAACATGTATCAGGTCAATATTAAGCGGGGTAAGGTGTGTCTTCAGCTTTACCAGCGTTCAGCCGACATATTCCTTGGAGTACCTTTTAATATAGGAAGTTACGCATTACTTACCTGTATCATTGCCAAGATACTTGGCCGTGAGCCAGGAGAATTCGTGCATACTTTTGGTGACGTGCATATTTATGGAAATCATATTGAACAGGGGAAGGAGCAGCTTATGCGTGACCCGCTTCCATTCCCCAAGATACGTATCAGTGACGAAGTGGTGTCGCTCGACACTTTTCGCCCTGAACATGTCGAACTCATCGACTATCAGTCACATGACGCTATAAAGGCTGAACTGACCGTTGCAGGAGGATATAATAAGAAATTGCATGGCTAGCATGGTTGTGGCGATAGCAGCACGCCACGACTGACACCCGTACAACTTGAGGTTACGGAAAGTATGTACCAAAGGAAGGACCTTCAAATTGTTTGACACAATTCAATGTTTGTAGTACAAAGATGCTCGGATTAAGAGTTCAATTGAATCTCGTTCACTCTATTTCAAAGGGGAAAGATCATGGGCAAAATGTTGGGGTATCAAGGCTTTGTAGCTACTCTTTTTGGCTGCTATCCCTATCGAGAACAGAATGAAAGGATTGCTGCTGCTGTATTGACATCGGATCAACAGGAACACTTGTTTACGTTGTGCGAGGAAATGCTCGAAGCATATACATTTAGTTTCGGCATAAATGGCGCGAAGACACGACCCTACAGGTTTCGATCAGAGGCGGTTGTGCGTTGCTACTTTGGCCTTCGTATTGATGTGCAGCCCCCAGAAGAAATTTGCCGTGCACACAACATATCAAGAACCATTTTGCGCTCCGTTCTTTTGCGCGCTTATGGGTGCATGCAACGGCATCTTGATCCACTTGAGGCGTTTCTTGTCAAAGCAGATATTCTCTGAAGGCTGACTCCGAAAGATTGGGCTCGCGTTAGCAGGCTGACGAGCGGACTGGAAGATGCGACGTAAGGAGGGTTTTCACACCCTCCTTTTTTATGATGTATAATGGTCGCTATATATGATCTGAGATCCGTACATGGAGGAATCATTATCACTCACTATCTTTCATCATGTACGAATCTATTAAGAAGCAAGACCTCGAGATATATAACGCTATCACGGGGGAGGAGGAGCGCGAAGTACGCGGAATCGAACTCATACCATCAGAGAATTACGTTTCTCGCGCAGTGCGTGAAGCAAACGGATCGGTACTCACGAACAAGTATTCCGAGGGTTATCCTAGGAAACGCTACTATGGCGGACAGGAATATACCGATATCGTTGAGACCATCGCTATCGAGCGCGCAAAGACGCTTTTTAATTGCAAGTTTGCGAACGTGCAGCCGCTTTCAGGAGCGCCTGCAAACGTTGCAATGTACTTCGCACTTATGGAGCCAGGCGATACCGTTCTTGGTATGCATCTTGAACACGGTGGACACTTAACCCATGGTCATCCAACCACATCGATTAACAAGGTCTTCAACTTTGTACGATACAAGATGAAGAATGTTGAGACTGGCGAGATTGATTATGACGAGTTGTGTGCAGTAGCGAAGGAGCACAAGCCGAAAATTATTCTTGCAGGCTTTTCTGCGTATAGTCGTGAATTGGATTACTCTAAGTTTGTCGAAATAGCGCGAGAAATTGGTGCGTATGCCGTTGCCGACATGGCGCATATCGCTGGACTCATTGCAGGGGGAGTAGCTCGAAATCCATTCGAGGATGGATTTGATGTCATTACCACAACGACACATAAAACACTTCGCGGTCCTCGTGGTGGCATGATTCTTGTTCGCGACAATGAAGATCTTGCAAAGAAGATCAATAAGGCGGTATTCCCAGGGCTGCAGGGCGGTCCACATATGAATGTTATTGCAGCAAAAGCTGTTGCCTTTGGAGAGGCGATGACTCCTGCGTTTAAGGAATATGCTGTGCAGATACTTAAGAATGCAAAGGCGATGGAATCGGTGTTTAGGAACGCAGATATTCGTATGCTTGGTGGCGGCACTTCAAACCATCTCATTCTTGCTGATGTGTACGGTTCACTCGGTATTACAGGACAGGAGGCAGAAGTAGCACTTGATCAAGTTGGGATTACACTCAATAAGAATATGATCGCAGGGGAGACGCGAAGCGCACTCGATCCTTCAGGTATCCGCTTTGGTACCCCTGCGATGACGACGCGCAACATGAAAGAGGCTGAGGCAACGCGGGTTGCAGAGATTATGATAGAGCGACTCAAGACCATCAAGAATGATGAACGTGCAGGGGAGCTTAAGATAGAAGTAGAAGAATTGTGTCGACGATTTCCAGTGCCTGAGTCATTCGTTTAGTACGCTCTACAACAAAAACACACGACCATATCATATATGATATGGTCGTGTGTTTTTGTTGTAGAGGCAGAAGTTCATGGGGTACAATAATGCCTATGATGTCGCCTACATATAGGGCAGCGCGACGATTTGTCGGCAATCACTGGCTTACCGTAGCCTTTTTACTCGGTTTCATTGTTGATAGTCTCACACTCACACGAGTCGATCAGGTTTTTGATAACGCCATTCTTTTTACCTACGTTGTGCTCGCGATGCTCTCTATCTTTCTTCTCTATGCAGCTATTGCGGAGCGCTTCAGTGAACGGGTCAACCAATTTCTAAGGCTTCGTGTTCCGCTTCTCATGCAGTACGCCTTTGGAGGCCTTCTCTCAGGCATGCTCATTTTCTATGGTCGTAGCAGCTCATTGAGCGATAGTTGGCTTTTCATTCTTCTTATCATTGGCGTCATGGTAGGTAATGAGACTATTAAAGACAGAGCACATCGCTTGGTGTATAACCTCGTCATATTCTTCGTAGGACTCTTCTCGTATGTAGTACTCATTGTGCCAGTACTTCTTGGTAAGATGGGTCCTTTGATATTTCTTCTGAGCGGAGCTCTAGCGATTGGAGTCATGTACGTGTTCTTACAACTCTTGGAGCGTGTGGTGCCAAATTTCATTCATCTTCAAAGACGAAGTATTGTATTCATCATAGGACTCATATATGTAGGGCTTAATATGCTCTACTTTACCAACATAATCCCGCCAATCCCACTCTCGTTGAAACACTTAGGTGTGTATCACAATGTTGTGAAGTATGAGGATGGTACCTACGCCTTGAGCTATGAAAAGCCAGAGTGGTGGGAATGGTATCGCTCTTCCGACAAGGAGTTTCATCCAGTGCCAGGCGACAACATTTACTGTTATGCGTCGGTATTTGCACCGTCGCGTCTTGCGGTGAAAATATTTCATAAGTGGGAGGAATATGATGAAGCGACAGGGAAATGGCGTGAACATGGACGCTATTCGTATGCAATTCAAGGTGGTCGTGATGATGGCTATCGTGGATACACGCTCATCAGCAATTTCAGAGCAGGGACGTGGCGCTGCACGGTTGAGACCGAGCGCGGTCAGGTCATTGGCAGGGAGGTGTTTAAGATACAGGACGGTGCTCCTAAGGAACTCGTGACGAAGGAAGAGGGATAGTGTAGTGTGAGCGATATGGAATCGAAGATCAGACAGGCAATTGAACAAATATGCGTCGCACTCGGCGTCTCAGACGTGGTATTTGCTGTGGAGCATCCTGCAGATCTTTCGCATGGTGATTATGCGACAAATATTGCGATGGCGCTTTCAAAGCGATTAGACAAGAATCCGCGCGAACTTGCTGAACTCTTTAAGAACGAACTCGCAAGCCTACTTCCAGAAATTGACGCTATTGAGATCGCGGGTCCAGGATTCATTAATTTTCGTTTGAAGCGTGACTTCTTTTCACAAGAGGTTGCGACCATTCGTGAAGCAGATGATGCGTGGGGCAAGAACGACTCGTGGAAAGGGAAGACGGTTCTTGTGGAGTATACGAGTCCTAACCTGTTCAAGCCTCTTCATGTCGGAAATCTGGTGGGGAACATCGTTGGAGAATCACTAACACGCCTACTCGAATGCGCAGGAGCTACTGTGAAGCGATTAAATTATCCCTCAGACATAGGTCTTACTGTCGCGAAGGGTGTGTGGGGTTTGCGAGCCACTGGAGGGGATCCCAGAGATATTCAGGCGCTCGGTGAGGCATATCGCTACGGCAATGAGGCTTACGAAACCGATGAAATAAAGAAGGCGGAGATTATTGCTGTCAATCAGGCTTTGTATGCAGAGTCAGATCAAGAGCTGAATCAATTGCGGGACTGGGGAATTGATACTTCTAAACAGCGACTTCTTACAATTTGTAATTCACTTGGAACGAAATTTGATTCGTTTGGAACAATTTTTGAAAGCGACGCGGCTCCGAAAGGGATTGAGCTTGTTAAGCAGAATATCCCGCGTGTGTTTAAGGAAAGTGAAAGTGCAATAGTATACGAAGGTGAAAAGGTCGGACTGCATACTCGGGTATTCATCAACTCAAACGGACTACCAACATATGAGGCAAAGGATTTGGGAAATTTTGCAATTAAACAAGAGCGATTTCCTGAATGGACACATTCCATTGTGGTCACAGGCAACGAACAGACAGAATATTTTAAGGTAATTTATGCTGCAATTAAGGAGATATTTCCAGAAATTGTTCAACATGAAAAAACGCTTGAGCATATCCCGACAGGCTTTCTTACTCTCACCACGGGGAAGATGTCTTCGCGAAAAGGGAACGTACTATCAGGCGAACAAATGCTTGAGGAGCTAGAAAAGGAAGCATTAGGACGCATTAAGGATAATATTCACGCCGATGAACTTGATGTACCTCTAGCAACTAAGGTGGCTACTGCGGCAATTAAGTATCAAATTCTTCGTCACAATACTGGATCTAACATTGTCTTCGACAAGGAGCGCGCGCTTTCTTTTGAAGGTGATTCGGGTCCGTATCTTCAATACACGCATGCACGCATTGTGAGTGTGCTTGAGAAGGCGAGAGAGGCTGGAGTTGATAACATCACTCAAATTCCTGCAGAGCCATACATGATTGAGAAGATACTCTATCGATTCGAAGAAGTGGTCCGTGAAGCACTCGCTATACGCTCACCGCATGTAGTCGCCACCTATCTTATTGAAGTTGCCGGTGCATTTAACTCCTTCTACGCAACAGAGAAGATAGCCGATGCGACCGATCCGCATGCTCCGTACAAGGCAGCTATCGCAGATGCCGTTCGCGTCACCCTCAAGAATGGCCTTTGGGTCTTGGGAATCAAGGCGCCAGAGCGGATGTGAGAAATGTCTAAGGGAGGTTGACAGATGTCCGCCTGTAACATACTGTCTAATTTAGAGATAGTGACATAGGGTCGCTATTAAGTAGCAGGAGAAGATATGATGAACGGCACTGCGCAACAGTCCTCAACTGTTCGGGGCTTGTACCCTCAACGGGAGGAAATGCGGACAATTCCACGTCCGTCTCACATGCAACCGAGCCTCGTCAGACGAGCGCCTACCGAGGAGGAGCTCGGTCGAATCGTTTCTTTCGACGCCCTGAGTGAACAGGGCAAGAGTCATCTGGCGGCGATCATGGCTTACGAAAACGAAGGAGTCGTGATTCGCTTCGCAGAAGACCAGGAATTTTCGATCGAAACTGCACGGCAGATCTTCCATGGCCTCAAGCAATACCTGGCAGTCTGCGTGTTTTCCGGCGGAAAACGCACTCCGGCCAAGATCGTCGACGAGTGCTGGCATACGTTTCTGCTTCACAGCCGTGACTATGCGGAATTCTGTGAACAGTACACGCGGGGATTTGTCCATCACGAACCCGCGATCGACGATTCGGGCTTCTCCTTCTATCCCCGCACAAGACAGTGCGTGATCGCCCTGTTCGGTCACATCGACGAAGACGTATGGCCGTCGGAACACAAAGTCTACGTTCGGTGCGTGAGCACCAAGACCTCAGAGCCGTCGCGGTTTGACGATTTCCTGATCAAGTAGAAGGGCAACAGGCAGATGGCCCGGGTGTAATCATCACCCGGGCCTACTTTTTGTGTTATCATGCCTCTACATGCCTGATACGCATGTGTTTACAAGCTATGTCTGATACACATAGGAACCATGAAAAAAGATACTACAAAGGAGACCGTCCATGAGACGGTAGAGAAGAGCGATGTTGCAAAGCGCGAGGAGGAAATGCTCGCTTTTTGGAACGAGCGCGACATTTTTAATAAAAGTTTGCAGAAAGAATCACCGAATGGTGATTTTGTGTTTTATGACGGACCGCCGTTTGCGACGGGTACGCCGCACTACGGCCACATTCTTGCGGGAACCATAAAGGATGCGATTCCGCGCTTTTGGACGATGAACGGCTACCATGTTGATCGTAAGTGGGGATGGGACTGCCACGGACTACCGCTTGAGAACATCATCGAGAAGCGGCTTGGCCTTTCTACAAAGCGTGATATCGAGGAGATGGGCGTGAAGCAGTTCAACGAGGCTGCGCGTGACGCTGTTTTGGAGTACGCCGATGATTGGCGTCGCATTGTGCCACGCATGGGACGTTTTGTGGACATGCAGGATGACTATCGCACCATGGACGCATCATATACCGAGTCGGTGTGGTGGATTTTTAGTGAGCTTAACAAGAAAGGATTGGTGTACGAAGGATTCAAGTCAATGCATCTTTGTCCACGCTGCGGAACGACGCTCTCAAACTTCGAGGTGAATCAAGGATACAAGGACATAAAAGATATCGCTGTTACGGTAAAGCTTCCGCTTGTCGACGAGCCAGAGACGTCACTCTTGGTTTGGACAACCACTCCATGGACACTTCCCGGCAATATGGCTGCAGCGGTCCATAATGATATTGAGTACGTAAAGGTACGTTGCACACTTGAGGATCGTCCTGAGACGGTCATTCTTGCAAAGGAGCGCCTTGCTCAGCTTGGTACGGATCAATACGAAGTGCTCGAGACCATGAAAGGAAGCGACTTGGTAGGACGATCATACAAGCCGCCCTTTGATGTGTTTGCTGATAGGGAAATACCGAACAAAGAGAATGCATGGAAGATTTACCATGCAGATTATGTTGAACTTGGAGAAGAGGGTACTGGCGCTGTACACCTTGCTCCTGCATATGGTGAAGAGGATATGGAGCTTGCGAAGAAACAAGGAGTGCCTGTTGTACACCATGTTGATACTGATGGACGATTTAAGGACTTTGTCACACATTTTGCGGGACAGTTGGTGAAGCCAAAGGATGACGAAAAGGCAGACGTATCGCACCTTGATGCAGATATCGAAGTAGTGAAGCGTCTCAAGGATGCAGGAGTGCTCTTTCGAAAAGAAAATATCACCCACTCATATCCGCATTGTTGGCGATGTGATACACCGCTCCTTAACTATGCGACCACTTCTTGGTTTGTACGTGTTACTGATCTTAAGGATCAGCTCGTCTTAGAGAATAATACGGTGAAGTGGGTACCCGATCATGTGGGGAGCGCGCGTTTTGGTAACTGGCTTGAAGGCGCACGCGACTGGGCAGTCTCTCGACAACGATACTGGGGTGCGCCAATACCAGTCTGGCGTAAAGAAGGGACGCAAGAATGGAGAGTCCTAGGTTCGCTTGAAGACTTGAAGCGTTATGTGCCGCGTTCTGGCAATACCTATTATGCGATGCGGCATGGTGAATCAACCTTCAATACCAAAGGTATTTTGAATGGAGAATCGAATGATACAAATACGCTGACCAAGAAGGGTGAAGCAGAGGTTGATGCTGCAATGACAGCCCTGAAAGACAAGGATATTCACTATATCTACTATTCTCCGCTTGAGCGAACAAAAGAAACAGCACAGCGTGTGGCACAGAATCTTGGTCTTTCAGAAGACCGATGTATTGCTGATGCACGTATTGGTGAGATGCAATTTGGTGTGTTTGAGGGTAAGCAAGTCGATGAATATCATGCGTTCTTCGGGGAGGGAGCACATCGGTTAACTAAAGCACCTCCAGACGGTGAGAACTGGAATGATGTGAAGCGTCGTGCAGGAGACTTCCTCTATGGACTTGAATGGTCGCATAAGAATGCAAACATTCTTATTGTCTCTCACAACGGCACACTACAGATGTTACAAGGCGCGGCAGAAGGAACTGATTCGAAGACGCTCGGTACTATCATTGATACTGATGCCTTTGATTTTGCAAATGCAGAGATACGCGAGATTCCTTTTGTGCCATTGCCGCACAATGATACCTACGAACTCGATTTTCATCGTCCGTACATTGATGAAATAGCACTCGTTGATACTGATGGTGTACGACTCACCCGCGTTCCTGACGTATTCGATTGTTGGTTTGAATCAGGCGCTATGCCGTATGCACAACACCACTATCCTTTCGAGAATGCGGATCAATTCCTTGAGAAGAAATATCCCGCACAATTCATTGCCGAGGGTATCGATCAAACACGCGGCTGGTTCTACTCGCTCCTTGTTTTGGGTACCGCACTGTTTGGAAAGTCACCATACCAGCACGTCATCGTGAATGGAATGGCGCTTGCAGAGGATGGGCGCAAGATGAGTAAATCACTTCAGAACTATCCAGACCCGATGGATGTTGCTGATCGTGTGGGTGTTGATGCGATGCGCTTCTACTTACTCTCATCACCAGTCGTGCGTGCTGAAGATCTTAGTTTTTCTGAGAAAGAAGTGCTTGAGTTGCAACGGAAAAATATAGGACGTTTGCACAACGTACTTGCGATGTATGCGATGTATGCAGACGGCACAAGCCCATCTTCTAATTCAACAAACGTACTCGACCGATGGATTCTTGCGCGTCTGGCAGAGCTCATACAAGACTCGACGCAGGGATATAAGAACTATGAACTCGACCGAGCAACGCGTCCAATTACTGACTTCATCGACGATGTGTCGGTATGGTACTTGCGTCGTAGTCGTGATCGACTCAAGAGTGATGACGTCACTGATCGTACTGCAGCGCTTGCAACATTGCGACATGTATTGAAGATGCTTGCTCTTGTTATGGCGCCCGTAACACCGTTCTATGCTGAGTATCTTTGGCAACAGCTTCGTGAAGCTGAGGATGCTGAGAGTGTGCATCTCGCCTCGTGGCCAAAGGAGGTACCTGTGGACTCAGTCGTTCTCAGCGAGATGAGTCTGGTTCGTGAATTTGTGACTTTGGCGCTTGAAGCCCGTACAAAAGCGAACATAAAGGTGCGTCAGCCGCTTCGCGCGCTCACACTAAACATTGCACTTGAATCTGCATACGCAAGTATCATTGCAGACGAAGTGAATGTTAAATTTATAGAGTGTGATAGTGAAATGGCGGATCGTGCGGTTCTCGATACTCATCTCACCGATGATCTTATTGCTGAGGGAGCTGCACGTGAACTTATGCGTGCTGTTCAGGACCTTCGCAAGAAGCAGGGATTACAGCCTGCAGATAGGATTGTTCTTACAGTAGATACCGACGCAGTCGGGAAGGCAATATTTGAGACCTTCAAAGATGTAATAATGAAGACTGTTGGTGCAACAAGCATTGTATTTGAGCGTCTCGATGGAGAGCGTGTACAGGCAGGTACCACAAGCTTTGTTGTTGGTATCTTGAAGCAGTAGCGCATATGGCGTACCCGACTTACATCACCGAAGCATTGGTCTGTGGTAGTACTAATAGTCATACTGCAGATCGGTCATTTCTTCTCCTTACTCGAGAAGCGGGAATGGTGCGTGCCCAAGCTAGGAGCGTTCGAGAAGAACGGTCAAAGCAGCGCTACGCACTCCAAGAGTGTTCGTATATACGTGTCACGTTGGTACGAGGAAAGTCAGGATGGCGTATCGCGGGTACTGAGGTAATTACTAATCTCTATGCAAATGCAGCAACGCGTGAAGCGCGAGCATTGCTTCGTAATCTCATATTGCTCGTACGCCGAGTCATGCAGGGTGAAGTTGTGCATGCAGGTATATTCAGTGACATCGTTAGTGCATGCAGTGCATCGGATCGTCATGAGCCTCATACACTTGAAACAATCACCACGCTTCGCATTCTGCATGCACTTGGGTATATCGCGCCGCATGAAGCCTATAAGAGGTTTCTTGGAGTGACGTTTCCATTCGATACGCTGGTATCTCTTAGCGCAGAAGAGGATACCCTCTGTCAAAAGGCAATTCATACAGCACTTCACGAAAGCCAACTCTAATTTCTTTGCGTGATATACTTTTTAGTATTACGTATATATGAGTGATCCAACACTAGGACAACAGGGAAATTCATCACCCGATGCGCAGCGCGGCACCTATGATACTGAGCGGATTCGCGAACTTCGTGAACGACTCTATGCGCGTGGCGCCGATATAAACCGCGTCGGACGGAATCCGATACCGCACGTTACCCAACAACATACCGTACCAACGCCTGTAGTACCGTCGCCTGCAGTGTCAAAGCCGCCGGTAGCAACACCATCTGCGGTATCATACAGGGAAGAGTCTATGCCTAAACAGAAACGCTCGTACCGTACTTGGGTCATTATCGCAAGCATTGTTTTCTTTGTCGCAGCGCTCGTAATTTCTGGTGCGCTCATGTTCTTTGGCGGCAACGCTATTTCTGGTGAAAATATCTCAATTAGCGCTTCAGGACCGCTACAAGTTGGTGGTGGAGATGAATTCAAGTTCCGTGTGGCTCTTTCGAACCAGAATACAGTTCCCATACAATCAGCAACACTTATAATCGAGTACCCGCGTGGCACGCAGTCCATGACGGATCCGCCGCAAGATCTTTCCATAGAACGTCGTTCACTCGATACGATTGGTACTGGTGAGCTCGTGAATGTAGAACTGTCTGCGCGTATGTATGGAGATGAGAACGAAGAGCATGAGATACGAACACGCATTGAGTATCGCATCGATGGATCAAATGCCACATTTGAGAAGCGAGCAGAACCACTCCGTTTCAAAATCAGCACATCACCAATCGTACTTTCGATTGATTCGGTAAGCACTGTTTCATCGGGACAGGAAGTGGAGCTTGACCTCACTGTTCAGTCAAACTCGCCTACAGCACTCAATAACTTGCTCGTGAAAATGGCGTATCCCAACGGATTCGATTTCACTGACTCAGAACCAGAACCAGTATCGGGTGAGGATACATGGCGTATTACAAGCATGGAGCCAGGCGAGAAAAAGACTATTACCATACGAGGATTGCTCACTGGTTATGAAGATGAGATACGAGAATTTAATGCTTCAGCAGGAATCTCAGGAGGCAGTAATCCAAACGAACTAGGCTCTCAACTCGCTACGGGAAAGAGTGAGATCACTATTGAAAAACCATTCCTTGCTCTTGAGGTTGGTATCAACGGCAACAATGATGAAACCGTGATTGTCGGTACTGAGGAGGATGCTACGGTAAGTATTGAATTCAAGAATTCACTTGATACGGTAATTTATGATGGAGAAGTCGCCGTAAAGCTTGGAGGTAACTCAGTGAGTAGATTTGAAGTGAATACGACCAATGGATTCTATGATTCATCAAAGGGCACGATTACATGGATTGGTGCCGAAGAATCGTCGCTTCGTGAGATACTTCCTGGCGACACAAATTCATTTTCATTCCGTATTTCTCCGAAGGATAATGTAGGTGCGGGCGCGGAACTTACCCTTGAGATCACTGCAAAAGGTAAACGCATCTTTGATAATCGTCCAACCGAAGTTATTCAAGGAACACTTACGCGTACCGTGCACGTAGAAAGTATTCCAGAGCTTTTGGGAGATGTGTATCATGCAACAGGCCCCTTCACCAACTCAGGTCCTGTGCCGCCCGTGGCAAACACCGTCACGCAGTACACACTGACACTCCAGACTACTGCAGGTTCAAACGATATAACGGGAGGGGAAGTAACTGCGACTTTGCCACAATACGTTGATTGGCTTGATCTCGTGAGTGATGGAGATTCTGTCACCTATAATCCAACAACGCGCGTAGTGAAATGGATAGTTGGTGACGTTGCTGGAGGAGAAACTGCTGACGTTTCAATGCAGGTATCTTTCAAGCCAAGTACTTCACAAGTGGGACGTACTCCAACACTTCTTGATATACAGCGTCTTCGCGCGACGGATCGATTTACGGGCACCGTGGTACGCGATGATCATTCTGCACTTACCACATACATCTCAAATAGAGAGGATGAAGATGAACGGGACGGACAAGTACAACCAGCTTCTTAGAGCTGGTCTACTAGTTAGACGGTGAGAAAGTGCGGGGCACTTTCGCAAGAGGTTGCCAGCTCTTTCTGGAGCGAAGCGAACAGGAAGAGCGACAACCTGAACAGCTTCCGTAGGAAGAGAATGCCTCGATGCATAGCATCGAGGATGAATCGCCAACCTGTGTCGGGTCGACGACAGTTGACACTCCGACACAGGGCGTGCGTCTGGTGGACGCTCCTTTGCTAGCAAAGACACCACGGTAATTTTCCGTGCGTGCCACGCATTTTTACTACGAGGATTGACGTAAAATTTGTCTTTACACACCGCATAAATAGCCCTATAGTGGGGCATTATACTGGCGCTTTCATTCACATTCGTATGGCACAGACCCCTACAACAATGGACAAGATCGTAGCGCTCGCAAAGCGTCGTGGCTTTGTATTCCAAGGTTCTGAGATATATGGCGGTCTTGCAGGTACCTACGATTATGGTCCTCTTGGCGTTGCACTCAACAATAATATAAAGCGAGAGTGGTGGAAGATGTTCGTTGATGGGCGTGAAGATATGTATGGACTCGATGCTGCCATTTTGATGAATGAAAAAGTATGGGAGGCATCAGGGCACACTGGTGCAGGATTTAGTGATCCTTTGGTTGAGTGTGAAAAATGCAAGCGACGCTTTCGTGCAGATCATCTTAAGGATCGCGAGGTATGTCCAGACTGTGGAGGCAAGCTTGGGGAAGAGCGTCAATTCAATCTCATGTTTGAAACACAGGTTGGTGCACAAGGGAATGTACAATCATATTTGCGCCCCGAGACCGCACAGGGCATTTTTGTGAACTTTAAGAATGTCGTGGATTCAATGAGTCCAAAACTTCCATTTGGTATTGCTCAGATCGGTAAGGCATTTCGTAATGAGATTGCACCGCGTGATTTTCTCTTCCGTACTCGCGAGTTTGAACAGATGGAAATTGAGTATTTCATTAAGGAGGAGGATTGGGAGCATTTATTTGAAGCGTGGCGTAAAGATATTTGGAAATGGATTGACCGTCTTGGTCTCAAGCGAGAAAACATAAGAGAATTTGAGGTGCCTGCTAACGATCTTGCTCATTATAGTAAGCGCACTATCGATTTCGAATATAATTTCCCTGGAAAGGGTTTTGATGAGCTTCTTGGATTTGCGTATCGTACCGATCACGATTTGAAGAGTCACATGACCGCAAGCGGTGAAAAACTCGAATACATTGAGTCTGATGGCGCACGATTTATTCCCCATGTGCTTGAGCCATCATTTGGTGTGGGACGTGCATTTACCGCAATTCTTTGTGAAACATATATTGAAGATGAGATGGGGGGAGAGACACGCACCTACCTGCGACTACCAGCGCATCTTGCGCCATACCGCGCAGCAGTTTCGCCGCTTCTTAAGAACAAGCCAGAGCTGGTTGCTAAGGCACGAGAAATCTTTGGCATGCTTAAGAAGGAATTCGGCAACATTGCTTGGGATGACAACGGCAATATCGGCAAGCGCTACCGACGTCAGGATGAGATAGGTACACCAGCATGTATCACCGTCGACTTTGAGACACTTGAAGGAGAGACGATAGATACGGTAACTGTACGTGATCGTGATACAGGTACACAAAAACGTGTTCCGATTACAGAACTTGCGTCATTGCTTCGCATCTAAACAATATGGCACATAAATACATCACCACCACGCTGCCATATGTAAATGCCGATCCACATATCGGCTTTGCCCTCGAAATCATTCAGGCTGATGCGCTTGCACGGTACTGGCGTCTTACGGGTCACGAGGTGTTCTTTAGCACGGGCACCGACGAACATGGACAGAAGATCGCACAGAAGGCTGATGAAAAGGGTGAGGCACGGCAGTCATATGTTGATTATTATGCGGGAGAATTCAAAAGACTTGGTGTTGCACTGAATCTCTCCTATGACCGTTTTATACGCACCACTGATCCGATGCACGAGGCTGCGGCGCAAGAACTCTGGAAGCGTTGTGATGCTGCTGGAGATATATATAAAAAGAAATTCAATGGCCTCTACTGTGTTGGCTGTGAGTCTTTCAAGACGGATTCTGACCTCATAGAAGGAAAGTGTCCTGATCACCCAACGACACCGCTTGAGTATATTGAAGAAGAAAATTATTTTTTTAGATTCTCGAAGTATCAGCAGTACCTTGAAGAATACTTGGCGCGTGAAGATGTAATTGCTCCTGAATGGCGCAGACAAGAAGCGCTCACATTTGTAAAGGGTGGACTAGAGGACTTTAGTATCTCACGCGAAAAGGCTCGTCTTGATTGGGGCATTGCAGTTCCTTTTGATGAGACGCAGGTTATGTATGTATGGTTTGACGCGCTTACCAATTATATTTCGACTCTCGGTTGGCCACGTGATGCGGAAGGTTGCTATAAGGCATTTTGGGCTCATGGCGAGCCTATGCAAGTTGCAGGAAAGGACCAAGTGCGTTTTCAATCAATCATCTGGCAGGCAATGCTTAAGTCAGCAAATCTTACACCGACACACCGCGTTTTCTATCATGGTTTCATTACATCAGGTGGACAAAAGATGTCGAAGTCCATTGGGAATGTCATAAGTCCGTATGAGCTTGTAGAGCGTTATGGAACTGAAGCAACACGCTATCTTCTCCTTCGCCACGTGCATTCGTTCGAGGATACCGACATTACATGGGAAAGGCTCGACGAGTGGTACAACGCACATCTTGCGAATGGTCTTGGTAATCTTGTGTCTCGCGTCATGAAGATGGCAGAAGATAACCTCGATGCTCCCGTAGAAATCAAAGAGCAGCCACTTGAAGAAGCTTTCACTGCAAAGCTTGATGCTTTTCGTTTTGATGAAGCATTCGATATAGTCTTTTTGCATATCGGCAAAGGTGACTCACACATACAGGAAACACAGCCATTCAAGATGTTGAAGTCTGAAGACGTGTCGGTACGTGCCGAAGGCAAGGAGATACTAGAGAGACTTGTACGGCATATCTACCGTATCGCTGAACATCTTGTTCCGCTTATGCCGGTCACTGCCGCGCATATTATAGAAGCAGTAAAGGCTAACAAGAAGCCAGAGGCACTCTTTGTTCGTCTAGACACGTAGCATTATGGAACCCTCGAAAGGATTTTTCGATATGCTCGCGATTGCGCGAGAGAATGTGCGACAGAATCCCAATCTGGTGAATGCTGATACGACAGAGATTGTTTTTCGGTATTTAAGGGGTATCAAGGATGAGGTGGATGAAGTATCCGATGAAGTAAAAGTAGACAACGACGTGTATCTTACCGACGAACTTTCTGATATTGCATGGGATTATGCAGTCCTTCTTGCTTTGCTTGAGGAACGTGGGTATGTCACAAGCGCAGAACAAGTGCTTACACATGGACTGCAGAAATACACTGAGCGTACACCAGCGTTTCGAGCAGGGAACGCAGTACTGTGGGAGGACATAAAGACAAGACAGAAAGAAGTCCTGAGGAAGCGCCACACTGAAAAATACAACCAATAACTCTCAGTGGCGACACTCCCATCAGAACCATACTATTCCATTTAAATGGAATAGTATGGTTACAGGTTTCTATATCGGTCGAGACCAGTACGATGTGGCATGAGTCCACCAACGTGCAAGATCATATCAAGAGTTTTCAAAAGAGCGATATAATGTCTCTTGTTTTTCTTGAGCAATGAAAGTGTTCCCGTGAACGCATTCGTTCGTACACCCTTCGCTATCTTTCCAGTCGTGGTAGGGCTTAATTTAAGAAGGCGTGCCGCCCTATACTCTGACAGTCCCTCGTGGATCAATATGATCGCACCAAGCCGCTTGGCGATTGTTAGCCGCTCTTCATGTCCGAGTATCTCATGCAGGAATATAGAAATGGATTTCTGATCCATTTCTCCAAGCGTACGGTCAAGCTGCTTGAATAATCGATCATTTTCTTTGGAAGGCAGTATATTTCGGTTGACGTGAACCATCAGTATCATCCTCGCGCATATTCCATTTAAATGGAATATGCGCGGGTGGATAGGTATGGTACTGTGGTACTAATGGAAATCAAATACATTGATGTTCACACTCATGTGAATCTCGCTGCATACGATACTGATCGAAATGAGGTTGAGGCGCGCACTCTTGCGGAAGGTGTAGCACATATAAATGTTGGGACTCAACGTGATACTTCAGCAAAGGCGGTAGAAATAGCTCGCGCACGTATGGGTGTGTATGCGACCATTGGGCTTCATCCAGTCCATACAACAAAGTCGTACCATGACCCAAAGGAGATTGGTGAGGAAGGAAAGGGGTTTACTTCACGAGGAGAAGATTTTGATGCTGCGTATTACCGTGAACTCGGCCAAGATTCAAAAGTGGTTGCCATCGGCGAGTGCGGCTTTGATTACTATCGCGTCGAGAAAGATACGAAAGAGAAGCAGGAGGCCGCTTTTATAGCGCAGATCGAGCTGGCGAAGGAGCTCGACAAGGCACTCATGCTCCATATCCGACCAAGCGAGGGAACGATGGATGCGTATGAGGATGCGCTTGGGGTTTTGAAGCATCACGCGCCATCACGCGCCAATGTACATTTCTTCGCAGGAACGTATGAGGTGGCGAAGAAGTTCTGGAACTTAGGATATACCACCTCTTTCACTGGGGTCATTACCTTTGCAAGTCAGTATGACGAGGTGATACGGAATGCACCTCTGGATATGCTTCACGCAGAGACGGATGCGCCATACGTGACACCAAAACCACATCGTGGCGAACGCAATGAGCCTCTCCATGTACGTTTTGTATATGAGCGGATTGCAGCATTACGTGGAGAAGACTCAGAAGTGGTGCGTCAGCAACTACTTGAGAATGCAAGACGGGTGTTCAAAATCGTATTATAAAAAATGGTGACCCAGAAGTCACCATTTTTTAATCAAATATTGAAATGAGATACTCATTGATCTTCCGTTGTTCAACATCGTAGAAACTCTTATTCTCGTCATGGAGATAATCCGCGAGATCTTCACCTACAAACCGCCAGTGCCAAGGTTCATACACATAGTATTGATTGTTTTCTGGATATGAGAGTATAAAACCGTATCGATAGGCACGGTTCAAGAGCCATGTATATGCTTCTGTGTTTTGAAATCCAGTAAGAGCTCCATTGAGGGCTGGTGTGGTGAAATCGAGTGTTGTTCCTAGTTGGTGCTCTGAATAACCTTGGTCTGCTGAAAATGCATTTGCACCTGAGCCGTACGAAACGGTGTATGAACCCTTGAGACTACGTTGTTCATCAAAGGAGCGATATCCAGAAAGTACCAAGAGATCTATCCCGTCATCCTTCGCATCCTCAAGGAGATCTTCAAGGAACGGCAACACCTCTGCATGTACGTACTCAGGCTCTTCTTTTTTGAATATAAACTCGTCGTCAATGGAGCGTACGCGTGGTGGCTGGTAGTGCTCATTGAGAAAGTATACCTTCGAGTATTTCTGGAGGAGCTCAGTATCAATCTTAGAGAGTTTGTCGAGGTCGCCCACTGTGCCAGAGAGGTCTTTGATTTGGTCTTCAAAATCATCGTTGCGGTCACGTTCATCATCAAGTTCTTTTTTCAACTCATCATTTCTTTCTTCAGCGCGGATAAGTTCTTGCCGTGCAGCGTCAAGTTCTGATGTATATTTTGTTATCTCTACTTCACGAGCAGTGACCATACCACGAAGGTTGGCAATCTCTGCCTGGAGGGCAGGGTTATTTTTAACAAGGGAGAATATGCCATAGGCGGCAAGTACCACTAAAATAAGCACGCCAAGGTAGCGTGCATAGCGGATTAGTGGACGGGGCGTGGAATCCATATCAGTCGATTCTACCACGGGACGGGGAGTTGAAAACTCCTCATACGTATGGTACGGTAGCATCCGTTATAAGGGATGGAACACACGTGTGTGTACCATCCAAATAAAAGGCATAATGAAAGAATCAACAATGCCGGCAATCGAGACGAACGCGTCTGATTTCGATGAACGAAATCATTACGAATTCGCCTTCCACGTACTTCCAACGATTGCCGAAGGGGAAGTAGAGTCTGTCTTTGACGAGATTAAGGCACATATCACCAAAGTTGGTGAGATTACGAGCGAAGAAGCACCAGAGCGTATTGATCTTGCATACCCAGTGGTTAAGCACCTTGAAGGTAAGAATCGTAAGTTTGCGAGTGCATACTTCGGATGGGTACGTTTCAAGCTCTCGCCTGAAGCACTTGGCCACCTTATGGAAGAGCTCTCGACTATTTCGACAGTATTACGTCACTTAATTATCAAACTCACGAAGCGCGAGGAAACTCGACCATTTCGCTTCCATGAAAATCGGAAATCGGTGAAAATGGTTGAAACGGTAGACGAAGAAGCCGTTGTTATGGCGGATGCACCTACAAAGGACGAAGAAAGTGTAGATGTATCTGAAGAAGCGCTCGATGAGTCACTTGAAAAAATTACTCACGAAGAAGCAAAGTAGGAAGTTATTGATCTAACCTACACGCGTATGTACCTCAACAAAGCAATGGTGTACGGGAATCTCACACGAGATCCTGAACTCAAGTCGCTCCCAAGCGGCATGCAGGTATGCTCATTCTCAATCGCAACTAATCGTGTCTATAAAGACCGTGATGGTAAGCGAGCAGAGCAGACTGACTATCACAACATCGTGGTATTTGGACGGCAGGCTGAGACAAGCTCTCAGTACCTTAAGAAGGGTGCAAGCGCTTTCGTAGAAGGACGCATGCAAACACGAAGTTGGGAGCATGAGGGAACTAAGCAGTACCGTACTGAGATTATTGCTGATCGTGTACAGTTTGGACCTCGTGTAGGAGGAAATAGTGCACCTACCGCAGCAGGTATGACTGGAGCCGCAGCAAGCGCACCTGTTGATACTGGAGCTGCTTCAGCGCCTGACTATCCAGAAGAGGAGATCAATCCTGAGGACATACCATTCTAGATCTACATCATTTAATTTAGCTATATGGAGAAGAAAGAAAAAACAATTGTTATTGAACATTTTGACTACAAGGACGTAGCGAAACTGAAGTCACACATCAATCCGCATGCGCGTATGATGAGTCGCAAGCGCACAGGTCTGAATGCAAGTGAACAGCGTTCATTTGCACAGGCTATCAAGCGCGCACGTTTCATGGCACTTGTGCCGTACGTAAGCGAGTAGGAGATTCACGAACAAAAAACCGCGAGCCATGGGCTCGCGGTTTTTTGTCTGGACGTCTTAGTTCGTAGTTTTTCAAAATACTCTTGAGATAAGGCGTGCGAGAGAGAAGACATGAGGCGTACATATCGTACGATGAGGGTCTTCCATCGAAGCCCAACGCAGTATCAGGAGTATTTTGGAGAACTAGGCCTTCTCCATGCGTTCTGTATATTCACCTGTTTCTGTATTGATCTTCACGATGTCACCTTCGTTGATGAACATAGGCACCATCACTTTCACCCCAGTTTCAAGAGTAACTTCTTTAAGTGCTCCTGATGAAGTGTTGCCTTTTACCGCTTCCATCGCTTCTGTTACTTTGAGTTCAGCCTTAATAGGCATTTTAATACCAATGATTCGCTCATCAAAGAGGATGGCATCAATCACTGACTTTGGCTTTAGGAATCTGATTTCACTACCTACGATGTCATCAGGGAGAGAAAAGCGCTCAGAAGGCTTACCTGGTGTAATGAACCAATATTCACCTCGGTTTGAGTAGAGATATTCAATAGGGCGTGTCTCAATATCGGCTTCGTCAGCGGTATCGTTTTGATGGAATGTCTGCTCAACTACGCGTCCTGAAATAAGACTCTTGAGTTTGGTGATATTGACAGGCTTACGTTGTTGTTTGCGAAATACGTGTGACGCAAGCACAACATGAGGCTCGTTATTCCAAATTATTACCTTCTTGAGACTAATTTCGTTATATGAGAGGACTGACATGGGATACTAGTATACTTTTTTAAACAATCGGAGCATACTACCAGTATATGTTTGGACTTACAACTCCCGATAGCGCTCGAAACATGAGTGATGAAGCGGTTTTGTCGCGTGTACAGGCGGAGCCATGGCTTTTCACTACCATCCTTGAACGCTATCAGGCAGCCTTTCTCCGTAAGGCAAAGAGTATCATTTTCAATGAACAAGATGCAGAAGAGGTGGTGCAAGATGCATTCACGAAGATATACATGAATGCGCATCGTTTTGAGGTGCAGGAAGGTGCAAAGTTTTCTTCATGGGCGTATACCATACTCGTGAATACAGCCCTTACGCGATACCAGAAGTGTGTACGCGAAGGGAAGCGCACCATGTTACTTGAGCCAGAGTATTTGGAGCAGCTTGGCGAAATGAAAGAGCATAGTGGCTTCAATCAAAATAAGGATGCTATTGAACGTGTCTTAGCACGAATGCCTGGACACTTTGCGCGTGTCCTTAAGCTTCACTATCTGGAGCACTGGTCGCATAAAGACATTGCTGAAGAGACAGGAGAGACTATTGGTGCGGTTAAGGCACGCATTCACCGCGCTAAGGCTGAATTTCGAAAGGAGAGTGCGTCGCGCATCTCTGAGACTTCGCAAGATCTCGTAAGCTGATACATATAGAATACGCAACTTTTATAAAAAACCTTTAGTTACAAACCATACAAACCCTTATGAAAGCATTAGAAAGAAAGATTATGCGTGGTATCTATTACGCATACATACTGCGCCTTATAACACTCCCTGGCGTATGGCAAGCTTTCTTGATGCTCGGCATCATGGCGGCATTGACGCGTTTCGTATCAATCACTAACGTGCTTCGCAATATTACTGAGGTTGAGGTTGGTATGGTTGTTCCGTATCTTCTCAGTGCAGCACGCAGTACAGAAATCTGGACACTCGTCCTCCTAGGACTCTTTGTAGGTTGTCTCTACTCGCTTAAGACAAGTATGAGTGCAGCGCGATATACCTTTGCACGTGGCTAATCAGTGACACAGAAAAGCGCGCCCTCTAGAGGGCGCGCTTTTCTGTGTCCATTTGCTACGCAGCCATATCAACCTTCAGTGCTTTGCGTACGTGCTTCTCAAGTTCGCTAAGAAGCTTCTTGTCTGCACGCAGTGCCGTTCGCGTCGCGTCGTATCCGCGACCGAGTTTTACTTCTGTACTTGCGTCACCACCTGGCGGTAGATACGAGTATGCAGCACCTGATTTTTTGATAAGTCCGTATTTCTCTCCGAGCGCTAAAAGTTCACCTTCGCGACTGATACCTTCGTTATAGATGAGATCAAACTCTGTTGCCTTGAATGGGGCAGCCACCTTATTCTTTACGACTTTGACACGATGACGTCCACCCACAACTTCTTCACCTTTCTTAATCTGTGCAATGCGTCGAATATCAAGGCGTACTGAAGTGTAGAACTTAAGTGCTTTTCCTCCTGGAGTTGTCTCTGGATTACCAAACATCACACCAATCTGCATACGGATTTGATTGATGAATATGACCACAGTCTTAGATTTTGCAACGATTGAGGTAAGTTTGCGTAGTGCTTGTGACATAAGGCGTGCTTGCTTGCCCATGTGCTGTTGGCCCATCTCACCTTCAATCTCATCACGCGGGGTGAGTGCTGCTACTGAGTCAATCACAATGACGTCCAACTTTCCTGAACGCACCAATGACTCAACGATTTCAAGAGCTTGTTCTCCAGTATCAGGCTGTGAGATTAAGAGCTCATCGAGCTTCACTCCAAGATTTTGCGCATACTGTGGATCCATTGCATGTTCGGCATCAATAAACGCACAGATACCTCCAGCCTTTTGAGCTTCAGCGACTGCGTGGAGGGAGAGGGTGGTTTTACCTGAGGATTCAGGACCAAATATCTCAAGAATACGTCCTCGAGGGTATCCGCCAATGCCGAGTGCGTCATCGAGACCTATTGAGCCTGACGGTATGGCGTCAACATCAACCTTGCGCGTACTACCTAAAGTCATGATTGAATCATCGCCAAACTTTGTCTTGATGCTGCGAATGGTCTCTGCAATATCACCAACGCCACGCGCTTCCGTAACATCATTCGGTGTTTGCTCTTTCTTTTTCTTCATTTTTGCCATGGTATGTATACGTAAAAACACCCTCCAATAATGGTCCTATTCTAGCACGGTCGATGAGGATGATTCTTTGGGCATAAAAATATAGTCGCGTGAGAGGGTGGTACGTCGCCCAAAGCGGTCGTACGCTTCAAGGGTCGCTATCGTGTAACCACTCTCAAGTACCAGCTGCTCCGAAAATACCCCATCCTTATCAGTCGTGATTTCTCGTCCGTTCAAAGTCAGCTTAACGATATTGCGGGCAGTTCCATGAAGGAGGATAATTCGTTCCGTATGGATGACGGTATCAGCTCCTGTAAGGGTGATTACAGGACCATTAAGGAAGCTTCGGGCTTGAAAGAGTACGTAGCCAAGTATAAAGCTTGAGAGCATAAGAATACTCACAATCTTGAGTACAAGACCAAGTGTGATACGTGGAGGTCGTTGCATTGAGGGGATTATACCTCGTCGGATGAGTCACCGCCTCCACCGAGCACTATACGTGGTTTAGATCCGTCTGCAGGACCTACGACGCCACGCTCTTCGAGCATATCGATAAGGCGCGCCGCACGTGAGTATCCAAGACGAAGCTTGCGCTGAAGGAATGAAGTAGAGATTTTACCTGCATCGAGTGCGATTTGGCGCGCCTCTTCGTACATTTCATCGTCTGCTTCGTCATCTGATACGTCACTTGCAAAGATGGCATTAGGGTCGGCTTTGTCGCCCGAAGGATCAAGATTGATAGTATCGAGTGATTGTGCGTCCTGATCTTTGAGGTAGGAGACCACGCGCTTCACTTCGTCTTCAGTAACGAATGCAGATTGAAGGCGTCGTGGCTTATTGCTTTCAGGAGAGAGAACGAGCATGTCACCACGACCAAGAAGTTTTTCAGCACCTGCCTGATCCAGAATGGTTCTTGAGTCGATCTGTGATGCTACTTGGAGTGCAATACGAGTAGGGATATTTGCCTTGATGGTACCTGTAATAACATTGACCGATGGTCGCTGTGTTGAAAGGATTAGATGAATACCAGCAGCGCGACTCTTTTGCGCAAGGCGCACGATGCATGATTCAAGTTCCTTAGGATAGATACTCATGAGGTCCGCAAGCTCGTCAATCATGATAACGATGTAGGGAAGCGGTTCAGGGACACCCGATGCATCTTCAGGGAGTGAGCCTGCTGCCTCAAACTTTGCCTTGGCAGGGCGATAAACCTTTTCGTGATACGAAGAGATGTTCTGAACCTTATGATCGCGCAGTATTTCAAGTCGTCTCTCCATTTCCTTAATTGCCCATTTCAATGCAAGGATGACCTTCTTTGAATCGGTGATAACGGGAGTCAGAAGATGCGGAATGCCGTTATAGAGGGTTAATTCAACTAGTTTAGGATCCACCAACACAAAGCGTAGCTGCTCAGGTGAATTACGGAAAAGGAGTGAAATGATGATGTTGTGAATTGCCACAGATTTTCCTGATCCAGTAGTACCTGCTATGAGTCCGTGCGGCATGCGTGCAATGTCTGCAAAAAGGGGACTTCCGGTGATGTCCTTTCCAAGTACGGTAAGAAGTGGTTTTGGTGAGTCAGTATATTCAGGAGACGCGAAAAGAGTTGCAAGACCGATGACTTGTCTATGTTTGTTTGGTACCTCGATACCCACGAGCGATTTTCCAGGGATTGGAGCCTCAATACGGATAGGGCTCGCAGCGAGTGCATATTCAAGGTTGGTTTGAAGGCCTACAATTTTCTCAAGTTTCACGCCTTCGGCAGGTTTGATTGCATACTGAGTGAAAGAAGGACTGGTGGTTACTTGATCGATTTCAACATCAATATTGAATTTCTTGAGTGTACGCTTGATGGTGATAGTGTTTGACTTTACATCACCCACGTCTGGCTTTCCCTTGTCTTTTTGAAGTAGTGAGAGGGGAGGAGGTGCGTAGGTTCCTGTAAAGCTTGATACCACAAACTCGGTACCTGTCGCTTTATTCATGATACGCGATGCAAGAGACTTCTTTTTAGGTTCATCATCCACCTCCTTAGGATTCCCTTCGGAATCATCTTCAACTCCTTCGAGTGGTGCTGTTGCTGCTGCCACGATTGGTTCGAGTGCTTCAAGTTCCGCAAGATCCTCTTCCTCCTCAACGCTTCGTTTAAAGAGATGAATAATATTAGTGTTGAAGGTAAGAAAGATACCGACAAGGACAAGTGCAAAAAGCATGATGCCTGCAACAATGTCACCAAAGAGTGATGCAAATGGATAGAGCACTATCGCGCCAACAGCTCCGCCATGCTCATTAAATATCAAGTGCAGAAATCCCAAGAGTGCAAGGAAGAGCATTGAGATACCAATAAGCTTTGAAATGCTTACTTGTTCATCATCACGCGGCTTAAGGAACGCATACACCAAAAGGCCACAAACAATAGGTGCAAGGAAGAAGCCGTAGCCAAAGAGATAATAGAGTGCACCATGGGTTTTATCTCCCGCAATACCTGCATAACCGAGTGATGAAAATAAGAAGAAGATTGCAAGTACTACGAAGAAGATGGCAGCAATAGCTTGCTTTGTGTGCGGCTCTATATCATCAAAGAATGAACGTGATGCGGGCGGTAATGACTTCTTTCGGCGTGCCATAGGTAAAACAATTGAATAGCGTGTGCTCACATCATACCACGAGGAAGATGAGCCATTTTTGTGGATTACCGCATAGCGAAGAATAAAAACAGTGTCTAAGACAAGCATCTTTCCAAGAGACAGAAAATGCCTTATACTTGTCTCTAACAAAAGTTCCCCTTATAAGAGACATATTGAGGACATCATGGAAATCAAAGAGACAGATGCACGCGCATCAGGCGATTCGGTAATGCTTCAAGAAGCGGATTATTATAAATATATTTTTAAAAAGACAGAAAAGATTTGTCTTGCAGTCTTTTATATATTGCGGACAGATTCGGATATTGAACATAAGGACAGTGTTGTATCAGACCTTGAAGATGCGTCTAGGACACTTCTCGATACCGCACTTGTGTCTCTTGATACACCAAAGACATCTCTAGATACCGTGATGCGCGAACTTCGTTTCGCACTTGTTGCGCTTGAGTCTTACCTTCGTATTGCGCATGTATCGCGTTACCTCAGTGCTCAGCATCTTGAAGTATTCCTTCGAGAGATTGTTTCGCTACAGCGAGGACTTCGTACATACAGTGATCGTGGATCAGTAAACCCCTTTGATGCAGGAGATGTAGAGCCAGTGCGCGAACGAAAGGTGGTCCGTACTACTACGGGAGTATTTACACGTCCTGTGCCGACTCAAGCGGTTCTCGGTACGCGGTCTCGTAAGGACAGAATAGTTGACGTTTTGAAAGACAAAGGTTCTGCGACAATAAAAGACATAACTGATGTTGTAACGGACTGTAGCGAAAAGACAGTACAACGTGAACTTATTACACTCATAAAAGACGGTATAGTACATCGAGAAGGTGAACGAAGATGGTCTAAATACAGTATTGTTTAGTCATACATTGTCTTTTTATTTAAGACAGTAGTATTCGATAAAGAGTCAGTAATGAGACAGTATTCCTGTACTGCCTAAAAGACTCAAACAGACAGTGTTGATAAGAGGGTAAGGTGCATAAAAGGCAAGTATTTGACCAGATATGTAAACTATTGCCTTGTACAAATTTACGGTATTTGCAAGGTAAGAGCTTCATATAAGGGGCGTCTTAGTGTGTAGACACGGAGGTACATTTTATTGACTTTACACTCTATAAAACGTATGCTCTTCCGAGCTATCTTCTGAGGAAAAAGAGTGCAGTTATGCACATTTTCTACACAGAGGTTGGAGTATACATGCTGTTGAGTACTGTATACTGTGATAACGCGCTTCACGCGCTCTTTTTTGAAGACGTTTTTTCAAGAAAGAGAGTAGTGTGGAGTGAGGTATTAGTTCTTTGACAAATCGTATGAGTGAACGTTGTGTGAGAACCCTGTTCCTACATAACCGAGCGAATGCGAGTTGTATGAAATAGTTTCATACAATTCAATACATGAGTGCGCAGATGCGCACCGAATAGCGTTTACGTAAAAACGTATCTTTCCGTTTTTCTTGCTCTGTTTTGGTTAGTTAATGAAAGTATGACAGATTCCGTATTGTAGCTAGCCTGTACGTATGGGGGTCGACCCAACACATGCGTACAGAATAGTGAATTGGTGAGCGGTCTATTAATAATGGATCGTTCGCAAATAAGAATTAATTCTTATTATTAGTTAATAGTTATAAGTTACGGGCGCAAGCCCACACTTATTAGTATTCTTATGAATATTGCAGTAAATACTACTGTTTCAAAGCTCTTCGTAGCTTTTGTAGCAGTGGCTATGCTTTTCACTGTTGCAGCGCCTGCAAAGGCAGCAACTGTTGAGGAGCTTCAGGCACAAATTGCAGCGCTTATGGCGCAGATCTCTAGCCTTTCAGGCGGATCATCTGCTCCAGCAGCAGGATGCACGTTCACTCGTGCACTCACAACTGGTTCTACAGGCGCAGACGTAACATGCCTTCAGAACTATCTTATTGGTGCAGGTCATGCTATTTCAGCAGGCGCAACTGGTTACTTCGGTTCTCAGACTGCAGCAGCTGTAGCATCATGGCAGGCAGCTAACGGCGTTACGCCAGCAGCAGGTTACTTTGGTCCTGTATCACAGGCTAAGTACAACGCGCTTATGGCTATGAACGGCGGTTCAACTCCAGGTGGAGACGACTCTGATGATGATTCATCAACAGGTGGTCTTTCAGGAGAGGCTTCACTCGACACAGCTGAACTCGACGGAGAGGAATCTACCGTAGAGGAAGGCGAGAGTGACGTTGTTGTTGGTACTTTCACTGTTGAGTTCCAGGATGGAGATGCAGAAATCTCTCGCCTTGACGTTCAGTTGACTGATACAAACGGCGACGCAGAGCCATGGGAGGCTTTCGAAACTGTTACCCTTTGGGTAGACGGTGACGAAGTTGCTTCTATGGATGCTTCAGACGAGGATGAATACCTCGATGAGGACACTGGTGAACTTCGCTTCTCTGGCCTCGACATCGTGGCTTCTGAGGACGAGGAACTCGAGATTGAAATTGCTGTTTCAACACAGAGCAATCTTGATCAGACTGAGCTCGACGCTGAGTGGGAACTCGAAGTTACTTCTATCCGCTACTTTGACGCGGATGACGTAGCATCAACTGAGAATGATCCTGCAAACGGCGACACAGCTGAGTTTGACATGGATGTTGAGGGAGCAGATGAGGAACTTAGCCTCTCTCTTTCTTCAAGCAATCCAGACTCAACTGACATCATTGTTGATACCGATTCAGACACTACTGATGTAACAATCATGGTTGCTGATCTTGAGGCTGAAGACAATGATATCGAGCTTAACCGTGTTGTTGTGTTGGTTACTACCACCGGAACAACAACTGACGTTGTTGACGACATTCGTGTTGTTATCGACGGTCAGGAGTTCGATGCTGAGGCTGTTGGTACTGAGAATGATTACTCAGCATCAGCTGACGACAACACACCAAGTGGCGCAACTGGTATCTCTGAGGGTTACTCAGAGCTTGCTAGCGCAACTACTTCAATCTGGTACCTCTTCGATATCGACGGCGACGTTGTAATCGACGCAGACACCGAGGTTGAAATGGAAGTTGTAGTTGACCTCAACGATACTGATGATGGCGCACGCTATGCAAATGGCGTAACTATCTCAGCAGAGGTTACTTCAACTGAGCGTGCTGAATGGCAGGCTGAGGGTGCTGATGATCTTGATCCTTCAACTCAGTTCTCTGGAACTGCTGTAGGTGATGATCACACACTCGTAGCTGAGGGCATCCTTGTTCCAGTAGATGGCTTCACTTCAGAAGTTGATACTCTTGGTCAGAACGACACCATTGGTGAGTTCACACTTGAGTTCGAGGTGGAGGCTGTAGAGGGAGACTTCTACATCACTGAGGGTACTTCAAGTACTACTCCATCAGCTGGTGTTAGATACTCAGTAGACGGTGGAGCTGCTATTATTTCAGCAAGCCTCACTTCAACTGCTGACGAAGACACTGCTGGTGTATTCACAGTACGTGAAGGTGAAACTGAGACATTCACACTCGTTGTGACTGTAGACCCTACTGCAACTGGTACATTCCGTGTATCACTTGATCAGGTATGGTACTCAGAGAACACTAACGGTCTTGGTGGAGAGGCATACTTGCCAACACCAGTATCTGACTTCCGAACTGCTTCACAGGCTATCCAGGGTTCATAATCATTCGTGATTAATGACCACTGACTAGCATGAGCTAGACGGTTGTTAAGGAAAACCCCGACACGCAAGTGTCGGGGTTTTTCGTATGTCTGATTACGATGATATAATGGGGAGTATATGAAAAAGTATTTCTTGCACAGCATTCTTGCTTTAGGAGTTTTATTCGCGTTTCCTAGCGATGGTCATGCATTCAAGGTGCTTGATGAGAGCACGTATCGTCTTGATGCGCACACAGCACTCTTTACTATTACCTATGAATTCGGTTTCTTGAATGCCGATCTCTGGATGCCTATGGGTGCGCGGGAAGGTGGTACCGCAAGTGATTTCCATGTCACATATGAAATCACTGACGCATCGGGTGCACCGATTCAAACAACAAATGCTGGCGTTGTGCTCAGTGGTACGACACTCGAAGAGAACGGTGACGACGAATATCGATATGCAGTATCCAAAGCAGATCGCGCAACCTTTATGCTTATTGGTCTTGTAACAAGCCAAAGCCCGCTACCTAGAGGAGCAACGCTCAAGGTTACTTCGTTACCTTTTGTGTTGCTTAAGGATGGTGAGAGTAAGCCAACAGGACAAGTTGTCGATCAGTCAGTTCTGTCTGAGTACAAGACTCGTTTGGAAAGCTAAACAACAAACAGTGCATGAGCAAGAAGTCTGCAATCAAAGACGCATACATCACGGTACAAGAAACGCATGACCTGACACGAGTTCGAAAGTTGCCAGGTTCTAGAGGTTCACTTTCTGTATCAGGAAGCTACGTTCTGTTTCTCGATGTGACCGCAGATAAGGAAACGATATTCCTTCCGGTTTCCATTGCTTCTGGTCGCAAGTCGACAGGGTTCATCTACTATACTGAAGGAGCAAAGGTTGTTGGTTCCAATGCAGAGATAACCGTGAGCGGTGACGGCATCACGATGGTGGCATCTGGCACGATACCGTATTGCAAGATTCCGGTAGGGAAGACAGCTCACTTCAAGATTTTCGCAGATGTTGATGTTGAATCAACACGACAGTACAAGTTTGTAATCAGTCGTATCAACTACAAGCTGAATCCTAACGACGCTCGCTACAAGCGGTTCATTACTGAGATCGGTACCGATTCTGGCAAGTCTCGATAGATCAACGAAATTAGTTCCAACTTCGTCCCAAACTGCCAGCGTAGCCTCTTAGAAGCCAGACCGTTTTGCGTTAATTGATTTGATATACTAACCCTAATGTTCAATCGTACCTTCTACCGATTCCTATTCGGATTCTTGGCGATCATTGCATCAACAATGTTTATGATCTTGATTGTAGGGGCAGGAGTATAGAGAAAGTGGAAAGTGTACGAAGAGAATATGATAGTATTTGCATAAATATGCGTATCACCGATCAATACTTTTGGAATATAATCTTTCTCGGATTTTTCATCTGTCTCGTCTTTCTTGCGACGATCATACTGGAAGGGGAGGCGATCAAGTCGTATGAAGCGCTTACGTTTGTAGACTTTGCACTCATCACGCTTGCGACATGGCGTTGTATTCGTCTCGTCGTATACGACAAGATATTCGCATTCTTCCGTGAACAGTTTTATGACGCAACGGAATACAAAGGGAAGATAGTACTCGTAAAGCCAGAGGGTGGTCCGCGCCGCACGCTTGCAGACCTCGTGACCTGCCCATGGTGCATTGGCGTATGGATGGGTGCAATGGTTTCTTTCTTCTACCTCCTTACTTCATATGCATTTTTTCCAGTACTCTTCCTCGCTCTATCTGCAGTTGCTTCTTTCCTTCAGATTCTTTCAAACATGATTGGCTGGCGCGCAGAACAGCTCA
>JACCDT010868020.1_pt1 | contig 53357 bp, 55 predicted proteins | sample 7446291 | NCBI WGS metagenome assembly JACCDT01 (sample SAMN15323446, study PRJNA562643) | freshwater metagenome | isolation source: river surface water | place: USA:Blue River Watershed | collected 2017-08-17
CTCCGTTTTGGTAAGTATACCGCCAAGATGCTCCTTATTTATGATGACGGTCAACGAGATATTCCTATCGAAGGGGAGGTTTCTTTCTGGGTGATACCATGGAGGTTGTTACTGGGAGTGGTGGTTATTTCTCTGTTCGCCTTCATCGGCATTCGCTCCACCGTTAAAAATATTTGGCAGTGGATTGAAAAAATGCGCTCAGTAAGACCATAATGAAAAAGGGCAGGTACTATCTTTTTTGGTTGGGGTGCACCCTTTTATTTTTTCCGGGGAGTGTTTTTGGTGCAGAGACGTTGCTTGAAGAGGGTCTTTCGGTTACGCCGGTTTTTCAGGAGGTCTCTTTTGAAGCGGAGGATGTCCAGGGGGAGTTTACAATATCCCTCAATAACAAAACCACACAACCGGTGACCCTTCAAACGTCGGTAGTCGACTTTGGTTCCTTGGATGAAAGTGGTGGTGTGGCCTTTGTCGGTGCAGCTGATAATCTGGAGCGGAAGTATTCATTGGCCTCCTGGATGCGACCGGAAAAAGAGCGTCTGTTTCTTGATGGAGGAGAAAGCGAGGATATTCGGGTGGTGATTGAAAATCGTGAATCCTTGACCCCGGGAGGTCATTATGGAGCGGTTTTGTTTCAGGTTGAAGGCGAAAAAGATACTTCTGGCGCCAAAAATATTGTATCAGTAAATCAGTTTGTTTCTGTTTTAGTTTTCGCCAAAAAGAAGGGGGGCGAAATTTTCGGGTTGGATCTCCAGGGAAAAGAGTGGGAGCGGAATCTTTTTTTCATGAAATCACCACTCCGTTTACGCTTTTATAACCCTGGTAATGTGCACGTGGTACCAAGAGGAACGGTAAGAGTGACGGACCCGTTTGGCAGAGTAGTACAAAAAGGAAGTATTAATCCGGAATCAGGTCTTATTTTACCTGAATCAAATAGGGCGTATGCAGTGACTTTGAAAGAAATGGCTCGTTTATTTTTTCCCGGTCAGTACACCCTCGCTGTTTCGTATCGATATGATGGTCGGGATATATTTTCTTACTCAGAAGAGCGCTTCTTCTTTTTTCCATGGGAAGGCACTTTGGGTGCCGTATGCCTGGTCGGGGGAGTGTGGTTTTTGGTTGCGACTCTTAAAAAAAGAAGAAAACAAGCCATAAAAAAGTAGGATTCTTTCCTTTCCGGCTTTTTGAAGAAAAAAAGAAGAAAGTCTATGTCAAATAATCAGGTTTCAGGCGAACAGCAGTCTTCGACTTTGGCCGTATCGGCAGTCTCTTGGAGGCGGAACAAGAAAATCAGCGTCGCGATTGTTTTTATTACCATCTTTCTTGGTATCGGATATGCAGGATGGCAGTTTTTCGGTGCTCCTGCACAAGGAACAGTGCGAGTAAGTCTTCCTGCTCAGGCTGAAAGAGTTACAAAAAATGACAAGGAATGGCTCTACAAAGGGAATTTTTTTGAATTTTCTCTTCCGTTAGTCTATGTTGAAAAAAAACACACTTTCGGAAAAGAAGGCCCGATTCAGGAAAGTGTTTATTTTTCAACGCAAGATATCGAAGGGAAAAAAATAGCACTTACTCTGTCAAAACGAGGATCGACTGACTTAGCAGAGGAACCGTCGTTCCGTCTGCGTGAGACGCTTCCTATGAGGTATGTGAGATCTTCGCTCCAGGGTTTCCCTTTTCAGGGGGTTATTTTTACGAAGAAAGAACTCCCTTTTGAAATAACGGTCTTTTTTGTGCAAAAAGAGTTTATTGTGAGTATATCAATTACTTCTCCATTTGGTGACAAGACATTATTGCCAGAATTACTGTCTCTGCTTGCAACGTTTCGAGTTCTTTCTGAAGATGAGATACACATTGATATCCATCCGTAGATTTTCGTTGCGAAGACATGGTATTTTTGGTATTCTATAAGAAGCGAGTCGGGGTGAGCCGACCCAGATGTTTTTGTGTATGCTTTTCTCACCGAAAAACCTCAAGACAAAAATAATACAAAACGGATACAGGAAGTTTTTCTTGCTGTTCCTCATTCTGGCGAGTAGTTCTCTTCCGGTTGTTTTTTCGTCCTTGTCTGTTCAGGCGGCAACAGGAATTAATCAACAGATCAGTTTTCAGGGGAAAGTGGTCAATAGCAATGGGACAAACGTGACCAATGGAAGCTACACGTTCGTATTTCGTTTGTACGACGTTGATACCGCTGGTACTCATATCTGGACTGAATCAAAGTCGCTCACCGTAACGGACGGCATTTTTCAGACCAACTTGGGGGATACCACAGCACTGCCTGGTTCAGTCGATTTCAATACGGATAATATCTACCTGGGCATTAACTTTAATGCTGATGGGGAAATGTCCCCCAGAGTACGGTTTACGGCTGCTCCCTATGCCTTTAATGCCAAAAAGGTAGGGGGATTGACGGTGACGGATACTACAGGGACACTCACTATCCCTAACGGTAAGACCATTTCTTTTGCTGATGCTTTTACGACGACCGGTGCTTTCCCGCTGACGCTGACTACGACTGCTAGTACCACAGCTACTTTGCCATCAGGAACGATTACTTTGGCGGATCTGGCAACCAGTCAATCATTGACCAACAAGACTATTGGCTCTACGGGACTGGTCTTTTCTGGCGCAGCCACTGATATTACAACAGCAAGCGGGGAATCGCTGGTAATTGTGGCGGCTGGGGCCGGGACTATCGATATCCAGGATGCTACGACGGTGGATTCTTTGACGACTGATACCGCTGGAATTACCATCGCATCGGGACAGTCTTACAGTGGCTCTGGTGCCGTAACCCTTGCTTCAGCAACTGCTTCCGATCTTACAATCAATTCTGGTACGACGGGCACGATAAATATTGGGACGGATGCTTCGGCCGAAACGATTAATATCGGTAATACTGGGGCGGCCGTAAAAACTATCGCTATCGGGAATAATACTCAAGCGAATACCATAACCATTGGTGACGCTTCAGTCACGGGATTGTCTTTGACGGATGATAACTGGAGTGTTTCCGCTGGTGGTGCTGGTGCCTTTGTTTCTTTGTCTGCGAGTAGCGCCATCGCTGCCAACGGCGGCATCACCTTTGACGCCTCAACCGATACTGTTGGAGCGTTCACGGCCGCTGGTACCATTGATGCCAACACGAATATCCTGACCAATATCGGTAACGCTGGTACTGACTTTATCGGCACCACTGGTGCTTTGACACTGGCCGGAGTTCTGACGGCCAATGGAGGTGTGAGCCTTGCAGGCAGTCAGTCGTTTACTGCTTCAGCTCTGTCATATATTGATCTTGGTTCAATTGTCCATAATACGACCGCTGTCCAGGGGCTCCGCCTGCCACAGGCTGCCTCTGCTACTCCATCCAATCCTACTTCAGGTGAGGGGTATTTGGCTTGGGATACTGCTGGAAATCAACTCGTTGTTTACAATGGAGCGTCGTGGTCTACGATAGGGGGTGGAAGTGTTTCAGCTGACTCACTTGATTTTACAGAGTTCGTAGATGCTATGAGTCTCGATGCTAATTTGACCTTGGCCCAGGGTACGAATACCTGGAGCCAGACGTTTACGGGAGCGGCTACGACGGGATTTTCTTATACTGCTGATTCTCTGACTTCTGGTACGGCACAGGCGCTTTCTTCTTCGGCGACAGCTTTTACCGGTAGCCTGCAGTCGATCACACTTTCCGGATCAGATGCTGCTAATACCGGATCACTCCTTTCAATTAATAATACGGGGGTGTTGAATGCGAATACGGCTCTCTATCTGAAACATTACGGTACAGGTACGAATAACTTAGCCTTTCGCATTGATGATGTTTCTGGGGATACAACTCCGTTCGTGGTAGACGGTGCGGGCAATGTCGGAGTGGGCACAGCAGCCCCCACCAGTCTCTTTGAACTGTACGGAACCGGAGCAGCTGATGCTATCGGCACGATTACAGCGCCAGATGCCACATACGATCCTTTGCTCAAGCTCCGTACCGGTGCCAGCCCGGCTATCCAGTTCACGCTCGGTGTCGATAACTCTGATTCTGACAAGTTCAAGATCTACTCCGGTGATGGTCTCGGATCGGGAGATGAATTTGTCATTGATAGTAATGGTGTGACAACGATTGCCAATTTGAACCTGGGTGCCACGAATTTTGATTCTGATGCCGGTATTATCTCTTGGATTAATATGCCAGTAACTGCGAGTTCACCGGTGGATACGATTGAAAGCTATACGGCCCTCATTGATGATACGGATCTTCTTACTATTTACGCTGAGAGTGATGGATCGGGAGGGATTCAGGATAAGCGAGTACAGATGGGATCAGGGGGGGTAGGGTCAACAGCACCAGTGCTTCTGGCTCTTGATGTCAAATCAACAACGAGTGACCCTACCGGTTTTGAGGGAGCTCTTTACTACAACACTTTCGATAATGTTTTTCGATGTTATCAAAATGCAGGGTGGACCAATTGTATCGGTTCCGGTGGCTCGAGTGACCTTCAGACCACGTATGGAAACGATGCTGATGGTTCAAATGTCACCGTATCTTTGACGGCGGCTGATGACGGGCTTGTGTTTACGAATCCAACTTCTGGAGGAAATGATTTTTCGACGTTCCTTCTTCAGCTTGATCAGGCCAATACCACAGCCAACATGCTGGCGCTGGATATCGTGCAGTCATCCAATGCTTCCAACGCGGTTAATATCACCGCTAATTCAATCGATGGTGAAACAGGACTGACTATTACGACAAACGGTCTGACGAGTGGTAGTGGCATTAGTGTTGCCTCTTCCTCTGCCGCTATGACGGGTAATCTCGCACAGGTAACGATGTCCGGATCAAACGCGGCCAATACCGGTGACCTACTCGAGCTTTCAAATACAGGGACCAGTAATGCCAACACAACACTCCATATCGATCATCGCGCGACTGGAACGGGTAATTTGGCACTCCGGGTAGATGATGAAGTAAGTGATACGACCCCGTTTATCATCGATGGTGAAGGACGTGTCGGCATCGGGACGACAGCTATCAGTACGAATGCCGCTTCGGAGCGTTTGCTCCAGGTGGGATCAGAAACGAATCGTGGGAATATGACGGCTTATGGAGAGATAGTGAGTGCCGGTCTTGATCGTCATACGGCACTCAGTGGTATTACAGATGTCTTTGTCTATGACACGACCGGGGATAGCGATGGTGGTCGCTGGGTAGACTGGGCCACTACCGACAATTTGTCCTGGTACACAGAGGCGCTCGATGACGGCGCCGCTGACCCCTGTGTTATTTCATCCGACGATCGTTGCTACAAGGCCTCGTTTCCGCGTAAGGCTATCTTGGTTGTGACGACGTCGGCGCTCTATATTTTTGATGCGGCGACCAATGACATGTGGATGAAATTCAGTCAGAATGCATCAGGCTATGCTTTGGGTGTTGATACGAACAATGATCCGACGAGTGTCACGGCTTTAAATGGTGTCATCTATGTCGGATTGAAGGGGACAGCCACGACCAGTCTCTATGCCTATGATTTTGTAAACGATCGTATGTGGAACTATGATGGGACAGATCGCTCGGGAGCCGATACGGGTATCAGTGGACGCAATGCAGCTGTGACGTACAATGTCGATAATAATACCAAGCTTGACCTCGCTGTGACGGGTACCGCCGCCGAATGGCAGAATGTCAATGATGTTTCTGCAACTGTTATCACGCACAGTATTTCAGCCGCCGCTGTTGGGGCAACAACGAATACAACACCAGGGTACGGAAAAGTATTCCTGGCCCTCGCAACTGATTCAGGAGTGACAGTGATTAATTTGATGGCTGGCACATTGAACCAGTATTCGGATGTTGCTGGTGATGATTATACCGCGGCTGTTATTTCGAGAAGGGGCTATCTCTACGCGCTCAATACCACCCAGGATCAGATGGAGCGGTGGGATACTATAGATACCGATAAAGCGAGTGAGGTAGCTGGAACATATACGCGCAAATGGGATGAAACTATTGGTACTGGTCCGGCGCTCGCATCCTCTGCTTTCAATATTGTTGCTCCTGGACCAGATAACCTAGAAATTGCTGAACGTGCGTCGCTTACGCTGGATAGTGAAGACGTTATCTATGTGGGACACAGTCTGGGACTAGCGGAGCTCCACGACCACACGACCCAGGCTTTCGGTTGGGTCAAACATTTCAATGCTACCCGGCAGACTCCGATGATGCCACTGGCCGGCATCAATGATATGGTCCTTCCGATGGATGATTCATCCGGTACGCAGGCACAGGATCTCGCTATCGCCAATACGGACATGGCTATCAAAGGAACGCCGACGCTTGGAGTGAACGGTGTAGCGGGCAAGGGTATGAATTTTGATAATACGGATGATTATCTGTGTTCCGATGCTGATCAGAACAATGCCTGTGATGTCGATACGGCTTTCAATATGTCGACAGTGGGCTGGACCTTCAGTATCTGGTTTCGGCATTCGACGACGGCCCCTGCAGCTGGTGCTGACACTATTTTTGAAAAATGTGTCACAGCTGTGCCAGCCAAGGCTACAGGGTGTGTCATTGCCTACATGACCACAACGGGAACGATTGTGGTGGCCAATGATACGGATGCTACCTGGACGAGGCCCGATGAAGGGGCAGCTTCCTATAATATCACCGCTACGTCGACGTATACGTACAATGACAACCAGTGGCATCACCTCATCCTTTCGAGAACGAACGCCAACGACCTCGACTCCTGGATAGATGGGAATGGTATGAACCTGTCGACGGCGACGGGAGGTACGACGACTTTTGATGGTTCACAAATTGTGAGTATTGGTGCCTCGTGTGTACTGACAGTGACGGCCGCTTGTGGTGCAGCGACCAACTTTTGGGATGGCCAGCTTGACGATGCGCAGTTTGTGGTGGGTACCACGACGCAAGCAACAGTTTCGGCACTGCAGGCTCGTCGACTCTACAATGTCGAACGTCCGCGGGCCTCAAAGAAAACTATCACCGTGACAGATGCCACGAGTGCTACCTCTACCTCGCTGACGGATACGGGGGAATCTTGGTTTGTGAATGAATTTGCGGGTCTTATCGTGGAGATTACTGGCAGTACGGATACGGATTGTATCGGGGTGACGCGCCGTATTTCTGGTAATACCGCCACAGCACTCACCTTTACTCCGGCAGTTCCAGTGGCCTGTACGCTTGATACGACGGCGGACTTTCAGGTGGATCCAGAAAAGCTTTATGGGGCATCGAGCAGTGTAGCAGGTATCGGTATTACGGCCGAGTCTCCACTTGGTGAGGCGCGACAGATGTGTATCGGTACCAATAGTGGGTCAGATACAGGCGGTGTCACCTGTTATAACCACCAGGCCGGCCCAAGTATCGTGGCCGATGTGTACCACAGCCAGGCTAGTCAGACGGATGATACGAGTACGGACTGGACCGGATCCAACTATGATGAAATGGTGGCTATCGATTTGTCTACCCGGACGCTTATTATGGCATCGGAGGCGCATTTTACTGCCGTAACGGAAGACGTGCGACTCGGACAGGGCTTGGACTACTTGGCCAATCAACTCTACATGATTCGTACGGAGATTATTCAAGACACTATCACAGCAGTGGGAAGTACAGGGCCGGAAGTAGGCTTCACTGGCGGAGCCGACTTGGCTGAAAATTATTATTCAGATACTCCTCTCGAGGCAGGAACAGTCGTAGCGCTCGATGAGAAGCAATCAGCCTATGTGCATGAGGTATCCGGAGCGTATCAAAAAGATATGCTTGGTGTGGTGGCTACGTCCCCAGGTATTGTTTTGGGTGATCCAGGTACCAATGGGTATCCCGTGGCCTTGGTTGGTCGTGTCCCAGTCAAGGTGACCAATGAAAATGGTCAGATTTATGCCGGTGATCGTCTGACGTCAGCCACTCGTTCCGGATATGCCATGCGAGCGACTCAGGCTGGCCGAGTATTGGGACAATCTCTCAGTGACGCCGTTGACTGGACGGTTTGTGAAGGTGAAGATCCTGCTAGTAGTGATGCCCTCCTTTGTACGACGGTCCTGGTTTTTGTGAATCTGACTGACTACACAGGTCAATCAGTGGAGTTGGCTATGACGGAGAGACATCAGACTGATTCGACGCTTGGGTCAGATGGATTAGTCGGGAGCGCCACTATTGATGGTGTTGAGCAGGGATTAGGATCTGATACGGCAAGTGTGCGTCTGGCCACGAGTGCACCGACCAAACAGGAGCAAATCCTTTCTTTCCTGAAGGAGATACGCGACAAAGAAGTAGGCAGGGTATCATCCGAAGTGTTTACTGGTCGGGTTTCGGCCTCGACCGAAGTGATTACTCCAACACTCTATGCTGATCAGATTTTTGCCAAAAGCATCAAGGCGGATTCTATCGAAGGACTTTCTATTTGGACCAATCAAATAGCGAGTTTGCAGGAGAAATACGCCGGATTGCAGCCTGAGGCCACGAAAGAGAACGTGGTAGTGAGTGGAGTGGGAGCGACAGAAAAAACGCTCTTGAATCTCGACCGGTTCACGGTAGGATCATTGGTAGCCTCGCTTGATGCTTCCGTCTTGGGCAAGCTGACTCTGGCAGGTGGGATGACAGTTGGTGGGAGTGCGCAGTTCAATGGGGAGACGACATTTACTCGATTGGCGAGCTTCTTTGGAAAAGCAATTTTTAAAGAATCGGTATCCTTTGAAAAAACGCCGACCTTTGGTGGTGACACGGCTGGTTTTGCAGTGATTGAAAAGGGTGCCAAGAAAGTGCGGGTGATGTTTGGTACGCCCTATGAAAAACAACCGATTGTTACTGTCACTTTGACCAATGATGCCTCGCCGCTACTTGCTGATGCTGATGAATCGCTCAAGAAAGACATTGAAGTCCTGGAGAAAGAATATCTGGAATCGGTTTTTGATAAGGATATCCGGTATATCGTGACGGAGAAATCAGCAAAGGGCTTCACACTTGTTCTCTCGGAGAAAGCACCGAAGGATCTCCAATTTTCGTGGATAGCGTTTTCAGTAGATCAGGCCAAGTCATTCAATTCTGAAAAAGAGAAACAAGAAGAGGTATTGCCAGTGATTTCAGAAGAAGCTGTTTCGGTACCAGCTCCTACTCCTGTAGATACGACTTCTCTGGAAGAAAATATTACCGGAGTGCCACCAGTATTAGAAGAGATTGCCCCTCTCGTGGTTCCATCACCACTTGAAGGGGAGAAGGATACGCTATAGAGCTACCGGCTCCAAATAGATGTCTCTCGCGCAAAGTCTCCTCTGTGATAGAATAGGGAGCATGAGGAAAAATCTTACCCTTTTTATTCTTGTTTTTCTTGCTGGCGGAATCGCTGGTTTTTTTGGTGGTCTCCTTAAGGGAGAAGACGAAATGGTATCCGACACAAATTCCAGACAGGTGAGGCAGGACAAAGGGTATCAATTCATCAATCCGTTGCTTGAGTGTGAAGTGGCCGAAGGATCTCTTGATGCGCGCAAAGAAAATTTTCATGATGATTTGGAACTCTACGTAGCTCATCTGAAAGAAGACAAAAAGTTATCAGATGTTGCTCTCTATTTTCGGGATTTGAATAATGGACCAACATTTGGTGTTGGAGAGAAAGAGGAATTCTTCCCGGCTTCGTTGCTGAAGGTGCCAGTTATGATGGCCTACTATCATTTGGCCGAGCAGGACCCGTCCCTTTTTGATCGCAGCGTGGTATACGAGACCGAAAAAGATTTCGGCATTACTCCGACCATTCTCCCGCGGGAGCGGCTTGTTTTGGGGGAAACATATACCGTTGAGGAGTTGGTACGGCGGATGATTGTTTTTTCCGATAACCAGGCTCTTGCTCTCCTCACGGCTCATTTGCCACTGGCAGTGCTCCAGGATCTGTTTTCAATGCTGGGTATAGGGGATGATGTGCTTGTTGATAGTCATTCAAAGATTACCGTGAAAGAATATGCTGGATTCTTTCGGATTCTTTTCAATAGTTCCTATCTATCTCGTGCCTCATCTGAGAAGGCGCTTTCGCTTCTTGCACAAACAGATTATCACGATGCCTTGCCGGCCGGCGTGCCAGAGCATATTTCGGTGGCGCATAAATTTGGTGAGGCCGGAACAGGGAATGTTGAGCGACAACTCCACGATTGCGGTATTGTCTATTTCCCCAATCATCCCTACTTGGCCTGTGTCATGACGCGTGGCAATGATCCTCAGGTCCTCAAAACGACTATTCGGGATATTTCTCAATTTGTGTACAAAAAAATCGATGAACAGTACTGAAAATTCTTTTTTTTCTTTGTGAATTCGTGTATACTGAAAGTACTAAGTATTCCGTATGCCTCCACGTGTTACTCGTGCTCCACGAAAAACTGTTCTTGCTGTTCCTGAAGCAGGGGAACGGAACGTTGTTTCATCGGGAGCAACTCAAAAATCTCTCTGGCCGGTCGTCATGGTGTTGACGATGCTCTTCCTCATTGCTGTTTCGGTAGCGGGGTATTTCTACTATCAGTACCAAAATGCCAAGCCAGGGGTCGCTGATGCCAAGGAAATCAAACAACTGACTGAGACTATTGGCGCGGTCATGCTTCTTCCGGAAGGAGAGGAACCAACACTCGCTACCGTGACGGACAGAGAAAAGTTGGCCGAACAACCATTTTTTCAGAAGGCAGAAAATGGTGACAAGGTCCTCATATACACCAATAACGGTCGCGCTATTCTGTATCGTCCCAGTACGGGAAAGATTGTTGATGTGACGACGGTCAATGTCAATCAGCCGGTAGCGAGTCCATCGGAAGCGTCAGCAGTAGTGCCAGAAGCACCGATCGAGACACCAGAGGAAACCGTGCCGACTATTGTGCGATTGGCACTGCTCAACGGTTCAACCACTGTCGGTATTACGAATGCCACAGAAAAACAGTTGACGGCTGTCTATCAGAATTTGGCAGTAGTTTCAAAAGAGACCGCTCAAAAAAATGACTATGAACAGACCATAGTGGTGGATGTTACCGGTCAAAATGTTGATCTAACGAAGAAAATGGCCGAAACCCTTGGTGGTATTGTCGCCGGCCTCCCCAATGGAGAAACCTCTCCCGTAGATGCTGATGTCCTGGTGATTGTGGGGAAAAAGTAACACACGAGACTCTTTTGTTTTCTCCTCCTCCGGTATCCCCGGAGGATTTGCTTTTCTCGGTCATTTAGCGCTACCCTAGAGGTATGAACAGTTCAACCGAAGAAATTAAGGCACGGATTAATATTGTCGAACTGATCGGCACCTATGTCCGTTTGGAAAAGGCCGGAGTGCACCATAAGGCTTGTTGCCCGTTCCATCAGGAACGGAGTCCCTCTTTCATGGTCAATGAAGAGAAAAACATGTGGCACTGTTTTGGCTGTGGTAAGGGGGGCGACGCCTTTGCTTTTGTCATGGAGATAGAGGGACTTGATTTTCGAGAAGCACTGCAGCTCTTGGCGGAAAAGACCGGTGTTGAACTGCCCAAATATCGCACAACAGAGCCGGGAGAAAAGAATAACAAAGACCGTCTCTTTGCCTTGTTGGAGCTGGCGACCAAATTCTATGAGAAACAACTGTGGGAGGGCGCGGGGAAAAAGGAAATCCTGACCTATCTGAGAGGACGAGGATTGAGTGACGAGAGCATAAAAAAATTTCGTTTGGGGTATGCTCCGGATGGCTGGCGACACCAGTTGGAATTTTTTCTCAGCAAGGGTTTCACTATGACCGAGCTTGAACAGACCGGTCTCCTTATCAAAAAAGAGAGTGCCGCACCTCGGGATACGACACATACTGTTTCTGGCGGGTACGATCGTTTCCGTGATCGAATCATGTTTCCTATCTTTGATATTTTTGGCCACGTTATTGGTTATTCAGCGCGGGTGGCACCGGGTGGTGACGAGAGTCAGGCCAAGTATATCAATACGCCCGAGACGGCCATCTATCACAAGAGTCGGGCGCTCTATGGACTCTTTCATGCCAAACAGGCCATGAAGCAGGCTGGTAGGACGGTTATTGTGGAAGGAAATATGGATGTCATCGCCCTTCATCAGGCCGGCATAGAAGAGACAGTAGCGGTTTCTGGCACCGCCCTGACTGACGAGCAGCTCAACTTGATGAAACGGTATGGCCGGGAAGTGCGTCTCTTTTTTGATATGGATGGTGCTGGACAGAAGGCTGCCAAAAAAAGTGCGGCACTGGCGCTTGAGAAAGAACTTCTCGTTTCTATCGTTGCCCTCTCTTCGGGAAAAGACGCTGCTGATATGGGAAAAGACGACCCGGACATGCTGCGGACAGTAGTGTCTCAAGCCAAGCCGGTTCTCAAGTATTTTCTCTCCACCAGTCTTATGACTCATGATGCGCACAATCCTTCCGGTAAGCGTCAGATCGTAGATGAGTATGCCGAACTGTTGCAGGTGGTCAAAAACCCCATTGAACGAGCGGAAGCCATCAAAGATTTGGCACGTGCTATCGAAATGGATGAACGGATGATTGCGGGGGTCGTCAATAAGCTCTTTCTGGAAAAGACACGTCGCGATGGGCCGGCCCCACTTCAGGCACCAGCAGACCTGTTTCAGGAAAAACATGTCTTCGGAAAGCGCTCGGAATTGCTACGGGAGGAAGTGATCGCACTTATGTATGCCGAGCGGGCGCTGACCCAGGCGACACTAGCGCGCATAAAAGAATTGGGACTCCTTTCATTTTTTGAGCGGCATCCTCTCTTCTTCTTTCTAATTCAGACGGGGACGGATCGGGAGTCAGTAGATTTGATTGAGGACGCCGCCCTCAAGAGTGAGGTGGCGCGGCTGTCGTTTCGGATTCTTGAATCACCGGAAATAGCTGAGAAAGCAGGGGAGGAACGAAGAGCGATTCTTGATGATATGACTGAGCGCTATCTGCGTGATTTGCACTCTGAGGTCACCAAACGGGAAAGACTACTCTCTCTTGAAAAAGCTTTGGATGAAGCACGAAATGCAAAGGATCGTGAGCTGGAAAAGAAGCTGTTGGCGGAATTCGTACTCGTTTCTGATGGTCAGTCGGGTCATCCGGCAGCGAAAGAGTGATTTTACGAGGCCCCTTCCCTCGTGGGACGGGATTTGCTATGATACAATACCCTCTAGGAGGGGCTTTCCATAATGTTTTAAATTTCTTTTATGGCGTCAAAGAAAACCATCAAGAAAAGTATCACAAAGCCAAAGAAGGGTGTAAAGAAGTCTAGTGCCAAAAAGGCCCCCAAAAAGGCTGTTTCTAAAAAGGCTGCCGCTAAAGTAAAAAAGACAATGAAAAAGGCAGTAAAGAAGGCAGTGAAAAAGCCGACAAAGAAGGTCCCAGTAAAAGCCAAAAAAGCCAAAGTGAATAAGAAGGCACAGAAGCCGCAGAAAGCATCCAAGCCAAAGAAGGCGCCGGCCCGTGCCGCTAAAAAGACCGAGAAAAAAGGCCACACGGAAGCGAAGAAAGATGCTTTTGAAGAGCTCTTGTTTCGTGGTAAGCAGCGTGGCTTTGTGACAGAGGATGAGATTATTCATATTCTCCCTGATGTGGAGCAGGACTTGGAAGGACTGGAAAATTTGTATGAACGATTGGAGACATCCGGCGTCCGAGTGGTAGGTTCAGAAGAAATGCTCAAGCTGGAAACTGATAAAGTCGCCGAAAACTTTGGTAAGAAAACCAAAGCCAAAAAAGATGCTCCTGCCAAACCCAAGGAGAAAATGATGGAAATGGGAGATGAGGCGGATGGCACCTCTGATTTGGTGCAGATGTACTTGAAGGAAATCGGCCGTGTTTCGCTCCTTTCCGGAGAGGAAGAAGTGAAGCTTGCTAAGGCGATTGAAAAAAACGATTTGAATGCCAAGCAGCGTCTGACCGAAGCCAACCTGCGTCTCGTCGTCTCTATTGCCAAGAAGTATGTCGGGCGTTCACATAACCTCTCGCTCCTCGATCTTATCCAGGAGGGGAATATCGGTTTGTTCCGAGCCGTGGAAAAGTTTGATTATCGAAAAGGCTTCAAGTTTTCAACCTATGCCACCTGGTGGATTCGTCAGGCCATCACGCGAGCTTTGGCTGACCAGTCGCGCACCATCCGTATTCCGGTTCATATGGTGGAAACTATCAATAAGTATGCTCAGGTGACACGACGATTGGTGCAGGAGCTTGGCCGTGAGCCTCTGGCTGAAGAGATTGCCGCGGAAATGAACATGGAAGTGGAAAAGATTCGTCACATCCAGAAGATTTCTCAGGAAACAGTGTCTTTGGAAACATCGGTGGGGGACAATGAAGATGATAGTGTACTCGGTGATTTTATTGAGGATACGGAGACGGTGATGCCTCACCAGGCTGCTTCACGCAAGCTTTTGAAATCCCACATTTCCGATATTTTAAGCGAATTGACACCAAGAGAACAAAAGATTCTTCGTATTCGTTTTGGGCTGGAAGATGGCGTGACACATACGCTCGAGGAAGTAGGACAGGAGTTTGGTGTCACTCGGGAACGTATCCGCCAGATTGAAGCCAAGGCGCTGGAGAAAATTCGTGAGCACGAACACCTCCGCAAGCTGAAAGACTACTAGGTTTTGACGGTGTACGTGAAAATGCGCTATGCTAAACCCTTCCCTCTTCGGGAGGGGTTTTTCTTTGACAACGAGGATCATTCAACCAATTATGCAAAGGAGGATGTATGGGTTTTGATTGCACAGAGCGTATGGCTCTCGGGCTTGACCCTGCGTATCCCTGCTCATTCCCAGTCTCTCCGGAAGTCGCATGGGAACTGGTCATGATTTCTCCAGAGTACTGGTCCGGCCAAACTACCAAAGTGGGGCGAATGGTGGTGCACCGCGCCATTGCTTCCCAGATGCTCAAAGGCTTCGCACGGCTCTACGAAGCGCGTTTTCCTATCGCCATGATGGTGCCCATCGTGGCCTTTCACTGGGATGATCTGCTCTCGATGAGAGCGAACAACACCAGCGCGTTCAACAGTCGTTTGATCGCTGGTGCAAACCCGCCCCGACCATCTCTTCACGCCTACGGTCTCGCCTTTGATCTCAACCCGCTGTGGAACCCGTGTCGTTCTAACGGTATATGGCTGCCTGATGGAGCCAGGTTTGATTCGCGCCAACCAGGTGCTCTCACGGTGTGGGTGGTACAGATGTGGGAGGACATGGGCTTTACCTGGGGTGGTCGCTGGAATAATCCCATCGATATACATCATTTCCAGATGCCGCCTGAGAATATCCGAGCCAGGGGCTTCTAGCTGTGTCTAGAAGCCTTTTTTCTTTTCTTTGAGCCCTGTCTTGCCATTTTTTTTCCTTTCCGATACAATACCTTCGTTGCCAGATGTGGCAATTTGCTGTCAAAAAGTACCTGACTGTTCCGCCAGATTAGGGAAAGAGAGCACAATTGACAATTTACTCCGGCGTAGCTCAGCGGTAGAGCAGGTGACTGTTAATCACTTGGTCGTAGGTTCGAATCCTACCGCCGGAGCTAGGTATTGACGAAATAGCACAGATGTGCTATTTTTTCATGTCCGGCTTGGACACAACCAGTCAAGGAGGTCCCATGACCCCGTTTCCTAAAGATCTCATCGAGGCCATCAAGCAGGAGTTTCAAGGACATCCGTGGTTCGAATCGGTGTCCCAGGCACTTCATGCAACCAATGGCGCGAGCGTCGCAAGAAGCCTGAGCGAAGCAGCCAAGCTTCGCTGGGCCGACGGACACCTTCTGGAACCAGAAGGGATTGTCCAGGCTTTTCAGGAAGGACGGCAAGATGATGTGCTCAAAGCCGCTGAGCGGTCGGTGCGCATCGAAGGACTTCTGTTGCGTATCAACGAGCATTGGCATCAACATCAATGAGCCCACCGCAGGAATCCTCCTTCGGTGGGTCCTGCATTTTTATACCTCCACCCACTTCAATTCTTTCAAGCTTTTCCCAATATTTCCCCAATCTAAAGTTCTAAGCTTGTTCACTAAGAGGAGCAATTATTAAATAGAGGCTTACATGAGACCCTATTTATTTTTTTATATTGACATACAAGAAGAAAAATGCTATACTGCACAGTTGCAAGTATTAGGTTTTGCAATAGCTCTATTCCCAGCATAGTAGGGAAGACTCCATAAGGGGGTGTATGTCTCAAGATTCATTTTCCAGAAACGAGGTCGTGGCGTTGCTTGCCGCAGTCATGCTCTCGAGCGAGGGCTCTGACGCTGAGTCCAGTTGGCAGAACATGCAAGTTCGGGGCTCGGAAGTGAAAGCCATCCTGGAAGGTTGGGAAGCGCCACCGGACACGGTATGTCCATACCCGGCGTCAGACGCGGTACTCTGGCACTGCTGGAGCGCTGGAAAGGTTGCACGACGTCGCGCCGCGTTCCTGTAAGAATCCGCCACGGGGTGAGGTAAGTCCATCAGCAGAAAAATCTGCCTCGGTGGACTTTTCTGTTTTATACCAAAACTCTCTCCATTTCTGTTATCATCTTCCCAATACTTCCCCAATCCAAAGCTCCCTGCCTGCTGGTAGGCAAGTAAGTTCCCGCCGAAGGACGGGCAGGCATCCACTAGGGGGAGCTAAGAAAACGAGGCTGTAATAAGCCTTGTTTTTTGTTACCCGGGATAGTATTCGAACCAGGCATTTACTTTTCTTCTTAGTATGATATAAAAGGAAGTCCCACCAAGGGGCGTTTTTCAACCCAAACGGAGGCCAGCATGTCCTTTGATACCGATGCTTTCAAGAGCGTCCTCGCGACCCAGTGCGCAACTTCCAGTGTCGAGAGCAGCCATGCTTGGAACTTGGGGCCAGATGTTTTCGCGGCCCTGGTTCGGGAGAAGGGGGGGGCCGGGAATGGACCGTCATCTTCTATTTTGATGCGCATGAAGTGAAACCACGTGACGGGAATAGTGGTGAACAGCACATAGCGCGTGAGCTTCAGCTTGCCATGATGGCGGGCTACTCAGTGGGCAGGTTTTCCGATAGGTCTGATGACCATGTGCGCGCTGCCTATTTCGATACGGACATCGTTCCGCGGGACCTGGAAGGTCTGGTCAACTGCGCTTCGCAACTGTTCGCCAGGGTGGACAACAGTGAAGTTGAATGGCCGGACAGGGCAGCACCTATTAGCCTCGATTAGCAGGCACCATCAATAAGGGGGTAAGTGATGAAAGTAGAACGAGCAGTCGATCTCCATCCTCTAGTGGAAAGGATAATCCATCGGGGGTTGAATGGGGCAGAACTACCGAGTGTCGGAGTTCTGGCGCCTGGCAAGACGATGCAAGACATCCAGGCTGTCATGGATTGCTCAGGTGGTGCTGGGAACTTCAGCTATGAGCACATGGTTGGGGCTGTCGCCCAGCGACTCTTCAACGCAGGGATCTTCGTTGAGACCTTCATCGAAGACGAATGACTAGACCTGAAGCCGTATGGTATCGTCCAGCGGCTTTTTTTATACCAAAACCTCTTTCATCTCCTCTATCATTTTCCCAATACTTCCCCAATCCAAAGTTCCCTGCTTGTCGGTAGGCAAGTAAGTTCCCGCCGAAGGACGGGCAGGCATCCGCTAGGGAGAGCAATGAAATTTGAGGTTTACTAAAGCCTCATTTTTATTGTCCCGAATGGATTCGAGTTTAAGTGTTGACTATAGTCTCAGATTTTGAGAAACTGATTCTTCGATAGTTGTTTCCCAATTCACAAACGGCCACGGTTTTCAGTGGTGCAAAGATAGGGGCACATCATGCCAACTTCAAAAGAGTCTGCATACACCGTGTTGGTCTCTGATGCGCTCATTGGGTACGCACAGACCAATCCCAATGTTCTCTGCAACCTGCGTTTTGAACAACGTCCAGTTCCGTCAGATGAATCTGACTTTGACCGAAGGGTGAGGGCACTACATTATCTCACCTCCGATCATTCCCTGGTTCATGAGCCGGTGAGGCAATTCCTGAAAGCGCTGCAACCGAGAAGCCGGGTCCTCCTGCACTTTCAGGGGTACGGCGTAGAGCCCCTTGGAACAGCGGTGGTGGAAATCCAGTCCATTTATTGGGGGAGAGATGATGACTACCCTCGTCTGGACTTTGAGCATCCCAAAGCCTTCGGGCGAATCAATGGTTGTCCGAATTTCTGGGGAGCCTTCATTCTGGCCATCGCTTTGGTGTCCCCTTCGACAGAAGTATTTGCTCGAAGAGATCGGACTGGGAGAGCTTTTATCCGTATGGCCAATCAGATGGCTCTTCCCATAGGTACTTTCTCGACAGAGATGACTTGAATCAACCTTTCAAAATTGAAGGAGAGCAAGACATGGATGCAATGCAGATAGCACGAGACAATCACGCGTTCTACTACGTGGTGGTGCCTCGACACATGTGCAAGAGCGGCTTCGCAGATGTCGTATGCGAGAGTCTGGCGACAAGCAGTCCCACTCAGTATGGCATCGAAGACCGGAGCTACTCGGGCTACATTGTGGTTGACGCCATTGACATTCGGCGGGACTGCGCCAGTGGTGAACTCCTGGATGCTGTCGACAACGGCCTTCTCGGTGAGGTCGCGCTCAAGTTTCCTCGCGGTGCCACTGGCGGACTGAATACCGAGGTCACGATTCTGCACGGTATCTGGAAGTTCGCTTTCAAGATCACCAAGTACGAGCGTGATGGCGCGAACGGGTATGAGCCAGTTGAAGACCCCTTGCCCTTGCCAGACGGCGAGAAGCTCGGCCGTTTCATCGAGCTGAAGATTTCTGTTAACCATTGAGCCGACGCCGCCAAGCCGCCCATCGTAAACCCATCCCAGGTATCGGTGCGGCGGTTTTTTTATTTTCCAAAAGAGAATTCTATTTCTCCCATCACCTTCCCAATACTTCCCCAATCCAAAGTTCCCTGCTTGTCGGTAGGCAAGTAAGTTCCCGCCGAAGGACGGGCAGGCATCTACTAGAGGGAGCAAGGTATTGACAAAATAGCACATATGTGCTATTTTTTGATGTCCGAATGGACACGGGTTTATAACCTCGCCACGAGGGTTCGTGGAGCACCAGTGCTTGGAGGCACACATGAAAGACATTCCTCAAGGGGCATGGCAGCTGATTCTGGAACAAAAACCAGACCTGTCTTTCGACCGCTCGGTTGCTGAACGGGTTCTCAATGACCGTTCTTTTCCTCATCAGGTGGTGGCACTTGGAGAACTTCCGACGGAAGCCGGTCTACGGGAATTGCTCGCGACATTCCGTGCGGACAGCTCGCGGGAAGAGTTCCTGCAGTTCTACGTCGAAGCACTGGGGGGCGAGAAAGCCTTCGAATAACCGTCCTCAATGTCGAGACAGTTTCAAGGTAGACACCGCTTTCTAGTTCCAGGAGAAGTGACATGATACTCGAACTTCATGATTCAGAAGTTGGGAATACCCTAACCGCGAGGGCTAAGGACATTGACTACGATTATCAGGCAGAACAATGGGTGCAGGACACCCACGATCACCCTGATGCCGTGAAATGGGTTCTTTTGGATGATCAAGGCGTACGCTGTGTGTGGGAGCGTCCGCAAGGCAGCAAAGAGATGCCGAACATCACTCAGCGTTCGGCTCGGTTCCGGGGAGCTTGGGAGAAGGGCCCTTTGGAAGTCGCGATTTAGCCACCATACGATGCAAGCGCACGACCTACGGGAACCGGCGCCTTTTTTATACCAAAACCTCTTTCATCTCCTCTATCATCTTCCCAATATTTCCTCAATCCAAAGCTCTCTGCCTGCCGGTAGGCGAGTACGTTCCTGCCGAAGGACGGGCAGGCATCCACGAGGGGGAAGTAGTTAAAACGAGGCTGTATCCGCCAGTTAGCGGAAGCCTTGTTCTTGTTGCCTTTCGTGAGAGCGAGAATCTGGTATACTTTCATTACAGTGTTTACTCCTTGTAATTCTATAGCATTCATCTATGGCGACTCTCAATCCGTGGATTAATTTCAATGGGAATGCTGAAGAGGCCTTTACGTTTTATAAATCGGTATTCGGTAGAGAATTTACGAAGATGGTGCGTTTCAAAGATATCGCGAGTGATGAATTCCCCGTGGCGGAAAAAGAAGCAAATAAGATACTGTATATTGCCTTACCTATTGGCGAGAATGCGGTGTTGATAGCGAACGATGTCCCGGAGGTTTTGGGACGAGTACATGAGCGTGAAAATCGAAGTAAAATTTTGGTACGTACCGAAAGTAAAGAAGAGGCGGACAGAATATTTGCTGGCCTTTCAGCGGGAGGAGAAGTAGAAGGATCTCTGGCAGACAGTCCGTGGGGTACCTATGCTGGTATGTTTCGAGACAAATATGGTATCGAATGGATTATCGAGTTTTCTCCTGCTCAATAAATGCTCTAACATCGTTCTGTAGTGGAGTAATAAATAAAAAACATGGCCGCGAGGTCATGTTTTTTTATTGTGGCATCGCTTGTCCTATGTACCCAATAGAGAATCAAGCTGGTTGAGTGCCATGGTGTAGCCCTCTTGCATACCCATGGAAAGGAGTTTCTGGAGATCCTCCTTGGAAGGAAGGGTAATAGTGGAGATGATTTTTGTGCCACCATCTTCTTCGAGAAATTCTGTTTTCCAGTGCATGCTGGGCATGGCATCATTTTTATTACCCTCTTCGTCACAGAAATAGTCATCGCCTGAAAATTCTATTTCTGGCTGAATATTTGAATAGCTGACGAAACACCATTCCTGTTCTCCGTTCGGACCGGCCATGTAGTAGTGCCAGTGACCTCCCTCACGAAAATCGTGCGTCTTGGTAACGGCTTTCCAGGGGAGGGGTGCCCACCACTGTTCGAGGAGTGCGCTTTGTGTATGGGCTGCCCACACCTTGGTACGAGGCGCATCAAAACGGCGCTCAATGGTCAGGCTAGCGGCGGTTTCGTCTGGGGTAAAAATGGCTGTGTGCATATTGTTTAAATGATACGGATTACATGGTATGAAGCAATTGATCGAGTTGGTCGTAGCGACAGTTGATAATTTTTTGGTACTGTTCGAGATGTTTTTGACTGAGGTGGATGGCTTGTGGATTGGCACTCACGATTTGCTCCCGTCCATGCTTGCGTTTCCGTACCAGGTCTGCCTTTTCCAGAATGTGTATGTGTTTGGCTATGCCGGCAAAGGTGAGGGAATAGTGTGCGACAAGAGCTTTGATAGGTTGGTCTTCACGAGCCACACGCTTCAGAATATCTCTTCGCGTAGCATCCGAGAGCGAGTGGAAGACCAGATCGAGTTGGAGTGAATATTCAACCATATAGTTGAATATTAGTACGAAGATAAAGAATCGTCAAGTGGCACGAGAGAATATTTTTTTGAAGAGGGGGGTATGGTATACTGATGGTGATTTTTCCCAGAAGAGAGAAAAATGGCTTAATTTGTGAAAACAGCACTATGTCAATGGAACAACCCGAGGCACCATCTTTGGATGAACAAGCGAAGGCTTTTTTTGATCTTCATGCGGATAACTGGCATGGACTGGTGGCGGCAGGCGTACCCCTGTATCGACAACTGGTTGCTGCACATCACCCAGAAGCTCCTTCGGTAGCGGAGACACTGAGGCATTTGGTATTGGTGATGGAGCATTCCGGGGCGGGAAAGGAGGACGAGAAACAGGCGCTACGAGAGAAGATTGAAGCGGCGCTGCAAGAAGCATAGACAGCGCCCTCTTGAGTAAAAACAAGGCTGTACCCTCTGATCAGTTGGTGGATATGAGCCTTGTTTTTTGTTTCTCTAGGGAGATACGGAGTGTGTTAGTATAGGAAGAGAAAAATGACTACTGCGTATGAAAAGAAATACTATCATCATCGGCATCTTGGGAGTCTTGATCCTGTGGCTGGGGTGGTATATTTTTGAAAGAAATTCGACAGAGACAAGTCTTAAAATACCAAGTATTCCAACGCAGAGTTGTTTGGAACACGAAAAAGAAAAACATATGAAAAAGACAGCGGAGGAATTGGCGGGGTACAGGCGGGCGTACTTTGCCGGAGGATGTTTCTGGTGTACGGAAAGTGATCTACAAAAAGCGACCGGGGTGGTAGAAGTAGTCTCTGGGTATGCCGGGGGCACAGTGGTGAATCCTACCTATCAGGATGTGACGAGTGAAACATCGGGGCATCGGGAAACGGTAGAGGTGTACTATGATGGAGCGGTGACTACCTATGAAAACCTGGTCCGATACCACCTCATGCATATTGACCCGACGGATGGTGGCGGTCAGTTCTATGATCGCGGAGAAAGCTATCAACCGGTGATATTTTATAGCGCTCCTGAAGAACAACAAGTTGCCGAAGAGGCGATACGAGAACTCGACGAATCGAAGATTTTCGACCGGAAGGTGGTGGTCAAGGTGCTTCCCTATATAAATTTCTATACCGCTGAAGAGTATCATCAGAACTATGCCGAAGAAAATACTCTCAAATACTGTGCGTATAGAGAGTCGAGTGGTCGAGATACGTTTTTGAAAAAATATTTTGGCACAAAGAGTTGGGAAGAGCTCGTTCACCAGACTGGTTCTTAGAGAGAGCTCTCCTGAAATTGACGGTGTCTTCTTGAAGAGAAACTATGAAACACATAACGCTTGAGGAATTGGGCTGGGATGAATTTTTTGAGGCACACCGAGTCGAGCTTGGGCTCGATCCGATTTATGTTGCGCGGGTCACTACTGAACAGCGAGGGGTATACCGAGTTAAAAATTCTCAGGGTGAGTATAGCGCTAGAGTGACGGGGAAACATATGTATAGCGCCGTATCGAAAGAGGACTACCCAGCTGTCGGTGACTGGGTGGTCATTTCTTACTTGGAAGAAAACAAAGCGGTCATCGAGCGTATCATGCCGAGAAAGACACTCATGAAAAGAAAGCAAAGCGGGAGCGACGAGACGCAGGTTATCGCAACCAATATTGATTGCGCACTGATTGTCGAATCTTTCGACAGAGACTTTAGTCTGAATCGTTTTGAGAGATTTATTTCTCTTGCGTATGATGGGGGAATACCATCAGCCCTCATAGTAAACAAAGTAGATACGATTTCGAAGAAGGAGTTGGAAATGCGGGTGGCACAGCTACGAGATCGTTTCAAGGAGAGTGACATTATTCTAACCAGTACACTTACCAGTGAAGGATTGGATACGTTACAGAATTATATAGTGAGAGGAAAAACATACTGTTTTCTCGGATCCTCAGGTGTCGGAAAGTCTTCGCTGATCAACGGATTATTAGGAAAGAATACTCTGAAAACTGGTGAAGTCGGAGTCTATTCGGGGAGAGGGAAGCATGTGACGACAGCAAGAGAAATGTACTTCCTCCAAAATGGTGGTATGGTCATAGATAATCCTGGAGTACGAGAAGTAGGCATGACTGACGGGCGCGCCGGGGTCGAGGATGTGTTTGAAGAAATAGCGGGCCTGGGACAGCGGTGTCAGTTTGTTGATTGCTCACATACACAAGAGCCTGGTTGCGCGGTGCTTTTGGCGGTCCAATCGGGTGCATTGAATAACGAAAGATACCAGAGTTACCTGAGTTTAAAAAAGGAAGCTGATCATTATGGACGGACAAAGCTTGAAAAAAAGCAAAAAGACCGTCAATTTGGAAAAATTGTGAAGAAAGCAAAAAAAGAGTTGAGAAAATTCAACTTTAAAGGCTATGGAGAATAGTTGAGTCGTGATAGAGTCTAAGGGTAAGAATAATCATACAAGTATGAAATCACTGGTCACTGTCGAAATAGAAGTCAATGTTCCAAGGGAAAAAGCATGGCAGTACTGGACGCTCCCCGAACATGTTATTCGCTGGAATTTTGCCTCCGACGACTGGTGTGCTCCGAGAGCTGAGAACGATGTGCGAGTAGGTGGGGTTTTTAGCTGTCGCATGGAAGCAAAGGATGGGAGTGTGGGTTTTGATTTTTCGGGCACGTATACGAGCGTGAAGGAGTATGAGCGACTGGAGTATGCACTGATGGGTGAAGACGCGAGAAAGGTTTGCGTGGAATTTATCGCGCACGAGGGCGGGTGTAAAATAGTGGAAACTTTTGAAGCGGAAGAGGAAAATTCTCTGGAACTTCAGAAAGCCGGTTGGCAATCAATTCTGAATAATTTTAAGAAATATGTTGAAACGCTCTAAATTCATAAAGGCATAAAGTATGGATATTTCATATGGGGCAGTTTTGGTGTCGGCAGTGGCGAGTATGGTTATTGGTTCAGTGTGGTACGGACCACTGTTTGGGAAACAGTATATGGTGGCGCTCGGGATGGATCAGTGGACGCCGGAAAAAAAGGAGGCTATGAAAAAATCCATGATGCTCGCCTATGCCGGACAGTTTGGGGCAAGTCTCCTGATGTTTTTTGTGCTGGCCTGGTATACGGGACTATCTGATCATCCGGGGGTACTCGGCGGTATCAATAATGCGTTTTGGGTCTGGATTGGTTTTGTAGTGCCGCTTAAGCTCGGGGATGCCCTATGGGGTGGAAAAATGGTCTTATTTTGGCTTGGCATAGGCAATATGTTCCTGACGCTTTTGGCAGCGGGAGCGATTATTGGCGTGTGGCGATAAGAAAAAATAGAAGGAAAAGAACTCTTTCGGGGGGGAAGGATGAGGGGTTGTTTCATTTGGTGCCTTGGTAGGCTGGAACGAAGAAATAGGAAAAAGCTTGATTTCAGGGAAAAAAGCGTTATACTAGGGGAGAAGCAGTAATAACTCATAAGAAGAATGTATGGCAAAGACGAATTCCGCATTCATGAAGCCGATGAATGTGAGCGCAGAGTTGGCAGTGGTGGTCGGTGCAGGACCGATGCCTCGATCAGAAGTGGTAAAGGCTCTGTGGGTGTATATCAAGAAGCATGACCTGCAGAATCCAAGCAACAAGCGCAACATTCTTGCGGATGACGCTTTGAAGGCTGTGTTTGGTGGCAAGTCAGAAGTCACGATGTTTGAAATGACGAAGCTCGTCAGCGCCCATCTCTCATAGGGAGGAGGGAAGACAACACGAAAAGGCAGTCCAAGTGGGCTGCTTTTTTGTTATGAGTCGAAAGACGTGCTGACAACGTATAAGAAAAAGGAGCGCCCGTGCTTTTTTCTGTTCGATGCGCTACAATACGTTTTCCTATGGAGCACTCCTTGGAACAATTGGTGAGAGAGGCTCTGGCTGGGGATGAGGAAGCATTTGCTAAGCTCACCCGGCCTTATTTTGAAGCCCTGTACGGGTTTGTGTTTCTTATCATGCGGGAACGAGACGCGACAGAAGATGTAGTCCAAGAATCCTTGATTAAGGCGTGGCGACATCTCAATCGTTTTGATACCAAACAGTCATTGAAGACGTGGCTCTATACTATCGCTAAAAACACGGCATTTGACGCACTTAAGAAGAAAAAAGCTTTGCCCTTTTCTTCCTTTCGAGATGAAGGTGGGCAACTTCCCTTTGAGCGTGATCTGGCTCTAGAGCCGGAGGTACTGGAACGACTGAGCGAGGAGGAAGCTACGCGGTTCCTGGATCAGGCCTTGGAAAAACTTTCTCCACTGTACCGGACACTCCTTGTTCTGGTATATCGGGAGGACTACTCTCTGCAAGAAGCGGCGGAGATTTTGGAAGAGCCCTACAACACGGTGAAGAGCCGTCACCAGCGTGCCATCCTGAAACTGCGGGATGCTTATCAGGCACTCGGTGCGTCCGTGTGAGAGGGAAATTCGTAATACCGCTGTACAACATTTCTTATGAAAAAACTCTCCCTCGCATTTAAGCAACTTTCCTGTCAGCCGACACCTGGCTTTGAAGGACGTCTTCTTGTGTCTCTTCATCTGGCACGAGCACGCCAGATACGCCGGGCTCGCCAATTTTCCTTTTTGGGCATCATTGTTTCTCTGGGAGTTGCCTCCTTTGGGGCTGTCGAGTATGGCGCAGTCTTGCTGGATTCTCCCTTTTGGTTGCTCTTTTCCCTCCTCTTTTCCGATTTAGGGATCATTGCCGGATCGTTTCAGGATTTTTTCTATTCACTCCTCGAAACGCTGCCGCTTGTCCCGCTTCTCTTCCTGTTTGCGCCACTGACGCTGTTGTTCTGGTCTCTCTCCTTTCTGTCAAAATATATGGAACAGGGGAGTGAGCGTAGAATTTCTCATGGATTGCTGTCGTAATTTTTAAGATATACACCTATGTCGATAAAACACGTTGTTGAATCAAAGTACTTTGTGGCTGCTGCTTTTATCTCCGGGCTGCTTCTCGTTGCCTTAATCAGTTTTGGTGTGGGTGTCAAAGTAGGGGCGCATAAGGCGTTCTTTTCGGCTCGCTTCGGAGAAAATTACGAGCGGAATTTTTTGGGTGGAGATGAGCGACGTGATCAATCCATGAAAAAGATGGCAAATAAGATGATGGACAAGGGGATGCGTAGTGGTCATGGCGTGGCCGGAGAGATTCTTTCAGTGAATGATCAAACCTTGATTATTAAGGATCGTGATAACCAAGAGGTGACGGTTCGTCTCAATGAAATGACAACGATTAATCGGGGCAAGGAGTCAGTGACACAGGGTACGCTTTTGGTTGGTGACCGGATTGTTGTTGTTGGAAAGCCTGGTGAGGACGGTGTTATTGCCGCCGCTCTCATTCGGATTTTTCCTGCCAAGCTCCTTCAATAATGCGCTTATGAATGCCATATTTCTTTTTTTGAAAAGCCACAAACTCGTGCTCCTTCTCGTGTTAGGAGGCGTGGCGTTTGGACTCTCTCAAGTATTTGGAACGACTTCTCCTTCAGCTGCTCTTCCTACGAGTACATCGGTCGGTGTTACCAAGGGGATTTTGCGTGTCAGTGTTTCGGGGAGTGGACAGATTGAGGCTGAATCGCAGGTGGATTTGAAACCGGTCGCTGCCGGTGACGCTATTGAAGTGACCAGGGTAGCGGTCAAAAATGATCAGGTCGTTAAGAAGGGCGAGTTGATTGTTATGATTGATTCCGAAGATGCGGTGCGAAATCTTCGTCAGGCCGAGCTTTCTCTTAAATCTGCCAAGATCAAGATGCAACAGACGGAAAAAGAGTATGCGGCCAGAAATGTAGATGAAACGCTGGTTCGTCGAGCGCAAGAAGTTGCTGTGACAGAGCAGGAATTGGCGGTTCAAAAAGCACAGTCCAAACTTTCTGACTATGCCATACGAGCGCCTTTTGATGGGATTGTAACCGGTCTCGATGTGGAGAGTGGTGACACGGTTTCTCAAACAGCCGTACTCGCTTCTGTTATTACCAAAGAAATGAAGGCCGTTATCGCCCTAAATGAAGTGGATGTGGTTAAGGTTCAAGAGGGAGACGCGGTGCGACTCACTCTCGATGCTTTGCCCGGCATTGTCATATCGGGCCATGTTGGGAAGCTTGATACGTTGGGGACAACCACTCAGGGAGTGGTATCATACGGAGCCGAAGTGACCCTGGATGAACAGCGAGAACAGTTGAAACCGGGCATGAGCGTAACGGCTGAAATTATCGTGGAAGAAAAGAAAGATATCGTATTGGTACCGAACGAAGCGCTTACTCTCTCTGACGATGCAGCAAGCGTCCGCATGGTTGGTGCGGGTGAGAAAAAAATCACGATTGGATTGACTGACAATGTGAATACTGAAGTCATAAGTGGTCTTACGGAAGGTGATCGGGTCGTCGTGGTGACTCGTTCGTCTTCTCCTCCTCCATCGTCCGGCAATTGGCTCAATTCGCTGTTTCGAGGGAATAATAATCGCTCGCGTTAAAAGCAACGACTGCTATGATTGAATGCCGCAATATCAGCAAAACCTATACCAATGGTGGGAATGAAACGGTGGCTTTGAAGGGCATTTCCTTTACTATCAAAGACGGCGAATTCGTTTCCATCATGGGGCCATCCGGCTCTGGGAAGTCGACCCTGATGCATATTTTGGGTGCCCTGGAAGCCCCGACAGCAGGGACATACCTGCTTGATGGTAAGGACATTACACAGTTTTCTGATGATGAGCTCGCTGAGATTCGACGGGAAAAAATCGGTTTTGTGTTTCAATCATTCAATCTTCTTCCTCGGACGACGGTCTTTCGTAATGTCATGCTGCCGCTTATTTATGGGCAAACAGCGACAGAAGAACGGGAGAAGCGGGTAACGGAATCACTTGAGGCGGTGGCGTTTCCACGTGACCGCTATCAGCATCAGTCCAATCAGCTTTCTGGTGGGCAGATACAGCGGGTAGCTATCGCGCGGGCACTCGTCAATCACCCATCCCTTATTTTGGCGGATGAACCGACGGGGAATCTCGATACGAAAACCGGCAATATGGTGCTGGAAACTTTTGAGCGTCTCAATCATGAGGAAGGACATACTATTGTTCTTATCACCCATGAACGCGAAGTGGCCGAGCATGCGGATCGTATCCTTTTTATTCGAGATGGTATTTTGGTGAGTGATGAATCCATAACACACTAGGTATGTCTCTTGTAGACTTCATTACTGAAATTTATACGGCGCTGACCGTCAACAAGGTTCGTTCCGGGTTAACCGTGCTGGGGATTGTCATTGGTATTGCATCGGTCATTGTTATGGTGGCGCTTGGTAAAGCGGCACAGACATCGATCGAACAAAATATTCAGGCCATGGGTTCTAATCTGCTTTTGGTGCGTCCGGGGGCGCAGCAGGGGCCAGGGAGTGAGGTGCGGGGCGCTCAGGGGTCGGCTCAGTCGCTCACTTTGGCGGATGTTACTGCCCTGAAGGATGGTTTGTCTTCTCTTGATGCGGTAGCGCCGGAGGTTTCTGTCGGTCGGAAACAGGTGACGGCCTCGGGAAATAATACCAACACCAGCATTTCCGGTGTCACTGCTGAGTATAAAGCGGTACGGAATATCACGGTGGCCCAGGGTTCGTTTCTGACTGTCGAACACGAACGGAGTCTTGCCAAAGTGGCCTTCATCGGTCCAGACGTGGTAACCGAGCTTTTTGGTCTTGGTGGAAGCGCTGTTGGGAAAAAAGTTCGCATCGGGACGGTTGATTTTACGGTTATTGGAGTGGCCACAGTGCGTGGAGCAACCGGGTTCGGCAGTTCAGATGATTTTATTGTGATTCCACTGTCGACTGCTCAGCAGTATTTTTCTGGCAATATCTACCTGTCGACTCTCAGTCTCAAGATAAAAAGTGATGCTGATATGACAGCTGCCTCTGAGCAAGCGACCGCCATACTACGAATGACCCATCGTTTGTCTCCCAAAGAAGAAGCTGATTTCCGCATCATGAATCAGGCAGATATCGTTTCGACTGCTTCGACAGTCACATCGACGTTTACGATGTTGCTCGGTGCGGTTGCCGGGATTTCACTGGTGGTGGGCGGTATCGGAATTATGAATATGATGCTGACAACCGTTACGGAGCGGACGCGTGAGATCGGTCTGCGTAAGGCTATCGGTGCCAAGCGACGCGATATTCAGATACAGTTTCTTTTTGAAGCCATTCTCCTGACTTTTCTCGGTGGGGGACTAGGAATACTACTTGGGTTTGTAGTGACGGCCGTTATGAGTTCATTTGGGCTACAGGCGACCATTTCTCTTTCTTCGGTGTTACTCGCGTTTGTCGTCTCAACAGTTATCGGTATTGTCTTTGGTTACTATCCGGCCGCCAGAGCCGCGCGACTGAGTCCGATGGAAGCCCTGCGGTATGAGTAGATGTCTTGATTTTTGTGAGCGTATTTGATACAGTGTCTATCTGGAACAATTGTCCTTACGGACAATTTTTCTTTATCCGCATTATCCGTACGAAGAGTATGATCAAAAAAACAGACGCACCAACGGTGGCCGTTAAACGAAGCAGCGCAGGCTTGGGTCTTTTTGCATTGACCCCAATAAAAAAAGGAGCAACTATTATCGAATACGTTGGTGAGCGTGTGCCAACTTCAGTGGGTGATGAGCGAGACAACCGATACATGTTTAATGTTAATACCAAGTGGGATATCGATGGCAGCCCTCGATACAATACGGCGCGCTATGCCAATCACTCCTGTCGTCCCAACTGCGAAGCACTGAACCGACGGGGGCGAGTCTTCATTGTTGCCAAGAAAAACATCAAGGCAGGGGAAGAGATCACCTATCACTATGGGAAAGACCACTTCGAAGGCTTTATTGAAAAACTCGGTTGTCGCTGTATCAAGTGTGCCGTGTAATTTGGTTCATTTGATGATCCATTGACTTTCTTTTGAAATCATGGTAGAGTGACATGAATTCATATGAGATACTATGGCGGAAGAAATCGTATATCCAATTCGGCTGAATCGCTACCTCGCTTTGAAGGGTCTTTCTACGCGTCGAGGAGCCGATGAGCTCATCGAGCAGGGGTTGGTGCGCATCGACGGGAAGAAGGCTGTTTTGGGGGATAAAGTAGAACATGCCGGAGTTCCCGTGGAGATCATCAAAGACAAAAAACATCCGACCAAAAAAATGGTCTATATCGCTTACTACAAGCCGCGGGGGATTATTACACATTCTCCACAGGAGTGGGAGCAGTCTATTGAAGAGATCTCTGGTTTTCCGGGGACCTTTCCAGTCGGGCGACTCGATAAGGAATCAGAGGGACTGATACTCTTGACCAATGACGGTCGGGTCACTGAGCGTTTGCTCCACCCACGCTTCAAGCACGAAAAGGAATACACCGTGACAGTCCGAGAAGATATCCCGAGTAACCTGAAGCGTGTCTTGGAGGATGGCGTATACAACGCCGGAGAGTGGCTCAAGGCGAAAAAAGTGATTGTGGTGCCGCCGCATACACTCCACGTTATTCTGACAGAGGGGAATCGACATCACATTCGTCGTATGTTGTCTGAAGCACATCTCACCGTGGAGAAGCTCATCCGAACTCGTCTCATGGATATTCATCTGGGGGCGCTCAAGCCGGGCAAGGGACGAGTGCTCGAAGGAGCGGCACGGAAAGCCTTTCTGCGCAGTATTGAGCTCGCCGAGTTGTAACAAAACAGAAGAACGCCCCCAGAAATGGAGGGTGTTTTTTTGTCTTCTTGACATACCCCCAGGGGGGTATTAGTATACTGGTATAAGTACTGGTGAAATAATAGTATGCATTCATCCCATAAAACGAAGATCGAGCGGCGGCTCAAGATTATCGCGGGTCAGATACGCGGACTACAGGAGTTGGTGGCAAACGATACGTACTGTATCGATGTCATTACACAGACGTCAGCGGTCAAGCAGGCTCTCACGGCTATCGAAGACATCATGATGGAGAGTCATCTCGGCACTTGCGTGATCCGTCAAATCAAGGGGGGGCAAGAGGAGAAGGCCAAAGCAGAAATTCTCAAGGTCTATCAGCTCAAGCGAAAATAATTCGACTAAGCTCATTATAAATACTTCGACTCTGTTCACTCTAAATAGTTTAACTGCGCACACTCTCAATAAAAGTAAAGAAAAATATATGTCCACAACATTTTCGTCACTTGCCATAGCCGCTATGATTCTGATGGGTATTCTCGGGGTAGGAATTGGTTATTCACTCACGCCAGAATATCGACTCTCCATGTATGAAAAAAACACCATGGATTTGGGGCGCGCCGATCGCACGCTCGATCTGCGCTATGTGAACGCGATGATCGCGCATCATCGGGGAGCGATGTTGTTGGCGGAACAAGCCAAAAAGAGCGAGCGGAGTGAAGTGAAAAATCTGGCAGAGGCTATTTTGAAGGATGAACCAGCCGCTATCGCAGAATTGTATGCGTGGAAAAAGGACTGGTATCGCGATACAAGGAATGTTGTCGATCCCGTAACGCCACAACTCGGTCTCTATGACAAAACATTTGATTTACGATTTTTGAATGCCCTTATCGCACACCATGAAGCAGGAGTGCTGATGACGAAAGATGTGCGAGTGAAGTCATCTCGTTCAGCCGTACTCGACAACGCGGATGCTGTTGAAACCTTTCTCAAGGGTGGCATCAAAATGCTTTCCGCCTGGAGAAGTGAATGGTATAACCTGTAAGTCGTATGAACAAAAATACATTTTCTGTAACAGGAATGCACTGCGCCAGCTGTTCAACGATAATCACCAAGTCGCTCCAAAAAATTGCAGGAGTAAAGGAGGCAGAGGTCAACTATGCCACTGAAAAAGCAACCGTGGTATATGATGATGCTGTCGTGCCTATGGAAACACTGAATGATGCTGTGACCAAATACGGATACGTACTCGTGTCGGATGAAGGAGAGCAACAAACAAGACTTACTCATTTTGACGCAGAAGCGAAGGAGAGTAAAATGGCTTCACAGAAAGCAAAAACGGAGTTTGTTGTGCCTATCGCGCTTGCTGTCTTCTTCATCATGATGTGGGATATTGCCGCACAAACACTGACGTTCATTCCAAACCTTCCGCTTCCGATGGAGCTCTTTAACATCATTGCACTCGCGCTTTCAACCGTGGTGATGTTTTGGATTGGCCGTCCTTTTATTGATGGTGTGGTGCGCTTTGTTCGCTATCGCGTGGCCAATATGGATACGCTCATTGGTATCGGAACGCTCACAGCCTATCTCTACTCCGCGATTATCACGCTCCTTCCTCAAGTGCGAGAACGATTTCAGTTGCCAGACTATACCTACTTTGATGTGGTGATAGTGGTGATTGGATTTGTGACTCTTGGAAAATATCTCGAGACTCGCTCGAAAGAAAAAACTGGAGCAGCTATTGAAAAATTGCTGAATCTGCAGGCCAAGACTGCCGTGGTGCAACGTGATGGTACAGAGATGGAAATACCGCAAAGTGAGGTAGTGGTGGGTGATATTGTGATAGTGAAACCTGGCGGCAAGATTCCTGTCGATGGGACTATTCTTGAGGGGAGTACCGCAATTGATGAATCGATGATTACGGGGGAGTCACTCCCGGTAGATAAAAAACCAGGAGACGCGGTTATCGGTGCCACGTTGAATAAACAAGGAAGCATTGCTCTGTCAGCTACAAAAGTAGGGAGTGATACGATGCTCTCTCAGATCATCACGCTCGTTGAAAACGCCCAAGGATCTAAGGCACCTATTCAGGCCACGGCCGATAAAATTTCTAGTATCTTCGTCCCCGTAGTGCTCGGGATTGCCTTTCTGTCGCTCTTCCTTTGGATAGGAGTGGGGTCGCTCTATCTCGGTCAGACACTGGCTCTCTCCTACGGTATTCTTTCTTTTGTAGGAGTACTCGTCATCGCCTGTCCCTGCGCGCTGGGACTCGCTACGCCTACCGCTATTATCGTCGGTGTTGGGAAAGGAGCGCAGCACGGCATCCTGGTGAAAGATGCTACCAGTCTCGAATTGCTTAGTCAGGTAGATACAGTTGTGCTTGATAAGACCGGGACTATTACGAAGGGGAAGCCAGAGGTGACCGAAGTGATTGTCCTTGATGAGGCATATGACGAAAAAGACATTCTCTCTTTTGCGGGAAGCGTGGAAAAAATGTCGGAACATCCTTTGGCAGAAGCAGTGGTCACACGGATGGAGATGGTTGGAGCGGAGTATAGAGAGGTTTCCGAGTTTCAGGCCTTAGAGGGTATAGGCGTGAGAGCGCGGGTTGGAGGACAGTCTCTTTACATCCATAAGCCCGAGAAGAGCGATACAGAAAGTGTACTTACGAATTTGCAGAATGAAGGGAAGACGGTTATTGTGGTCGAACGAAATGATGCGCGGGTGGGTCTTATCGCCCTCTCAGATACTATAAAAGACGAATCGGTTGATGCTATCAAAACACTTCAGGCTCTGGGAATTGAGGTCATTATGCTTACGGGTGACAATGAAGGCGCAGCGCGTCGTATTGCACAAGAGGCAGGTATTCATACCGTTATCGCAGAAGTATTGCCCAGTGAAAAGTCCGCAAAAATTCGGGAACTTCAGACTGCGGGCAAAAAAGTCGCCATGGTGGGGGATGGTATCAATGATGCTCCGGCGCTCATGCAGGCTCATGTGGGAATTGCTATGGCAACGGGAACAGATATTGCTATCGAGTCAGCCGGCATCACTCTGCTTCATGGTGACTTGCGAAAAATTGCTCAGGCAATTGAGTTGTCACGGGCAACAATACGAACGGTCAAGCAAAATCTTTTCTGGGCGTTTGTGTACAACGTGGTGGGTATTCCGGTAGCAGCAGGGCTCCTCTATCCGCTCTGGGGGATTATACTCAACCCAGTGTTTGCGGGACTCGCCATGGCGCTCTCGAGCGTGTCGGTGGTCAGTAATTCGCTTCGTCTCAAAACGAAAAAATTAGAATAGCTCTATGCAACAGACATACACGTTTCATGTATCGGGCATGCATTGTCAGTCATGCGTCATTGTGACAGAGAGTGAGCTTGTCCTCTGCCCGGGTGTTCTGAGTGCCAAAACCAATTTGGCTACGCACACGGTATCGGTGACGGGGGAATTCGGCACGCAGTCAGAGAAAGAGGTGGCGCAAGCATTATCAGTAGTGCTCAAGCCGCACGGATATGTGCTCTCGGTGGAACAGCAAACAAAGCCGATTGATTGGGTACCCTTTCGCGTGGCTGTACCACTTGCTCTTCTTTTGGTCGCTCTCTTTGTTGGTCTGCAGAAACTGGGGATAGTCAGTTTGGTTGATACAACGACCATTACGTACCCCACCATCTTTTTGGTTGGCGTCATGGCCTCGCTGTCGACCTGTATGGCGGTTGTCGGAGGACTCGTGCTGTCGCTCTCTGCTACGGTCGCCAAGGAGAGCGGGCAGGTACGGCCACAACTGTTGTTTCATGTGGGCAGACTAGTCTCGTTCTTTGTTCTTGGAGGGGCTATCGGTGCCATCGGAGCGACGGTTACGTTGAGCGACGAAGTCTCTTTTGTGCTGAGTTTTCTTATTGGTATGGTGATGCTTATTCTGGGAATCAATTTGCTTGATATCTTTCCTTGGGCCAAGAAATGGCAATTAGCCATGCCAAAAGTGTTTGCTCGTCGGGCGCTTGACACAAAGAGGCTCACCCACACGTTGGCACCACTCATCATAGGAAGTGCGACATTTTTTCTGCCATGTGGCTTTACACAGTCCATGCAGCTTTACAGCCTGACAACAGGAGGGTTCCTGAGTGGTGCTCTCACGATGTTTGTGTTTGCTCTCGGTACACTGCCGGTACTGGCGCTGATGAGTTTCGGCTCATTTCGGATAGAAAAAAGTTCGAGTAAAGAGCTCTTTTTCAAGACGGCCGGGTTGGTAGTCATTCTCCTGGCTCTCCTCAACCTGTGGAGCAGTCTGGTGGTTATCGGCGTATTCCCGCCATTTTTGAGTCTGTAAATTGAACACTATGAAAATTCTTTTTGGGGTCATCGTGGTAGGGGCGTTGCTCTTTGGCGGCTATGTTTGGAAGAACGTGGTGGGCGGAGAGGAGACAGGGGTTGCTGTTCCTTCGGACGGGAACAATACTTCTATAGTGGAGAACCAACAAATTATTGAGCTTCGAGCCAAAGGGGGGTACACACCCAAGGTGAGTAGAGCCCAAGCGGGGATACCAACTATTCTCCGGGTTACGACCAGCGGTACGTTTGATTGTTCATCAGCGCTTCGCATCCCCAGTCTTCAGGTCAGTAAGAATCTGCCGGCCACTGGTGTGACGGATATCGTGCTTGGCACACTTACATCAGGCACTATTCAGGGAAATTGCAGTATGGGCATGTATCCCTTTTCAATTGAGGTACAGGAATAGGGAAAGAAAAAACGCCTGACCGGTGTTGCCGGGAGGCGTGAAGGCTGCGATTTCAGAACGTGTATGAGAGCACCACGGCCATGTTTCCAGCATTCCGATCTTGGAGCGGCGCAGAACTCGGGAAGGCCGTGAGTTCATTTCCTGGCACTCGGGAAGGACGGGTCACGTGGTTTTCTATACCGGGCATTTGCCAGGTGCTGCCGTAGAGGTCGATGCCACCCAGAGCCAGACGTTCCTGGAATGCACCGATGCTCAGTCCCGGTGCTATTTGGTAGTTGAATCCAAAAAAGACCGTGGGGAGAATACCCCAGACCGGTGGGCGGTTGCTACGTTGCTCATAGTAGACAAACGGCGCCTTGCCGCCCGCGTAGAGCGTGAAGCCCTTGATATCCGGGAAGTCGAAGCGTAGTCCGGGTCCCGCGAGCATGGTCGGTTTGGATTGACTATTGGTCATGCCGCCTGCCATCAGGAACCACCGCAGTCCTTTGTCTTTCGGATTGAGGTAGCAGTGCCAGACACTGCCGCCCAACTGCTCATTGAAGCTCCGGCGACTTTCGTTTTCCGGGTGGCGCGCATGGTCATAGCGCACTACTTCAACGCCGCCCCGGCAAGGATCAACGTACATGGGTACGAAGCCATGCCGGAGGAGGGGATCCGCTTCATCTTGTTGGCTGAAGGACAGTACGGTCTGTTGCTGTCCGTGAGGGATACGCACGGAGACGCTCAGATCCGCGTGCGCGTTACTCATGCCCCCAAGTAGGAGCACATAGAGAAGGATTGCTACTCTTGTCATGGAGCCTCCAGAAGGGGGGGGTGGAAAGTACGTCAGCAGGGGATCCTACTGATGGTAGGATGATAGAAATACCAAGGTCTCTTGTCAAGTGTTTTTGGTAGGACACCTGCCCCTTGCTTTTTCTCTAAAAAGGTGCTATAATAGAAGGAGAGTTGAAGAAGGAACACAATCTGAAGAGAAGAACGGGTGCCAAACGGGTAGCCGTTTTTGTTTTTTAAAGCCAAAAAGGAGCAGTCAAAGAATGTTATGAAACAAACACCATCCATACCAGCAAGCCCTGTCACAGAAACCAAACCTTTTGTTTCGGTGGCCTCACAGCCCATATCCACCAATCTGTTTTATGGAACTTTTTTGTCCCTCTCTTTCTTCTTGACCATGCTGCTTCTTTTGGGCAGTGTTCAAATAACCAAGATTGACGTGGCGGTAGCTCAGGTCAATGTGCGACAGGTTCTTCTTGAAAAAAGAGTGGAGAGACTGGTGGATGGGTATCCTATTGCGCGTATGACTGACCTGATTACCAAACAAGATAAGACCACCGCTTCTTTTCTTGTGAGTATTGCCAAAAAAGAAAGTAATTGGGGGAAGCGCGTGCCGGTGGATGAAAGTGGTGCAGACTGTTTCAACTACTGGGGGTACCGGGGAGCCGGATCACGGGGTATAGCTATGGGCCACGGCTGTTTTGGTAGTCCGGAAGAAGCAGTCGGGATAGTAGGAGGACGTATTGATACCCTGGTGCGGGAGTATCAGTTTCGAACAGCTGCTGAAATGGTGGTATGGAAGTGTGGCTTTAGCTGTGATGGGCACAGCAATCAGAGTGTAAAAAAATGGATTGCCGATGTTGGATACTACAAACAAAAAATAGAACGCTAAGGAGAACACCGTGGTAGTATGACGAAACACTCTATCAAACTATCAAGCAAGCAGAGAGGAACGGTAGCGATTTTTTTCATCGCTATCGTTTCTTTGTGTTCCTATGGGGGTCCTGCAGCGGCGGCCGGGATTGAGCCGTCGGCGGTCGTGGCACTGGCCAATAGTACGCGGAGCGCTTTTGGCTTTTTGCCTTTGCGCGAAAACGCTCAGTTGACCAAGGCGGCCGAAGCGAAAGCCAAAGATATGATGACACAGGATTATTTTGCGCATGTTTCTCCGACAGGTGTGGAGCCATGGTACTTCATCAAACAGGCGGGGTACCAGTATGGAGCGGCAGGGGAAAATTTGGCTATCAATTATACCTCGGCCGAAGAGCAACATGCCGCCTGGATGGGCAGTCAAACACATCGGGCCAATATTTTGAATATGCGTTATGAGGATATCGGTGTCGCGGTGCTGGAGGGAAAGATACGAGGGAAGGAGGCCAGAGTAACCGTTGAATTTTTTGGCGCACCTCATTCTCCGGTCGTGAGTGTGATGGAGGATGCGACATCGTTTGTACAAGAAGGGGAGGGAGGGAGAGTGCTCGAGAATGCGGGCGGGGTGCCTATCCAGACCATGACACCGCTTCAGTGGCTGGGGGGAGGAGCACTTATCCTCCTCATGAGTGTTTTACTGATTGCTCCCGCGACTTTTTTTGGACGAGCGATACTACTATTGAGAGCAGAGGAAGACAGGGAACGACAGGCAGTTGTATTCTCTTGGAAGAACTCGTGGCAGGAGGGCGCGCGCGGCGGTACTGCTCGGGGGCCATGAGAAGAGGAAATAAGTATACTACTAAGAAGGAGCGAGATCGCTCCTTCTTTTGTTTTTATGAGAAAAAAATGATGTAAAAAAAGAGCCCCGTTGTATGAGAACGGGGCTGTGGAGCGAGGGGTCTGATTTACAAGAGACCGACCTGTCCGAAGAAGGTGAGGGTAATCACCGGAAGGAGTGCGAGGAGAAAGGCCATCGCTACTTCTTCATTTTCGCCGGCGGTCTTGGCCGCGTGGGCGCATGTTGGGCAACTCTCTGTCTGAGACACTGGGGTCTCCATTTTTACTTCTGACATACGTTTGTATGTTATTTGTTTTTGGTCTGCCCTCCGCAGACTTTGTTAAAGAGGGGGTTGAGAAAGAAAAAACGGGCTGTAGACGTGGACGTCCTCACCCGTTTTTCATTTCTCAACAAGTTCATTATAGCGCAAAAAAAGAGAAAAGTCAACCCCACACCTTTTCTCAGCAGAAATGGCGGTAATATCCATTCTCAGCCGATAGGCGGCTACGCCTTGTATCTCCTCATGGGCGGAGTCCTCCTCGGAAAAGGTGCGGGGTCAAGCATATGTGCGTGTTACAATAGAAAGGAAATATATGTAATAGCGATGCTATGATTTTCCTCCTCCTCTTCTCTTTTCTTTCTGGTGTGGTGATAATTTTTTCGCCTTGTATTTGGCCGATTCTGCCGATCATTCTTTCCAGTGGGGCAAGCGGTGAACGGCGACCGCTGGGAGTCATTTTGGGACTTGCAGTAAGCTTCACGTTTTTTACCTTAGCCCTTGCTTCGCTCCTCAACGTTTTTCCTGTGGATGCCGCAACGCTTCGGTTTGTGGCCGTGTCTGTTATTTTTTTGTTTGGTGTCGTACTACTTTTTCCAGCACTGGGGAAAACGCTCGAAGGGGGTATCAGTCGCCTCAGTGGTGGCAGTACGCTGCTGAAAAGTCGTAGTGGACTGAAGGGAGGATTCTTGACCGGTCTCGCACTTGGTCTTGTCTGGTCACCCTGTGCCGGTCCCATTCTGGCAACGGTCAGTTCTCTGTCGGCAACACAGGGGGTAAGCGGCGTAACCTTTCTTGTGACGGTGGCATTTATTGCGGGCGTGAGTCTGCCACTCTTTGTGTTGACGGTACTGGGCCAACGATTCTTTTTTCAAGCCAAAAAACTTTCGCCCTATACCGGACGAGTACAACAGATTTTCGGTATCATCGTCATTCTTTCGGCGCTCGCCATCGCTACGGGGTATGATGTGAAGCTCCAGGCTCGTTTTGATCAGTTTTGTGCCGAGAACAATATTACCTTTTTGAATCGTTTTCAGACCAATCCTCTGGTGACGGGCGAATTGAAGAGTCTGCAAGAAGAGCGCTAGTATCTTCCCCTCCCTCTGTTCGTAGGGTATACTGTGAACACATATAATGTATGCATATGATACGGAAAACAATAGGATGTGTCGGTGTTATTCTAGGTGGCCTGCTGCTGTCTGGGTGTACGACGAGTGAGGTGCGTCAAGAGAAACCGGTGGATTCGGGGCTGAACTTTGCAGAAATGAAGAAGGCGGCCACAGAGAGCGAGTTGGCCAAAAAAGATGCCGCAGAGAAACAGGAGACGAAGCCGATCGAAACTCAACCAGTAACCAAGAAAAAAATGTATACCTATCAACCAGTCATGTCGATCGATACGACCAAAGAGTACAGCGCCACTCTCAAGACCAGCATGGGAGACATCGTCATCGCCCTTCAGGCTAAAGCAACACCGACCACCGTCAATAACTTTGTCTTTTTGTCCAAGGAGAAATTTTATGACGGGACTATTTTTCATCGCACGATCAAAGATTTTATGATCCAGGGTGGTGACCCGGAAGGAACGGGTATGGGTGGTCCTGGGTACAAGTTTGCGGACGAGGCATTTGAAGGGGAATATGAACGGGGGACGGTGGCCATGGCCAACGCCGGACCCAACACAAATGGCAGCCAATTCTTTATCATGCACAAAAACGTGCCCTTACCACCGAACTACGTTATCTTTGGCCAGGTGACAGAGGGACTCGATGTGGTTGATAAGATTGCTGCTGCCCCGACTAAACCTGGAGGCGAGGGGTCGAGTCCTGTTATTCCGGTCGTCGTTCAGTCAGTGACCATCAGCGAACACTAGGAAAAAAAATCCCCGAGAGGGGATTTTTCTTTGGAGCAGAAGATGTGTTTTAGGGAGTGTGGAAGCTTCCTCGGTAGTCGTCGGTCAGAGGTACGGGATCTTTTTCCTTGGGAGTGAACCAAATCTTGTAGATAACAGGAATGAAGAACAGTTTGGCGATACCAGAGAAGGTCAGACCGGCAATGATGGCCCCACCGAGACCCTGCCAGATGGGATCGGAGAGGGTGATGGGAATGAGGCCAACGATCGTCGTGAGCGCCGTGAGGAGAATCGGCTCGAGCCGACTGGCTGCCCCTTCGCTGATGGCCTGGGTCAGAGGAAGGCCGCTCTCCATGTTCTTATTGATCTTGTCGACCATGATGATTGAGTTGTTGACGACAATACCGAAGAGCGCCAGGATCCCGATCAGGGCCGGAAAGGACAACGGGATGCCAATGAGGGCAAACATAATGAAGACGCCGGATACTGCCAGGGGAACCACCATGAGCACGATCAGCGCTTTCCGGAAAGAGTTGAATTGGACTGCCATGGTGCCGAAGATGAGGATGGCAGAGAGAAGCATGGCCTTGAGAATTGACTGAACAGACTTGTTGTTTTCATCATTCACGCCACCGGTTTTCCAGGCATAGCCGGCCGGCAGCTTCAGCGTATCCGCGAAGTTCTCCAGGTCAGCGTTGATGGTGCTGACGGAGTAGTCCGCGGAGACACCAGCCGAAACGGAGAGCGTACGTTTACCATCTTCTTTGGTGATGAGTGTGGGATTGGCGGCCAAAGTGAAATCACCCAGGCTCGAGAGCGGGAGATTGCCCTGAGAAGAAGGAACAAGAATCAAGCCGAGCGCTTCCGGATGTTCGAGTGATGGCTGGTCGCTGAGACGAAGGACCAGATCAAATTTTTCATTGTTGAATCTGGTATCATCTTTGATGGTAAAGCCACTACCGAGAGTGCGGAGCAGAAAAGCGGTATCATTCTGAGTGATGCCATGTTGCAATAATTTTTCCTGATTAGGCACGAAGACAATTTTGCTCGAACCGCTTTTTATGGAGGTGGTGACATTGGTAATGCCCGGCTGTGTTGCGAGATAGGCACTAATCTGTTTGCCATACTCCTGGAGCGTCGGCAGATCGTCACCGAGTAGCTTGAGCTCGATATCATTGCCGGCTGGAGGACCACTTGAGAGCTGCGTGGCCGTAAGTGTACCCTTGTTATAGGATGCGAATTTCTGATTGAGATCAGCGATAAGATCGAGTGAAGAAAGGTCTCGTTCTTTTTCAGGGGTCAGTGTCAAAGTGAAGAGGAGGTGATTCCAATCCTTGCCAGTGGCGACGTTGTCAGTTGGTGGGAGAGCACCGATTTCTGCGGTGACAAATCGAGTTTCCTGATAGTGACGCAGCTCCTCGAGGAGGATGAGCGCTTCCTTGGTGCTTTCATCAAGCGTGGTGTTTTTGGGAAGCTCAACGCTCACATAGAGTGAATCAAGGTCACTCTCAGGAAAAAATTCATTGACTACATATCCAAGGGGAACGAGGGCGTAGGAACAGAGTGAAAAAAGAATGAGAGCGGTCATCGTGCGTCGGCGGGATTGTTTGGAGTTGAGAATGGCTGCGATGAACCGTTCATAGCGATGAGCCAGCGGGTCAAAATTAAACAGTCCATCACCGGAAAGAGCGTGAAATTTTTGAAAGAATCCTGAGAAGTGTGTTGCTTCATACGCGTGGATTTGACGACGGAGCGCCGGAGATATCTTTCCAAAGAGAAAGAGAAGTAGGAGCGCAACACCAAAGAGCGGGAGACGAGCCGGACCGGCAGGAATCAGGGTAAAGAGGAGGGCTGCTCCACCCGTAAAGAGCAGTGTATAGATGAGAAGAATGACTCGGCGGGGAAAGGCTTCCTTTTGAAGCATGGCCATGAGTGGAATGACGATGAAGAGAGCGACTGCCGCCGAAATGGCCAGTGAGGACGAGACCACAATAGGAATCGGCTTGATAAATTCACCGATGATACCGGACGCAAGCAGGAGCGGAAGGAACGCCCAGACCGTGGTGATGGTAGTGGTAAAGATAACTGCTTTAAAATCACGCCACACCAAAAGAGCTACCTGATCGGGCGTGAACTTTTTGGTGCGTTCATAGCTGGCCATCGCCGAAATAATAACAATGGCGTTGTCGACAAGGATACCAAGAGCAAGGAGGAGTGAGAAAAGAGCGATGAAGTTGATGGAAATTCCAGCGGCGCTCATGACAAGAAAGGTACCAAGAAAGGTGATGGGAATAGCGAGAGCGGCGATGACTGATTGGCGGAGGCCGAAGAACGTAAAGAGTACGATAAAGACAAAGAGGATGGTGAGGGCAAAGTCGCGGAACAGGTGATCGAAACTTTTTTTGATTTCTTTGGCGCCATCAAACAGTGGTTCAAAAAGCAGCGTTGTTCCATAGTGACTCCGTAGTGTCTCAGCCGTGCTGAGGATAGAAGCAACCGTTGTGGCGGTGTCGGCACTATCGGTTTTGAAGACGGAAAAAACTATGCCTCGTACTGGTGCCGTATCGAGGTCGGCATAGAAGCTTTCTGGAGCATGATGCTTGGGCGCTTCGCGAATAAGAGCGATATCACCCAAAGGAACAATATTTTGACCGAAAAGAAGCGGGAGGGTACGGAGCTTTTCAATAGAATCAGCCGTTGTTTCCTGCGTGAGAGCAAAGGCCGTCGTATCAGTACCGACGTTGCCAGCCGGATGATTGGCGATGGCAGCGCTAATGCTGGTCGCTACCTGAAGGGGGCGGAGGTTTTTTTCGGCCAGAATTTCAGGAGTGAGTACGATGGAAATCTCTTCCTCTTTTCGGTAGGAAATAACCACTCGTTCAATGCCCGAGATATCTTCGAGGCGGTCTTTCAGAGTATCAGAGGCTTCGTTGAGACTTTTACTGTCCATGGTTCCAGACAGGACAAAGGTCAGGACGGGCTGATTTTGAAAATCAAGCACCTGTACCTTGGGTGTTTCGGCATCTTCCGGCAGAGTACTGACAGCATCGAGGGCGCTCTGCACATCGCTCTTGGCTTTTTCGGGGTTGGTACCGGAAACAAAGGTAATATTGAGGGTGGAGACATTTTCTTCCGAAACGGAAGAGACTGTTTCTACACCCGAGAGTCCAGCAACGGCATCTTCAAGTGGTGTGGTGACCAGTTTTTCGATATCTTCGGGACCGGCTCCTGGAAAGGGGGTGACGACGAAAACGATGGGAATCTGGATGTTGGGATTGAGCTCTCTTGGGAGTGAGAAAAAGGTAGCCAGTCCTGCAAAGGAAAGGGTGAGCACTACCAAGATGACGATGCGGATATTGGTAAAATAGGAGGCGATGTGGCTTTTTTCGAGAGCAGAATCAAAAGTGAGTCGCTCCAGGAATGAAGATTCTTTTTGCATAGAGAAAAGAGGGAAAGACGAAAAAATAAACGACGAGTATGTTTTTTCTAAGGAAGAGAAACAGCTTCTCCTGAGATAACCGATCGATTAAGAATGATGCGATCTTCTCGTGAAAGACCGGAACGTACTTCAGCATAACTACCATGCAGTGTGCCAAGAACGATGGATACGGCTTCTGCTCGGCCATCATGTTCTTTTAATACGGAAGCACTGCGATCATCTTGAAACACAGCATCAATAGGAACGAGCAGCGGCGCGTCATTTCCTTTTTTGAGGGGGAGTGCCACTTTCAGAAATTCTCCGTTGGTAATTTTTTCAGCCGTCGCTTCTGATAGTGTGAAGAGTACCGAGAACAGACCCTGTTCGTTTTCGCTGCGAGAGAAAAAAGTCGGACGGAGCAGGAGTGTTTCGGTACCGATAGTCAGTGTAGCTTCTTGAGTGGCATCAAAAAGACGGGCTGTTTTTGGATCAAGAAATGCTTCGAGTGTCGTGGCGCCTCGTGGAACAGAAAGAGTGGCCAGAATCTTGCCAGGAGCAACCACATCACCACGTCGTACAGTGATGCTTTGGACAACCCCATTGGTAGCTGTTTTTGGCTTATAAACGGCATCTTGTGCCATGCTCAGTCGGAGGGAGAGTGCACTTTGTTCCAGAGTGCTTTTCCTGCCCGTCTGTTCTTTCTTGAGTCTCATGAGCTCGACGTCCGCTTCGGTATCAGAGAGACCGTCATCTTGCTTGATTCTTTTTGCTTCGAGATCGTGTATTTTTTTATCAATGGCGCCAAGCTCCATAGCGAGACGATCTGATTCGGTCGCCAGTTGCTTCTGGAGGGAAGCGCTACCACTTTGGTAGTCACCTGTGAGAGTAAACAGTGTTTGTCCGGCGACAACGGCTCTCCCCGGAGAAGTCAGAATATCAGAAACAATACCGGGAGTGAGCGCAACGATATGGATGACGGTTTCTTTTCGGATTTTTCCGGGTACGGTCACAAAGGCGGTATCAACGGCAGGTTGAAAAAGAGTGACTTCTTTAGGGGGAGTCTGATTTCCTTTAGTTTCTTTTTCGGGGGTACGAAGGACGTTTCCGAGGGCGATACTACCAAACAGAAGAACAAGGAGAACGAAGAAGCTCGCTGTGGCATGTCGGGTCATGAGTGCCATGCACTGTTTTTGGTAGTCGGAAAAGCGCTGAAACATAGGAAAAATAAGATAAGAGTAATCCAAGTATCCTAGCAGAAAAGCGCGTCATTGTCAATCCGGAAAGAAGCGGTGGGAAAGAGGGAAAGCATGATACAATAGAAAGACTCTTACTATGAAAACATTTTCTCTTTTTTCTTTTTTTCTCCTATTCATCCTCTCTGTGTTTGGGGTGTTTGGATTGGTCGAGCGGCCACTGATTGCCGCAGTTACGGACGAGCTCTCGGAGGAGGCTCTGGCTGATTTGGTGAAGCCTTCGGTGGTTCGTATCGTTGAGCACGTGACCGGGACAGCGCGGATTCCGGCGGTCAAAGTGGATGTGCGGCGGCATCTGGTGGCCGTCATTCCCGATCGGTACACTGAGGTGCCGGTGGATGAGTATCTTTCGGGGAGCGGATTTATTATTCATCCGGATGGCTATATTGCTACCAATGCTCACGTGGTATCACTTGAAACGATAAAAACAACACTGGCTTCGGAGAGTGCTCTTTCGGCAGTTTTCGAAAATGCACTTTTATTGAGTGAGGAAGAAATGGACACCTTTTTGGCGGAAGAGGGCAGCCAGGGTTTTTTCCGGGAGATTCTCCGCTACATTATTGAACAGAGTGAATTTGATTTGACCCATGATATTGCGGTTTTGAGACCAGGCGCCAAGGAAACAAAAATGGAAACACTTTTGTCGGGTGGCTTTGCTGCCGAAATAGTGGCCGTCAACGATCAGTTTCTGGATGACGAACGAGACGTGGCATTGATAAAAATTGATGCGCAGAACCTACCAGCCCTGTCGCTTGGGAGGGTCGAGGAATTATCAGTAGGGGGCAAGGTCTTTATCTTTGGCTTTCCCGGAACAGCGGAAATCAATGAACGAGACCCATCGGAAGCAACCTTTACTCGTGGGGTAGTCGGCGCCATCAAGCAAACCCAGGATGGAGCACTCAAGATTTTTCAGACCGATGCCAAGGTATCGCAGGGGTCAAGCGGGGGGCCGTTGTTTAATGGGCGGGGAGAAGTACTTGGGATGGTAACCTTTCAAACAGATGAGTTGTCCAGAACGGCCGGAGACAATTTTGCCTTCGCCTTACCCATTGATATTGTCAAGAAAATCGCTCTGGAGGCGCGGATTCTTCCCGAAGAAGGTATGTACGGCCAGTCATTTCGTGCCGGGTTAGCTGCTTTTTCTGAGAGACACTGTGATACGGCACTCTCATTTTTTGCTACTGCCAGTAAGACGCACGAGGCATTTCCCGTGGAGCAGGCCCTCACTCCGTATAGAGAGAAGTGTCGACAGTGGCAGGATGATGGGCAGTCACGGGATACGTATTGGGATGAGTTCCGTGATGGCGTCAGTACGCTTTCCAGTCCGCTCCTCTATGTCATTGGTGGCAGTCTGGTTTCCTTTGGTATTCTGGGAGCGATGATGCTGTGGCTCCTGCGGCAGTTGCGGCGTGAAGAACGCGAGATTGATTTCCTGGAGAGTCGTCTGCGGGCCGATGAACGGGAATTGCGTCGTCATGAGGCGGGCTTTGTCGAGAATGTCCGGATAACAGAACGTCCACCAACAAACAAGAAAAAAGTGTAGTGGCACAAAACAAAAATATGATTGGCATCATGGATCTTTTTTTGAGTCGTGAATTTCGACTCCCTGTCTTTTTGCTGGCACTGATTGCCGTTGCTTTCATTGCTTCGCAGCCATTTTTTTTCTTGGCGGCTATCGTCATTGGTCTTGTTCGTCTCACGACGGAGTCTTGGCAGCGTTTGATGGTAGGAAAGTGGAGTCTTGATTATCTGGCCTTTATTACGTTGGTAGCAGCCCTGGTGTTGCGGGAATGGCTTTCGGGATCGGTCATTGCGTTTATGGTAGCAGTCAGTGCTGCTCTTGAAAGTTATGGTACCAAGCGGGCGGAAAAGACGCTGCGGGGGCTGTTTGAAGCGTTACCGAAAACAGTGCTTTTGAAACATGGGGCACACGAAACGGAGGTGCCACTGCAAAGTGTCCAGTCAGACGATGTTCTCCTTATTCGACCCAATGAGATGCTGGCCTTTGATGGGTATCTTCTTTCGAAAAAAGCACTCTTGAATGAAGCGAATCTGACCGGTGAGATGGAGCCGGTACTCTATGAAGAGCAGAAATTACTGAAGAGTGGCAGCATCAACGTCGGGGAGGAATTATTACTTCGGGTACGGGGTGACTTTGAACATTCAAGTTATCGCAAGATTCTTCGTTTGGTGGAAGAAGGGAAAAAACATCCCTCACCGCTTTCTCGTTTGGCAGAACGGTTCAATATTTGGTTTTCGGTCTTTTCTCTGGCTCTGGCGGTTGTTGCCTATGTTATCTTTGATGATTGGAACCGCTTTTTGGCCGTGCTCGTCATCGCCACACCATGCCCGCTCTTGATTGCTGCTCCGATGAGTTTTATCGGCGGACTCAACAAGGCAGCAAGAAAAAATATCATCATCAAGAGTCCGTATGTCCTCGAGCTGCTTGCCAAGACGAAAGTATTCTTTTTTGATAAGACCGGAACGCTGACACTGGGTGAACCAAAACTGCAACGCATTGAGCTTTTGGATCGGGGTCTCGATGCGGATCAGGCGCTTGATTTGGCGGCGGCTCTGGAGCGCCATTCCTTTCATCCGTTGGCGCGTTCTTTGGTGAAGGAGCAGGGCGAACGTTGTCATACGGCTGTGCCTCATGCGACGGCGGTCGAAGAAAAATTAGGAGAGGGTATTTTTGGAACGATAGAAGGAAGTCGTTTTGGTGTGGTGAAAACTCCTGGTGTGTCACAGGGGCTCTCGGTGGATTTGACTCACGAGGGGATATCTATCGCTCGTTTCTTTTTTGATGATGAGTTAAAAGAGGACGTTTCAGAGGTGTTTGCATATCTCCGTGAACGGGGCTATACCTTTGGTATTTTGACAGGGGACAAAAAAGCAAATGCGGATCGGGTACTCGGGGCGTTTCATTTGCCTATCTATGCCGAATCTACTCCCGATAAGAAAGTGGCGCTTTTGGCGCGGTATCAAAAAGAGGGAAAACTTGTCGGGATGATTGGTGATGGTGTCAATGATGCCCCAGCTCTCGCTTTAGCAGATGTGGGGATTGTGTTTTCTGGCAATGAAAACAGCGCTTCCATCGAAGCGGCCGATGTGGCATTACTTGGTCGGGATGCTTCGAGCATTCGGGATGCTATCCATATCGGTCGTCGGTCATACGCGGTAGCGCTCCAGAGTATCGTACTGGGTATCGGTCTTTCTTCTTTTTGTATGGTACTGGCTTTTTTTGGTCTCATCCCAGTCCTGGAAGGGGCGATTTTACAGGAAGTCATCGACGCGGTGGTGATTATAAACGCGCTCCGCTCAACGTATTAGAAAGAGCGTTTACAGTGTAAGAAAAAGTTGGCGCAACCTTGTCTACGTCGTTACGAGTTCATCAGAAAAAGCACAGCCAGATGGCTGTGCTTTTTCTGATGGGTACGACAGGTGTTACTTGTATCGGAGGGCGTCAAGTGTGTCGATGTGAGAGGCTTTGCGAGCCGGAAAGACACCTGTCATGAATCCGACGAACGCACCGAAGGCGATGACGGTCATGACGAACCAGAGCGGACTATAGAAGAGGTCCACTGATTCTCCGCCAAAACGAGTAGCGATGAGGTTGATGAAAAAATTGATGATTTCACCTTCAATCATACCGAGGATGACGCCACCCAAGGCACCGAGAAATCCCATGAGTGTGGACTCCATGACGAACATGAGTGAGATACTGCCACGGGAAGCACCGATGGCCTTCATGATACCGATTTCCTCGGTGCGTTCGAGGAGGGCAATGGTCATGGTGTTGAACATACCGATAGCCGAAACGATGAGGGCGATCATACCAAAGACCATGAGAACAATCTGAATCGCGCTAAAGACTTTGTTCGCCTGATCAATTGTTTCGGATATGGATGAAGCGGCAAAGCCCTTCTGTTCGATTTCTTGGCGCACCTGGTCGAGTACCTGTGTGGAAGCGCATTTTACTTTGAGTTTGGTGTAATTTTCAAGAGGGAATCCTTCGAGAGAATCCAGGGAGAGGTAGACGGTATTTTCATCGCCGTCAGAAATACCGGAGATGGTGTAGGTATTTTTTGGGGTAAAGGAATTTTTACGACTGACTTGGCCGGTGGCGTCGTTTTGAAACAGAGTAAGAGAAACAGTTTTGCCAAGCATTTCTTCCGGGGCAGTGCCAAAGACCTGGGACACCGCTTTGGTGATGACAATCTTATTAGCTTCTTCTTCGGTAAAGAGGCGCCCATAGGCGATCTTCACTCCTTCTGATTTGAGCAGTCCGGCGGATGAACTGACCGTGTTGACATCAAGGGTGATATCGCCGAACTTTCCTTGACCGGACAGTTCCAATACGGGAATGACATCGACGACATCACGAACGGTGCGCAGGGTTTCGATGACCGTGTTGTCGAGGGCGACATCCTCTGCCTTGCCCAGGGTAACATCGAGGGTGACCAAGGCATCGGAAGTGGTGATTTTTTGGAGGAGGGTACGCTGGAGACCATATCCAAGAGAAACCAGGAAGATAATGGCGGCGATACCGACGGACATACCAAGAATGGTCAAGAGGGTTCGCATGGTGCGAGCCTTGAACATACGGATAGAAAGTTTGAGAATATCAAAAAAACGCATAGATTAGCTGTATTTGAGGAGCATAATAATTTCAATTTCTCGCACCATTTTTTCGGCAGTGCCTTTGTGCAGGCCGACACCATCTTCAGAAACCCGGGTATCAAAACGTTTCTGCATTTCGAGCTGTCCGATTTTGCTTTCCAGTCGGAGCTTGAGAACAGCCTGAAGACGAATTTTTTGTTCAGCGCTCAATTTGAGGTGAAAGAATTTTGTCAGATATTCTTCCAGGATGACAGCGCCCGTTTCTGGTGAAAGCTTGAGTTGCTGTGATTGGGTGAGGATTTCTTCAGTCCGTTCGGCAAAGGAGTCGGCCCGCATACGGTTCCAGCCCGCGCCACCCTCTTCGAGGTCGAGGTCGAGGCGTTCTTTGAAAATTTGAGTATCGATATTCTTGAAGAGCAGTTCTTTCAGGAAGGCCTCGGCCATGCTGACCTGTTCTTCTGATAGCTGAGACAAGAGGTGAGCAAGCAGCTGCTTGGCCTTGAAGGGAACCAGAAGGACATCAACCTGTTGTGGGAGGAGACTCTTAAACGATGTCATGAGCATTTTGAGCTCGCTTGATTCCTGACTTTCGACCAGTTCCGGTTTTTTCTTGGCTTCCACGGGCCGTTTTTCCTTGAAGACCTCTTCCTTGATGACTCGACCATCTTTCATATGAATGACTCGATCAGCATAGACGAGGTGTTCCGGATTGTGCGTCACCATAATGACGGTTTTGTGATCGACCGTGTTGAGCTCTTTTAAAATCTTCAAAACGTTTTCGGCACTTTCGCTATCGAGGTTACCGACTGGCTCGTCAGCTAGGATAATTTCCGGATTGTTGACAAGGGAACGAGCAATGGCTACGCGTTGTTTTTGTCCGCCGGAAAGTTGATTGGGAAATTTGTCCGCCTGTTCAGCGATACCAAAGCGTCGCAGGAGGGAAATACCAACCTGTTTTCGCTCTTTGGGAGGTTCACCGCGGAAGACTTTGGGAAGACAGACGTTGTCGAGAATATTGAGAGAAGAAATGAGGTAAAACGCCTGAAAAACCATACCCAGCTTGGTTTGGTGAAGTTCCAGTTCTTCTGCTCGGGTCATTTTGGCTATAGATGTACCAGAAATGAGCACGTCTCCGTAGGTGGGGGACTGCAGTCCGGATATGGAGTAGAGGAGTGTTGATTTTCCGCAGCCGGACGGGCCGAAGATGATAACATACTCTTCCGGGTAAATAGTGAGGTTGGTTTCTTCCAGTGCGCGGGTCTCGTTTGATTTCCCCTGATTGTAGATAATGCGCAGCTTATCAACCACGATGATAGGATCGCTCATGTTTTTGTTTGGATGTATCTCAAGAATAGCATATTTCCGCATTCCTTTCTAAGAGGATTTCTTTTCTTCTCTCCCTTTTTTCGCTATGATGGAGAAGTTCGTTGGCGGAAAAGAGCCCTATGAAAAAAATCTTGTGGGTGACGCTTCTCCTCGGGGGAGTGGAAGTTATGCTTCTCACGCTCCTTCTCCTCTATTTTTTCCGCTCTGCTACTCCCTAAATCACTGAGAATTGTCTATGATGTCACTCCTTTATTTCTTGTTTTTTCTTCACGATGTGGCGAGTGCCTTTCTCGCGAAGCATTTTATTGTGATAAAGCGTGGTCTTTTGCTGGTAGCGCACCTTTCGCTTCTCGGCTTCTTTTTTCCAGGCATGCGGCAGGATTTTGGGTCGTTGGCACTGGCAGCCCTTTTGGGGCTACTCTTTCTCAGTCCGGTTTCCAAGATTTTTCGCATGAGGCTTCTGCTCCAGCTTATGGGACTGCGCCGTGAGATGGGTATTATTATGGGGTATTTGGCCACAGTGCACGTGATGGGCTACCTTATCGATCCGGACTGGTTTGAATACCTTATTGCTCCGTATTGGCCAGGGAATGTATTTTCCATGGAGACACGGTACCTGTTTGGGCTGGGAGCGTACATGCTGACGCTGCCCCTTTTGTTGACATCAAATACGTGGGCTAACAGGATCCTGGGAGGAAAAAACTGGAAGCGCCTCCACGTGCTGGTATATCCACTATTGGTGCTGGTATTGTTCCATAAGTTTTTGCAACCCGGTACGGTGAGTGTGGAGGACGTCTTTTTGCCACTCTTTATTCTTTCGATATATGGCCTGGTGAAGGCGCTGGCCTATAAGAATTTTATTTCTCTGTTTGTGAAGCTGCTTTCGTGGGGAGCGGCGCAGTACAAGGAGTATGTCGCGATGCAGAAGCAAAAAGACAATACAGAAGAGATAGGGACAATTGTTTGAGTGAGGGATCTTTTCGTGATAGACTAAGGGAGATAATTTATCGATATAAAGTGATTATGGAAAATGAAACAGTTTCGCCGGTACAGGAAGTAATAATGCCGGAAAAAAGACTTACTAAGGAATCCCTGCTACTCTCGGGATCGGTGCTTTTGGGAAGCCTTATTATTTCCGGGGCAATTTTGACCTTGGCGCCACAGGGAGTCGGTGGTGTGAAAACCATTCCGACAGGCAATCAGCAGGCAGTGGCCGATCCAGCTGATCCGGTTGATGTGAATGTGACCACTTCTATTGATGATGATGCCATCTTGGGCAATAAACAAAAGGCCAAGGTGGCCATCGTGGAGTTCACTGATTTTGAATGTCCTTTCTGTAAGCGTTTTCATGCTGACACGTTTGATACCCTGGTCAAGGAGTATGTGGATACTGGAAAGGCCATCATTGTAACGCGCGATTTCCCGCTTTCTTTTCATGATCCCAAGGCGACAGAAGAAGCAGCTTTGGCCGAGTGTGTTCGCAAGGAAAAGGGAGACGCTGCCTACTTTGCTTTTGGAAAGGCACTCTATGAAAATACCCTGACCAACGGGAAGGGGATGCCAGAAGCCAAACAGGCTGAATTGATTGGTAAAGTGGGTGCTAACGTGAAAAGTGTCACCGCGTGTGCTGCAACCGATGCTGTTAAAGAGGAAATTGCCAAGGATATTGCCGATGGGAGTGCCGTAGGTGTTTCCGGAACGCCGAGTTTTGTCATCGGGACACTGGCGGATGACGGAACTGTCACTGGTGAGCGGATAGTTGGTGCTTTACCGACCGAAGGCTTCAAAACAAAGATTGATCAGTACCTCTCGAAATAGCACATCGTTTCGAGAGATATTGAGAAGTGATTCAAACAGGGCTTTGTCCATTGGGCCGAGTCCTGTTTTTTTGGTATACTTACTAGGAAGAGATGTTCAATTTTCTCCGTCAGCTGGCGGATTCATGCAAGGCTTCAATTCAATAATTTTTAAAATTGGGAAATTGAGTTATTGTCTGTCTGCCGATAGGAAAATTGTTTAGAAATTGTAAATAATTACGCATGTCTCACTACGATTACACCAAAGCAAGAGTCCTCCAATGGTTGGGTATCATCCTCATCATTGGGGTGTTTGCTAGTGCTTACTGGTACTTTCAAGTACGTGCTTCCACAGTCAACCAGTCTCAAAACGAGTCGCTCACCAGTGGTCTGGTCGGTCTGTGGTCGTTCAACGGGGATGATATGTCCGGTACCACCGCGACCGATCGCTCTGGAAGTAGTAACACCGGCACCCTCACCAACAGCCCCGCCAAAGTCACTGGCAAAGTTTCCCAAGCCCTCGACTTCGATGGTACCGATGACTACGTCACCGTCGCAGACAATGCTTCTCTCGACTTTGGAGATACTGCTGACCTCTCCCTCTCTGGCTGGTTCTACCGCGACTCCTTTACCACTGACGATACCGTCATTGCCAAACGAAATGGCATCGTCTCTACTGATACCGGCTACC
>JACCDT011179915.1_pt1 | contig 53163 bp, 51 predicted proteins | sample 7446291 | NCBI WGS metagenome assembly JACCDT01 (sample SAMN15323446, study PRJNA562643) | freshwater metagenome | isolation source: river surface water | place: USA:Blue River Watershed | collected 2017-08-17
CAGGTATACCAAGTGCAAGATGGTTAACAGAGGTAAGATTTGATTTATTCAAAGGGGCAAACGCTATAAGAAATTCTGCACTAAGTATTCAGTTAGACAATATGTTTGCACAAAACAATGCATTCACTGGATACAATACCGAGACCAATACACCAGCGTATCATTTAATTAATATGGGATACAGTACCAATATTATGCGCAAGCAAAAAGTATTGTTCCAGGTTTCTTTGATTGCACAAAATATTACCGATGTAGCGTATCAAAATCATTTGAGCAGATTAAAATACACTTCGGAGAATATGTCAACAGGAAGAATGGGTGTATTTAATATGGGACGCAACTTTAGTATTAAAGTGAATGTACCATTGGTGTTTTAAAGCATTCTATAGTTAGTTTTATATTAAGGGTCGCATGCTAGCATGCGCCCCTTATTTTTTTGATAGCCCAACAAGATATTATCGCACCACCGTTTCACTTATAAGTGAAATGGTGTCCGAAGAGAGATTGTTCTGCTAGATAATTTTTAGAATAACAATTAGTTAAATAAACGAATTATTCTTTTCTGTCTTCTAATTCTTTTTGATTCTTGTGGTAGATTTCTATAAAAGTAATGGTATCTGTTTCTTCGTTATATGTATAGATAAGCCTTAGCCCAGAATTATTTCCTTTCCCTTTTAATGATTGACAAGCAATTCTTTTAAACTTTATGATGGGTTGCTTTAGCCCTAATCCAGGAATAGTGAAGCTAAATGGAGGTCTTGATTTAGGATATAGTCTAAGTATAGTTTTCAGGTTTTCTATATCATCGTTTAATGAACTGTATTTCTTTTGGAGTTTCTTTAAATCTTTATCAAATGCTGATACAGAAATAAAATTCATTATTTAATCAGTTTCTTCATTATAAAATCTAACAGAGTAAGCGGTGTCTCTGTAAAAGGCAAGTTCAAAATTGATGCCATCTCCTTCTTTGGTTGCTTTGCATGGAACATCTTCTTGGGTATAGGTTTCTAGTTTTGATGCCGACCAATTAGACATTTGTTCACAAACCATATCCATCATCTCTACCTCACTTGCTTTTAAATGTTGTAAGTCTGCATTCTTAAGTGGAATCAATCTATTGATATTTTTATTCTCTCTTCTAGTTTTAATTCTGATGATTGCTTCATCATTGATTAATTGATTTACTAAAGAATCTATCTTTTCAATAATCGGCAGGTTCAATCTTTTTCTATAAGTAGAGGAAGATAAATGTGTTTCGTAGATTTCGTAATAATTGAAATCAATAAAATAGAATAAACTATTTATTTGCTTTTCGTCTATTCCTGGCTTACCAGCTGTTTTTTCTAAAACATATAAAAGGCAGTTAGTGAATTTTTCAAAATCAAACACCGGAACAGGTTTTCTTCTTTGAGCTTTTTTAGGAGTAGTTAGATATTCGGTTTGTGGTTCTGATAATTGATTAGGGTTGGCTGTTAAGAATTCATCTATAGAAAAACCAAGCGTGTTGGCAAATTTTTGCATTTCAAGAATATCTATATTTCTCTTGCCGGACTCTATCTGCACTAAAGATGGTCTGGATATACCAATAGTACTAGCCAATTCCTCCTGAGAATAGTCTTTTGCCTTTCTATACTGGGCTAATCTGTTTCCTAGTTCCAATTTGCTTAAGTAATTCATAAGGTAAAGCTATAAAAGATTTAAAATAAAACAAAAATAAGTTTTAAAATAGAACAAAGTCTAAGACTACCAATTTTGTATCTTGAGCTATAAATCAGATCGTATGAAAAAATTACTAGCAGTTATTTTAGTGGCATTGTCTTTTACGAATGCGAAGGCGCAGTTGACGAAGGAAGAGAAAAAGTTGATGGAGTATATTGATGCCAATATGCCAAGAGCGATTGAGTTATTGAAAGAGTCGGTGAATGTGAATAGTGGTACTTTAAATATTGAAGGGGTTAAAAAAGTAGGCGCTATCTATAGAAGAGAATTAGAGAAAGCGGGTATGCAAACAGAATGGATTAGTATGCCAGACTCTATCAAAAGAGCGGGTCATTTGGTAGCAAGTACACCAATGGCGAACGCATCTGCTGATGTAAATAATAAAAATGCAAAGAAACCAAAGGGTAAAAAGTTATTTTTAATTGGTCATTTGGATACCGTGTTTGAACCAGATATGCCTGCCAATCCTTTTACCATGATCAATGATTCAACAGCTACAGGTCAGGGCGCGAATGATATGAAGGGAGGAGATGTGGTAATGATTATTGCTTTACAAGCATTGCAAGCACAGGGGTTATTAAAAGATGCAGCTATCACTGCTTACTTTACTGGAGATGAAGAACATGCTGGATATCCTAGAGAAGTAAGTAGAGGAGATTTTATCGAACGAGCTAAAAAAGCAGAAGTAGCATTGGCTTTTGAAGGAGCGAATGGATTAAGATCAGTGGCTACTGCAAGAAGAGGTGCTAGTGGATGGAAATTAGAAGTAAATGCAAAGACAGGTCATAGCAGTGGTGTGTTTACACCCTATGCAGGCTATGGCGCTATTTATGAAGCTGCTAGAATTGTCAATAGTTTTAGAGAACAATTGAGTCAAGAAAAATACTTGACATTTAATCCAGGCTTATTTATTGGTGGATCTGATATGCAATACGACGATGCTAAATCTTATGGAAGCACTATTGGTAAAACCAATATCATTGCACCTAGCACTGTAGTGATTGGAGATTTAAGATTTTTGACAGAAGAACAAAAGAATAAGGCGCGCGCGGTGATGAGTACTATCGTATCCAACAATAACTTAACAGGCGCGCGCGCCAAAATAACTTTCCAAGACGGTATCCCTAGCATGGCCCCAACAGAAGGCAATGATAGAATCTTAAATATCATTAGTGGTGTAACTGTGGATATGGGATTGGGTGCTACTGTAGCCGGAGATCCAGGATCTAGAGGTGCTGGTGATATTAGTTATATCGCAGCTTATGTAGATTGTATAGATGGACTAGGTGCTTCTGGAAAAGGAGCGCATGCAGTAGGAGAAACGATTAACTTAAATGAATTACCCTTTTTAATTAAAAGAGCAGCGTTAACGATGCACAGATTGACGAAGTAATTATTTCTTAGAAAATAATTCTTTCAAATTGAGTGAGATAAATCCTGGCACTACTTCAAAGTATCTAGAAAATAATCTGCGAGGTTCTTTTAGTAAACGATAGAACCATTCTAAACCAATATTTTGAATCCAACGCGGAGCGCGTTCAAGGTTGCCTGTGAAAAAATCAAAGACTGCACCCACAGTAATTATATAATCTACAGAACAATGTTTTGCAAGTGATGCTGCATATACTTCTTGCTTAGGAGTGCTTAATCCAATCCAAACCACATTAGCACCAGAAGCATTAATTTGTTGTCCAAGTGCAGCAAACTCTTCATCAGTCATTACTCTAAAGGGAGGACTATAAGTTCCCACTACATTGGGGTTGCCTAAATCTTTTGCGGAAGCTTTTTGTAATTGATCTGCTACACCTTCTTTACCTCCACAGAAAAAATGTTTGATATTATGAGCAGCCGTTTTTTTCATCACTACTTCAAACATATCTACACCAGAGCACCTTTGCATTTGTTTATGGCCTTTTAATCTGCCTACCCAAACAATGGGCATGCCATCTGGGAGATTATAATAAAATTGATCTAAGGTATTTTTAAAATCAGGATTTTTGCTCGCAAACACCAAGCCGTGTGCACTTGTTGCGCTCACCTTGCGGTTCGCGCCAGCACTCTTACCCGCGCTATCAACATTTCCTACAACACTATCAATCAACTCCGCGGCAAACAAATCATTATTCCCCACAAAAATATCAACGCCCGTAATTTGAACCGTTGATTTTTTTGTAGACATAAAAATTTCGTTGTTACTTATTTTTTTGAACTTGTTCGTTTATCCAAGAAAAAGTTTTTTTCATACCCTCAATTAAAGGCATAGAAACCTCCCAATTCATTTTTTCTTTATACAACTTATTGTCTGAATTTCTTCCTCTAACTCCTGTAGGACATTTGAAACCGTATTTGTCAAGAAACTCTTGACCACCTATATTATGAATCTCAATTTTCTTTCCAGAAATATCAATCGCCATTTGAGCTAATTGATTAATGGTTACCATTTCTTCAGATCCAATATTTACTGGTCCCAAAAACTCTTCTTGATGCATAAATTTTTCAACTGCTTCTAGACATTCATCAACATATAAAAAACTTCTAGTTTGTAAACCATCACCCCATACCTCAAAGCTTCCACCCTCAGCAGTTTCAGCTGCTTTACGCAACATAGCAGCAGGTGCTTTTTCTTTGCCACCTCTCCATGTTCCTTGTGGTCCAAAAATATTATGGAATCTAGCTACACGCACATTTAAATTAAAATTTCGATTGTACGCTAAGAAAATTCTTTCACTAAATAATTTCTCCCAACCATATTCAGAATCTGGATTAGCTGGATATGCAGAGCTTTCTACACAGTTTGGATTATTGGGGTCTAATTGATTGTGTTCTGGATACATACAAGCAGAAGAAGAATAAAAAACCTTTTGTACTTTTTTCTTCACTGCTTCTTTCGCAACATTCAAATTAATCAAGGCAGAATTGGTCATTACATTGGCATCGTTTAAGCCAGTGAAAATATATCCTGCTCCACCCATGTCGGCAGCTAATTGGTATAATTCAAAACAATCTTCGAAAATCACTTCTTCTACCGCACGAGGATCGGCCAAGTCGCATTGAATAAACTCGTCACAAATTTCATCATGTGGAAAATATTCATGCTTTTTAATATCAGCTATTCTTACAAAGAAACCTTGTTTTTTTAATTTTTTACCTAAATGGCCACCTATAAACCCACCACCTCCGAGAATAATAACTTTTTTCATCTTAATTAATTAATTTTCTCAAAATTAAGTCAATTAAATAAAAACCGTTTCAATATTTATATTTTTTATTATTCATTTTAATTTTTTTGCTTGATTTTCAATAGTTTTGAACGAATGAAAGCAGCAATTTCAAATTATTTTAGGGCCAAAAGGTTTGGATTTTTTAAAGCCCTATTGGATGGGATGCTCCAAACACAAAAAAAGGTCAAAATACTAGATATTGGGGGTACTGAAGATTATTGGAAAAACCAGGGTTTGGTTTTGGGAGATCAGATAGAAATAGTGCTTTTGAACCTATATAAAGCCGAAGTGAGCACCCCGGGTTTTACCTCTATCAAGGGGGATGCAACCAATTTAGAGGGAATAGCTGATAAAAGCTTCGATTTAGTTTATTCAAACTCGGTAATAGAGCATTTATTTACCCTAGAACAGCAGGAAAAAATGGCCAAAGAGACCATTAGAGTGGGCAAAAGTTACTTTATTCAAACCCCTAATAAATACTTTCCCATTGAACCACATTGGGTATTTCCATTTTTTCAGTTTCTGCCTTTTGGCTTAAAGGTTTTCTTAACACAGTATTTTAATTTAGGACATATTCCTAAAGCGAAAAATAAAGAAGCAGCAATTTCGTTAGTAACGGAAGTAAGACTTTTATCAAAAACAGAGTTAACTCATTTATTTAAAGGAAGCATGTTATATACCGAAAAATTCTTAGGGCTCAATAAATCATTTGCTGTTTATCAAATAGAAAAATAATGGGAAAGAACTCCAATAAGTCGTTGATAGTTATTACATGGGATGGGGTCTCAAAGCCTTTAGAATATGTATTACAAGACACTCAAAGAAACTTTGATTTATTGATATTTGATCATAGTGCTAAAGCTTCTTCAGATTTAATCAAAGACTTGTCACCAGAACATTTTGTCTCTACTAGAACAGAAAATAAAGGACAGGTGTTTTATGAAGTGTACAAGTATTTATATCCAAACAATGAAGATAGATATGAATATATTGGGGTGATAGATGATGATATTTACACTAGTTATTCAGATTTAAATAAACTATTGTTTATTGGAAAAATCAATCATTTAGATATTTTCCAACCTAGTATCACGCACGATAGTTATTTTGATCACAGACAGTTTACCCATAAATCTGGCTATCAAATAAAAAAAGAAAACTGGGTAGAAATTATGTTCCCAGTATACAGAGAAGAATTGTATAAAGCCGCTGGTAAATATTTTAATGAAACCATCACTGGACAGGGTATAGATGTATATATGATGCCGGTATTACAAGTGATTCATCAAATGACCAATACTGCAGTTGTACATGCTATTCAAATTAAACATTGCAGACCAGTTCAATCAGGTGATAGAACCTATTCAGATGGCAAGTCTAATTTTGATAATATCAACCATATTAGATCAAGGGCAATAGAATTGATAGATGCCAATAAGGCATTGTTTGACCAGGACTTTATGAACAGAATCATTGCTGTAAGATATTACAGAGGTATTTCCATTTTCAAGAAGCTAAAGAGAGTAAAAGGCATGCTGAAGAATATCTATAAGGAAATAGTCGATCTTAGTTATAGATAGGTCAAAGGGAATATATTTTATATATTTGCAATAATAAAACCAATATGGCGAATACGGGTCCACAAACCATTAAGTATCCTGAATTGAAAGAAATCATCAAGCGTTTCGTGACCTATTTTATAGGTCAATGGAAGCTTATTGCCATTATTACTATTATTACCAGCTCAGTTGGTTTAATCTATGGCAAATTGCAACCCTCTTCTTATAAGGCAACTGCTACTTTTATAGTGGAAGATAAATCTGGAAGTAGAGGTGGTGGCTTATCTGGATTGGCTTCTCAATTTGGTATTGATGTGGGTGGATTAACTGGAGGTGGTGCAGGTTTATTTGACGGAGATAATATTCTAGAAATTATGAAATCTAGGGCAATAATCGAGAAGGTATTATTGTCCAAAATAGAAGAAGATATTCCACAAAAAGGTCAAACTATTGCAGATTATTATTTGACAATTTCTGGAATGGACAAATCTTTAGCTTCTAAAAATATAACTGCAAAGACTTTAAATTTTACTGCTTTAGAAGAAGATAGCAAACACACCCTCATACAAGATAGCGTTTTGTATTTAATGTATGGAGCAGTTAACAAGGGTCTGAATGTAGAAAAGAAGAATAAGAAAAGCTCAATCATTACTTTAGAAGTAAGTTCAAGCGATCAGGTTTTCTCAAAAATATTTGAAGAAAGATTGATGAAGAAAACAAGCGATTTATACATAGATATCAAGACAGGTAATTTATCTCGAAGCATTGAAAAAATTCAAAGAAAAGCAGACTCTCTAGAAAGTAGTTTAACAGGTATTTATAAAAAATCATTTGAATTAGACAATTCATTAAAATTACTTAATGCAAATACGGGCATTAAGTTAAATACTTCATCTAGTGAAGCAGCTACAAGAGATAAAACTGTTTCTAATACTTTGTACGCAGAAGTTGTTAAAAATTTAGAAACTTTAAAATTATCATTGATTAATCAGATGCCTGTAATTCAGGTATTGGATGCGCCAAAATTCCCCTTATTTGATCAAAGAACTCCTGCCAGATATTTTATGTTAATTGGATTTGCTGTTGGCTTTGTGATTTCTCTTTTTTATGCTTTATATAAGTATACAGAAAACTAATTCTTAAATGCACCGCATATTTGTATTAAGGGCATATGGTGATTTCACTATTTTATCACAAGCACTATTAAGAAGTAATAAAAAAAGCCAATACAAATTAGTAGCTTCTTCTCATCTGCAACCATTATTCAATTCTTTACAAAAATTTGTAAATTTTGAAGCTATTCAAATTGAATTTGTAGATTTCGGAATAGATAAAACACTTCTAAGATTTTTTACCAATAAATTTTTCTTCAGCTCAAATTGCGTCAAAGAGCTTAAATCAATCAAGACTTTTTTAAAAGCAAATCCTAATAGTGAAGGGAAAGATTATATTGAACAGGATAAAAGAATTGTTTGGTTTAATTTTTTTGTTGCGAAAAAATTCAAACATATCATTGAAGATCAAAAAGTATATAATACTTATGATCAATTTTTCGAAAATTCAACATTCGAGAATCTAGAAATATTAGAAAATAAGACCAATAATAGTAACAAAAAACTATTGATTTTTCCGGACTCAAGGTTGCCCGCCAAAAATATTCCTTCAGATGTATTAGATACAATAATTCAAGATCAAACCAACAAAGGACATATTGTTCAAGTAGCTTATTTTAAATTTCAAACAAATAAGCATTCTGTTTCATATAATAATTTTGATGAATTATTAAAAATGATCCAAGATGCAGATTTTATCATTGGAGCAGATAGTTTGCCTATTCATTTAGCTAATTTGTTAAATAAGCCACATTTTATTTTGTATCCAAAGGGTTTTACTCAATTATTTATCACTCCATTTGCAATAGCCAATCAATCATTTGGTACTTTTGAGGAATATAAAATAGCGCTTTAGATTCATGGAAATTGCCAATATTCAAACCTATATATTATACTCTCCTAAGGAAAAGGATAGAACTAATAGGGTAGATGCTATGAGTAAGCAATTTAGCAGTTTTACTATTTCTGAATCCATCTATCCTAATTCAACAAGAATCCCATTTTTAGATAAACTCATTCAAAAATCAAAAGAAAGAACAGGAAGCGCTTTAATGGCTACTGAAATTGCTTGCTTAATTGGACATCGAAATATTTTGAAAAAAATAGTTAAAGCTGCTAATAATGATCAAGAACATTTTTTGGTTTTAGAGTCAGATAGTAGAATACTCAATTTTGAGCTATTGTCTAGCCAGTTTAAAAAAATGAGCGAAGCCTATGATATTTTCTTTTGGGGAGCTTGGGAAGGAAATGCAAAAATTAAGAGATCAACCATTAGAGATCATATTAGATCTTACACCATTGGAGAGCCCCTAATTAACACCATTTATTGTGCTTATGGGTATTCTATTAATAGACCAACTGCAAAGTATTTATTAAAGCAAACCAATAAAATTTCTACTCCTTTTGATATATTCAAGCAATTTATTGATCCAAATCAAATTAAAATAGGAACTATTTGTAGAGAGATTATCACTACTTGGGACAAGGGCAGTTATATCAGAAAAGATAAGTTTGGCTATCATTTTAAGAGAGGTATTATCTTATTTGTATTGAATATAAGAAATAGCTTAAAAGCTTATTTTTCTTAGATTTTCATTAGTTTTAAGCCATGTCTGTAAAGAACAGTATTTTTTATAATGTGTTGCTAGCTATTTCACAGGTATTCTTTCCTTTGATTACTTTCCCTTATTTGGCAAGAACCCTAGGTCCAGAGCATGTGGGTGCATTAAATTTTGCAGAAAGTATGGCCAAGTATTTTGTGATGCTGGCAGCATTGGGCATACCTATTTATGGCATTAGAGAGATTGCTAAATTACAAAACCAATTAGCAGAACGAACTAAGTTATTTACAGAGATTTTTACCATTAATTTGATTTGTACTATTGGGCTTTCTGTGTTGTTTTTTGCAAGTATTCATTTTGTTCCTCAATTAATAGAGGAAAAAGAACTGTTCTATTGGACAGTAATGTATTTTGTTTTGCAAGTATTTTATTTAGAATGGTTTTTTAATGGAATGGATCAGTTTAGGTTTATTGCTATTAGACAATTTATCATTCGTTTCTTCTTTATCATTTTTGTATTCTTATTAATCAAGTCAAAGCTAGATTATGTAAACTATATGAGAATGCAAGTGGGTTTAAATGTATTAATAGCAATTATCAATTATCAGAGTCTTAGAAAGCTTATTACAATTGATGGTAATATCTATAAGAATTTAAATTTAAGAAAACACTTAAGACCATTATTATATTTGTTCTTGACTATTTTTTCTATTAGTATTTATTTTTCATTAGACACTATTTTATTAGGTTTCTTAGCGAATAATGAAAGTGTAGGTTATTACTCTACTGCTTTAAAATTAAATAAATTAATTATTGCCGTATTTAGTGCTATTACAGTGGCTATTTTTCCAAGCTTAATTGGCCTATATCAAAATGGAGAAATAGAAAAGTTTAAAGAATATATTAAACAGGTCTTTTTTGTTTTAATTAGTATTTCTATACCAGCTGTGACTATTTTAATTTTGTGTGCTCAAGAAATAGTACATCTATTATTTAGTACTAGTTTTGATAGAGCCATATTGCCTTTACAAATAACAGCCCCTTTAATTTTAATAGTTAGTCTTTCTTCTATATTTGGTTTTCAGATATTAAGCGCTTTCTCGAAAGATAGACAGATACTGTATTCTGCTATTATTGGAATGGTGATTAGTATAATTCTTTCTTTACTATTAGTGCCACAATTTAAAGAAGTGGGAGAAGCTATTACTATACTTCTTACGGAGTTATCAGTTTGTTTAGCCTTTATTTATTATACCAAACAATATTTTAAAATTGGTGGTTTGACTAAAATGTTTGTAAATGCATTAATATCAGTAATACCTTATATTTTATTTGCACTTATTTTCAAAATCATTATTGCAGACGGAGTATTAAGACTGACTACTATAATTATTATATCAGCACTATGGTTTTTTATATACCATATGTTCTTAATTAAGGAAAGCTATATCAAAGTATATATCAACGATTTTATCGAGAGAAAGTAGGACTGAAAATTTTCTTAATAGATCTTAAGAAAGTTAAAAATGGGAAATGCTTGTATGCATAATTTATATATAATTTATGCTTTTCTTCTAATAGTTTTATCCAATCTGCATTATCAAATAATTTTTGAGCATAATTTTTTATTTGATATTGCACATGCATATTAATTTCTATTCTATTTAATATATATTTCATGTCTTGAAAATTATCTACATGAATTTGGTTATTTAATAAGTCCCAATTCATTTGAATAAACTTTTGCATCTCTGATTTCTTTCCACCTGTTTCTTGTTTTGGATGCAATCGGTATTTAATTAATTTATCTTCAATATAATCCAAGCTATTTTCATTAGATAAATTCATTGAAATCCATCTATCGTGAATTAAAAATTTAATAGATGGAAAGGGTTGGTCTAAGAAAGACAAGTTTCTTCTAAATGCCATAGCAGCCCCTGTAGCACAATTTTCATTGGTATGAATATATTCTCTTAGTAATGTTGGATTATTTTTCAGATGTTCAAATGGGAAACTCATAGAATCCCATAAGGCATTTTGGGGATCTACTTCTGATAGGGCGTTCATTAGGTATCCATTAGAGAATACTCCATTCATTTTCGGGTTTTGTTCAAAATATTGAAGAGTTCTTTCTACTTTATTGGGTATCCATTCGTCATCATGGTCTGACAAGAAGACAATATCTCCAGTACAATGCTGTATAGCTTTTTCTGCGTTTTTATTGGAACCCAGGTTTTGGGTATTGTGTAATATTTTAAATAGTCCAGGGTTGGCTTTATTGTATTTCTCCAAAATTTCTCTGGTATTGTCTGTTGAATTATCCTCGCAAACCACAATTTCATCTACTTTAACCGTTTGGTTTAAAATAGAGTCTAATTGCTGCTCCATATAATTGGAACCATTGTATACAATAAAGGCAACCGATAATTTCATGTAAATTTGACTATGGTGGTAAAGGTATTAAATTATTTGAACACAAATATTTCAAAAAAAAGCTATTTGTAGTGAATAGGTTTTAACTTTGTTAAGTGATTAGCATGCGTTTTAAAAGCCCCCTTTTTTTTAGTTTTATCTTCATGCTACTAGTGGGTTTGCTAGCTAGTAAGCCATTGTCTGCTCAAAAAAAATTTAGTTTTCCAAATATTCATTTTGGGATGCCACATTTTAAGCCTTTTTTGAAAAAAGACAGTACCAATAAAATCTTCAATCCCAATCATTGGTTTAAATACAAAAAAGAACAACCCTATACTAAGAATGAAAACGCCATGCCCATTGCAGTGGGCTATACTGATTTTGATGAAAATATCAGAGACCTTCAATTATTGGGCAAATTACCAACAGATAATTCTTTAACCATTAGACCGTATATCTTACCTAAATCGGTTACTTATGATAGTTTATTAAAAGCCATTGATCCAAGTATAGTAAATAAAGGACACCTAGTTCATAAAAAACATTTTGACCTTCAATTACTACCTGTAAACTTTTTACAAAAATACAATTCACATCACCCCTATGGTTGGAATGATGGCCCTTTAAGTTTTTCTAAGGGCTATCAATATTTGGTGAGTGGTGGAGTATATATGCATTGGAGAAATATTCATTTAACATTAAGACCTGAATATTTTCATACAGCTAGTGATAAATACGAAATTGGTGCTTGGGGTCAGGTTAATCCAAGTCTAAACAAATTAATTTTTGGTCAGAGTAATTTGAGAATTGATTTAGGTCCGATTGGATTAACTGCAGGTACTAATAATATGTGGAGGGGGCCCGGTATTATTAGCTCTTTGTTAATGACTAATAATGCTCAAGGTTTTCAACATGTAGGTTTAAATACTATTAGACCTGTTAAAACCCCATTGGGTGGTATTGAGTTGTCAATTTTTGGTGCCACACTTACACAAAATGCAACACAGGGTTTTGAGAATAAATACTTAAGAACCGCGAGTATAAACAAAAATACTCGTTATATTAACATGTTAACGCTTACTTATAGTCCAATATTCTTAAAGAACTTTTATTTAGGGGCTAATAGAGTTTTTCATCAATTTAGTAGAACAACGCCAAGTACAGATTTCAAAAAAGACTATTTACCAGTAACATTACCTCTATTTAGAAATGTTTACCAGGATAATGCAGAAGCTATTGATCAAATTTTGAGTGGTTTTGTAAAATATACTTTTCCTAAAGAACATGCTGAGTTGTATTTTGAATATGGATGGAATGATGGATCTTCTAATGCAAGAGACTTAACCTTAGATAATTCACACTCTTCGGCTTCAGTATTTGGCTTTAGAAAATTACAATATTTTATTAATAACAGATACTTAAGTATTGCATTTGAAGCAACTAGAATGGCACAAACTCCTAGTTATTTACAAAGAAATGCAGGTAATTGGTATGAGCATGGGTTGTTAACCGAAGGCTATACTAATGAAAATCAGATATTAGGTGCTGGTTCTGGATTTGGAAATAATATTCAAACCTTATTAGTAGATTGGAATAAAAATTGGAATAAATATGGCATTAAAATTCAACATATTGCACATAATCCAATTGGAGGAGTTAATCTTTTTGATTCAAACGGAGGTGCTGCAGTATGGGATGATTTTACCTATGGAATTGTTATAAAACAGCAATATAGAAATATTTTATTTAATGCCAAAATAGAGTGGGTACATTCTAATAACTATTTATGGCAAGAAAATAAAAAAAGAGAAAATTTTTATTTCTTTTTAAATACTATTTTCTTATGGTAGTAAAAAGATGTATTGTAGTAGGAATAATTATATTTTCATATATAAGTTCAAATGCTCAAAATAGTTTTTTTGATGAAATTCATATGATGGATAATCAAAGAAATCTTCAATTAAAAAACGATTCAACTAAAAGAATTGAAAATTCTTTTATGATTAGATCGACTGGTGCTTTTCAACATATTCAAAACGGATTAAATAGCAAGCCAAAAAATATAGCCAAATCTTTGATGGTAGGTTATGATTTTCAGAATAATTCTTTATTGCCACAAGGGGTAAATGATGGCAATATGTTTCCAACAAGAGGATGGCAAGAAAGGTTTAGTATAGGTATAAACTTACAGTGGGGATTATTAGATATCAATTATCAACCAGAAAAATTAAGCTTACAAAATTTACCACAAGAATATTATGCTGGCAATCCAGATGATGGTAATTTTATGTTCAAGTATTTTGGTATGGTAGCCAATAATATTGATCATTTTAGACAATTCGGTTATGAAAAAATAGATACAACTAGTTTTGGCCAATCAAGAGTTGGACTAAAAACGAAGCATATTAGTTTTGGATATACAACAGAAAATATTTGGTGGGGGCCTGGCAAAAGAAATAGCCTTATATTTTCTAATAATGCAGGAGGATTTAGGCATTATTATTTAAATAGTGTAGAGCTTATTAAAACTTTTATTGGTGGTTTTGAGTTTAGTGCCATTGCTGGAACTTTGGATACAACAAAATTTACCGATATAGATCAAGAATTATTGAATATTTGTAGGCCTTGTAAAGTATTTAAAAATTTAGATCAAAGAAAAATTGATGCCATAATTATCAACTGGAGTCCCAAATGGGTTCCTAATTTGTATTTGGGTTACGCTTTCTCGAGACAGTATTATGCAAATTCTAAAAATGACTATGGGCAGACCTATAGTTTTTTTAGTAAAGATCGAATTCAACAAATTATGGGTTCATTAATGTTTAGATTTTCTCTACCTAAAGATCATGCAGAATTTTATGGTGAGTTCGGATTGCCAGATGAGGCAGCTTATCCTTGGAAATTTTTTAAGGATAAAAATCCAAGAACAGGTTTTATTTTTGGAGCTAATAAATTAGTTTTAATTCGGAGGGGAAAAGCATATTTAAATTTAAATATAGAATTTACTCAACTACAATTAATGAATCCGAAAAATATTTTTAATCTTGGTTATCCATTTGTTGGAGGGCGTCCTAATAGCTGGTATTTAAATACAAATATTAAACAAGGATGGTCTAATAATGGCCAATTAATAGGTGCGGCTATTGGGCCAGGTTCAAATGGGCAAAGTTTTAGTCTAAGTTGGCATAAGGGGCATAATAAAATTGGAGTATTTGTAGAAAGGGTTGCTCATAATAACGATTTTTATTTTAGTGTTTATTATAATCCTTTTGCTGGTGGTTTAGGCTATGGATATTATAATAGATATTGGGTAGATATTAATACTAAATTGGAACTACAGTTAATGCCAATCAAAAATTTGTTGATTTCTGCAGGCTTCTCTAATACCAATGCAATGAATTATAGGTGGATAAGGTATGAAGATGGATCAGCTTATGATGAACCTTCCAAGCTAACAGACAAGTTTAATCAACAATTTCAACTATCTTTAAAATATTTAATGCATGCAAAAATTCAATAAATTATATATTGATTTTTACTTTTTCATCATGGCACTTTATTTGTTATTTAACAAAGGAGTTGCATATACTTTTGGGGTTGAAATTTTATTGTCTTTGGGTTTAATTTTAATCATATTGAATAGAAAACAATTTGAAATATTTAAAGATTCAAAATATGTATTAATTCTTTTTTTATGTTTTATAACTTTGTTTTACATCCTATTTGGATTTTTTAAATATAAATATTTTAATGTTTTAAGAGATTCATTTGCATTTGAATATGCTTTATTTAGCGTTATCTTTTTTTTCTTTAAAGACAATAAAGATTATATTTGGCAGAGATTAATCAAATTGTATCAATGGGCACCTTTGATAATACTCCTCAATACCCTTATTTTTTATTATGTAATCTTATATTTACCACCAATCGAAATTTTTGGAGGGCAATCTTTATTTTTGTATAAAAATGGAGACAAAAGTTTACATTTATTGGTCAGTACAGTTTTAATTATTTTATTTACAAATAAATATTCTAGAAATTGGTTGGTCTTAAATACTGTTTTAATCTTAATCAATTTATTGATTTTGTTGGCTTTTACACGGTCTGGAAGTCTTGCTTATTTAGTGGGTATTTTCTGTTTTTTCTTTTTTTCGAAGACTAGTTTAATAACTGATTATCTAAGAAAGGTATTAAAGTATATTCCTATTTTATTGATTATCGTATTTGGAGTATTTGCAGCAATTGAAATTGATGGTGATGCACAAGGTAGAACGATTAGCTTGTCTCAGATTACCGATAATTTTAGCTCCATAGTGAGTAGTGATATAGATGGTAGTTTAACTGATAATAAGGTTTGGCGTTTAGTATGGTGGGCCAAACTTTTAAATGAAAGTTTTACTATTGAACACTTTTTTATTGGGAAAGGTTTAGGAATGAGTTTAGCTGGAAATGATTTAACTAGTCTTGATGAAAACCTCAGATCACCTCATAATTTTCATTTGACTATCATTGCCAGATTTGGATATATTATCTTCTTTATCTGGATATATTGGTTGTACTTGTTGTTTAAGCCACTATTTACTAAACAATTATCTGGTAAAAAGCTTGGTTTAACTTGTATTCTATTTGCCTTTATCATTAATGGAAGTTTTGATGTGTTTTTTGAAGGACCCATGGGAGCTTTCCCTTTTTGGACACTTGTAGGACTTCTATTTATTGAAGAATACTACAACTATAATCCAAAAGAAATTCTTAATTGATAAATATTTTTATTCTGAAATTTTTCTACAGAGCTATTTAGGTATAGATTATTCATCCATTCATATTTTATTTGTAATAACCAATCTATACCATTGTAAAGTAAATTATTTAAAAAGGCAGGCTGAGGTTGCATTACATATTGTTCATATATAGTACCATTTCCACCTTTTCTGATTTTTTGTATTCTTCCATATAATTGTAATTTAGGAAGGGGATTATATCTAGCGTAAATTAAAGATCTGTCAAAATTATTTCCCATCCAATCGCCCAAATTAAATCCATAAGAAGTGTAAGTTTGAGCTGGTATTAGATTACTGTAAACAAAAGGATTAACCCTGGTATATTCTGTTCCAATAGTTAAATAGGGTATAAAAACATCTGTAATTGAAGCCCCTAGTGTATAACCTAATTGATTTCTTTTTTCTTTTTGATTAAAGAGGGCACTTACTTTTATTTCGTCAATAAATAGGGTTCCGTATAGCTGTGTATTTTTTAGTTGATTTCTTGAGTTGATGGAGAAAAAGTATTGTCCATTAGAACCCGCTTCAATAAGGTAATTACTTCTATTGTTATCATAGAATTTGAAAAGATTGACGGGAATTAAAAAACCAGGATCCATTTTGTCGCTATAAACGATAGATTCACCTATAGCAAGGTTTAATCCTTTTAATGGTGTAATTTGTATACTATGTGTAGCTAAAAATTTTTGAACAAAAATGATTCTTTTGTCATTTTCTAATCTTCCAGTATTATTTAAATAAGATAAACTAGAATCTGAAATATTTGAGTTTAACCAAGCGTGTGTGTAATTAAAACTGAGCCATTTATTTGGATTATACTCTAATCTTACATATGGATAAGAAGGCGCTTTATTTGATAGGACAATATTACCATTTTCGCCATATCCCCATATAAAATTGTCTTTCCCAACACTGATATTGCCATTTCTAAAATTATAATTTAAACTTGCTCTAATATCTGAATAGTTAATAGAGTTAGTATTTTGTGCACCTACTAAGATTCTTCCTGGCTGAGGAGATTCATTAAGAATATTTGAAATAATATTTCCAGTTTCTGTAAAGTCTCTATAATACACTTGATAGCCCCAGTTTTTATTTTTACCTATCAAACCCCAAATTTCAAAACCACTACTTAATTGATTGGTATTTTTATTATCTGTACTAATTCTGTTTAATCCAATTACAGGATCTGCGTGTAATTCAAAATTTGAATTTACCATATTAAAAAAACGCCTTCTGTTATTTTTATCTTTTTTAATTATTTGAATAGTAGAATCATTACAATTTAAAGGCTTATACTCTTGTAAATAGAAATCCAATTCTAATTTTTCAATTTGAGTGAGTTGTTCTTTTTTTGAAGACAATTCATTTAAGGAAAATTGAATATCTACTCTGTTAATTGGTTTAATTAGATCATTTACTTGAATGAATCCTTTTTGAGCCATTCTATTCAAATACCCATACACTTGGCTATTGGGATTTTCCCAAATATTTTGAGCAAGCGCATTTAAAAAAAATGTACAGCTAAAAAAAAGACAAAAAAATAGCTTTTTCAATTAATATAAATTAATAAGCGTTTTGATCACCCCTGAAAATGTTAATCACTGTTTGAATAATTATTTGTAAATCTAACCAGAAATTCCATCTTTGAATATAGTATAAATCAAAGTTCACTCTTTTTTGCATATCTTCTGTAGTTCTAGTTTCTCCCCTACATCCATTAACTTGAGCTAAACCTGTGATACCTGGAATGACTTTATGTCTTAACATGTAATTATCTACTGTTTCTATAGATTCTAAATTCAATTGAGTAGGATGTGGTCTTGGTCCTACTACTGACATATTACCAATAAATACATTCCAAAACTGAGGCAGTTCATCCATGTTAGTTTTTCGAAGTATTCTACCAATAAATGTAATTCTTGGATCATCTTTTTGTGCTTGATTATATTTACCATCTTCATCTATATCAGAACTTTCTTTAATCATAGATCTAAACTTGTAGCAAATAATTTTTTTATTATTGATACCCCATCTTTCTTGTTTAAAAAAAACGGGTCCTTTAGAAGTTAATTTAATGATTAATCCAATTAAAGGAAAAATCCATACTCCAATCAATAAGAAAAAAAATATTGAAAAAATTATATCGAACCCTCTTTTTAATAATCTATTCTCAGTTTTATCTAGTGGTAAATCCCCAACATTTACTACTGGTAATAAACCTATATTATTAATATAAACAGAACCAGAGGTTATTTCAGCTAAGTTTGGTAAAATTCTAACTTTTATTTTGAATTGATCACAAATAGCAATGCATTTTTGTATTTTTTGATTTTCATTAGTTGGTAATGCAATAAACACTTCATCAATATTTTCTGATTGAAGGATATTACTTAGATTATCTAAAGAACCAAGATAAGTTGTATTTAAAGATAGCTTTTCTTCTTCATCAATATAACCGATGCATTTATAACCATAATAGTAGTATTTTCTAACCGCTTCTATAAATTCATCTGCTGCTTTTGTAGAACCAACCAAAAGTACATAGTCATAAAATATTCCCTTATTTAAATTGGCGTGTACTTTCTTCCTAATTCCATATTTAGTTAAAATGGCTAAAAATGCTAATATGTTAATGTAAACAATTATGAACTTGGATGGAAATTTATGGTTCAAATTCAAGAAAAAAAGTAAAGAGGTAAGACTAACTACGAATAAAATAGAATGGTAAATAATTTGTACCATTTCTTCGGAAAACTTATTAGATCTTTTTTCTATATATATTTTAGAGAAAAAAGACATTGAAAACCATAATACTATAGATAACAATAAAAAATTATAATTAAAATATTGTAAATCAGTGTTTAGTGTAATTTTTATTGCTACTGAATATGCAATTAATATAATAATTATATCTAATGCGAAGCTGATATTTCTTAGAAACTGTTGTTGTTTCTTCATAACTCATTTTGAATTAGTTTGAAATTTTCTCAAAGTTAAAGGTAATTAATGAAGAAAAAAATTCATAAAACAAGTCGCTCTAATTCATTAAATTAGGAAAATATTACCTAATTTTGTAATAGAATTTATTTTTATATATTTATTTAAACTAAGTCTAATTCTGTGACTTAGACAGCTTTTGCATACTTCAAATTTTAAAATTTGTTAATTTATTTTTATGAGACTATTTAAGTTTTTATTTACTTTTTTCATCCTCCAGATTTTATTTTTAAATGCATTTTCACAAGATCCACTTGGTGGCCGAGATTTAAGTCAAATTAAAGTTGAAACTTTAACAGAAAATCAAATTTCAGCCATACAACAAAAATTGAAACAATCTGGATTGACAATTGACCAAGTAGAGTCACAGGCTTTAGCAAAAGGAATGTCACAATCAGAATTTGGCAAATTAAGGGATCGAATTAACGGTATTTCTGGAATTGTAACTGCTAAATCAGTAAAAAGAAATACAAACTTAAATCAAATAAATACATCTACTATAACTAAGGACTCAGGTGTAATAATTTCAAACCCAAATTTAAACACATTAGTTTTTGGATCCGAGCTATTTAATTCATCTAATATTGGAAACTCTTCAAATAAGTTTTTGGCTACTCCCTTAAATTATGAAATTGGTCCAAATGACGTTTTGAAATTAGTCATTTATGGAGTACAAGAGTATTCTGCAGATTTAATTGTATCTAAAGAAGGAAAGATATATGTAGATAATGTTGGCAATATTAAAGTTGGAGGTTTAACAATTGAAGCAGCAAAATCTAGAATTAAGCAACAAATGTCTTCTACTGCATATTCAAGTTTGAGTAGAGGAGAATCGAAAATTGATTTAACATTAGGAGACATAAGAACAATTCATGTAAATGTAATTGGAGCTTACAAAAGTGGAACTATGAATGTATCTTCTTTATCTAATGTGATAAGCGTATTGAGTGAGGCAGGTGGACCTAATGCTATTGGGTCTTATAGAGAGATTGAAGTAATTAGAGATAATAAGTTATTTAAGAAAGTTGACCTATACAAGTTTATGCAATACGGGGATCAGTCTCAAAATGTTGGTTTGAAAGACAATGATATCATCCGTGTTCCAGCCTACAAGCAAAGAGTGGAAATAAAAGGGGAAGTAAAAAGACAAGGTATATTTGAGGTTATTGGAACTGAAAGTTTTGCTCAAATTTTACAATATGCAGGCGGGTTTACAGATAATGCTTATTCTGCTTGGGTGAAAATTATTCAAAAGAATGATAAAGAGAAATCGGTAAAAGATGTTGCCTCTGCAGATTTCACTAAGTATATGCCAAAGGGAGGCGATCAAATTACTGTATCAAAAATCATCAATCGTTTTCAAAACAGGGTTACTTTATCTGGAGCAGTATACCGACCAGATGTTTATGAATTAACTCCAGGAATGAGAGTTGCTGATTTGATAAATAAAGCAGATGGCTTAAAAGAAGATGCATTTATTGGAAGAGCTCAATTAATAAGAACAAAGCCTAATTTACTAAAAGAAATGATTAGTATTAATTTGGTAAATGCGTTGAAAAAAAATAATGAAGATAATATTGAATTACAAAGAGAAGACGAATTATATGTTAATTCTATTTTAGAATTAAGAGATTCATTAACAGTTGAGTTGTTAGGTGAGGTAAGATCATCTGGAACTTTCAACTATATTGACAGTATGACTGTTAAGGATTTAATTTTAATGGCAGGTGGTTTTACTTATGCTGCTAATAAAAATATTGAAGTAGCGAGATTAGTAAAGTACGGAGATAGAGTGGAGAATACAGAAGTCACTCAAATTTTAAAAACAGAAATTAACGGAGATTTAAGTTTTAATCCTGGCCAAGAGAATTTTGTATTGCAACCATTAGATGTGGTTACCATTACTAAAAAAGTAGGTTACACATTACCAGAAGTAGTAACCATTAGTGGACAAGTGCAAAGCGCAGGTAAGTACACTTTAAGTTCTAGAGTAGAGAGAGTAAGTGATATTGTGAAAAGAGCTGGCGGATTAATTGGCGAAGCTTATGGTGAAGGGGCATTCATTAAAAGAAGAAGATTTGATATTGATTCTTTAAAATCTGATGAAACAAAAACATCTATCGAATTAGCTTACACTAGAAAGTTTAAAGCTAAGCAAGAAGCAGATAGGGCCAATATTTTAAATACAGCTAATGCTGCTGCTATTAGTTCAGCTGCGGATATCAATTTAAATCCTGAATCTAAAACCATTAAATTAAAAGATACTTTAAACGCATTGTTTAAAGAATTAGATCAAGATTACTATCAAATTGCTATTGACATCAACTATATTATGAAAAATCCAGGTTCTGAATTAGACTTGGTATTAAGAGGTAAGGACGAAATAGTGATTCCTAAAATGGATAATAGAGTAAAAATTAGTGGTGGTGTATTAAGACCAACTAATATCGTGTATAGAGATGGTTTAACGATTGGAGAATGTATTAGTGCTGCAGGAGGTATTTCAGAGTATGCAAAAAGAGGAAGAGCATATGTGATATACGCAAATGGTAAATCTAATAGAACAAAGACATTTGGTTTGTTTAGAATAAATCCCAAAATAAAGCCAGGCGCAGAAGTTGTATTACCTGAAACAGATGCTAAGAAAGAAAAAGCCATCACAACAGTTATTCAATTCACTACCGTATTAGCACAGGTAGTTTCGGCCTTAGCTACAATTAGCTTATTACAAAAATAAATTACAACTTAATGAGTATAGAAAATTCTAGTTCTGATCAACTAACATTAAAAGATTTTATTTCAATTTTAAAAGACTGGAGGAAAATAATTATTAAAAATTATAGGAAGATTTTGGTTTTCGGCTTTCTATTATCTTTTTTATTTTTTAGTTACGCAATGTTTTCTAAACCAAGATATAATGCAATATTAACTTTTGTATTAGAAGAAGAAAAAGGAGGAGGTTCTGGAGCTTTAGGTGGCGCCTTAGGTCTTGCAAGTCAATTTGGAATTGATTTAGGTGCAGGTGGCGGTGGGCCCTTTTCAATAGCTAACATTACTGAATTAATGAAAAGTAGAATGCTTTTAGAAAAAACTTTACTTACCACTGTTAAAATAAATGATAGTTATAAGACATTGGCAGATATTTATATAGACTTCATGCAATACCAGAAAAATTGGCCCTCTAGACTTAAAAATATTAATTTTAAACCAGGAATGGATAGAGCTAATTTTTCTTTACAACAAGACTCCTTGTTAAAGGTTTTTTCAAATGAAATACTTGAAAATAATTTAACAGTAAAACAAATTGATAAAAAAGTCACAATTATTACTGTAATATTTTCAAGCAAAAATGAAATATTTTCAAAATTATTTTGTGAAAATTTAATAAATGAAACCTCAAAATTTTATATTGAAACAAAAAGTAAAAAGGCTAGATTAAATGTAGAAATTTTACAAAAACAAACTGATAGTATTAGGAGCGAGTTAAATAATGCAATGTCTGGAGTTGCATATGCAACAGATAATATTTACAACTTAAATCCTTCTTTGAATATTAAATCAATACCTAGTAAGAAAAGACAAATTGATGTTCAGGCAAATACTGAAATTCTAAAGCAGTTAGTTGCGCAATTGGAATTATCTAAAGTTGCACTAAGAAAAGAAACACCATTAATACAAAAAATAGACACTCCAAATCTCCCTTTGAATAAAGAAAAATTTGGGAAACTAATAGGTTTGATTTCTGGATTTTTATCTGGTGTATTTTTATCTTCTATTTATTTTATAACAAAAAAAGCATACTTAAGCGCAATAAGTTAACTATGAAAAAACTTAATTTAGAAAATAAATCAATACTAATTACAGGAGGAACCGGATCTTTGGGAAAAGCGTTAACTAAGCATTTGCTAGAAAATCACTCAAATTTAAAAAAGTTAGTTATACTATCAAGAGATGAGCAAAAGCAGTTTCAAATGTCTCAAGAATTTTCCGAAAAAAAATACCATCAGATTAGATATTTTTTAGGCGACGTTAGAGATCAACAAAGATTAGTTCGTGCGTTTCAAGGAATCGACATTGTAATACATGCAGCAGCAATGAAACATGTTCACCTTGCAGAGTATAATCCAGATGAATGCATAAAAACAAATGTTGGCGGAGCGCAAAATGTTATTAATGCAGCATTAGAGACAAATGTAAGTAATGTAGTTGCACTTTCAACAGATAAAGCTTGTGCTCCAATAAATTTATATGGAGCGACTAAGCTAACTTCTGACAAACTTTTTGTTGCGGCTAATAATATAAAAGGCAAGAATCCTATAAAATTTTCTGTAGTCAGATATGGAAATGTTATGGGATCAAATGGTTCTGTAATACCATTTTTTATGATGAAAAAAAAGGAAGGCAAAATACCAATTACTGATATAAAAATGACCCGTTTTAATATTTCTTTACAAGGCGGTGTTGATATGGTAATGCATGCAATTGAAAAATCCTGGGGAGGTGAAATTTTTATCCCCAAAATTCCATCATATAATATTTTAGATATTGCAAATGCAATAGCACCAGAATGCACAAAAGAAGTTGTTGGTATAAGACCAGGTGAAAAGATTCATGAAGAAATGATTACATCTTCCGATTCCTTTTATACATACGATTTAGGCAAGTATTATACAATACTACCATCAATACCTAATTTTAATTTAAACGAATATATAGAAAAATTTAATGCACAAAAAGTGCCAGAAGGGTTCACCTATAATTCAGGAACAAATACAACCTGGGAAACTGTAGATTCATTAAAAAAATTAATTAAAGAACACCTTTATCCAGATTTTCAATAATGAGTAATCACATTATTCCGTACGGGAAGCAAAATATAACAGAAGAAGATATAGAATCTGTTGTCATTGCCTTGAGAGGAGAATATTTAACTCAAGGCCCTAAAATTTTAGAATTCGAAAAATTATTTGCTAATTATGTAGGCAGTAAATTTGCTGTTGCGGTATCTAACGGAACTGCTGCGTTACATTTATCAACTCTTGCATTAAATCTTAAAAAAGACGATAAAGTTATAACAACTCCAATTACTTTTGCAGCTTCTGCAAATTGTATTCGTTATTGCGAAGGAGAAGTAATTTTTTCAGATATAGATCCTGAATCATACTTAATTGATTTGAATAAGATTGATGAATTAATTTCTAAATATCCTAAAGGAACTATCAAAGGGATAATTCCAGTAGATTTTGCAGGAAGAGCTGTAAATCTTGAAAAGGTAAAGGAATTAGCAAACAAATATAATTTATGGATAATTGAAGATGCTTGTCATGCACCAGGTGGGTTTTTTATTGATTCAAAAGGATTTAAACAAAAATGTGGTAATGGAAATTTTGCTGATTTATCAATTTTTTCATTTCATCCTGTTAAACATATCGCAACTGGAGAAGGAGGTATGATTACTACAAATAATGAAAATCTTTATAAAACATTATTGGATTTAAGATCACATGGTATAACAAGAATTCATGAAAAATTTACAAATACAGTTGAATTTGCATGTGGATCAAATGATCAGAGTTCATTTCCTGGCTGGTATATGGAGATGCAAACATTAGGTTATAATTACCGTTTTACCGATTTTCAAGCTGCTTTGGGAATTTCTCAATTAAATAGAGCTGAAGAGGGATTAATTAGAAGAAAAAATATCGCTGATAAATATAAGAAAGCTTTTTCAGGTAAAAAATTTCTTATTAGTCAATCTGATCAGGTTATTGGTCATGCATATCATTTATATATTTTAGAAGTTAAAGATCGAATTGGCTTATATAACCATTTAAAAAATAAAAATATATATGCCCAAATTCATTATATACCATGTCATTTAATGCCGTATTATAGAAATTTAGGATGGAAAGAGGGTGATATGCCTAAAGCGGAGTCTTATTATAAAAATTGCATAAGTATACCGATGTATCCAAGTATGACTGATGATGATGTTGAATTAGTTATTGCAGAAATCATTAATTTTTATGAATAATATTGCAATTATACCAGCAAGAGGTGGAAGTAAAAGAATACCTAGAAAAAATATAAAAGATTTTTTAGGTAAACCAATTATTTCATATTCAATAGAAGCTGCAATTGCGTCTGGTTTATTTAATGAAGTAATGGTTTCAACTGATGATGAAGAAATAGCTAAAATTGCTATTAAATATGGGGCTAATGTACCTTTTTATAGAAGTCAACAAAATTCAAATGATTTTTCTACTACATTAAATGTTTTAGAAGAAGTTGTGGAAATGTATAGTAAATCGAAAAAAAAAATTAGTAATATTTGTTGTATTTATCCTTGTGCTCCATTTATAAGTGTTGAAATACTAAAAGAGACATATAAGTTGTTTTATGAAAAAAAATTTTACACGGTATTTCCTGTTGTTCAATATTCAAATCCAATTCAAAGATCATTTAAAACGGATAATTGCAAAATTTCAATTAATGAACCTAAATATCAAAATACCAGAAGCCAAGATTTAGAAAAAAATTATTATGATGCAGGTCAATTTTACTGGATTGATACAATTAATACTTTTAAACAAGGAAAAATTTATACTGAAAACTCTGGATGTGTTATAATAGACGAGTTAAGATCGCAAGATATTGATAATGAAATTGATTGGAAAATCGCAGAATTAAAATATAAACTTTTATATAAAAATGAAAATTAGATATTGTAAAAAATGTCTTTTCCCTGAAACAAAACCAGATTTAGCATTTAATGAATTTGGAATATGTTCGGCTTGCACTGCTGCTGAACATAAAAATATTGGAATAGATTGGAAAGCTAGGGAAGATGAATTTAATAGAATTATTGAACATTATAAATTACCCAAAGGTCAAATAGGTTATGATTGTTTGATACCAGTAAGTGGTGGTAAAGATAGCACATACCAGGCATACTTTATGAAAGAAGTCTGCGGATTAAATCCTCTATGTGTATGTTTTGAAACAACAAATCTTACAGAAGTTGGACAAAAAAATATAGATAATATATCTAAGATGGGGATAGATTTAATTTATTTTAAAAAGAACTATCAGGTTTATAAAAAAATGGTGATAGAAAGTTTTAAAAGAGTTGGTGATGAAATGTGGCCAAATCATATCGGTATTTTTACGGTTCCTGTAATATTTGCTGTAAAATTTAATATACCTCTAATTATATGGGGAGAAAATCCTCAACAAGAATATGGTGGACCAAATCTGGAATCAGTAAAAAACAATATATTAAATAGAAAATGGCTTGAAGAATTTGGAGGACTTTTAGGAAACAGAATACAAGATATGATAGGAGTTGACGGCATTCTTGAAAAAGAATTAACTCCGTATTTTTACCCTTCTGATGAAGAAATTGAAAAAGTTGGGGTTACCGGATTATTTTTGGGTTCTTACTTTTTTTGGGATGCAAGGAAACAATTAGAAATCGTAAAAAAACATGGATTTTCTGTTAAAGAAGATGGGCCAATTGAAGGAACATATACTAATTATGAAAATCTTGATGAAAAAATGCATGGTTTACATGATTATTTGAAATATGTTAAATATGGCTTTGGCAGAGCTACTGATCATGCATGTATTGATATTAGAAACAAAAGATTATCACGAGAAGAGGGGTTAAAATTGGTTAAAGAATATGATGGTAAATATCCACATGAATCAATCAAAGCTTTTATTGAATATACTGGGATGTCAAAGATTGAAATTGATCAAATTATTGATTCATATACCAATCCATTGATTTTTAAACAAAATGAAAATGGATCTTTTGTAAGAGATGAAATGGGTAACCTAATAAAAAACCACGAAATAAGTTAATAATGAAAGTTGCTATAATTAATTATGGGATGGGTAATGTTGCTTCGGTTGAAAAAGCAATAAAGCACATTGGTTTTGACCCGATTATTACCAACAATCATTTAGAGATAAAAAATGCTTCATTTATTATTTTACCAGGAGTTGGTGCTTTTGCTCAAGGTATAGCAAATTTAAATGAATTGGGATTAATAGATATTCTTAACACTGAAATTTTAATAAATAAGAAACCTTTTTTGGGGATTTGTTTAGGTATGCAATTAATTGCATCAAACGGATATGAACCAAGTCTTACAAAAGGACTTGGATGGATTGATGGCGATGTAAAAAAAATCAATGAACCGAATAAGTCAATTCCACATTTAGGCTGGAATGATATTTCTGTATCAGGTGTTTCATTCATGAAAAATTTCGACAAGAAAGATTTTTATTTTATTCACAGTTATCACTTTAATGTTGTTAATAAGAAAGAAATTGCTGCTACTGTAAATTATGGACTAAACTACGTTGCAGCCATACAAAAAGAAAATATTTTTGCGACACAATTTCATCCAGAAAAAAGTCAAACGACTGGTTTAGAGCTTTTAAAATCATTTTTTAATTTTTATGCTTAAAGTAAGAATTATACCAGTTTTAACATACAATGGCTTTGCTTTAGTTAAAACTAAACAATTTCAAAATCCAAGAATGCTTGGTAATCCAGTACAAGCAGCGAGAGTTTACAATTCAAGGGGTGTAGATGAGTTAATGTTTATAGACATTTTTGCAACTAAACAAAATAGGAAAATTAATCTCATGGTTGTTAAAGATGTAATCAAGGAATGCTTTATGCCCGTGGGAATTGGAGGAGGAATAAATACTCTAGAAGATATCAATCAACTCTTGCAGATAGGTGCTGACAAAGTAATAATTAAAGATGTTTCATTTTCTAATCCAAAATTTATAGATAGTGCAGCGAATTTTTTTGGATCACAATGTATAAGTATTTCGATAGATGTGATTAAATTAAATAATCAATATTTTGTATTTAAAGAAAAAGGAGAAGTATTTGATTTAATTGATTACATTATTAAAGTACAGGATTTAGGAGTAGGTGAGATAATTTTAAATAATGTTGATAATGATGGCATCATGAATGGGTTTGATTTAAAATTATTTCAGATTGTTAGAAAACATTCAAAAGTACCTATTGTTTATGTAGGAGGGGGAGGAAATCTTGAACATTATGCAAGTTTGTTTTCTGAAACTGACTGCAATGCAGTAGGATCTTCAAGTATTTTTCATTTCACTCAATTTACGCCATTAGATATTAAGATTAAGCTAAAATGTATTGATAAGCCTGTAAGAATATAATGAATTCCTATATATCATTAAAACGCCAAAGAATTACTTTAGAAAAATATTCAATCGAACCCATAAGAAGTTGCGATCGATATTTAATAATGACTTGGAGAAATGAACAAATGTATCATTTAAGGCAAGAAAAACCATTAACAAAAGAAGATCAAGATTTTTATTTTGAAAGTACAATTTCAAAAATATTTAATCAAAAAAATCCCAATCAAATTTTGTTTTCTTATCTAAAAGAAGGTATTTGTATTGGATATGGTGGACTAGTTCATATCAATTGGCAAGATAAAAATGCTGAAATTTCATTTATAATGAAAACTAAATTAGAAAATGATGAATTTGAAATTCATTGGACAAAATTTTTAACGATGATAGACGATGTGGCGTATAATGATCTTAATTTAATTAAAACATATACATATGCTTTCGATCTGAGGCCAAAACTGTATCCAATTTTGGAAAATTGTAATTATAAATTAGAAGCTAGACTTCAGAAACATAAGTTTTTTGAAAATAGGTTTATTGATGTATTAATTCACTCCAAGATTCATGAATAGTATAACATACAGATTTGCAAATATTAATGATCTTGAAACTTACTTTAACTGGTTAAACGATCCTCAAGTAAGAGAATTTTCATTTTCTTCAGAAAAAATTTCTTTTGAAGAACATTCTTTATGGTTTAAAGATAAAATTTTGAACCAAAATTACTTTTTTTTCATATTTCAAAATAATAAAAATGAATTAATTGGACAAGTTAGAATTCAAAAAAGCGATCAAAATCAATCCACTATTGGAATTTCAGTATGTTCGGAACACCGAGGAAATGGTTATGGAAAAAAAATGCTAAAATTAGCAACTTTGTATTTTTTTAATTTGAATCCGAATTTTGAAATTAATGCATTTATCAAAAAAGAGAATAATTCATCTATGAAAATTTTCCAAAGTGCTGGTTTTAAATTTGTTCAAGAAATTTTATATTTAAATTATAATAGCTATCATTTTAAATTATGCAAATAGGTAAACATATAATTAACGAATCTTCAAAAGTTTTCATTATTGCTGAATTATCAGCTAATCATAATGGAAGTTTGAAAACGGCAATTGAAACAATTCATGCAGCTAAAAGGGCGGGAGCAGATTGTATAAAGTTACAAACTTACACTTCTGATACAATAACAATAGATTCTGATAAAGAAGACTTTATAATTAAAGATACGATTTGGGGTGGAAAAAAATTATACGATCTTTATAATGAAGCTTTTACTCCATGGGATTGGCATAAATCCTTATTCGAAGAAGCAAATAAAATTGGTATTGAGTGTTTTTCCTCTCCTTTTGATAAATCTGCGGTAGACTTTCTAGAATCATTAAATACTCCAGCTTATAAAATTGCATCTTTTGAAATAACTGATATTCCTTTAATAGAATATGTTGCATCAAAAGGTAAGCCAATAATTATTTCAACTGGGATAGCAGAACTTGAAGATATTGAATTAGCAATTGAAACATGCAATAAAGTTGGTAATAATCAAATAGCATTGTTAAAGTGTACTTCAAGTTATCCTGCACCAATTGATGAAGCTAATTTGAAAATGATAGGTGACTTCAAAGATAAGTTTGGTTTAATACCCGGATTGTCTGATCACACAATTGGGTCAATAGTACCAATAGTAGCAACTGCATTAGGTGCTAAAATAATTGAAAAACACTTTATTTTAGATAGGTCAATTGGGGGACCTGATGCTTCTTTTTCTATGAACGAAAAAGAATTTACAGAAATGGTTAATTTAGTAAGAGAGGCTGAGCTTTCAGTTGGAGAAATTAGCTATTCTTTAACTTCAAAACAAAAGAAAGGAAAAGAATTCTCAAGATCATTATATGTAATTAAAGATATAAATGTAGCAGATTTTATTACGGAAGAAAATGTTAAGCGTATCAGGCCAGGTTATGGCTTACATCCTAAATATTTTAAAAACATATTAGGTAAAAAAGCTAATATTAGCATGAAAAAAGGAGATAGATTTGAATTGAAATCTATAAATAATAATCTATGAATCAAATAAAGACTCTTTTTACACCAGGCCCTGTTAAAATTTCAAAAAATGTATTAAAAAAAGGATCTGCACAGCTCCCTTATTTTAGAAATGAATATTTTGAGGCAATTTTAAATGATTGTTCACAATTAATTTTAAAATTCGTAAATGCCGAAAAAAACGCAAAGTGTATATTTCTTTCTTGTTCTGGCACTGGCGCTATGGATGCAGTAATTTCAAATTTTGTTTCTAGAAAAGAAAAATCCATAGTTGTAAACGGTGGAACATTTGGGAATAGATTTTGTGAGATATTAGAACATTATAAATTCAATTTTCATGAATTAAGGTTAGAATTTGGAAAATCAATAAATAAAAACGATTTAAAGAAAATCAATCCCCATAATAGTACTTTTTTCTTTATTCAAGGGCATGAAACTAGTTCAGGAGCATTAAATAATTTAAAACTTACTGGACAATTCTGTAAAAAAAATAATTTAATTCATATTGTTGATGGAATAACTACATTTATTTCTGATCAAATCGATATGATAGATCAAAATATTGATATTTTAATTATTAGTTCACAAAAAGGTTTAGCATTGCCACCTGGGCTATCATTTATTATTTTAAATCAAAAAGCACAAAATAAATTAGAAGGCATTAAATCAAATTCTTATTATTTTGATTTAAAAAAATATTTACAAAATATAGAACGAAATCAAACGCCATTTACCCCTACTATAAGTATTATTTTACAATTACTGCAAAGATTAACTGATATAGAAAAAAATGGTGGCATTGGGAACGAAATTAATAAGTGTAAACATTTAGCAAATCGATTTAGAGAATTTATAAGACAATACCCTTTAAAAATTGTAGCTGAAAATCCTTCAAACTGTTTAACTGCATTGTCACCAACAGATGGAAAAACAGCAACAGAAATTATCAAATATTTTGACAAAATATTTGATATATATTTATGTCCTAATGGAGGGCAATATTCTGAGACGGTTTTTAGAATTGCTCATATTGGTGATTTAAATAAAAATGATATCCTAAAACTTGAAAAAAGTATCAAAAAATTTTATAAATAATGAAAATAATTTTGTTAGCAGCCGGAAGAGGTACAAGAATAAGTAGAGAAATCAATGGGATACCCAAATCATGCATAAAAATTGGAAATGAACCATTAATTGTAAATTCTGTAAAAAAATTAAAATCAATTGGTTTCGATAAAATTGCGATTGTAACAGGCTATGAATCTAATTTTTTAACTCGTACTTTAATAGATTATGACATAAAGTTCTATAATAACCCTTTTTACTCGGTAACAAATTCTGTTGCATCACTCTGGTTTTCAAAAGATTTTTTCCAAGAAGACGAGGATTTATATATTATGAATGCAGATGTCTTTTTTGATATAAATGTTATTGAGAAACTAATTAGTTCAAAACAAAAGTTCTTATTGTTAGCTGATTCTTCAAAAATAATTGGCGCTGATTATAAATTTAATTGGAAGGATGACAAATTAATCAAATTTGGCAAAGAATTAAGTATAGAAGAAACTACTGGTGAGTATATTGGAATAGGCAAAATTTCAAAAAATGCAATTAATATTTTTAAAGAGAGTTTAGATAATTTAATTGAAAACGGTCAAATAAATTGTTGGTGGGAAGATGTATTATATAGTCTTGTTTCTTCAAATAAAGAAGTTGTAAATATAATTGATATAGCTGGAAAATATTTTTGGGGCGAAGTTGATTTTGTAGAAGATTATAATAGAATAATAAAATATCTTGAAAATCAATAACTATATGTTTTATTTAAAGCGATTTATCAAATATCTAATTTTTATTTTTTCAATTAAAGATTTTAAAGAATTTAATTCTTTTAAAGAAAACAATAATCAACCATTATCTAAAAATGCTAATTCTTTTTTAATTAAATCTTGCTTAATCATTAAAAATTTAAACCTTCTTTATAGATTAACAGATGGAACTGTTTTAGGTATATATAGAGATAATAAATTAATACCTCATGATAATGATATTGATATTGATGTTTTAAATACTGAAAATGTTAATTATAATAAAATTATAAGAGAATTTAAAAAAAATAATTATCGCCTAGGAAGAATTGCATTATATAAAAATAAAATACAACAAATTGTATTTTATGATAAAAATAATGATTTATTTGATATTTTGTTTTGGTATAAAGAAGGTGAATTTATATATAACTATTCAGAAAAGAATTACTTAAGAAAACAAAAAATCACATTTTTTGAAAATTTGGAAAAAATTGAATTTTTGAAACAAGAATTTAATATACCTTCTAATATTGAAGTATTTTTAAAAGAGAGATATGGAGAAGATTGGTTTGTTCCCAAAACATCAAAAAATGATTGGAAAGAAGAGTGTATGGATCTTTATTCTTTAAATGAAAAAAATGATTAGTAAAATCAAAAAGAAAATATTACTACCTAATTTATTATCAATTCTACTATTGTATTTTTTATTTCTTGGAACTAGCAAATTTGATATTGTAAGATATTTAGTTTTATCAGTAATTTTATTCACTTTTTTGTTGTATAAATATAAATTTAATAAACCAAATTTATTTACTTTTTTTCTATTATCAATAATTCTTTTTTACCTTATATCATACATAATTAAAAAAGATTTTTCTTCATTATATTTATTTAAAAATTTTGCATATTTATTGCTTTTTGATTTTCTTATACGTGATAAAATAGTTTATAATAAGTACTATTTTAATTCAGTACTAATATTTTCTATTTTAGTTGTTACTTTTAATTTAGCAAGTGGATCTGATTATTTTGGTGTTTATTCAACTGCGCTTGGCTTCCCTAGAGTCTATCATATTTCAATGATTACGTTAACATTGTTTTTTCTTTTTGGAAAACCTAAACACATCATTTCCTTAATAATTTTATTTATCAGTTTTATAACATTTTCTGCTGCATCATATTTAATTATTTTTATTAATTTTTTTAAAAAGAAAATATTTTTATTGTTAATATTTTTATGCGGTATTTTTTTCATTATCAATCAATTGGAATCAATTGATCTATATAATCAAGTTTTAACTCAAAAAGAAAAGTCATTTGAAAATAAATACGATGACGCTTCGGATATAAATAACATTGACAATGAAGATGTTTCTGAAATTTTAAGTGTAGAGATGTATAGAAATTCCGGAATTTTAGTATCATTTTTATTTACAATTTTCATCATTTTATATATCAAATTAAATTCAAATTCAAATACCTTTACTTTATTTTCTTTTATAATTATATCTTCAAATCCTTTTCCATTACTGATTTTAATGATTGTAGGAAATTTACTTAAAAATAAAATATCAAAAAATGACATTTAGAAAAAAACTTTTTAGAAAAATTGGAATTATTTTTAATTTATCTTTCATTTCAAAATATCAAAAGAAATGGAAAATTAACGGCGGTGATCAAATTTTAAGATATAATCATGATACTGTATTAAATAACAATTCTGTTGTTTTCGATTTAGGTGGCTATGAAGGTGAATTTTCTGAAGAAATCTATAAACGTTATAAATCTAAAATATATATATTTGAAATTTCAAGAAAATGTATTGATATTATAGAAAATAAGTTTAAAGACAATGATGATATTAAAATTTTTAATTTCGGTCTCGGACCTAAAGATGAAATATTTTATTTAGATGGAGATGGCCCTGGAGCTAAAATAACAGACAATATTAATAATAGTAAAGTACAGATAAAATCAATTTTTAATTTCTTAAATGAATTAAATTTGAATCATATAGATTTAATTAAAATTAATATTGAGGGAGCTGAATATGATTTATTAAATTATTTATGTGATACAGGGTTGATTAGCAATTTTAAAAAAATACAAGTACAGTTTCACGATTTTGATGAGGACTGTCTTGATAAGTTATTAGAAATTAATAGAAAACTTACAAATACTCATAAAAATATTTTAAGCTATCCTTTTGTATGGGAAGAATGGATAAAGAAAAATTAGCAATTGTTTATATTACACATCGTCGTATTGACAAAAATGAGTTACATTTTCTCAATATAACTAATAGTAATATAAATAATCTTAAAAAATATATATTTATACCAGAAGGTTTAGATATCGAAGATCAATTTCCTAATTACGAAAAATACGAATATAATAAAAAATATTTCAAAAATATTAATAGTTATAATGAACTATTAATGAGTAAAAATTTCTATTTAAATTTTTTAAAATACGAATACATATTAATATTACAACCAGATTGTATTATTTTAAAACGTGGAATTGAAAAATTTTGTACAAATGATATCAAATATATTGGGGCATCATTTTCTAAACCAAAATATGTAAATTTATTTTGGATTTCTAAATTTCCTAAAATAGGACATCTCTTATCAAGATTTAATATTGGAAAAAAAATATATGGTTACAACGGAGGGTTAAGTATTCGAAATGTTGATTTTTTTATAAATATTGCACCAAATTTAAGTACTAATAGTAAAAGACTTTTGTATCGTGAAGATATAATATTTTCTTATTTAAGTTTTAGATTTCAGAAATATAATAGAGAACTTTCAGATAAATTTTGTTTAGAAGAAAAACTGAAACCATATACTGATTTAAGCAATATCAATTCTTATTGTTTGCATGATCCTCAAAAATATAACTCTAAAATTTATAACCAGCTTATTGAAAAGTATTAATCTACTTAATTATTTTAATAGATATAGTGATTTATTGTTAAATTACACAACACAGTTTATATCTGGTATTTTAAGCTTATTTATTACCAGTAAAATGTCTTTTTTATTAAATTCTAGTGAAATAAATAATTATGAACTAATTATTTCAATTTCTGCAATAATTGTTACCCTTTCAATTTGGGGATATGATAATACTGCTATTTTTGATGAATCAAAAAAAAGAAAAAAGAAATATCTGCCAATATATTTAATGATTCTTTTTAATTCAATTTGCTTTCTTTCCGTAGTAATGTTTTTTAGTAAATATTTTTATAAAATTGGTTACTATGAATTATTTTTTCTTGTAATCACTAATCTTTCATTTTCTGTATTATCTAACATGATGATATATTCTGGATATTTAAAGATTATAAATTACATAAATATAACATCAACTATAATTAAGTTTATTTTTATATTGATTTTTGTTAATAAATTAGTAAATTATCAATTTTGGGTATATTCAATTATTTATTCTAATTTAGTTGGAATAATTCTATTGTTCTTTTTTTGCAGAGAAAACATTTTCGTTCCAAATATTTCAATTAAAGCATACTTATATAAATTTAATAAATATACTAAATTAGGTTCATTATTAATATTGCCTCAAATTCTAAGTATTTTCTCTGAAAAGTATGGAAGAATTTTTGTTTCATTCAATCATTTAAATTTAACATCAGCAACTTATCAATTAGCAATGAGTACATCACTAATTGTTTTAAGTTTAAATGTTGGTTATTCTAGATACTTTGCTTCTGATTTTTTTAAAAAAATAAACAAGGATAATAAAAACATTAATAAATATATTAAATCTCATAATTTAAGCTATTTATTGATTTGCAGTATAGGTATTATTTCGAGCATTATCTTTTGGAAAATTTTCATTTTAAAAAAATACTCAGAAAGTTTTGATGGAATAATTATACTAACTCTATTATGTTTAAGTTATACAATAGATGGTTTTAATAAATTTTATATTTTTAGTTTTAATTATATCAGAAAATATAAAATAATTACGTTTTATATGACTTCTTATGTTTTTACTTACATAATATTCTCAATTATTTTTAATAAAATTTATCCCATTGTAGGAATTTCATTTGCTACTTTTTTATCAAATTTATTTTTATTCCTATTATTAAAAAATAAACTTAAAAATGAACTTAAAAAATAAATTGATTTTAGAATATTTTAATCAAGGATCTAATAAATTATTTTTTTATAAGAATTCTATACTAAAATATTTGAATTCAAAACATAAGATCTCAAGCATATCTTACTTTAATAACTATTTTTTCGATTTTGTTTCAATACTTTTTTTACCAATTAATTTATTTTTCATTGGTAAAAAAAATTGGTTAGAGTATTTTCAAATAATAAATCAACTTAAGCCAAGACGATATAATAAAAATTATTCATTTAAATTTCTACCTATCTTACTTTGGGAATTTCGTTACATTAAATTCAAATTATTAATTAAATATTATAATCCCGAATATTTTCTTTGTACAGATTCCGCTTTTTTTTTAGAAAAATGGATTCGTTATTGTATTAAAAAAAGAATAATTGTTATAAGAGATTTTAATAATGATTATTTCTCTTTTTCAATAATTAAAAAAAATTCTAATAATTACAAATTTAATTTAGATTTTCAACCGGAAATCGCTGCTATTTCTGAAGAAAATCTTAATTCATTTATTTTGGAATTTAATCAAAGATTAAATGGTATTTCTACAAATATTGATTATCAAAACTCTTTTTCAAATAATACTGTTTCAATAGAATCAAATAAAATTAAAATTTTACTTGCTTCACATATTTTTGGAGATGCTGCAAATTCGCATTTTACAGAATTTTTGACTTTTGAAGATTGGACATCTTTTTTTATTAATTATTTTTCAAATAATTCAAATTATTTATTAATAGTTAAAGAGCATCCATCTGTCGAAAGGTATAATGAAATTAATTTGTTATTTAATTTTATTTCTAACTTAAATAATTTTAACTTAATATTTATTCCACATAATATTAGTGTAAATCCAGATAGTATTGATTTAGTAATTACTGGAAATGGATCAATTGCACATGAATATATTTTTAGAGGCAAGGCTGTATTAAGTACTTCGATGGGGTATGCTAAAAATTATTTTGGATGTAAAACTTTAATCAATAAATCTGATATAATTGATTTTTTCGAAGTCCCAGACAATATAAAACAACTAAAAAATATTTCACAAAACAATACTAAGAACAATCATAAATTATTATATCTTTTTCATAAATGTATAAATTTAAATAATAATTTAAATTTTAAAGAAGCAATTGAACTAGAAAATGAAAATAAACTGTTTGATTTTTTTATTTTAAATGATTTAGATAATTTCTTGTTTTCAAAATCAGATAACCATTATTTTGTTTTAAAACCTCAGAATATAAAATGAAACTTGTAATTATAACTGTTTGCTATAATGATTTAAAAGGTTTAAATGCAACATTAGAATCATTGTATGAATATCAAAATAGTATTATTAAACATATTATAATCGACGGTAATTCCAACGATGGAACAAAAGATTTCCTTAATACTTTGAGTTTGCCTTGGAATTTTGAATATGTTTCAGAAAAAGATTTTGGAATTTTCGATGCAATGAATAAGGGTGTAAGAAAATTAATTCAATCACAATTTGATTGTGATTATAAAACATATGTTTGGTTTTTAAATTCTGGCGACAAGGCATTAAAATTTGACATTATAAAAATTAAATCAGATAAACAATTGATTTTTTTCAAAAGTATACAGTCATCTCCATTATATCCAAATTTTACCACAATAAGACCAGATATAAATTCACATTTTGCTTTTGAGAAATGGATACTTTATAATACACCTGTTCACCAAGCTGTTTTATTTAATTGTAATATTTTAAATGAATTAATTTATGACCTATCTTTCAAAAATCAAGCAGATACTAAATTAATTTTTGAATTAATATTAAGGCATCAATATGAATTCATAAATACCTTAATTTGTAATTTTGAATTAGGAGGTAATTCTGGGTTATATTCAAAAAAATCTAAAGTTATAAATCAACTTTCTGAAGAAATTTTTGTAAGAAATATTTTAATTAATAGAAGTTTTATTAGTTTTTATTTTAAGATAATAATTTTTCAAATAAAATATTTATTAAATAACATACTTGGAAATAAATATTTTCATTTATTTCATATTCAAATTTTGAAAATTAAATATTTATTTCAAAAGAAAATTTTGTCATGAAATGTACTGCTTCTATAGTGTTGTATAACACTAAATTTAGTGAAATAGAAACTTTAGTTGAAACTATTAGTCAATCACAAATTGACCTTTTATTTTTAATCGATAATTCTAAAATAAATAATTTAGAAAATTATTTTGTTGGATACCATAAAATAAAATATCATTATATCTCTAAAAATATTGGATTCGGATGTGGTCATAATTTAGCATTAAAAATGTCTATGACTTTGAAATACAAATTTCATTTTGTAATAAATCCGGATATTACTATTGATACAGATACAATTAATAATATGATAACTTTTATAGATTCAGATGATAAAATTGGTGGAGTAATGCCTTCTATTTATAACTTAGATGGTTCATTGCAATATCTTCCAAAATTAATACCAAATCCTCTTCATTTACTTTACCGGAAATTAAATTTACATTTTAATATTTATCATAAATTTATAAATAAATATGAATTAAGAAGCCATTTATATTTTGGATCATATAATGTTCCAATTTTATCCGGATGTTTTCTTTTATTGAATTTAAAAGCAATTAATGAAGTTGGTTTTTTTGATAAACGCTTTTTTATGTATTTTGAAGATTGGGATTTATCTAGAAGAATTAATGAAAAATATAAAACTTTATATGTTACAAATTTTAGAGTTTATCATGGGTATAAATCTGGGGCAAATAAAAATTTAAAATTATTTTTCATTTTTATGAAATCATTTTTTAGTTATTTCTATAAATGGGGTTTTATTTTTGACTCAAAGCGAAATTTTTACAATAAAATAACTTTAAATCAATTTGAAAAGTAAAATTTTATTAACTGGATCAAATGGTTTTGTTGGTTCAAACTTAATGAAATTGAACTCAAGCTTTAATTTCATTAAGTTTAATACAAGAAATTATAATTTTCCGACATTAACAAATGATTTTTTGGCTATTATACATTGTGCTGGAATTGCACATGATATTAGTGGAAAAATAGAATCTAATGACTATTATAAAGTAAATACAGATTTAACTATAAAATTATATAACGATTTTTTAAATTCAAATATTGGAGTTTTCATTTTCTTTAGTTCAATAAAAGCTGTTACTGATGAAGATATATTAAATATTTCAGAAGATATCATGCCAAATCCAACTTCGGATTATGGCAAAAGTAAATTATTGGCTGAAAATTATATTTTAAATCATCAAGATAAATCAAAGAGAATATTTATTTTAAGACCATCATTAATCTATGGTCCAAACAATAAAGGAAATTTAGAATTACTTTTTAAATATATAAATTTTGGTTTACCATGGTTTATTGGTAAAATTGATAACAAAAGATCATTTTGTAGTATTGAAAATATTGATTTTATAATTACAAAATTTATTAATGATAAATCAATACCATCAGGAATATATAATGTTTGTGACAATGATTGTATATCAACAAATAAACTAATTGATATTATTTCTCAATCTATCAATAAAAAAGTTTTAAAAATAAATTTACCAATTTCTTTAATTAATTTATTTTGCAATTTTGGAGATCTTTTCAATTTACCAATTAACTCGAAAAGTTTAAAAAAGTTAACATCAAATTTAACACTAGATAACTCTAAATTAAAAAAATATTTAAAAAATGAATTACCTATAAATTTAACAGAAGGTCTTTCAAAATCATTCAAGCAATATTAAATATTATTATTTTTTTTAAATTATAAAAAATGTCTTAAATTTGTTTTATGAAAATTATATCTGTTATTGAAAATCAAATACCCGGCATTAAACTAATCAATTTTGAGCGATTTACTGATAAGCGTGGTTTTTTCACTGAGACATTTAGAGTGACTGATTTTATTAATAATGAATTAAAAATTTTTCCAAATGGTATCTTGCAAGCTAATGAGAGTTATTCTCGTCGCAATGTATTAAGGGGGCTTCATTTTCAGTGGAATCCTAATATGGGTAAATTGGTTAGAACCATTTCTGGTCATATGGTGGATTTGGTATTGGATTTGAGACATGGTTCACCCACTCAAGGTAAGATTATGGCTTTTAATATGCCAGCCAATTCAACAGATGGATCAACTAGTTGGATCTGGGTACCTGAAGGATGTGCACATGGAAACTTCTTTTTAGAAGATTCTTATATAGAGTATTTCTGCTCAGGTTCTTATAATGGAGAGTGCGAAGCAGGTGTATCACCTTTTGCTGAAGATATTGATTGGAGTATCTGTGATCCGAAATTAAAAAACCTATTTGCAGATTTAAAAGATAGTTTTATCGCTACTTCAAAAGACATCAATGGTTTATCTGTAAAGCAATGGTTAGATAGAGAAGATGCTAAAAACTTTACTATTTAATGAGTAGAAATATTTTAATTACAGGTGTCGCAGGTAAATTGGGTTCAGCAGTTCAATCCTTAATGCCTGAAGCGATTGGTGCTACAAGAGCAGATTTTGATTTGTCTAATGCTGCACAAATGGATGCATTTTTAGATAATCATCCTGGTATAACTACCATACTACATTGTGCTGCAATGATTTCTCCACCCAAGATTAATGAAGACATTGCTCAAGCTATTCAGTCTAATATTATTGGGACATCCTTATTAGCTGCAGCTTGTTATAAAAGAAATATCCGTTTGGTATATATATCAACAGATTATGTATTTGCTGGAGAAAAAGGTATGTATAAAGAAGGAGATGAGTTATTACCTCAAAATAAATATGCTTGGTCTAAATTAGGAGGGGAGTGTGCAGTTCAAATGTTAGATAATTATGTAATTATTAGATTGTCTTTTGGGCCAGATATTTTCCCTTACAAAGCTGCTTTTACAGACCAATACACTTCTAGAGAATCTGCCTCTGTTATAGCTAAAAAGATTAAAAATATCGTAGTTTCGGATTACAAAGGAGTGATTCATATTGGAGGCACTAGAAAATCTGTATATGAGTACGCTTTGAGTCTTGGCGCAGAAAATATCGATAAAATTAGTATTAAAGATATGTCTGTTAAAATGCCAACAGACACTTCATTAGATTCTAGTTTATACGAACAACATTTCAATCATTATTTATAAATAAAAAGAGCATAGGTTATGAAGAAAATATTATTAGCTGGTGGTGCAGGCTATATTGGAACAGAGCTTTGTAAACGATTATTAAGATTGGATTATAAAGTAACTGTAATTGACGATCTATGGTTTGGAAATAATTTAGATCCAAGAGTAGAGCTCATTAAAAAAGATTTATTTGAAGTTACTCATAATGAATTAAAGGGTTATGATACCGTGATTTTCTTAGGCGGAGTATCTAATGATCCAATGGCTGAATTTTCCCCTTCAGAAAACTTTGTACAAAATGCAGCTTGCCCTGCTTATTTATCTTATGAAAGTAAAAGAGCTGGTGTAAGAAGGTTTGTATACGCTTCTTCTTGTTCTGTTTATGGCTATACAATAGATGAATTATACGATGAAAAATCTCCAACTACTTGTGCTTACCCATATGGAATTTCAAAATTACAAGGAGAAAATGGTGTAATGCACTTGGCAGATGACAACTTCTCTGTAATTGCTTTAAGACAGGGCACAGTATGTGGGTATAGCGATAGAATGCGATTTGATTTAGTAGTAAATACTATGTTCAAAAATGCCATGACATTAGGAGAGATAACTGTAAACAATCCTTCTATTTGGAGGCCAATATATCATATACAGGATGCTTGTACTGCATTTATTAGATCTATTCAAGCGCCAGATAATATTTCAGGGGTATTCAATGTGGCTTCTGATAATTATACTCTAGGTCAAATTGGTGACATTGTAGGTGCTGAAATGTCAGTGAATTTAGGGAAAGAAGTAAAAGTACATATAAATGATGTACAAGACTTTAGAAACTATAAAGTTTCTATTCAGCATGCAAATTTGACACTTGGGTTTACTCCAGAATTTGGTATTAAAGACATAATTAATCAATTATTCGAAAACAAAGACAAATATGGCAATTATGATGACGACAAATACTATAATATAAAAATATTTAAAAGTTTAGGTAAGTGATTTTTTCAATTAATATTTCCAATTAAATTGCAATTTTTGTTATGATTAATAAAATAATTGCAATTTTATTAATATTCTTATTATTCCCTATTTTTATCATTGTATCTGCTTTAATTTTAATTGAAGATGGTTTTCCTGTATTTTTTATTCAGAAGAGGGTTGGAATGAATAAAAAATATTTTTCAATTTATAAGTTTAGAAGTATGAATAAAAGTACTCCAAATGTCGCAACTCATTTGCTGGATAATCCAAATAAATATTTATTGAAAACTGGTAAATTTATCAGAAAGCTAAGTATTGATGAATTACCCAATCTTTTTAATATAATTACTGGTGACATGGTATTTGTTGGACCAAGGCCAGCACTTTTCAATCAAAAAGATTTAATATCATTGAGAGAAGAAAATGGAGTGAATAAATTAAAACCTGGAATTACAGGTTGGGCTCAAATAAATGGCAGAGATGAATTAAGTATAATTAATAAAGTTTCACTAGATGTTGAATATTTAAAGAGAAAATCATTGTTTTTTGACCTTAGTATAATTGTAAAAACAATAATCAAAACCTTGAATAGTAGAGGAGTTTCACATTAATTTACTACTTTTTGTGTTTTTGAAATAATCGCGTTTTATTTATTAGTGCTTTGCTAAAACCCACCCGTTTTTATCACTTGAATTGATAATTGTAAAATCACCTCTATTTTTAATAATATCTAATCCTCTAAAGTGTTTTAAATGATGCGTATCGTCCAATAATAAATAGTAATTCTTGTCTTTCATTAACTTGTCAGTTATTTGAAATTCCATATGACCTACTCCTCCAGCAGAATCTAATACAATCAATAAGTTATGACTATTTAATTCTTTAATTAAATCAGGAAGTAGATTGTATTTTGGTTCTGTATTCGCGTCTCTGCTTGGCCTTAAAAGCTTTTTTAAAAACTGCTTAATGATATTATTACTTCCCTCATTTAGTCTTCCCTCTAGTTCATTTACATAAAAGTTTATAGGATCTTTGACATTATCTATAAATACATCTGGATAATTTTCGTGATGTAAAATAGCTTCGTCCTTTTTCACATATTCAATAGCGTCATTAAGATCTAATGAACAGCCATACAAACAGTTTACAAAATTGAAATGACTTAGATTTTTTTTAGCTGTTGAAAAGTTAGAATAGTCTATCTCTATTGTATAAAGACTCTTTAAAGAAGTAGAATTTCTAAAAGCATTTGCCAACATAGTGGTTGAGCCAAGCCCTCTATGAGTGCCTGTTTCTATAATGTAATCAATATTATTTTGTTCTGCTAAATTGGCCAAGCTTTTAATTAAATCTTGATCCTTATTCATGGATACCGATGTAAACTTATAATCTCCGTATTCTTTCACTGTATTTTTTTTTAAAGGTAATAAAAACCGCATAAATACATAATTAAATTATAAAATTTTCTTATATTTTCTTAGTTTGCAATTCAATCAAGTTTCATGTTCATTTTAATAGAAATACTCACTTTTCTCATTTTGGCGCTCAGTTTTTTTGAAGCAAATTCAAAATCAGGGAAAAAAGGAATAATCTATAATATTAGGTTGGCCTTTTTACAGTCTTTTATTGGAATTGCAATCATATCTTATGTATTGGTAGAAACTTTATCCTTATTCAATGGGTTGAATAAAGTCAATGTAATAGTTTCTTGGGTTTTGGTTTTATTAGTCATCTATTTTATCAATAGAACAAGATCTTTTAAACTTTTGCTTTTACAAATTATCACCTATAAATGGGAAATTACTTTAGGAGCCAAGAGACTTTTATTTGGGGTATTTGTTTTAATTATTCTTCCCTTATTCTTACTTTCCATATTTATTCCCCCAAATAACTGGGATAGTATGGCTTACCATCTACCTAGGATAGAGCATTGGATTCAAAACGGGAATATTTATCCATACAATACCAATATCGTTAGACAAGTACTAACCTCTCCATTGTCGGAGTACATGTTGGTAAATATTCAATTATTATCAGGAACAGATACTTTTTTCAATCTAGTACAATTTGCTTCTTTTCTATTAATTCTTATAATTGGCACATTAGTTTTTAAAGAACTTAATGTCAGTTATAAAGGTCAGCTATTGTTGGTTTTTGCATTAATGAGTTTGCCAATGATGATTTTTCAATCTACAACAACTCAAACTGATTTATTAGCCAGTCTTTTCTTTTTAGCATTTATATATTTCGCACTATTGATTTATAAAAGAATTGATGGGTATAAACTTAATATTATATATCTAATTCTTTCTTTGGCTTTAGGTACTTTAACTAAATATCATATTGCTATTTTTGCTTTCCCAATTTGTTTGTATTTGTTTTATTTTATCATAAGTAAGAATAAAGTCAAAGATATTTACTTTACAATTCTAATTGGGGTACTAATTTTTTCAGTCATTTTGCTACCATTATTTGCAAGAAATATTTATTTCTTTGGCAGCGTTACAGGGAAAGAGGTTTTTGCAGAAAATGCCACAATAGTTAATAGCACCCTGAATATAAAAAATATGTTGTCAAATGATTTGAAGCATATAATTGATTTTATATCTCTACCTGTTGATTTTTATAATAAAATGCTGTTTTCTATTAATCATTCACTTCATTCACTAATTGGTATTTCTGAAGATGCCCCTGGCAATAATTGGGCGGGAGAACCATTTATGGTAAACAATCACTTAACGGAGGATACTGCAGGTAGTTTAATTCATGCTATATGGATAGCAATCCCAATCTTTTTTATTTATAAAATGAAGAAGAAACTACATCTTTCACTATTAATATTTTATTGTTTTATAGCCCTTTCTTTTTACTCTTTGTTTTTTAGATATACACCTTTTGATATTCGATTATTATTGCCAATTATTTTATTATTAATTATCATCAGTACTTATGTAATTGTGATAAAAGTAAGAAGACAATTCGTTATTAATTTTTTTATCGCTTTTCTTTTCTTAATTGCTTTATTGCCAGTTTATTTTAATAGGGCAAAACCCATAATCATCGACCCTTTTTATTTAAAAAGAATTTTAGTACATTCTCCAAAAGCAGAAACAAAAATTAGAAACATATTTGAAAAATCTAGATTAGATAACTATGTTACTCAAAACCAGGTAGTTCAAAAAAATATAGATAGTTTATTTAGAACTATTCCAAAATCCTATAATAGAATCAATCTAAAAACCGAGTTTGATTCTTATGAGTATTTGATTTGGGTATATGCTAAACAAAAATATGATGCTTTCTACATTGGCAATTCTGATAGTTTGCCATATAAGTCTTATTCAAAGAATAGTAAACCCAGTGATTATTATAATATAATCATCCAAGATCAAAATAAACACTGGCAAGCTAAATTTATCCCATAATAATTATAATTTTGTATTCATGATTAATAATAAAAGAGTCACAGTTGTTTTGCCAGCATACAATGCAGCCAAAACCTTGTCTAAAACAATTGCCGAAGTTCCTATGAATATTGTAGATGAAATTATCCTATGTGATGATAATTCTAAAGATAATACTATTGAAGTAGCTAAACAATTGAATATTCATCATATTATAAGTCATCAAGTAAATAGAGGGTATGGTGGAAACCAAAAATCATTATATGATAAGGCCATTTCAACCAATGCTGATATTGTGATTATGTTACATCCGGATTATCAATATACACCTAAATTGATCACAGCAATGGTGTCTATTATCTCTGAAGGTTTATATCCTGTAGTATTTGGATCTAGAATTTTGGGTGGTGGTGCTTTAAAAGGTGGAATGCCATTATATAAATATATAGCCAATCGTTTCTTAACTAGTTTTCAAAATATCTTATTGGGTCAAAAATTAAGTGAATACCATACTGGATACAGAGCTTATTCTATAGATGTTTTAAAAGCGATTGATTACAATGCTAATTCAGATGATTTTATTTTTGATAATCAAGTAATTGCACAAATCTTCGAAAAGGGATATGAAATTGGAGAAATTACCTGCCCTACTAAGTACTTTGAAGAAGCTTCTTCTATTAACCTTACCAGAAGTATTCAATATGGTTTAGGAGTTGTTTCTGTTTCATTAAAATATGGATTTAAAAGACTCTTTAATTAATTGTTATTGATTTTCAATTAGTTATGATAAAATAAATACACTCTTTGCTTTAATTGGTATTTTTCAATCAAACTAATTCTATAACTTTGACTTGGTTTTCACTCATCATTTTCTAACCCATTCAATCCCCCCAAATTTGAATGAACTAAGTACAAATATGTTTAAGATTAAGAATTTCAGTATTGTACCAAAATTCGTGATTCTATTGTTGGACTTGGGAGCAACAGTTACCGCCTTATTTATTGCTATCCTTATCCAACAAAATGTAGCTCTAAGAGCTATTAATTGGGATCATGTGGTGAATTCCATCTTCTTGATTCTATTAGTGAATAGTTTAGTATTCACTACTACCAAATCTTATACAGGTATTGTTAGATACACGGGAGTGCAAGATGCAGTAAGAATTGCAGCAGCAGTAGCTATCTCATCATTTATTATTTTGGTAATTAATACTGTTGCACTAGGATATAGTACCATCTTATCACTAACAACTTTGGTGATTACATTATATACCGTATTTAGTTTCTTGTTTTTAATAAGTTATCGCGTCTTAGTAAAATATTTGTTTTCTTATGCGAAGAACTATAAGATGAAGAAAAAATCGGTAGTGATTTTTGGTGCAGGAGACACTGGTGTGGCTACTCAAAGAGTTCTAGAAAACGATGGTCAATCTAATATTCAGATTGTGGCTTTTATTGATGATGATAGAAAAAAGGGTAGTAAGAATTTAAATGGTGCACCTATTATGACTTTTGCTGCATTTAAAGAACTAGCCAATGTACAGCCTATTGATGAATTAATTATTGCAAGTTATTCTTTACCTACCAAGCGTAAAAACGAAATTGTAGATTTTTGTTTGGATCATGATATTAAAGCTTTAAGCGTTCCTCCTTATTCTAAATGGGCTGAGGGTAAGTTTACTAGTAGACAATTACAATCTATTAAGATTGAAGATTTATTAGAAAGAGATCCTATTCAGATTAATAATAATCAAATTAAATCTCAAATTAAGGGTAAGCGTATTTTGGTAACAGGCGCTGCAGGCTCTATTGGTTCTGAGATTGTTAGACAGTTAATTCCATATGCGCCTGAATTGATTATTTTATGTGATCAGGCCGAGACTCCTTTACATACATTAGAATTAGAATTAATTGAAAATGGCACTAGAGCCAATTGTGTAAGCTACCTGGCTGATATTACGAATAAATCTAGAATGGAAAGTTTATTTGAGGAGTTCAAGCCTCAATATGTTTATCATGCTGCTGCTTATAAGCATGTGCCTATGATGGAACTTTGTCCAACTGAAGCAGTGCGTAATAATGTAGTGGGGGTTAAATTAATTGCGGATCTTTCTGTTAAATACAAAGTAGATCGCTTTGTAATGATCTCTACAGATAAAGCAGTTAATCCTACAAATGTAATGGGAGCGAGTAAGCGAATGGCAGAAATGTATGTTCAAGCTTTATCTAAACAAGAAGGTATTGGAACGAAATTTATCACGACTCGTTTTGGTAATGTATTGGGTTCAAACGGTTCTGTAATTATTCGCTTTAAAGAACAAATTGAAAAAGGTGGTCCAGTAACAGTTACGCATCCAAATATCACTAGATACTTTATGACTATTCCTGAAGCTTGTCAATTGGTATTAGAAGCTGGTAGTATGGGTAATGGAGGTGAGATATTTGTATTTGATATGGGTCAGCCGGTAGCCATTGCAGACTTAGCGAAGAAGATGATTCGTTTATATGGCTTGATTCCTAATATTGATATCAATATTACATATAGCGGTTTACGCCCAGGTGAGAAATTATACGAAGAGTTATTAAACGACGAAGAAAACACTACACAAACCTACCACGATAAGATTTTAATTGCTAAAGTGCGTGATGTGTCTTTTGAACTTGTTTACCAATCTACTATCGAATTAGAAAACATCTTAAATACTTCTAACGACGAAATGCAATTAGTAAGTAAGATGAAAGAATTAGTACCTGAGTACATTAGTAATAATAGTATTTACGAAAAGTTAGATGCTAGTGTGATTTCGATAGCGAAATAGGAAAGACTATTTAAATATTTGAAGTGGGGCCCGCGCAGCGGGCCTTTTCTTTTTAGTTAAATGCTGAATTAATCAAGCTTCCAATATCTTGCACAGATCTAATTTTACTTAAGTCATACCCATCAAATCCATAATAAGCGCTAAAGCTGTGTTTTGCGTTTGTAATGGACTCTCTTAGACCATGATCTCCTGTTAAGATAATTCTGTATTTATTTCCTTTATTTAATTCAATTAATAATGCTTCTAGCTTTTGATTGGTGAATTTCCAATAAGCTAAATACCTTTTGAAATTATCTGTTTCTGGATTAGTAAATTCAGGCGCTAAACTAAAAGGATTATGTGGCATATATAAATGCACATATACAAAAGCCTTATTGGGTAATTTTTCTTCTTCTAATTTGCTTGGCAGATGATTTAGTAAATCAATATTATGATCACTTATATAGGAGGGGGGATTTTTGAGGTACTTGGTTTGAAAACTACCTGTTTTGGTCTTCTCTGCTAAATAGGTACTATGCAATAAGAATGCTTCTATAAAATTTCTTGGATACAAATACAACCTAGATTTTGGTTTGGTATTCCCAAAGTCAAATATGCCATAATTATAAACGGCTACTCCTTTCTTGGCTAAACTATCAGCTAATCCTGCATGGTATAATTTACTGACTACTATTTTCTCTTCAGATTGTGCTGAGTAAGTTTTTTCTTTGGATAGATTAAAATTAAACAGAGAGCTCATACTATGAATAGTAGATAGTTCATTGCTATAAGCAGTAGTCTTAGTTTGCCAACCTTTTTCATTTAACCAACTATTGAAGCTATATATTGAGCTGTCTTTCGTTAGCTCAAATAAATTGTCTGGAGAATTGTATTCATCAACAATGATCAAAATTACTGGCTTGGCATCTTGCGCTGGGTGAGTAATTGTCTGATAATTACTTTGAATAGATTCTAATGGAACTGCTTTGCTTGGTTCTTTTGATAAGCTAGAGCCCAGCGCCACAAATGATAAAATCAATAGAAATATATTGAATGCTTTGTAAGAGAGCTTTTTACTGGTAAAAAGCAATTGTAATCCTATAATGAACACTAAAGCAATAACTAATAGAATTTTTTCTCTTAAATCTACAGAGAATATTTTTTGAGTAATAGTATGTAGTGGAATATTTAATGCAAAGCCGTAGAAGAATTCAATACTTATGGTTACTAAAAGAATGGAAAGTAGCTTTTCATATGTATTGAATGTATGAATACTCCATTTACTAATAAGTTCTATTGCTATTAATGCCAAAAGCAATAAAGCCAAATTAGCATAACTAAAAAAAGGAGAGTCCAACAGGGTAATCAAATTAGCTCCTAAATATGGGAGTGCTATTAATAGAAATGATGCATTTTCTATACTAAGAACTCGCTCTTTAAAAAATTCTTTAAAATTCATTTATTTTTTCTCTAACAGGTATAGTATTCTTTCAGATCCTTCCAATTGAATTCTTTCCTTGATCTGAAAGTATTGCTCTAATGCTTTTGTGAAGCCTTCTTCTGTATAATCTGAGTATTCTCTTTGTTTATCTTTCATCAAGAACTGTACTTTCTCGTCTGTAATTGGGATGAATTCAATTATTACAAGCTTCTCTGAGAACTCATTAAACATGCTGGCAATCTGATCAAACTTCAACTGATTGCTAATAAACAAATGATGTATTAAAGCCAGTCCCATTACCATGGATGATCTAGCCCTAGTATAGATACTGCTGAACTCTTTTTCTAAGACACCCATATTAGAAGTGGTTTCTGCTAAGTCCATTCTAAGGCAACAGATATTATTTTTCTTCGAGCTAACTATTGCTTTATCTATGGCATCCACACAGATATCGTCGTATTCTAGGGCTATTACTTTTTCTGCAAATTCACTAGCAATTAAACTAAACCTGCCCGTATTGGCTCCTAAATCTAAAATAGAGTGTACTTTATTTTGATTGGTTAATTGAGATAGCCAGTCTTTAATGACAGCTTCTTTATGTTCTAGGTATTTATCTGAAGCAATATCTTTTTGATAATAATCAATCCAATGTTTCTCAAAAGCAAATGGTTGCTTCCAATCTACTACGGTGGATTGAAGCATCTTCATTAGAGAGATAATCTTATCCTTGCTAAAACCTTTTTGTTTAGTTTGGTTGTCTACTAGTTCTCCTGATTTTTCAAATCCCTTCTTATTGGAGTTTCTTAAAGAACTATTCTCACTATCATTAGTTGCATATTTCCCATGTAAATGAATATGCAATAAACAGGTCATATTTAACCATGACTTTAAGGGCAATTGCTTGCTCACAAAATTGAGTGGCATGCCTCTTAAATGAGATTGTGTAATTCTGGCCCACCTTTGTCCATTATAATGCATTAAAGCAAAAGGACTAAGCATTTCACTGCAAAACTGTCTATAAGCTATCCATGGGTCTCCTTCTTTGAAAAAATCAAAAGAGCTGGTATCTAATAAAACGGCTCTGCCTCCCTCAAAATAAAAATTATAAGGCGTAGCGTCTTTTAAGATCATGCCATGCGCTAATGCAATCTTGTTAATTTGCAAGTATGCGTATAAGACCTTTCTCCACTGTCCATAAGACCACTCAAATGGGTAACTCTGAAAAGGAATTTGATGAGGATGGAGTTTTTTGTAAAAATTAGATTGACTTTGCTCTACTTCTTGATGTGTGATCATCAAACCTTTTTCGCTTAATGCCTTGTATAAGCCTGAATGCATCAAATGATCATATTCAACTTGATACTCATTAAATATATACCTGTAGTAAATGCCATCTTCTAGTACTACTCTTGCTGCTGTATCCTTATAAGAGATATGATTAGGCATCTTTTTGGTCTATTTGATCTAAGGTATCAGCTGAGTCATCTGTTTTATGCTTGCCAAATTTAAATTTGATAAAGGCTACTATTCTTTTGAAAAACACCAAGACAGTTAATAGCCCAGATAATAAGGCCTGAAACAATAAGCTTCCTGATCCTGGATCTATATACAATAAATACATCGTCTTAATTTAAGGTTGAATGAATTATATATTAAAGATATAACTATTTCACCTTTTATAGGAGTCTTGCTAAGCCAACTCCAATTTTACTTCACTTGCTTCAATAATTCCTGTGGGCTCGTTAAACGCATTTGGTCCATTATATCCACCAGTGCCATAGTCTTTTGTGTCTTTAAATCACTCAATCCCTTTATTAAGCTATATGAGTCTTTGATTAAGTAAAAGACATTGGTGGTGAGGTTGATATTTCTAGTTACTTGTTGACTTTCTTCCGCCGGCATTTCATTGATAAGTGAAAATGCGGGGATATATAGACCGCAGACGGATTCTATTGATTCAAGCGTTTGGGCGGCCGCGGCACTTGTGACGGCCGCTTTATTGTTTAAATACCATTGATTGATTTGTTTGTATTTTTTAGGACTGTTGGCGGCGACAAGGTCGCCGCTTAACTGATACACCAAACCATCCAAATTCCATCTAATGGTATTATACACTGCAAGCGCTGAATCTACTATCTCAGGCTTATTTAACTTAGCCGCTTCTTTAGATTTGATAATTAGATAAAGCTCCGAACTGTATTTGATTTTAATCAAGCGTTGAAAAAGGCCTTGAGCCGGCGAGACTGACGCTGCGCTGCTAGCGGTAACTTCTGTAATTGAAGCAAAAGTCATCAGCATCGACACTATTAAAATGCAGTTTAACTTATAAGTGAAAACCCTCAATGAATATATCTTATCCGCCTCTGTATTTTTCAACTTATAGCATATTGAATCTTTCATAAGATTAAGTTTTAAAGAAAGAATAATTTGTTTTCAAGTAATCCTTCTGTTTGCGGTCTCTGGTCATAATCGTTAGCAGCTAAATCCTTATCTACTAATTGAATAATTTGATTCATAGGCATCTTAGCTGCATGCTTTTTAAGGTTCTTAAGCAAATAATATGTGAATGCCCCATTAAATCTTTTTTCAATGTATGCATCAGCGCTTAGTTCGTGAGATGCACAAGCACTGAGTAATGCACCGTTGAGGTTGGTGGCGGCGACGCGCTTTGCGTCCGCCGCTAAAGAACTAACTAAATTTTCGCGTAAAAGACCACCAATATAATTTCTATATCGCAGAGTAGATTCATCACCAAGCACGAAAGGGTCCCTGGATAAATCTTCTGCATGACATGAATCGGA
>JACCDT010932595.1_pt1 | contig 53075 bp, 67 predicted proteins | sample 7446291 | NCBI WGS metagenome assembly JACCDT01 (sample SAMN15323446, study PRJNA562643) | freshwater metagenome | isolation source: river surface water | place: USA:Blue River Watershed | collected 2017-08-17
CAAACCAACATCAACAAAAAAGGGAGACACGTGTCTCCCTTTTTGTCAGTGAGGTTCGATCACTTGTTCGTAGTGGTCGTGTTGTCAACAGTGGTGGTCGTATTGCCAGCGGATGTCGTTGTCGACGTTTTGTTGATGGCCGCATTGTCCGTTGTGCTGGACTGCTGCTGGCTCTTGGAGTCGATATCAGACAGGTCCAATTCCTCTTTGAGCATGCCGGAGGTGTCCGATACAAATGACATGTAATCGTTCGTATCGAGTTCAACACCGCGCGTCTTGGAGAAGGCTCTGCGAGAGTGAATGTTGCCAAGGGCCACAGAAGCCGTGTACATACCAGCGTTCGAATAGCTTGCGTTGGCAATGTTGCCCGAGGCCACGCCGTAAGACTTGGCCTCAAGAACCGACTTCTCGTTGGCCCCAACGAACATCACGGACCAGTTCTTCTTGGCGTTGGCTTCGTTCACCAATGTCTTGAGCTTTTCGGCAGTGTACTCCTTGGAGGCGTTTTCCTCTCCATCAGTGAGGACCACGATGCAAGCTTCTGTGCTGTCCTTCTTTTCCTCAAGAATGGCTCCGTGCTTGATCTTCAGGTTGGCGATGGCGGTTCCCATCGCATCGCGTAGTGCGGTCATGCCGCGAGGCACGTATGTGCTTTCGGTCAACGGCTGGACATCATCCACTGGCTTGTTGTCAATGACGGTCTCGATGACATCATCGAAGATCACCAGAGAAACGATGTACTTCTGGTCGGGATATTCCTTCTGTAGGCGCTTCAGTGTGCCGATCTGCTCATTGTAGTTGTCGATCGTTGCCTTCTGGATGCCAGACATCGATCCGCTACGGTCCAACACGAACACGTAGTAGGTGGTGTCCTTCTTGGTAATGATGTCCTCCACTGTCGTTACCACTGTAGTAGTGGTCGTGGTCGTCGTCTTCTTGCTCATTTTCTATACTTGATTTTGTTATATGTATCACTTGAAAAGTTTATCGAGGATACCGGATGTCATGACCTCCTTCAGACCGCTATAGGTATACTCGATGTTGTCATACTGGTTCCAGTCGCGCATGATGCGAATGACGAACTTGTCACTGGGTACAGCCTGAAGGGCTCGCGCGCTGGCATCGATGAGCACATCACAGTGGTCCCATTTTTCCTCTTCACGGTCCACGAATTGGATCGACCTCGACCTAGCATGGTGCTTGGCCAAGAAGTTGAATGTGGCGGGAATGGCCTGTTTCTGGGCGGTGCCGATCAGAACAGTGTTGAAGAGCCCCTTCTGTTTGCCGTATCCTTGAATGCGGTTGAACATCTCGGTAGCTCCATCATACTCTTGCGCTCCTGCGAAGATCTGGAAAGGGTAGTCGTCGTAAATGAACTTCTGTAGCGCTTGCTTGGGCGTGAGGACCATTTCATCGTCTTTGCCATCGGCGGTCTTCATGAAGTCAACGCGTTGCTCCTCGAACCTGTAGTGGTTGAGAAGGTCCTCGCTGGTCACTGGCAACGAGATGAGTTCACGCTCCTTCTTGCCGATCATTTCCTCGATGAGCTTCTCTTCGTCCTCTGTGCGGCTTTGAACGACGAAGTCCTTATCGTCCATACCGTTCACTATCGCATCCGTGTGGGATGGGATGCTGGCGTTCACCAACGCATCATTGTGGATGAAGGTCTTGACGTATGTCTTGTGGAACTGGGAGTTGAAGTCCCGTATCACTCCATCGATGGCTATTCCTAGTGTTCTCATGTTCTCTTTTTGAATGCCCCCGTCAGGATGTTAGGGGTGTTGTCTTTGTTCTTTCTGATTGTGTCCTCTGGATTACCCATGTATATCGTGTCGAATCCGTGGGCATCCATGAAAGAATCTAATGAAATTTCGTTGAAATGTGAAATGTGCTCGTCTGGCTTGCGGTGCTTCCAGTCCCTGAACCACTCATCGCTCTTGTAGAGGCAATTGGGCAGTGAGACGACCAGAAGTTCGCAGTTCAGGTCTTTGACGAAGGAGATGTCGTGGTAGTGCTCTAGGCAATCGAAGAACGTGATGACCTCGAAATGCCTGCTGAGGATGTCCTCAACGAACGTGCTCTTCTCGGGTATGTCGAACCCGCTTATGTCGTGTCCGAACGTTTCCGGAACAATGTCACTGGCCGCCTTGAGAAAAGAGCCATTGCCGTACCCTACGTCCAGCAGGGATTCTGGGACTCCACCGATAATGCCCAATATGAGCCCAAGACGCAAGTATGACATGCGGTCATTGAGTACGCCGAGGTCGTTGTAGGCGTTGGCGTATGCCAGATCATAGTTGAATGGTTGTGGCGAGATCTGCTTGATCACTCCGTACCTGTCTTTTTCGTACCCCTCTATCATTTCGCGTATACGGTTTTCCAGTGTTCTATCATCTCATTGAGCATGGACTCGAACGTCGACTCCGGCTTCCATCCAAGAGCGGTTCGCGCCTTGGTGGAATCGCCCTTCAGGTATTTCAACTCCTCCGGCCTGAACAACTTCTCGTTCTGCACGACATGGTCCTTGTAATCCATGCCCAAGTAGGCGAACACATAGTCGCATAGCTCTCGAACAGAGTGGCACTCTCCGGTGGAGACGACAAAGTCGCCGGGCTCATCCTGTTGAAGCATCAAGTGCATGGCCTTCACATAGTCTCTGGCGTGCCCCCAATCGCGATGCGTGTCCATATTGCCCAGTTCAAGCTTGTCGTCCAATCCCAATGATATTCTGACAGCGGACTTGACGATCTTGTTGGTCACGAAATTCGACCCCCTCCTTGGGCTCTCATGGTTGAACAGGATACCGTTCACGGCGAACATCTTGTAGGCGTGCCTGTAATTGCGCATGATGGAGTAGGCAAAGAGCTTTGAGCAGCCGTATGGACTGACGGGGTGCATGGGCGTGCTTTCCCTTTGGAACCCATCGGGATCAACGGAGTTCCCGAACATCTCGGAAGAACTGGCTTGATAGACCTTCGAGTGCGGCGATACGCTCCGGACTATCTCCAGAAGGTTCAGAACGCCCAAGGCATTGGTCTGTGTCGTGAACTGAGGAATATCGAAGCTTATCCTGACGTGGCTCTGCGCTGCGAGATTGTATATCTCATCCGGTTGCACGCTCTTGATCAGGCGCTCCAGAGAGGCCGTGTCCAAGAGGTCGGAATAGTACGTGGTTATCTTGTCGGAAAGACCTCCTATGCGGCTCTCTTGATGTTCTGGCACGGAATTTCGGCGCACTATACCATGCACTTCGTACCCCAGATCCAGCAAGTGTTCCGATAGGTACGATCCGTCTTGTCCCGATATTCCCGTGATGAAAGCTTTCCTCATTATCCGTCGACCTTTGCTATGGTCGAACAGATGAAATATATCTCCTCATTGGACAGATTCAAAGAAGACGGTAGGTACACCACTTCCTTGTATACAGCATCGGCGACGGGGTAGGTTTTATCGGAGGCGTAGATGGGATTGTGGTTCAATGGCCTGTAGTACTGAACGGCCTGAATGTTGTTCTCTTTCAACTTCTCGATCACCTTTCCGGCATTGGCCGTTCTGTAGAGCGCCATCCACGTTGACCGCAAGCCAAAGTCGATCAAAGGAAGGTGTTCACGGTAGGCATCGAACACTCTGGCGCGCGTCGATAGAAGGTCATCGATACGGTCGAGTTGAGCATTGCCGAGACTGGCCGCCAGATCATTGAACTTGAAGTTGACACCTAGGTTCTCGTGTATTTTTGAGGCCCTCCAGTTATCTCCATGATCCCTTATCTGCCTGACCTTGATGGCCAGATCATCGTTGGATGTGAGCACCGCACCGCCTTGTCCTGTTGTTACAAGCTTGGGGACGGAGAATGACAGTATGCCAATGTCGCCGACAGTGCCCGCTCCAGCAATGCCGAGCGCCTGTGAGCTATCTTCCAGCATCGATATACCGTGTGAGTCACAGATGTCGCGCACCTCTCTCAAGTGGTCACCGCAATAACCGTTATGGTTGACGAACATGACGCAGCTTACTCCTGCGTGTATATGGATCTTCTCTGGGTCCATACAGAGTGTATCGGGATGGATGTCCACAAGCTCTACCTTGTAGCCTAGGAAACGGGCCGCGTTCGCTCCGGCCAAGAAGGTGTATGAAGGGAACAGGATGGTTGACCCCTTGGGCAATCCCAAGGCCTCCAAGCCCATCATTATGGCCACTGTGCCGCTCGTGGTGGAAATAGCGTGCTTGACCTGAGCGATCTCCGAAAGTCTTTTCTCGAAGTATTCTGTGGCCTTGTGCGGACCCACCCATCCCGACAGGATCTGCTTCTTCACTTGCTCGGCATACTCGTCAAGCATGACTGGCTCATATTGGGGGATGAACCTCACTTGATGGCCTCTAGGTTGAGTGAGATCAATGTGTGCTCTGGCCCATAGGACATGGTCCGTATGGCATCGATATCGTGCGGCAAGTGCGACCTGCTGTGGTCATCGATGCCAGCGTGTTCTGTCGTTGCCCAATCATATGGCTGGACCGACTTGAAGCCTGCTCCTTTCAGAGCGGCGGTCAGAGTTTCTTGATCATACGTGGTTTTATGATAGATGCTCTCATCGTTCATCTTCATTTTCCCGAAGAGAGGCCCGATGATGTCCTGTAGGGCACATGCCCCGGCAGCATACAAGCGTGCCATTCTGCCGAAGTCGGGAACGGCCAGCCGTAGTACACCGCCTTCCTTTAGCTTGGCATGCCATCGCCTCAGCAGGTGTTGGCCTACGGATTGGTCGAAGTACTCGAACACATGGCAGGCATAGATGAGATCAACTGAGCCATCATCGAACGGGAGGTGTACTATGTCGTGGTGTTTGACGTGAGGGAAATCTCCTCCATCTATGTGGATCCATTCAGGGCCGAAGTCTCTTGACCCACATCCTAAGTGCAGTTTCATGATCTGTTCTTTAGCAACACATTACCGAAGTTGCCCTTGTAGTCGAATATACCAAGGTTGTCAAACATATTCAACCTGTCAAGTATCATTGACAATGTGGCTTGACCATCGAACAATTCCGTGTTGCTGAACTCCATAACGATGACCTTGGTTTTGGACAAGGTCTTGAGGCCGCCCTCGATGAGATCCATCTCCGCGCCGTTCACATCGATCCACGCGATGTCGGGGCGGGCTATCGCGTTGGCATCGGCCCATGTGTCCAGACGCTTGGATGGAACGGATGTAGGTTGTTTGTAGAAGACGTCCTCGAACACATTGAGATGGTTCTTCGGTGGCCGCATGCTGCTGGATGCGGACCACTCTTTCTGGTCTGAGTAATGCTTTCGGGTCAAGCTGTTGCTCTCGTACCAGACGATGTCTCCGTCGACCTGCGAGAGAGCGTGCTCGTGTAGGATGATGTTGGGATGAGATACCTGCTTCCTGAACAGGTCGATAGACCTTGTGTCTGGCTCAAATGCGTGAATGATGGCAGAGGGATAGTGCTGGATGAAGTCCAAACTGTCCTTTCCATCGTAGGATCCAATGTCCAATATCAAAGGGTCCTGTCGCGCAACTAGCTCGTATATCCGCTGCTTATCCATCGATGTGCGTTTTGTCGTTCTCAATACCGAGGTATGGTCCGGTCTTGTATTCGTACACGATGGTTCCCTCCTCCAGTATCTCGTAGTTATGACCGCCACGGAACGTGAAGCTTGCGTCGCCTTTCCTGATGATGACGGTCTCTATGAGGGAGTCATCCAGATCGAAAAAGAAGCACTTGACGGAACCTTCTATCACGACCCAGCTTTCCTGAGGGATGTAGTGCGGCTCAAATCGCTCCTTCATGATATGCTTGTGCGGTCGGAAAGTTGTTCCCTTGGGGAGCTTCAACGAGGAACACTGAAGGAATTGATCGGTGTCACACAGGTTGGTCCTTCCATCAATGGCCTCAAGGCGGTTCACACAATGCAGCAGAAGGCCTTCTTGTACTTTGGAGTAGATACGTTCCATAGGTTATCGTCTTAGGCTGTCCCATTCAGGACGCATGTTTCCTCCGCCTCCCAACACTTCTGTCCACCACCATGTCCTGATGATGCAAGCGATCCTTCCTTCCTTGTTCTGTTCCAGAAGGGTCGATAGGATCTTGCTGCCGTCGATCTCCGCTCCACGGGGAGACATGTTTGGGAAGAGGTATTTTTTCAGGAAGTCCTTCCTCCAAATGCAGGTTCCCAAGTTCAGTATGTACTGACCATCGTTGTTCCTCATGTAGACAGGGAACTCACCGACCTGACCTATTTCATCCAGCACCCATCCGTGATTGTCACTGATACGCTGGATGTCGAACCTGTCCAGCTTTTGTTCATCCATTATCTGAATGATCCGGTGCATGAAATCCTTGTCGAACTTCTTCTGAATGAACACATCCTCCATCGTCAAGAAGATGTAGTCATAGTCTCCTTTTTCCTCGACCTTCTCTACTGCTGAGAGGACGGCGTTGGTCCATGTTTCCCAAGGAACTTTGCCGACCTTTATGGGAATCGTTCCACGTGGTGTGGCATCGATCGTTTCGGTAACAAAGTAGGTGTCCCACCCCGTTTCGTGGTCCCAGTTCTCCGTCCAGTATTGGTGCCAAGAGTTCCACACATGTTCGCTCTTGTCACACGCCATAACTATGGTCGCAACTTTTGTCATACGATGTCCAATATATTGCTTATGAGATTGAAATCCCAATCAGGATGTACGTACTTGGCCGTGTTGTCCGGGTCTATGGGGATCGAGAAGACCTTCTTCTTGGCGCACCCGGAAAAAAGGGCTGTGAACCCGATGTTGCTGATGATGGCCGAAGAAGACATGATGATGTCTATTGCTTGTCGGACATCGGTCTGGTTGATCATGTTCACCGCTCCAAGGCCATCGAATGAGGATCGGACATCATCTGCGGTGTGTCCGATCAGCACTATGCGGCTGTCTTTGTGCCCGTCGATGAATTTCGCTATGGATGCTTGAGACATCTTTCTGTCCAAGTTCCTTCCGGCGAATGGGGCTATGCAATAGTCATACGAATTGATGCCTTCTGACACTGGTAGCGTGGGGAACGGTTTGATCTCAAATCCAGACCTGTCTCCAGAATGCCAAGAGGTGTCCAAGTAGACGTCATATTCATTGATATGCCCCGGCAGCCAATCCCAACCCGGTATCTTCATGACATTGGATGGCACGTCCATTGAGTCATAGAACTGTTTGATATGCGGAAGCAGGATGTCCGGCACTTCCACGTGGGTCAGGGTGTAGTCCTGAGCGCCATGCTTCTCCAGATAGGCTTGTAGCTTACAGTAGATCATGACGGCATCCCCCAATCCCCCTCCTCCAATGAATTTCATGACGTGATGATATCGTTTAGACGTTTTCGAGAGGCCTCATAGGAATAGACAGAGTCCAATGTCGCTTGGGCGTTGGCAATAAGGCGGCTGTGGTCGGCCACAAAAGCCCTTATCTGGCTCAGGAGGGCTTCTTGATCGTTCCCGAACGTTTCTGGCCACAGGGTCTCTGCGGCATCGGCTATCCCGCCTATATGAAGGGTTCCGGTGCAAGCGCACTCGATCGGCAACTGACCTATTTCGGGCTTGTTGTCCAAGTTGATGCAGATCTTCGTCTTGCCAAGTTTGAGAAGCCACTCTTCCCACGAAAGCGATCCACTGTTGACCGTCGATATCTTCATGCCAAGGATCTCCTCCACCCTCCTTGCGAACGCGAGACTGGCATCGAACCCTCTTCTGGTGTTGCATCCCACCATGATCTCCTCTGGCCTGTCATCGAATGGCATGGGTGCGGCGCATAGTTCGCTGCGCTCGTACGGGTACATGAATTGATGAACCGGCACTTTCACGTGTTCGCGCAGGAACGACAGCACATGTTCCCGGTAAGGAACCAAGCAGGCGTCGCACTGATTGAAAAAATCGATGCGTGACTGTGGCAAATGCCACGTCGGGTTCTTCTCCTTGATCATGGAGAAAACGCGGGCGTTTGGGTATGCCTTGCGAATGTCATGAACGCTCGCTCCTCCATTTTCTATGGAAAGGAACACCACGTCGAAGTCTTCGTTCACCAGACCTTGATTGTAGGCTATGAAGTATCCATTGAACGGCTTGGGCACATTGAATACGTTGCGGATCCCGAACGATGGAGAATATGGATTTCCATCAAGGTCGATGGCTTGTCCGCTCTCCCATTTGAAGGACCGCATCAAAGGCTCGTGGTCCAATATGAAGGCCACCTTCATTCGGATGTCTTTTCTTGGCCGAACAGCCTTCCTTTTGAAACGAGGATATCATGATCGCGCCTGATCTGCTCCAACCTTCCGTTCAGGTCGTTATCGAACACGCCGCGCCCGGCATAGTGGATGACGTTGGACTCAAACCTGTTGAGGCCAAGCCATGGCTCAGAGAACATGGTCATGTTGTTCCACTTCGGTGGAAGTTCCATGATGTTGTACTTGTGCCTGTGCGCATTGTATCCCATCTGTAGGTCCACGGAGCCAAAGTCCAGCCAGTAGCTTCCACGGTAGTCGTCGAACAGTCCCTTGTGGATGTCGGAAAGCACGAAGAATCCAGCATTGGTATATCCTTCTTCCCACCCAACGTTCTCCCAGTGTGCTTGAACATTCCTGAGAAGCTCCCTTCTGTTGGATTGCCTGCTGCCTTTGTCCTCGTAGACCGAGGCTATGTGGTCATAAGGAACTTCATCGAATATGTTCGTGATCTTGTCGGTCAACAGCACATCGCAGTCCAAGCACAGTATGCGCTGGTAGGTATCAAGCAGTTCCACGGCCTTCAGGATACGATAGTGTTGCCTGCCGTCAGATGTGAGAAATGGTGCTGGATCGGACAGGATGACCACGTCGGACCCCATGCTTTCGGCGTAGGCACGAATGCATGGCATGGTGATGTCCATCATGGGCTTGATGCCGTCATCTCCCCTTGTTACTATAGCTGTCTTCATGCGAGTCTGCTTCTGAGTTTCTTGAAAAGGAAAGGCTTGCCATCAAGGTACATGTCACGCAGTTTTATGAGGCCGCTACCGCACACCACTGTTGGTTCTCCATTCTCCAACTTAAATACCTTTCCCAAGTGCTCATCCCTGTCGACGATGTGAACGTCATGGATTACATCGCAGTCCATGACCGCAATGCGGTCCGTGCCCAAGTTGAACCGGGCACCGTCATAAGGGAAGCCCACAGCATGAATGAACCGCTGTATCCTATTGGAGTCCCATGTCCATTTGATGCGATAATCCTGTTCGTCGCGCCACATCGAGTAGGACTCGTTGGGATCGCTCAGCGGTGGCAATCTGCGCGGGTTGAAATTCAAGATGAGGCGTGCGTATATGCCAGCCAGTACGACATTGGCTTCCGATATCCTGATCGGGTATGCTATGGGAGACGACGCCTGATCGAAGACCTTGCCCGTATCCATGACGTTGGTGGCTTGGAACGCCGTGGCGTAGAGATGGCTCTCGCCCAATATAAGGGCCTGTACGGTTGGCGACCAGCCTTTCATGGCAGGCAGACGAGAGTCGTGGATGATGACGAATTTGGACAGGTCACCATGTATCATGTGTTGCCATCCTATGACGAACGCGTGATCGACCTCATCGGCCATATCGGGACGGAAATCGGATCTGTCGATGAACCTCAGTCCATTCTTGGAGCAAAGGTCCTTGATCTTCTGGAAAGACCCGGATAGGGTTTTGGTATCGTACGATACTACGAACGCGATGTCTGCTTTGCCGATCAGTCTGTCAAGTACGAGTTCGCCTTTCAGATCGGCGAGCAGCAGGCCTATTTTCATGGCGTTCAGACAATGGTCTTGCAGTTCTTGAACACGGTGAATTCGGTCAGGTCCCTGTAGTTGTTGTCTTCACCCAGATCAGCACTATGCCATGGGATGTTCTGCATCAATGCAAGTCCGTGCGCGGCCTGCTGTGGGGTCATGTACATGTTCCATCCCAGCATGTCTATATCATCTTCATGGTACAACTTCTCGTTCCTGCCCTCGTAACGGGCTTTCTTGAACCATTTCACCGCATCTGGGTCATCGGTCAATATCATGCCCCCCTTGCCTATGCGAAGGTGCTTCTTGATGTGGAAAGAAAGGCACATGAATGTTCCGGGCATGTACATGCCGGAGGTGAACCGCTTGGCGGCGTCGTAGATGTTGTAAGGAGCAAGTTGGTATATGCCTTTCCATGCGTTGGCGCTCTCGGTCTTGTCGAATACGACTTCATGGCCCGAATGCATGATAGACTGTGGAACAGACAGGTACGTCTTGGATGGAATGGTGACCTCTGGGGTCTTCTCGCCACAAACCTCTTTGTATTTCAAGCAGAGGAACATGGCATTGGTGCAGCTATCCACTGACACTGCGTACTTGGCTCCCGTATAGTCTGCCACTTCTTCCTCAAAGAGCTTGACGATGATATAGGGATTGTTGATGGGGCGTCTTGTTTCAGGCATGTGCAACGGCTTTGTATTCCTCCACTATCCTCACGATCTTCTTGGTCCAGTGGTACCAACTGAACTGCTGGACCGTATTGTAACCATTTTCAGATATGATACGTCTTTCGTCATCGTTTTTCAAGTAGTAGTCTATCTTCTCCTTAAGCTCATCAACGCCTCTGAACGTGGCTACATCTCTGCCCGGAACGAAGTACTCCTCCATTTTCGGCCATGGTTCCGTAAGAAGGAACCCCTTGCTCGCAAGCGTCTTGTATACCCTGTCGGAACAACCTCCCTCGGTGAAGTTCAGATTGATCTTGGCGGCGCACACAGCATGTGAGTGGTCCAGCGCCTGCGCGTTCTGTATCACCGGAAAAGGGAACTGACGATAGTAGTTCATCCTGTGCTCGGACCTGAGGTTGCCGATGAAGCAATAGTCCACCTTGGGCCATGTGGATTCCACCGGGATGTTCAGTCGGTCGTCATACCCCTCATTGATGAAGTGGCAACTCTTGATGTGGGGTATCGAGTATTGATAGGGTTCCCACAGGCCGAATGCCCCTATGTCACTGGACTTGACCAGCCGCAGTATGGGTTCCGTATAGTTGCTCATGGGGTCCATGAACCAATAGACGACCGTTGTGAACGCCCTGCAAGCGTTCAGCGTGTTCGGATGGATGCAGTTGGTCTTCGAGCACAGAAGGAAGTCGGGCCTTTCCTTTTCGCACAGATCGATCAACTGCTGGTCTCTGGCCTGATCTCCTATCTGGCTGGCTATGACCCTGTAATTGAAGCGTATGACCTCGTGGCCATCGCGTTCAAAACCTTCAGCTTGTGGGGTGTTGGAAGAGGCGGGACTAAAGACCGCTGCGAACAAGATTTTCATGGATTGTGTCTGATATTGCCTGTGGGTCTGGGTTCCATCCGGCCCGCAGGTCGAAATCGCCATTGGATACGAACTCTACCTCCGTGGAAAAGGGGTTCCACCAGCTTTTATAGCGCAGCCTGTTCACCTCGGAAGACCAGACCAGATGCTTTGTTCCGCAAAGGCTGGCCAAGTGCATGGGACCACTGCTTGGTCCCACGACAAGTTTGGCACAGCACATGTGGTCTATCAGTTCAGCAAGCGGTATGGCACGCAGGTCAGTGGTGCCTTCAAGAGCGAAAGCCTGTTCATTCCCGATGGTGGCTATCGTGTATCTGTCCTTGAGCAGGTCGACCAGCTTCTGCCAGTTGTCCTTGCTCCAGTTCCGTAGAGAATCGGAGGGTTTGTTCCTTGGATGGAAAAGCAGGTCGAACGGCTTTGCCTCTCCGACCTTCTGGTACTTGTGGAACACCTGCATCCCGAACATACCGCTGTTGTCCACAGCGCGATGGCCATCGTATTGTACGTTGATGTTGAACAGGCCGCTGAAATAATCCGTGTGCGGGATGGAATTGACCAGTTCCGCTGGTGATGCCTTTATGTTATAGCAATTCTGCATGGCAGTTTCCCAGCTTTGTGGGTCGAACTCATGAAAGGATGCGGCGAAATCCTCATACAGCCTGCCATGTCCGGGACGCGAGATGACATGCACCTCCTTGTAGGACTTGGACAGGTGGCGCAGATACCCTTGCCATCCGAAAAGTTCCCAGCCGAACTCTCCGACCCACGGGCCAGCCAGAAGCACTTTATCAGAGGTCGTGTCCATTGTGTTTTTCGAATGCAAAATATATGAACATCAGACTGGTAAAGCAACACTGCCTATGCCGCGTTCCTTCAGTTTCATGTCCATCATCTCCTCCAATCTTTGGAACTTGCTTCCGGGCTTGGGCTTCTTGTGCCGCCAAGATGTGTTGTGCCAATGCCATGCGAATGCCTCCAAAAACAGGTGTTCATCCGTCTGCACGGGAGCATCGAACCATGTGGCCTGAATTTCCTGTGACTTTCCCTTGTGCTTCACATTGATGCACCACTCCGTGTTGAAGAACGGACTAGGGAGGATGGGGAACGGCTTTTCCCGATACATCATGGCGAACATGTCCTTTCCCCAACATGTAGTGCCACCATGTATAGGGCTTTGCAGAATAGCGCGCAGAAGCCGCGTGCTGAACTCACTGCCTTTGACACAGCTTAGAACGGTGGCGCAGGCCCCTTCCCTTTTGAAGTCGGTCTCACTGCCCCACATGTACATGTACTCTTGACCAAGAAGGGGGCGGAAATCCCGTAACAACACGATGTCCATGTCGATGAACACTCCTCCATATTTGTGGTTCACCAATATGCGCATCAGGTCGCTTTGCAGGTAGTGCTTTTCGTCTTTGGCCGAGAGGAACGCATGCTGTCCTTCCATCATGGTCCCACGAGCTTCTGATACCGGATCATAGATGCGCAGTTCTATGAGGTCCTTGAACGGCTCAATAAGCCTGTTCTTGGAAAGGTCGACATCACTCCACAGAATGAGTTTGGTCTTATCGAGGTTCTGCGTTGCCAAATATGACTTGACGCATAGGGCCTCCTTCGGGCTCTTCATGTCGGAATAGACATGGAAGTTCACTATCTCATCCGGAAGTGGATATTGCTCCGGTTCTACATCGCGCAGGAACTTCAGGCAAGCCTCATAGTCATGATACAGTTCTGGATGGGTGCTGTAGTCGATATCGATCATACGAAGTGTGGCATTAGCGCCTTCGATCCACCTTGGAAGTGAAGGCAGTTGAAGACGATGTCCGTGTCCATGTCTAGGTTCAAACACACGGGTTTGCCATCTATCATCCTGATGTTCTTGATGCGGATGGTGCCGTATGGGCTGGCTGCATCACGCATCTCATACTCATCCTTTATGGTGTTTTCAGAAGAATTGATGTTGTGGTCGAAAGTCGTCCCGTCAATGACGCCGCACATGTGCGCCACATCAGTCTTCTGGGCGAACAGATACAAGAGCGTCATGTCACAAACACCTCCGGGGGCTCCATTTGCCAAGTGGTGCTTGTACTTGCGCTTGAGTTCTCCGAACGTTTCTGTCCGATTGGTATAGGTACTCACTATGAACTTCCAGAACTGAGCGAGTTTGTCATAGGAAAAAATGGACACGTGCGCGCTCGATGTCCACCGGAAATCCGGTTGGTGCTGAGGGATGGAATACGCGACATCCGCATCGGACAATGCAACGTCAACGTTGGCATACAGCAGAACGTCGGAATCACAATAGAACACTCTTGAGAGACGCTCTTTGTCCATCAGGGAAAGCATCAACCCCCATCGCGTGAAGCATCTCAATTCGAAGTCTATGGGGTTCTTACTGAGATGGTGGTATACATTCTGGAACGATTTGGCCTCCTCGTCGATGCTGCTCATGAGCACGACATTGGCCTCTACATCCGCGTCCTCTTGGTCGGTGATCAAGTACACTACCTCGTTGTACTTCTTTGCCTGTTTGATGGCTATCGTGAGATAGTCAGGCGCCTTGCCATAGTGTATGAAAACAACGGGTGTCATAGCATCAATGAGATTGATCGTTCGAAATGCTCTGGAGTGAAATACTCTTCATATGTATCGGACATGCGCTTTCGCATATCGCTGATCTTCTCCTTGGAAAAGCTCTGCAAAAGAGATTGGCCGAGCCTGTTGATGTTGCCGGACTTCACTGTGATGGATATGCTGGACCAATCGATGGCAGGATACATGGGCGGCTTGTATCCGTCCGCGATGATGACGGGTATGGCGCCCATGGCCATGCTGTCGAATATGCGAGGACTGGATATCTCGTAGCCTCTAGGGCACAGGGAGAACTCGGAATCTCCCAAGGTTTCAATGTACCGGTCCATGTACGCCTTTTCGTCCAATCCAAGGACTTCTGAGTCAATGCAGTTGTTGGGGTACAGAACGGTCAATCCACGCTTTATCTCATTGGACTCTATAGGCCCGAAGAATGAGAACAACTTGCTGCGATCAGCCTTCTTTTTGCTGACATCCACATCGCTGGTCAGATGAGGCATTGAGATCAACCCATCGCCTATCGTGGCATATGGCGTGGCCACTATTGATTCAGCGTCGCCAGCCACTTGCGAGGCAAGAACATGGTCGCACACGAACAGCTTTTTGCCACCAGTATCGATCCTGCTCACTTCGCTACGTGTCGCAATGACTCCAATATCATTGATCATTGAGGAAAGAGGCAGAAGACAGAGTGTATAGTCATCGCTTACGGCGTCCGACTCCATCAGCCGATCAAGCATGACTCTTTCGGTCGGAGTATACGCCGATTTGATGTGGGGGATCAAAAGTGTCTTCATTTCTGTTTGCTTGCGTAGTATCCATCAACCAGTTCCTTCGTGATGCGGAAGCTGCTGGATGGGGAACAGTTGTCCTCGTACCATTTCCTTCCAGCGGCGCTCATGAGCTTCCACTGCTCTTCGTCGATGGATGCGACCTTTGATCGGAACTCTTCGGGACCATTGATGCGCAGATAGTGAACGTTCTCCAAAGGCGGGTTCAGATAGGTCATGTCGACATCTGATGTAACAATGGGGACGGTGCCCATGCAGAAAAGTTCGACTTCCCTGTTGCACTTCGGACCATAACCACGCAAACAAAGCCCGAACCTGCTGCGATTTACCAGTTGCAGATACTCGTATTGGGAATGCTTGTACTCCCCGTTTATGGGCATCTCGAAGAGGTCCACCACGCTCTTCCAATCATGGTGCGCGCGGAAACCGAACTGGATCTCATTCTCGACCTTGCCCAAGAACATGGACCCTATGTCCCTTTTCTCGTATGAGGGTACGCCTTCATTGGCGACTATCTCCTCCATCAGCATTGGTCTTCTTCCCCAGAACACCCAAGGTGTCCATTTCTTGGTGGCCTTCTTCATGGGCACTGTATTCCCGAAAAGGCAGTAGTTGAATTGAGGCACCTTGCGATCATCCAGACGGGGGTATTCATACAGGAGTACATCACCGACCTCGCCCACCCACGTGAAGTCATCCGGGCCCTGCTCTACTTCACAGAGCCCGTCTCTCTCCCATATGGCCAAGAGTTCCCTGAAAGTGTCGCCGTTATGGCGCGCGTTGGGTATAGGCCTTAGGATCTTCATGCTGTTCTCCAATTGTTCATGAGTTTCCGTTCGTTCCATGACCCTTCCGCATTGCGGGTGTTGAGGTATACTTTGTTGATGTCGCGGAAGTCATCGATGCCTTCAAGAAGGTTGAAGAACGAACTGTTCACACAATACACTTTTTGGGCACCTCGTATGACCTTGTACCAATCAAACAGATTGTATCCCTCGACAGGCCTTACGTCTATCACTTGATGGTCGGCGCTTTCCTCCGGCTCGAACAGGAAGCCGTCTCCGCTGGAAGTTGAGTTATGGACCACGACATACCTGTCATTGCTTACCAGCGCGGAATACAGCGAGTCCTCCTTCTCCGTGTTCCTGTTGAACGAGATGCCGTGCTTCAGGTGGATGTTCATCTTGGCTATCTTGTACTTGGCGTCAACGAAGTTGCTTGCCATCATCGTGTTGTGCTCCCAAAAGGCGACTTTGCTGCCGGGAAAACCGAAGCTCAGGTCTATCACTTTGTCATAGGTCCCATCGTCGCACGCGTAGGCGCCCGGCACGCAATTGCCTATGCCGAATTCAGCACCCAGAGGGATCGGCGTGACGTAGTCTATGTTGTCGAACGTCGACAGGAACTCCTGCATTACCGGCCAGAACACATCGAAGCCTTTGTCGCTGTAGTGCTTGGCGATCGGCAGGCATATGAACAGGTCACCCAATCGGGCGGGTTGTATCAAAAGAGCGCGTTTCACCTGATCCTCTTTGCTATGAGTTGTCCCTTCCCGCTGCTGTTGATGTAGATGTTCTCCCACTGGTCGGACTGCTGGATCTCCGCGAGTATGTCCTTTGTCTTGCCCGAGTTGGTGTCGTCCAATATGACAGCATCTATTCTGTCCTTGAACTTTCTCCACTCCACCTCGGTAGAATACAGGCCTCCATCCAAGCACAGCACGTCGACGTTGTCCTCTATCGTGAGCAAGGGGGCATTCCTTATGTCGATGTTGTAGTCGTAGGTCTCTTTCGTCACCGCCTGTGACCCGGTGTCTTTCTTGGCGTCCAGTTCATCGAATGATACGGTACTTCCGTAGTGAAGAGCCAATTTCTCGGTGGGTATGCCATACTCCGCGAAGTACCTCTCCCAATAGCGCCTCGTGATCTCGTAGTAGTGGATGTTGGACTCTATGGAGATCAACCGGCTGTTGTCCTCACGCAGCATGAGGCCGTCCAAGAGGCATTTCGTGGTGCCTATGCCGCAACAAGGCCCGATTTCCAAGAAGTCCATGTAGTCGGTGTTCGAGGCCATCTTGAATATCTCCTCTCCGAACACGGATCCGCGCTTTATCTGGCCCATGGCGTGGGTGGGCCTGCCGTGGATCTGGTTGTCGATCCGGGAGGCCGGAAGGATCTTGGGGTCCCCGTCGATAAACTTGGCCGAACGTAATAGGTCTTCTTTGTTGTGCATTTTGTTTGAATGTTGGACCTCATCTATAGAGCATATCTCTGAGGTGGCACACGTAAATGCCGACCTCATCTTCTGGGAATCCGTTTTCCTCAGTCCAATGCACAAGAGAGAACATAGCTCGCCCATTGCTGTCACACACAGCCAATCCGGGAGCGCCCTTATCGATGCCTTGCAGATTATGGAGTCCCAATTCCTCTATGGGACATGTGAACACGCCTTGCGGCTCGCCACCATGCTCCAATCGGATGAACAGGCGGCACTCACGGATAGACTGCATGATATCGGACGGAGACATAAGGGTGTATCCGACCAGATCATTGTCCATCTCAAAGAACACGCGTGCGCGCTCTCCGTTGATGAATTCAATCAGATTGTCTACGCCTATCTCGTTCATGTCAGTGCAATCTCTTTAGGCAATCCGAAGTTCTCCGCCATCCTCCTTTTGAACAGATCGTGGTCATCCTCGATGTATGTCTCGTTCTTCGTGTAGAGATCGTCCATCTTCCCATAGCCCCACGCCCAGTGCTGGTGTTCTATGATGCACAATGGGTTGTAATGGACCTTGCCAAGCCGTTTGGATACCTCCATGAAGTCGTTATCGCAGTAGAGGCTCTTGTACTCAGGCCAATAGATGTGACCGAAGCGGTCGTAGTAGGTTTTACCGAGTATGCTCAGCGTGTTGAGCTTCTCACCTTGGTGACCGTCATTGTACCACAGCACGCCATCGAGGTCTGGGAAGTGGTTCTTCATGTCCTTGCGGATGTACATGTCGAACCCTTTGACCTTCGGTATCATGTCATCACTCACGAGGACAACGATGTCCCATGGATCGGCTTGGTCCATGTCGCGATTCACCGCATGTATCTTGCCCTGTGAGGTCCCGACGACCAACTTGACCTTCGGATAAGCGGCTACGGCCGCTTTGACCTTGTCCGTGTTGAGCACTTCATCATCTTCATCGATACTGACGAGGAACTGGAAGTCCTCCTTGTTCACGATGTTCTCGTGATACTTTCCGAGCGTCGACAGGAATTTCTCTTCTCGGCCGCGTGCGGGGTACTTGAACAGGATCCTCTGTTTCTTCCATTGGTTTATCTCAGCTATCATGTCTTTGAAAGGATAGAAGTGCAATTCCGGCTGTGGCCCGTCCAGCACGACAGGGATGGGATTGTCGCTCATAAGAGCGTCGTGCGCGCGCTGCATGACGGCTTCGCGCTCGCTGGGTATCAGCAGAGGGTCCATGGAAACGGCTCGGCTCTCTATGAAAGACGCCATGTGTTTCTTCGGGAAGTTCATGTAGACTTGAAGGCCATCCTCCAGTTCGTCGTACGAATGGAGCGGACCGAGGTTTTTGACCATGCGGTACATGTCCTTGACGCGGAAGTAGTGACCATGGACCGATAGTGGGCCGGAAAAGTCGACGTAGTGCTTGTCCCAGTTCCACTTCATGGTCTGCTCGTTCTCCGACAGAGGAACCACCTTGTTGTTCATTCCTACCATGGAGTTGCGAACGATGTTCTTCCCCAGTCTCAGCGAGAACGACAGCAGCATCGGATCCTTGAATTCCTCCTCGATGGCGCGTTCGTCGACATCCGACACCAGCATATCATCGGTCGTCAGGAAGCACACGAGGTCGTTGGGGTCGTGCTTCTCCAGAAGCGATAGGACCCGATCCGACAGCGGCCCGGTTATGAAATCATTGACACAGCGGTTGTCCGTGTCAAACAGGCCTGCTACCTTGTCATAGGGCACGCGATCAATTGCATCACGCACTGGGATCAGCACGTGGTACTTGACAGGAAGATGCCTCTCCGCTCGGAGCATGAACTCCCTGAGCTTGAAGGCCTCGTATTCAGAGAATAGGATATGCCGTATCATCGGATGAGACAAAGGTACAAAACTTGATTTCTATTTCCTATTTACGTATGATATCATACGATGAAGACTTTGTCTCAGCCTATACGTAAGTTGACCAAGGAACAGTTCCTTGCCCTCAAGGACTTATGCCGTCATAGCAACTCCCTCTATAATCAAGCGCTCTATTGTATCAACCACCACTATGAGCAGGCCAACTCCTACATCGGATACGCCAAGCTTTACCATGAACTGAAGACATCAGAGCACTACACGGCCATGCCAGCGAAAATTGCACAGCAGACTCTTCGTCTGGCTGATAAGGACATGCGCTCATTTTTTTCCATACTTCACCAAAAGCGCCAAGGCAAATACCAAGGAGACATTGGCAGGCCCAGATACAAGAAGCCAAATTCATTCTTCAACCTAATCCTCCCCAATGACCAAGTTACGATGAAGAACAAAACACTCAAGTTGACCAAACACATAAAACTACCGTTCACGTATGACATAAAAGGAACCATAAAACAACTAATTGTCCGACCCCACATGGGCGGCAAACACTTCTCCATGTGTCTTCAATACGAGGAGGCGACAACATCGCCAATCGCATTGGACAAAAACCGATTTCTCTCCATAGACCTAGGCATCGACAACTTAGCCGCGTGCGCATCCAATGTTGGACCTTCATTCCTGCTCAACGGCAGGCCATTGAAGAGTTACAATCAATTCTACAACAAGAGGATGGCAGCAATGCGATCGGAACTGGAACGGACCACCGGAAAAAAATGGAGCCGTGCCATGGAGCGTTTATCCATGAAGCGCTCCCGATGGATAAGCAATTACTTCGATCAAAGTGTTGCATTGCTCATGAAGTACTGTCTCAAGTACAACATTGGTCGCGTCATTCTGGGATATAACGCCGAATGGAAGCAGAATGTCAACATCGGTCAGGTCAACAACCAGAAATTCATGTCCATTCCCCATTTCCTGTTGAAGCGAAAGCTTCAAGACAAATGCGAGAGCATTGGCATCGAAATTCTCTTCCAAGAAGAGTCTTATACGAGTAAGGCTTCATTTTTGGATGTAGATGCGATGGAACATGGAGCGGATTTCTCTGGGCGAAGGATCAAGAGAGGGCTCTATCGCTCCGCCGATGGGAGGACGCTGAACGCCGACATAAATGGCGCATTGAACATCGCCAGAAAAGTATTCCCCGAGTTCTCGGACAAGGGGATAGAGGTCTTTATAGTTGGGCCTGTGAGCTTGATGCCGCTTGCGCGGAGGCAAGCCATGAACTTTGTCAACAAGACAAAGAAACTATACGGCTCAAATATAGGAATTAGCTCAGGAGAGGATCTATGATAGAACTTAGCTTTTCCAAGTTCTGTGGACCCACCAAGCGCTCCTTCACCTCGCCGTTCTTGATGAAGAACAGGTTGGGGATGCCCTTCACATTATAGGGCGATGTACGACCAAGCTCACCGTTCTTGTCGACGTCGACCTTCACAATGATGATCTCCTCGTACTTCTCAGCAAGCTTGTCTATAACGGGAGACAGGTTCCGGCAGGGGCCGCACCACTCAGCGTAGAAATCAACGAGTATGACCTTGTCCTGAGTATCCACTAGTTCTTGGAAGTTGGCTGATGTACCCTGAAAGAGATTGTCCATAAGATTCGGGATTGTGACGATAAATAGCGTTCACGACCCATGGACCTATCATGTCATGAAAATATGCAGGACAGCACTCTTGTCCGCTATTTACCATAGCCCGTGATGCACTTCAAAGTTAGTTCAGACGAAGGTCAAATCGGGTTTTTGGGTGTATTTATTTGAAACTCAGGTCAGCATGATCAAGAAAATCAGTCCAAGGCTTGTTGAGGAAGCCATCATGGCGGAAGCCAAGGCCATCAAGCGTAAGAAAGAGATCTTCAGCGAACTGAAGAAGTTCGAAGAGGAACTTTCCGCACTCAACGAGGTAGGCATGGTCGGATCCTTCGGATTCGAAGCGCCGGGCGACAGAAGCAGCGTAACGAAGACGGGATTCGTCGGCACTCAGGAACTATCATACGTCAAGCAGTTGATGGATGAGTTCCAAGAAGAGGCCAAAACAGACGAGAACATCGACGCCGAGGCAGCCAAGGCGCTGAAGGAAGAGAACGAGAGCTTGAAGACCGAGCTTGAGGCGCTGAAGAAGAAGCTCACTCCAGCCGCCTAACCAACAACAAGACCATCATGACAAACAAGAAGAACATCATCAAGATATCTGACATTGATCGCATGATCATGGAGGAGATCACCCGTCTGAAGAAGATAGACGAGATCACCTCGCGACTTGCCGTCGTGACCGAAGAGTTGAACAGGCTCAAGGAAGAAGAGGGTATCGAGGAAGTCTCCGTGGGCGGAACGCGCAACGGCGATGAGTGGTACGAAAAGGGCGTACCTGTGGCCAAGTTCGAAAAGAAGGGCTCACACCTGAAGGAAGAAGATCCTATTGACGCCGCCGAAGAGCTTCCGTCCGATGACATCGGAGCAGACATGGGCGGTGATGCCATGGGTGATGAGACGATCGAAGTCGGAGACGACATCGAGGTCGGAGCGCCCGAGACATTCGAAGAAAAGCTTGCTGCCGTAGGTCGTGAGCTTGATATGAAGCTCGCTGGTGCTGGCGCCGTGGATGACACGTCGGATGACATGCTGGACACCCCATCAGATGAGGTGCCCGCCGAAGAGCCTGAAATGGAGCTTGGCGACGCCGACGACGCTGGTGAAGAAGAGGAGAAGGATTCCGAGGAGATCGAGATCGACGAGGTTGACGCCTCGATGGAAACCGATGAGACCGAGGAGTGCGACACCACCTTGGAGGAATCAAAGGAAGAGGTTGCTCCCATCAATGAGTCGGTTGACCGTTTGGGTCGCAAGGCGAATCCCATCCTTGAGAAGGAACTGAAGAGAGCACAATATCTTGCTGGTCTGTCAGACGAGTAAGTCAAGATGAACGAAAACGAAGAAGGGGGCCCATGGGCCCCCTTCTTCGTTCAATGGTCTTGTTCCTTAGTCCAGCAATTCCTTGCCGTCCTCGGTATAGATACGTTGGTCCTTCCGCTCGATGATGTCGTTCTTCTTCTTGGTGATGACCTTCTTGGGGTCCACCGCCTCAGCAGGAGGAGCGGGTTGGTTGGGATTGATCAAACCGTCTTGGTTCATGGTACGATGTTTCACATAAATACCGGCCATTTCCCGAAACAGGAATCACTTCTTGTTGTAGCACTTCATGATGTCGATCAGAATGTCGCTCCTGACGATGTCATCTTCGGTGAATTCGAAGAAGCCGACCCCATCCACACCTTTGAATCGCTTGAAGGCATCGGCTAAGCCGTGGTCCTCGCCGCGCAGCATGAGATCCGACTGGTCGGAGTCGCCTATGATGATCATCTTGCAGTTCTGTCCGATACGGGATATGAACAGCTTCATCGCCGTCTGGGTGGTGTTCTGTGCCTCATCCAGAATCGACACCGACTTGCGGAAGGTGTTGCCACGGATATAGGGCAATGGCACGGACTCGATGATGCCGTTGGCCAAGAACTCCTTTGTGGAGGTCTTCCCGATGAGTTCCTGCACATTGTCGATGAAGGAGCGCATGTATGGGTCGGTCTTCTCTTCGATGCCGCCCGGAAGGAATCCGATGGATTCTCCAGCCTCCACGATGGGTTTGGTCAAAGCTATCTTGTTGATGCCCATGGTGTTGTTCTTCAACACTTCAATGGCGGCCTTCAAGGCGATGAAGCTCTTTCCGGTTCCTGCGCTGCCTTTGATGAAAACGATCTGCTTTTCCTGTATGAGCTTCACCAGATCCTTCTGCTTGGCATTCTTGTACTTGATCTCTTTGTTGACCGTTGTGCGCTTGATGATGTCGGCCTTCTGTTCGTCTTCACGTTGCTCGGTAGAACGTACGATGGAATCCAATTGCTCCTCTTCGTACTGCTTCTTGACCGACCTCTTGTCCTTGGCGCGGCTGTTGTATTTCGACATTCGATGATCCCTGTTACATCTAAATATGGGATACTCCATGACAAAACGGTCTATTTATGGAAAAGTCCGTAATGAAGATCAGCGACGACCAACTAGGCACCATCATTGCCGATCAGATACGTAAGAGTGGTTTGAACGACATCTTCGATGATTCTGTTATGGAGTCCATCAAGCAAAAGCTGAAGGATGAGTATCGGCGCATGAAGTCCCTTCCTGAGGAACTGTTGCCGGAAGGAGAAACCCTTCCAGCGACCAACTCGTTCCCTTATGAGGAGGAACAGAGCGCGGCGACGGCGAATCCGATAGCCGTGGCCATAGAGCCAGCTTTGGAAGCGGGCGCTGAACCTACCGATCAAGCCTATCCACCAAAGGTCTTTACTCCAGAACTACCAGAGGTGCTCCGGAACGTGGAGCCGGAGAAATTGGTGGTCATGGAACTCAATGACATCGCCGAGAACGGAGAGAATTTGTCCAGCAAGCCTTTCCGGTCAATGGACAACATCGATGAGAAGAGCAGCATGCTGGACCTGTGGAAAAGCAAGGGGTGCTCCAAGGCGGAAGTCTACATCATCAAGTTCGAGAAGGCTGGAGACATATCATTCGACTACGCCAACGGCACCTCGGTCTTCACTCCGTCATCTCAAGTGGACCATGTGGATGTCTCCACCAGTGGGGATTTCAAGGACAATCCCTACAAGGATGCCAACCCGAACGGACCCAGCAACAGCGTGGGGCCCAGCGCCTCGGAGATAGAGGCCTATGTCAAGAGCGCGGTGAACGTGGAGGACGTGGTCAAAAAGGTGACGATAGACCTGTTGGCCAAGGCCCATGATGAGAAAATGGCTCAAGATGCCAAGGGAGACATGATGCTGGGGGCCCCGGAAGGGCTTCCGATGCCCGTATACGAGGCCTTCATGATGGGCAACAGCGTAAAGGACGTCAAGTTCCTTAGGAAGGTCGGTGACTTCACCCACTATTCCTATAAGGACCAGCAATACATCATCAGCGACAATTATCGTCCATCACGCTGATTTGCATGGAAAGAGAGAAAACACTAACTTTGTAATCTTATGAGCATGTACTGGAAAGTAACCAATCGACAGACTGTCCCCACGAAGGTCGCAGTAGCCACCGCCAGCAATGGCTCGGTGGGCGTCATCCTTCAGCCGAACCAGTTCTGTCTCTGCACTAAGCAGATGACCAAGATGCTGGACGCGCAGAACAAGCGTGGATTCGTGTCCATCGATCAGAACTATGACAATGAATATGGATTCGAGACCGGAATCGCCATAGACGAGGGTTTCGTACCAGAGTCCTACGCACAGAAGAGCGTCAAGGAGTTCAAGTCTGGAAACTGATGTAGTTCGCGTCCCCTAGCGCGTTCTGCATTTCATCGGGCCCTGAAAGGGGCCCGATTTGTTTTGTGGAGTGTCCGGGTTTATGTTTTCTGTGATGCGACGTACGCAAGCACAGATACGTGAGGAGGAATTACTGTACCGTGTCCACGAGGTGGACGGGAGGTGGTGTGGAGTGCGCACGTGTAAATCATGTGGTTCTAAGGTAGATCAGACCGCGAAGGAAAAGTGTATTCTCCTGAGAAACATGAGGAGCACCAAGCTGTGCAAGTATTGTAATAGGAAAGCAGAGAACAATGGATTCTTCGGAAAGAAGCACACCAACAGCACTCGGGCTCAAGTGTCGAAAAGTCGCACTGGCAAGGGCATGGGTGAGAATAATTCCATGGCTAAGGCGGAGCACAGGGCTAAGGTGTCCTCACAACTGAAGAAAAAGTACGCCAGCGGCGATCTTGACTTCCTCCGAGAGATACAGCGTAAGACCGCAACAGCGAATCAGGCGAACGGGAAGTTATCAACGGCTCCAGTATCAAAAGAAGAGAGGCAACTCAAGACAGCATTGGAGGCGGAAGGATTAGTAGTTGAGGCGCAGTTCCGCATCGGCTCGCTCAAGTATGACCTCATGATACCCGATAAGAAGGTCATAGTGGAGTTTCATGGCGATTACTGGCATTGCAATCCAAAGCAGTATGCGTCGGACTATGTGAACAAGAAGAAGTCGATGTATGCACATGAGATATGGGCACACGACGCGCGCAAGAAGTCGGCAGCCGAGTCGGCAGGCTACAGGGTCATCTGCGTGTGGGACTCAGAGTACAAGAAGAACAAGAACTACATAAACGAATTGATAGATGCAATCAAGAATTAAGGTATTATTTTGTCCCTCAGATCGTGCCGGAGTTGGTCACTTCCGTTCCATCTGGCCAGCGCAGCACCTCAAGCGCAATCATTCAGATGAGTTCGAGATACACATTGATGCGAGCCCGAACGTGGAGAACATCAACGAGCTTGCCAAGTACGACATAATCCACTTCCATAGGATGCTTGGGCCGTACGAGACATCCGAGAAGGTCTTCAAGGCGTTGAAGGACCGTGGCGTCACACTGATACTGGACATCGACGACTACTGGATGCCACCATCGACACATCATCTTTATCCGATCATCGTGTCGGAGAAGATGGACAAGAAGATAGAGAACAACATCAGGTTGGCCGACATGATCACCTGTACCACCGACATCTTCGCGGATGAAATAAGGAAGATCAACCCCAACGTCAGCATCATCCCGAACGCCCTGAACATGGATGAGCAGATGTGGAGTTCCACGGCGGCCCCCGATCCGCATGGGCGCGTACGCGTATCGTGGATAGGCGGAAGTTCCCATCTGTATGACCTGAAGAAGATCAGCGATTCCATGTCCATGCTCGCGAACGACAATACGCTCAAGGGCAAGTTCCAGTTCATCATGTGCGGATTCGACACCCGTGGGTCCATCACCGAGATAGACCAGAACAACAACAAGCGCGTGAGGGCCATCGAGAAGAATGAGACCGTATGGGTCGACTTTGAGAAGATATTCACCAGCAACTATCAACTTGTCGATGACAAGGAGTACAGGGAATGGCTACAGAAGATAGAGAACAAGCCATATCCCGGCATGTACGACAAGAGCTACGTACGCAGATGGACATTGCCGCTCACCCAATACGGGAAGCACTATGACTACTGCGATGTGTGTTTGGCGCCGCTCGCGGAGGTCTATGAACATCGTGGGCCCACGAACCCAAAGACCGGTGCTCCCGGTCCTATGTCCTACAAAGAGAACATGTTCAACAAATGCAAGAGCGAACTGAAGATCATCGAGAGCGGGATGAAGAAGAAGGTGCTCATTGCTCAGGACTTCGGCATATACAGGGAGCTTATCGAGGATGGCGTCACGGGTATCTTGGTCAACAAGGATGATGACCGCAAGGGTTGGTACAAGGCCATCAAATCCGTGATCAACAACGAGCAATTGAGGACCGACTTGGCCAACAACTTGCATGAGTTCGTCAAGGACAAATACAGCATCGGCGCGGTCAACAAGAACAGAGTCGAGTTCTACAAGTCTATCATATCACAGAAGGGCCAACCAGTCGACATCGACGATCAAGTCGACAAATACATGGACGCCATCGAAGGGAAGGCATGAACAACAAGAAGGGGGCTTACAGGCCCCCTTCTTGCTTCGCACCCAGTACCGTCTCAGACCTTGATGGTCTCCAGCTTGTCTTCGATGATGAACTTGCGTTCCTCACCTTCGATCTCCAGCAGCATTTCCTTGTCGTCGCGCCCATCAAGGTCATTGAACCATGATTTGCCTACGATGGTGGCGAACTTCGTGCGCGAGATGTCGTTCATGAGCTTGGATTTCTCCTTGCGTATGTCGTTGCTGCGCGCCGTGAGCCACTTCTCGATGATCGCCTTGCGGTCCTCATCTTTCAGGCCATCATTGAGCTTCTCGAACGCCTTGAACTCCTTGATGGGTCCCTCCAGCAGCTTCTCACGAGGGGTAAGACCCATTCCTTTGTCCATCTTGGTCATGATGGCCTCGAAGTCCTTCTTCGTGTTGGGGATGGTCATCTTGTCGATCTTCACCTCCAAGGTGTTCACCAGAGCCTCCTCCGTAGATGGCTCAAGCGTGACGCGCGGAGCGAACCCATTGGGCGTAATACCCAACTCTTTCAGCCACGCTGCGGCCTCCTCGCCGTACTTGGCGGCGAAGTCGATCGACACGTTGTCGAAGTAGGCCTTCTTCAGGTGGTTGAACACCGTGTTGCGCGCCTGTAGCTTGGCCAGCTTGAACTGGTTCTGGAACAATTCCTTTGCGCTCACTTGGCTCACCATCTTCTGGTTGATCACCGGGAGGGAGGAGAAGTCGAGGATGTACATCTTGCCCTCCTCGTAGGTCTCACCCTGCAAGAGGTCGTTCTTCTGGAGTTTGTCGAAGGTCTCCTTGTTGAGCGACACGGGCAAGCGGTAGGTATTGATGATGCCGTCCTTGATGATGGTGAAGTTCCTGAAACGCTTCGTATCGAAGACCTTCGGCAATCCGAGAGAGTTGTCCGGAAGCTCTACGGTTCCCTCGAAGAGCACTTGCACCGACAGATTGGCGCGCGAGTTGTTCCACACGAGGTTGTGTATGGGATGACCCTTGGACTTGTCCTTGTATTCGAACTTCAGTGCGCTTGGCTCATCAAGTTCTTGAAGCTTCTGGATGGCGCCAGCAGTGTTGTTCTTCTCGATAAGGAGCTTGATGGCCTCCTTGTCCTCCTTGGAGGCCTTCTTGCCCGCCAGAACGGCCTTGCGTCCGATGCGCTGATAAGAGAAGGCGGGGTCCAGCGGATACCACAGGTTGTCCTCATGCTCCATCAGGTCATCGATCATGTCCATGACACAATATGCGTCTTCCTTGGGCTCCAGATTCGGGTTGTAGCCCTCCACGAACATGGAACTTGTGTCATTGGCGGCCTGCAAGAACTCCGCCTCCAGTTCGTTGATCTTCTGGGTTCCGAACGTGTTGGCCTTCTTCTTGATGAAATAGGCATCACCCACCGTGCGAAGTATCTCGCTGATGGTGGCATAGTCGCTCTTTCTGGAGAAGGCGAACATGGCCATGTAGGTGGCTTGTACGAGTTCCACCTCATCCTTGCTTCCTTTGCCAGAAGATACGGCCGCCACCTCGTGTGGCACGGCCAGCTTGGTCACGGATTGCTCAGATAGATAGTATACATCTCCAGCGTCCACATCGATGAATGCGTTCCCATCGTCACCGACCTTGTAGACAATGGCGGCGTCCCCGCTGCGGGCGAAGACGATGTCCCCGTGGACCTTGCCGAACTGCACCTTCTTGCGCTCTGAGCGTACGCTCTGCTCGAACTGCTTCTTCAGGTACGGCTCATAGTCCTGAAAGTCCGAAGAAAACACGTGGACGCCACCGACCTCCATGCTCATGTCACTGAGCAGCCTGCGATTGCAGTAGTAGCCATACTCAACGATGGCAGCGCTCACCAACAGAGGCTTCAACTCGCTGATGGAGGAGATGATCTCTTTCTCGGAGTACTGGTTGTCGTGACCATCGGTGAGGAAGAAGAGCGAATGGACCAAGTCCTTGTTCTTCTCGCTCGTGCGGGTGATGATCTTCTTGGCCTCCACGAGGGGGTCCTTGAACGCTGTCAGTCCACGAGGGTGCAATTCCCGTTCGATGACATCGCGCAGCTTGCTGAGGCTGGCGTCCGACTTCAAGCGGAAATCCTCCACCAGCACACCGAACTGTCCCCGTGATGAGAACCAGATGATGGTGACAGAGTCCTCGGGCTTCATGAGCGTCGAGATCTTGTTGTACAGGTCGGTCCTGATCTGACCAAGCTGATGGTACATCGACCCCGAACAATCGAGGATGAAAATGTGGTGGACCTGTTTGATCGGCTGGTCCACTTGACTGACCTTGGCGTCAGCGGCCGTTGCTCTTACGAGGCGGTACTTTCCCAGACTTAGACTGGCTATCTCCTTTAACATGTGTATTGGGTATTGGTGAGCCACAAATATAAGACTTTACACTGACAAAACAGCATGTATGTAACCTGTTGAAAGCCTGTGCTATTTATGGGAAAGACGAGCACCAATGAAGACTACCCTCAACTTCGGAGCACTGAAGGACACGATCACCAAGAAGGCTGCCATTGAGTTGGCCCAAGAGAACAAGAAATCCACATTGGTTGACTTCTTGGAAAGTGTGCGGACCAGCCCGGTGCTGAAGAAGCAGTTCCTCGTTTACAAGAACTTCGAGAAGACAAAGCCGTTCGAGCACACGCGTCTGGCCGAGCGGTTCATCGAGCAGAACCTCCAAGCCCTCAGGGACGTACAGTGGGAAGACCTCATGGAGCAGAACGCAAGTCTGCGCCAGAACCTATTGGGGGGTCCCGATCAATGCACCGTCATGGCCAGCAAGGGCAATGAGGAATTGTTCGAGAACATCAACACCATCATCGAATCGAGGCTCAACAAGAGATTCACCAACATCGACGCGGACGTAAAGGCCTATGGCGCCTTGATAGAGCACCTCACGCGCAAGGTGGAAGCCACGGAGATGAATGAGGAGAAGGAGCGCCCGAAGGCCAACAGGTTCTGGAAGTACATCACCCAGAACGCACTGGGGTATTTCAATGAGCGCTTTGAGGCGTTGGACCCGGCCGAGAGGGATCTGTTCAAAATGATGATCAGCGAGCATAAGGAGAAACACGAGGGTGTGATCAAGTTGCGCGAGGACCTCATCAAGCTCATCGAGGAGAAGATAGCGGCCTCCAAGAGCAGGGAGGACGTGGTGATACTGGAGTCGTTCAGACAGAAAGTGGACAAGCAGGTGGGCGAGGACAAGATGATGAGCGATGAGTATATCATGTCTTGCTTCGAGTTGAAGAAGGCTTTGATGGAGCGCTGACTTGGTTGCGGAGGCGTTTGTTCGTATATTTTACAAACGCATAAGCATGGCAAGGTCAGCGAGGGATATCAAGGTCAAGAAGGAAGAGTTGTCGAACGACAGGGTAGCCGTGCAAATAGGGGCCATGGAGCGTCGTGATTCACCCAATACGATATACATATCGATGGGCTTCTGGACCAAACCGATAAGCGAGACACCCAACGCGCGCGCTGTATTGCACAGCGAGATCATAGAGTGCTATGACAGGATCAATGATACATGTCTGTCCAATGACACGATGTTCCCCAACAAGGTCAACAACATCTTCATCGTGAACCTCCCGGAGAACTTCAACTATAACGAGAAGCGGAACTACGTCAACATGGAGTTGTACCTGCACACAAGGAACATCCGTGGCGCTGGAATACCTCTGGTGGCGAAGAAGGAAAACGAACTGTACGCATCCGCATTGAAAGTGGCCGAAGCGTTCGTCAGCAGCGATCTCATGACGGAACAGCGTGGCTTCGAAGTGAGGCGGTCCAACCGCTGATGTAGCCCAACCATAGCTGCGCACGCATGAGGGCCCCGTCAATGGGGCCTTTTCCTTTCTATTTAGAGGAAAGCTACAGTGCATGAACATTTTTGTTGACGACGGCGCGGTAAAGAACGTGCTGGGTAATCCCGACAAGTACATCATCAGCGAGTTCTATGAATTCGGCGCATCGCGCGAGATGATCATGGAGGCTGAAAAGAACTTCCAGCCCATCATCATGCAGGGTATCATGCAGAAGGCCAATGTGCTCAATCGCAATGGTCGTGTCTATCCGCGTGAGATACTGGAGCGCGAGGTGAACAAGTACATGGAATCCGTGCGCAAGAACATCGCAACAGGCGAACTTGACCACCCCGATTCCGCCATCGTATCCCTGTCGAACGTATCGCACAAGGTCACCGAGCTATGGTGGGAAGGCGATACGCTGTACGGAAAGGTCCAGATAGCCGAGACGCCATCCGGGAACATACTCAAGGGACTGCTCAAGTCGGGCATCCAATTGGGTATCTCAAGCCGTGGTGTCGGATCGGTGAAAGAGCACGGCGACAAGGCTGTTGTTCAGGATGACTTTGAACTCATCGCGTTCGACTTCGTGTCTTCACCATCAACGCCCGGTGCGTGGCTGTTCCGTGAGTCAAAGCTCATGCGCCCATTGAAGGTCGGAGATGACAAGCACGTGGCCATGATGGCCAAGTATGCTGATCTCAAAGAACTACAGGGTAACAATTTCTGGAAAAACCTGTAACTGAACCAGAAAAGCAGTTTTGACCCTTATTTATTGAAAATCGACGAAATCGGTATGAGCAGTAAGGACGCTATCAACAGAGCCAAACTGGAATTCGATTCCATCGTGAAGCTTGCTCAGGACAACATTCTGAGGGAGAGTGAAGAGCGGATCAACAAGATGATCGAAGAGGCCATTGACGAGGTTCAGAAGGAAGAAGCGGCCGATGCCGTTGAAGCCCCTGCCGCGTCCGTTGAGCCTATCAATGAGATGATCAAGGTTGAGACCGACACCCAGAAGGTGACCATCGATGATGATGGCTCCATCAAGAACGAATACAAGGAGAAAGAAGAGGGTGAGGAAGGCGCTGCGCCTGTTGACGCTGTGACCCAGAAACCCGTTGACGCAACTCCTGCTGTATCGACACCGGCTGCCGACACCACTGTGGTGGACGCCGCTTCCGATGATGAAGAGATAGAGATCACCTCTGACGAGGATCCTATACAAATCGCTGCTGAGGCAGATAATCAACAACCTGATATGGACCAGAACACTCCTGCTGCGCCAGCGCCCGAGGCAACTCCGGCACCCGCTGCCGCTCCAGAAGCCGCCCCGGCACAAGGGGGAGATCTCGCACAGCAACTTGCTGACATCATCAACCAGATGATCGCGCAGGCCACGGGTGGTGACACCGCCAGTGGTGATGGTGTCGATATCGTAGATGATGAGACCGGAGCGCCCGCTCCAGCCGCAGCAGCACCTGCTCCGGCTCCAGCGCCCGCTCCAGCAATGGAAGAGGTGGTGGAACTCAGCGAGGAAGAAGAATTGATCGAACTCGAACTCGAAGAGGACGAGGCGGTCATGGATGAAGTAAAGGCCATGGGCCAGTCCCATGCCCTCAACAGGACGGCAGGTCCTCACACGGCCCCAGAGGTGGCAGTGAAGAACCGTACCCGTACCGGTGCCAAAATGAATGAAAGTACTGATCAGACCAAGGCTCAATATGAGGCGAGCATCGCCGAGCTAAAAAAGGAAAACGCTAGTTTGAAGGGTCAGATAGGCGAGTATAAGACCGCCTTCATCGAGCTAAGAGAGCACGTGCATGAAGTCCAAGACTTCAGCAAGAAACTCTCTTTCGCTTACCGCGCTACAATGAATGGCGTGTGGACGGAAAAGGAAAAGCAACGCATCTCTGAGCGCTTCGAAGCCGCTCGTGACGCGGAAGAGGCTGCCAAGATCTACAAGGAGATCATGAGCGAAAACAAGACCACTCAAGACAAAGGAGTGATCAAGTCTTCGATCATTCCGGTAGTGAAACCGAAAACCGAAGCTATTTACGAAAGTGCCGAAGTAAAGCGTGCCAAGAGATTGGCAGGCATCGATGGCCCAGACCCCGACTCACTGATCGGTTAAACTCAGAGTAACAACAAGAATCAACTATGGAACTTTTAAGAACAGGTAAGGTCGGACTGACCACCCTCAAGAATCTCGCCGAGCAGCGTAATGCTATCGTCGCGAACTGGGAAGAGTCCGGACTGCTGAAGGGTCTGAAGGGCCCCAAGAAGTCGAACATCGCGCAGTTGCTGGAATCACAGGCTGCCTCGATGCTGAATGAGGTGACCCTCGACGCTTCTGCTGGTCGCTTCGACACGGTGGCTTTCCCCATCGTTCGTCGTGTATTCTCACGTCTGTTGGCCAATGAACTGGTCTCGGTGCAGCCTTTGGCTCTCCCGACTGGTCTGTTGTTCTACATGGATGCGAGAGTGTCATGGAACGGCGCCGACAACACTTTCGACACGCCTATCACGCGTGCTCAGGAAGTCGCACGTGCAAGCAAGGTGAACCCGAAGAACACGGCCAACGGACAAGTTGGACCGACCTTCGCTGACACCTCTGCCTACGAGCGTTTCTACAACAACAGAGGTTTTGACCTGTCCTTCGGTACGGGTGAGACGGCCCTTGGTACTGCCAAGAACATGACCGTTGACAACTTCGCAGGTGGTGTTTACGATCCCGGAGCGTTCACGCTCACCGGCTTCGAGACGTCCAAGCAGCAGTCCTCCGCTACGCTGAGGTTCTCCGCTGGAACTGCCATCTACTACAGCGCTGGATCATCCAACATCTTGGTGGTCGCTGCGGGTGGAAGCATCCCCTTCTACTCCAACATCCAGTCATGGGGTCTTGATCAGTACGCAAACTCGACAGCCAACGTGGTCCTTGACCTGCGTCCTGCCAGCGTATACGGTTCCGACTTCAACCCTTCGATGTTGAACAACGGTGCAGGCACCTTCGGTGCATCCTACACGTTGACGGTAACTCCTGCTTTCGAGGTATTCAACGACCTTGAAGCGAAGGGTGAGATGTCCGAGATCAGCATCCGCTTCTCCAGCGTGACGGTCAACACCATCACCAGAAAGCTGCGTGCTCACTGGACGCCTGAATTGGCCCAAGACCTTGAGGCCTACCACAGCATCGACGCTGAGGCTGAGCTTACGGCTCTGCTCTCCGAGCACGTTGCTGCTGAGATCGACCGCGAGATCCTCACGGACCTCATCAACGGCGCACCGTTCCGTGCTCGTTGGGACTACCAAGGTTTGCAGAACAACGCGAACTTCTTCGGTACGCAGAAAGACTGGAACCAGACCCTCATCACTCGTGTGAACGAGTTGAGCGCCCAGATCCACAAGGCAACGCTGAGAGGCGGTGCGAACTGGATCGTGTGCTCCGCTGAGGCCGGTGCCATCTTCGACGACTTGGAGTACTTCCACGTTGACGGTAGTGCTTCTCCTGAGAACGAGAAGTACAACCTCGGAATCGAGAAGATCGGACAGTTGGGTAGCCGCTATGTGGTCTACAAGGACCCGTACCTCCCTGCGCAGATCGTCCTCCTCGGACACAAGGGTAACACCTTCCTTGAGGCTGGTTACATCTACGCACCGTACATCCCGCTGCAACTGACCCAGACGATCTACGATCCGAATGACTTCACTCCCCGCAAGGGCATCATGACTCGCTACGCGAAGAAGATGGTGAACAACAGGTTCTACGGTGTCGTCTACATCGACAACATCAACACCTACTAAGCGAAAGCTGAAAGGCAAGACTAAGAGAAGCCCCGGCAACGGGGCTTCTTCTTTGTCCAAATGTTTCAGTTGATTACTACATCTATTTAGACATATGAGACTTAGATCGATCATACGAAAGTTGTTGACTGAGGCGTACGGCAGTGTTGAGTTCGAGACGGGAGCCAAGACCAGCGAGGCCAATCAACTCATCATGTTCGCCGACAACGACAAGGAGGTGTATGACTTCGCTTTGAGAAACCGCGAGGACGTCAATGCCATATACTCATTTTGCAAAGCCAAGTTCGAGCGTATGCATGGAGCGCTTGAAGGGAACAGCGGAGATGAAGAAACGATCATGTACGATTTCATGGCCAACTACGGGCCGCCCGAGTGAAGCTTGTGTTAAATCTTTTCTGAAACCATCGTCTGCCTGTTCTTAGAGGACTATCTATTGATGAACCTCTTAAAACCAAAAGACAAATGCTTATTACGATCACCAACGAGCAGAAGGTCGAAGTGACCCTCGCTCCTGTTACCGAAGCCGGTAACCCTGCCCAAGTTGACGGCGTTCCTGTATGGGAAGTCGTTTCCGGCGACGCAACCCTCGAAGTTGCTGCTGACGGCCTTTCCGCTTTCCTCGTTTCCGGCGCTGCTGACGTGACCTCCCAGATCACGGTTACGGCTGATGCTGACCTCGACGAAACCGGTGTTGCTGCTATCACCGACTCCAGCGACCTCGCTGTTGTTGCTGCTGCTGCAAGCCAACTCGGCCTCGTAGCTGGTACGCCAGTCCTGAAGTAATCGCAACCCCCTGAGCTACAATGGAAGCAAACCTGAAATTCGCGAACGTAACCGCATACAATGTGGTGAAGTTCGACGTAAGGTTGGGCGAGACCTTCGACATCGAACTTGTCAATGTGGACAGGACGATGCGCTGGTTCTCCGATAACGACCAAGTGCTCTCCGTTGCGGTACAAGACGGTGGCGAGTCCGCCAAGGTCACATCGACCGCAAAGGGCAGATGCGATATCCAACTTCAGAGCAACGGTGAGATCGTCATGACGCTCCAAGCTGAAGTGTACGACAACGTGGCTGTGTCCCTCAATCCTGAGGCGCGCACCCCGGTCCTGAAGTAACCAAGATCAACATCATAAGGAAGGGCCCCGCAAGGGGCCCTTCTCGTTCCTATTTACATGCATGGACATCCGCAAGATGATACGGGAGGCTCTTGGTGACATGCGCTTTCCCAGCGGAGCCATCACCCAACAAGCTCATGGCTTGATCCTGTTCGCCAACAGCAATGAATGGATGGTGGAATTCGTTCAGGAACATCCGGATGATAAGGAGGCTATCTTCAATAAGGCGTTGGAGCTTTACAAAGAGAAGTTCGGCGTTGATCTCAGTGGCGACAGGGAGACTTTGTTCTATGACTTCATGGCCCATTACAAAGTGCCGGATTTCATACGCAAGATCATGCGTAGAAAGGCCGAGGAGCGCAAGCATGGTTGGGTTCTCCCGCCGCGTGGTTCATATCGATACATCGGTCAGTGCGACAGATTGAGACGCTTGCCGGGAGGAGAAGAGTTGTGGCAGGTCATGATGAGCGCGCGCAGGCCGATAGGAATAAAGGAGTTCCTGCACTCATGTGATATGACGCCTATCTGTGAAGAAGGTGAGACGCCTGAGCAGATGGTGGCGGATTGGATGCGTGAGGACACTTCTACGGCAGCCTACTTCTCACAATGGGGAGATAAGCCCTGTATGTTCATCCAAACATCAGGATTCGAGTTCATATTCTCGCCCGAGTGACCTATATTTGCGCCATGACGACAAGTTTGCCCCCATAGTGTAGCCATCTGGCTACATGAATACCCATGAGGTAAAGAGACTTTGGAGAGTCTCGTGGGTCCACAGACGTGGATACCGGGCACCAGCACGATATGTGTGGGCCAAAACAGACAGGCATCGGCCGAGCGAGGAACGCAAGTTCGTCATCGCTTGGGCAAAAGAGCAACGCCTGAGTGAGTTCCCTGACCAGTGGTACTTCATCACTGAGCAGTTGGAAGTGTACGACCCAAGGAAGCAAGGCCCGAGAGGGCCTTCTTCTTTTCAGGAGAGGACGTAATCGGATGGTCGGGCTGGCATGTGCTCATTGGCACGTTCCCGCCCCTTCAGATGTGGTCTGACCCATGTGATGCGCCGCTCAGAGCGCTGTAGTCCGCACACTTGATTGCGGAAGTGGCCACGCACGGTCCATTTGAGGACATGGATGGTGTGTTCTCCGCCGCCATCAGCCGACATATGAAGAGAACGGTCCACGCGTATGGTGCCACCAACAGAACAAACGGCTATTCGGGAGTCCAGTTTCGGCGCCAATACATGCGGGCTCATCATACGAACATCGCGGTCGGATGAGTTCATATAGAGGATCATGGCGGCGATCATCGAGAATGCTGCAAGATTGTCCTTGGCCGCCTGCTTGCCGTACATGTCGGTTGTCTGTTCTTTGATCTGCGCGCCTATGGAGACTTCATCCTTGAAGATGAACTCGTGAACGAACACCTGATCATCATCCCTGACATACATCACATGGATGTGACGTCCATCATCCTCTTGGTACTCCGACAGATAGGTCCATTTTATGGGGTGGTCGTTGATGCGCACGGCCTCATTGAACGGAGAGTGGACGCATATGGTTTGGTAGGGCAGCTTCAGGAACTCAGCACTTACACCTGCGATGTTGGTCAAGGCCAGTTCATGTGTGATCTGCTCCTCCATCCTGAACAACTTCCTGCCGCACCAATTGAAGTCATGAAGGAAGACGAGCATCTCTGCCATCTGGACCTTATAGTCGCCGAACGGCCCATTCGCTAGATAGTTGCTCTGCGCGCGCAATCGATCCACCCTGTTGACAAGCTCCTCGACCTTTGGCGTGCTGCCATCGAAGACCTCATCGCCCCTTTCTCTGGCCTTCCTGACCTCTTCGTTCTGTAGCTCGATAGCCTTCTCCAACAAGCTCAGGGCCTTATTCTTTTTCCTTTCTGCCTCATCAGCATCGTTCAAGCCTCCATTTAGGAATTGCCCTATGTGTTGGCCGCTTTGAATGAAGGACTCTCTCGCCTCTATTCTCTTACGAACGCTCTTAATGGACTGGACCTTTGTGTTGTACAAATTCTCCAAAGTGACCATGTCCTCAGCCGCCTGATCGAAATCGGGCTCCTCCTTCTCGAAGAACGTCGGAAGCAAACCTCGAATGGAGGCTGCCCACTTCTCAAAGTGGGTCAATGGGGAACGTAACCAGTTGGCCATGGTACGAAGGTAGCCTCAGGGCCGGATGAGTTCGGGATTCACATTGCGAACGATGTCATCCTTGGTCACCTCGCACCATATGCGATGATCGAACCTGCTACCGCCGAAGAAGACACCCGTAACAGCCCATTTCCTCGCTCCTGTGGAATCGCTCTTCAGATACACTCGACGCCCAAGCCAATCCCACAGGGAGTCGGCAGCCTCATTGCGGGCGTTGATGGTATGCAACAGTTGCTGATGAGGGGCGTAGGAAGACAATTGGTTGGTGAGGTCCGCTATTTGCCGCTCTTCCGTTGACTGCACTCGTTCCAAGCGGATGCGCTCGTTCGTCTGTTCAAGCAGCGCCTCTGCCTGCTTGTCCATTTGCTGGCTGAGGTTCCAGTTGCTCCAAGCGAACAAGCCCAGAATGAGCAATGCCCCCAAGGTAATGCCGATGATCTTCCAAATGCGCATGGCCATGTGATTGTGGCCATTATACGATCGAACGATCAGCTTTGTTTCACTGGATGTCGGAGTCGGGCGGAGCTATTTGTACATCCCTGTCCTTCTCAACATCCTCAACGCCAAGGATTTGCAAAGACTTGATCTCATCCAGTGTTTTATTGGAGTCCACCGATAACACACCGATGTTGGCATGGATGCCCGTCATGGTGCATCCGTTGTGCTTGAGTTCCTCCACGATCTCATTGATCATGACGAGGCCCGCATCGTTCAGAAGGATGATGTATTTGTTCATGTGTTCTGTAAAGATAGTTGTTCTACGAATTGCATCACCCAATCGTCCGGTTCATATTCGGTTGGGTTCTTGTTGTTGACCGAATCTCTTGTCCACTCCGATAGCGCATCAAGATCGTTCAGGTCTATGCCGTCTATCTCGGATGGATACTTACGGGCCTTAAGGTATTCTCCCCACTTGTCCCATGTTGCCTTATCCCCTAGTTCTGTCATGTCCAAGAAGAACTTGGCGGCGTCGATGGAGCGCGCTTTTATGAGCGCTACCATCTCCTCCTTCTTGTAATGTTTGTTGTTGTGCTCAGCGCGATCGAATCCGCGCGCTGCGTCCATGGAGCGCTGAAGAGCGGTTCCGTCTGGAGTGGTCATTCCCCAGTCGATGTTCTCATAGCCGTACTTCTCGGCCAGCTTGTCCACGAGCATCCTTCCGTATCCCTTGCGCTTGTCCTCATCACGATAGACCTCGATCATCGATATGGATGGTTCACCTTGGAAAATGACAAAGTCCATATAGGCAAGCTTTCGACCTGCCCTCGTGAGATACATGGTGAAGTTGCTCTGCCCAGCGTAGACTGCGATATTCTCGGTCTCGAAACCGATGTCTTCGGTAGACTCCAGCACGATGGACCGTATGATGGCGCGTAGATTCACGCCTATAAATAACCGCCCATTCACCAGTGCGCATTTCACGCCGGAACGATCGGATGATGGATCGCTATTTCTTCATGTAGGCCCAAACTTTTTTGCCGCTGTTCAAGATGATCATGGTCATGTCGTATACCGGGGTCCTGTGCTCATCCAATATGGATAACTCATCCTTATGGATGACAGCAACGCATCCTTCAACGCTACTGGATGGGTCGGATGCCACCAGAGCGGGATAATCCACGCCATCTATTGTTACATCCTCCAATTCATACCCGTTCACACTGTCCGGGACTACATGGTCCAATGCGCGGCCCAACAGCGCTTTTCTCTTGTCTGGATCCATCAAAACGCCGTAAACGAACAATTCAGTGAAGTCCATCTTATCCCTTGCTCAGTGCTGGAACAGGGATCGAAGCGGTTGCGGCCTTCACCGCATACATGCAGGCGGTCTCATATTCGGTCTGAGCTACAACACAAAGACGGTTCTTCTCGTTTGGGGTCCCGTCGTAAGGCTCTTTCAGTTCTTCGCACAGGTTTATGAGTTCAGCACTTTTCTGCTTGATCCTGTCTACAATGCTCTCAGCACTGGGGTTGAAGGTCACTCGTACGCGTTGTTCACCGATGGTCATATTATCCATAGACATTGCTATTTATGATGGCATTCAATATACTCTGACATGATCACAAAAGAAAAGCTCATGACCGCAGCGGTCATCGTTCTCGGATTGGCCGCCATCTACTTCTTCACCAAGAGCTTCGGCACCATCGTGTTGATGTTGGGATCAGGAGTGGGCGGATGGTACCTGAAGAGCAGGTACGGCAAGAAGGTCGAAGAGGTCATCGACAATGCAAAGAAGTGAGCGGGCCAGACTCACCAATATCGGGACTTTAGCGGCCAAGAAGCTCGGTCTTCCGCGCGCCGCGTATCTTGATGCTGGAACGAACGGAATCGCGCTATTGGTGGATGACGACGTCATCATGAAGGTGACCACGGACGCCACCGAGTACGTGGAGGCCTCCAAGATCAAAGGCAAGAAGACCAAGCATCTGGCTGACATCTATGGTATCTGGGTGATCAAGAACCCCGAGCATGATGGAACATACATCATCACCAAGGAGATGGTGGACGTTGGTCACGCCAGCAGGAAGAAATTGGAGCACGCCCATCAGTCATTGGATGATATTTGGGCCAACAGCGACATAGACGTGGAGACCAACGAGGAATCATCCATCGCCTTCTTCCAGAACTACTGGAGCTACCAGAACTCCACCATGGTGGACAAGGCAAGACAATTCCTCGCGCCACTGTCAAAAGAAGCGCTGTGGTACGTTGACCAGATGGTGGGTATGATGGATGAGATGAAGCAATACGGCATCAACAGCCAAGACCACTATGGCAACATCAACATAGGCCTGAAAGGCGACAACATCGTGTATTACGACATGGGGTATGGACAACCCATGCATGTGGATATGAACTACCTCGAACTGGAGGAAAGGTTGCGCTCAGAGGTTCGAAACGCTCTGCTTGATATCACACGAGGCTCCACCGCGTGAATTCACTGGCTGGCATCGGCTTATGCCAGTATGGACTATGGAAGTGGTCCGACTCCAGTTCGTAATACTCACGATCGGTGTTGTCCAACAGATAGCCAAGCTTTGTATCTCCGTTCATCGATTCCAACAGCACATCCCTCTTGTGTGGCGGAAGATGACCGATGGCGAACCATCTTGGTTTCTTGACCTTTCCGATGATGCTCTTGCGATGGACCACCATTTCCCTACCATCATGGCTCAACATGGCGGTATCCGGAACAGGCCCTGCACCGACCAGATCCCCAATGCGAGAACTTCCATGATCATCCTTGAAAATGACCTGTTTTCTCGTGGTTGAGGCCAACATCTTCACGAACTTGCTCTTTTTCATTCAGTTGGAGATTGAAAGACCGTAGGGCGAACTTACATCGTCCTATTTAGGGTAAATAGGACTCACATGGCCACAGCGAATGCTAACTACAAGATCGTCACACTTACTGGCGGAACCAATGGTCCATACGGAGAGGCCACTGGTGCTACCGTGGTCCATGAGGTCTATTGCATAGCCAACGGATCGGTCACCATATACGCACTTGGAGGTGGCTCCATGACCGCCACATTGACAGCCCACCAGAGTATCAACGTGCTGTGCGGAAGGATCGTGGTGAACTCAGGGACATTCGTCGGGTTCTCGCCCAACAACATGGGTGTTAACGGCCTAACCAAACGCTTCATCTGATGAGTTGTGAGATCATAGGGTGCCTCAGCGGCGTTACGAACGAGGAGAAGACGGCCATCATCAACAGGGTGCGTCGTGGCTTTGGTGCGCCCATCGTCAAGGTAGAGCTTGAGGATGAGCAGATAGAGTCCGAACTGTGTACGGCCGTTCAGGAGTACTCCAGCTACATCAATGATTGGTTCCTGCGCAATCGTCTTGGTGAAATGCTCGGACTGCCGAATGAGATAGACTTCACCCTGAAGTACGTCGCCAACACGCTCTATTGGGAACAGAGCTTCCAGAACCACGTATCAGAACAGATGGGCATGGGCGCTCACGGCACCCGTGAGATGAAATTGGCCTCTATCGCACTGACTGGTGGAACTCAAGACTACCTCGTGCCTGCCGGACGAGAGATAAACGAAGTTCTTTGGTACACCCCATCATTCATCAACCTGTTCGGTCTGGACCCCCACAGCAATACGAACATCGCGTTCAGTGAGTTCGGAGCTTCGTTCGCGGGCCACACACTTTACCATGTGATGCCGGTGTTCGACACCATCCTCACGGCACAGGCGGCCGAACTCAGGAACAGGGTGCGTGGTTCGGAATACTCCTATTCGATACACGCTGGACCTGACGGTCAAAGAAAGGTCAGATTGTATCCGATCCCCAGAAGCAACAATGGACTATCGGCTGCCAGTTTGGGCATAGGCGGCGCTGCGACCACTCCGGGAACCGTGTTCTACTATTACTACGATAGACCGGGCTTCTATGGCAACCCGTTGTTCTCCGGCACATCAGCCAACCCCGGCTACACCGCTACCACTGAATACGGCAATGGATTGGTGGCAACCCCCGCTGACGCCAAGTTGCAGTTCATCTCATATGCGCAGATGAACTCTGTGGCCAAGAACTGGGTCTATAACTACGCGTTCGCCAGATGTTCACTGGTGTTGTCGTTCATACGTGGAAAGTTCAGTGAAGTCCCCATTCCGGGCGACAAGGTAACGCTGAACGCCGATGCGCTACAGACGTACTTCACAACGCAGCAGGAAAGGCTTTTCAAGAAGTTGGAGGACGACCTTGAGCAGTACTCATACCAGAAGATCATGGAGAACAGGGCCGCTGTGGAGGAATCCATCAGCAAGCGCCTAGGATACACTCCCATGGGCATATATGTTGACTGATGGACATCAATGAGATACAGGGTCAACCACAAGAGCAGGGCGACCACGAGCACAAGCCAAAAGGCATTGAACTCTTCTTGGGAGAGGAAGATGTCGCTTTCTTGTCATCGGTAGGACGCGAATTGACAGAGGGATGGCTCAAGGAGAGCTTTATCCTGTACCGTATCGACATGAAGAAGACCGTGCCGGACTTCTATGGAGAATCCAAGAAGAAGGTCTACAAGGAGCCCGTGCAGATCTACGGAAGATTGGATATCGAGTCCACAGGGGTCGGACAGCAGGTTCCGGGAGGAATCATGAAGCGTGGCGTCGGAACCATGACGGCCCACATATATCTGGAGCACCTCGTGGAGGTAGGGCTGCTTTTGAAGCGGGACGGTCAGCATGTGCAGCTTGACATGAAGGTTGGAGACTTTCTGATGTTCAAGGGCCAGTATTTTGAGATCAAGGACGATGGGTTCTCACAATTGAACAACGAGTACTCGTACGGAGGTGACAGAAGATTCTACGTGAGTGTCAAGGCGATCGAGGTGGACGAGGACAAGTTCAAGGCCCGCTGATCGGGTTTCGCGCGTTGTGCTCTACAGAGTCTTTTTTGAGTACTGTGATTTTGGAGGGGTGGGACTTGCGAAGTAGGGAAAACTCTTGCCTTAGCAAGAGAAAATCGAGACCCCCTTTCCCCCAAGGCGTCAAAATGACAGCCTGAAGTGTTGGCTCGATCTTACCCTACGACGCGACTTGCGCATGCAGTGTAAATCTCCTTCGCTGATCCAGACCCCCTAGAAGAGAAACAGCTTGATGAAGGAGCAAAAGCTGGCGCAAGTATACGCGATCTTTCTCAGATAGCAAGTTCTATTTAGGAAGAGACATCCATCCATGAGCATCACCGACAACATTGGGTCCCAACTGGACAAGCAGTTCGAGAACAGCAACTACCTGCCTCAACGGCTTGAGATCTTGGACTTTGACAAGGCTCTCTTCGACTACTTCGTCGGACTGAACTTCTCTCTTGTGGATTCCAATGATAACATGCGCACCGTGCCGGTGATCAAGGTGACGCAGGAACTTTGGGCTGAACGCAAGCAGTATTGGCAGAACATGACCAACGAGCAGGGGGAGGAGATATCCAGACCCCTCATCGCGTTCTATCGGAAGAGCGTCAAGCAAGGTACCTCCCCGATGAAGCGGACCATTCCCGTGCGCAGGAAGTTCACCTATGTGAAGGTGCCCAAGTTCAACGGCACCACCAAGGGGTACGACATCTACAAAATACCGCAGCCAGCATACGTGGACATCGAGTATGAGATCAGGTTCGTTTCTTCCTACATGAGGGACGTGAACAAGTTCTATGAGAAGATGATGCTCACCTACAGTGATCGTCAGGCCTACATGACCGTGAACGGACATCAGGTGAGGAGCATCATGAACGACCCATCAGAGGATAATCAGGTCGATCTGGACGATGAGAGGATATACCAAGTGTCTTTCCCCATAACGGTGTTCGGCAAGCTTGTGGACCCTACGGAATTCGAGAAGCACAACGCGATTACGAGGGTGTCTGTCAAAATAACCGAAAGCAGAGACTGACAGCCGATTTGATGCTATTTACCTAAAAACCAACCAAGATATGAAAGTCACCAACAACAGGGCTAGGACCGCCACTGTCTTCTACAAGGTTCAGGGTAAGATGAAGAAGATGAGGCTTAAGCCCTTCGAGAGCCTGAACATCCCGGAGCTTGTTGACATCAACGCCGTGAAGAACAACATGGTGATCAGCAATTTCGATGCTACCAAGCCAGCTTCACTGAGCGCCACCACCACGAACGTGATCAATCCATACAACGATGGGCTGAAAGTGAGCTTGCTCGAATTCGTTGGCACTGGTACGACCTATACTCAGGGTAACTTCGCGGCCAACGCAAGCTACTCAGCCGCTACGCCTCAGGCCACATTCTCTCGGAGGAAGGCCACTGTCGCCAAGCAGACAAAAGGCCGTTTCGAGATCAAGTACAACTGATAGCAACAACATCGTTGTGATAGGGGCTGCATTTCTTCTAGCACAACGGGCCAAAAGGAACGCGGGGGTCCCCAAAAGACACCCCGCGTTCCTTTTTCGGGAAAGACCAGAAATGCTCAGATGTCCTGAAAAAATGCTCCTATTTATGAGCAACATGATCGTGAGCCGATTGTGTAGGAGGGTCAGAACCAACCAAAAGAAAACCAGCAAATAAGATATGGCAACCGTATTCATCTCACCCGGTGTCTATACCACGGAACAGGATTTTACCGCCTTTGCCTCGCGCATTGGCGTGACGAAGTTGGCTGTCGTAGGTAAGTTCCCAAAGGGTCCCGCCTTCGAGGCGATCAAGATCTCCACCGCCGATGAGAACGTGCTACGTTTCGGTGGTACCGACTACAGGTATCCCGCGACCTACATTACCGACGCCTTCTTGACCCAGTCAAGCGAGTTGTTCGTGAGCCGCGTTCTCGGTAAGGATGGATTCACCAACACCCCAGCATGGCTGTTGATTGCGAACCTCACTGGTGACACTGGAGGCCCTGCCGGATCGAAGTCCGGTGCTACGCTTGCCGTCATCCGCTCAAAGGCCACCAATGGAGGTGTGCCTTACTTCAGCGCGCAGACCGATCTTATCCTCGGCCTTACTCACTTGATCTCCGGCTCACCGCTCGCCACTTTCGTGCTGAGTGCCACCACTGGTCCTTTGACGGCAGAGACGGTTCCATACCTGACCGTATCGCTCGACGAGACGAGGACGGACTACTTGGCCAAGAACCTAGGCAAGAGCCCTGAGGTGCTTGCCGGTACTACGAACCTGTATGTGGAGAGTATCTTCCCGCACTTCGTGCGTGAGGCTGCCGCACGTGGCGACATCAGAGGTATCAACGCGTCGTTGATCTATGTTCCCAACACGAACGTCGACTACGCCGATTACACCGATCAGTACACCAACGCCAAGACGCCTTGGATAGTGTCCCGCGTTATCGGTGGCACCGTGAAGAATCTCTTCAAGGTCCACACGCGCAGCGATGGTGACGCCTCCAACAAGGAGATCAAGGTCTCCATCACGAACATCGATCTGAACAACAACCTGTTCGACCTCATTGTTCGTTACTACGACAAGAACGACTTCGATTCGTTCAACATCATCGAGCGTTTCTCAAGGCTGTCCCTCGACATCAACAGCACGAGGTTCATCGAAAGGATCATCGGTTCTGTTGGAGATGAGCCTTACCCAAGAAAGTCAGGTTTCATCGAGATCGAGATGGCGGATTCATGGCCGATGGACACTGTTCCTGCCGGTTTCCGTGGATACGAACTGCGCAGCAAGACGACAACCGCTCCCGACCTGAGCACTGCGAACATCACCCCATACATCTACTACAAGACCGTATACTTCAGCGGTGACTCCGTGCCAAAGACCTACTTGGGCGTGTCCGAACTGGGATACACGGGATTGACCTCAAGCGTTGTTGGCGTGCGTTATGCCGCTCAGAACGTGGAGAGTGACCTCTTCCAGTACCAAGGTGCGACCACGACCGGAAAGACCACTACCAAGGGCTTCCACATGGAAAATACCGCGTCGGCACTGGAGTTCGACTCAGGTAACAAGAACTCCATGACTGGCTACACCAACACCGCAGGCGCTGTTGACAAGAGCAAGTTGAAGTTCACTGTTCTGCCATACGGAGGTTTCGATGGATGGAACAAGTACAAGACATACACATACGGCTACGAGGAGTTCGCCGCTGGTGAGGATGGAAACATTCAAGCGTACAAGGATGCTATCGACCAGTTCGAGAGCGACGCGTCCGTGGATGTGAACATCATGGCCACTGCTGGTGTGGACTTCCAGAACAACGAGGAGATCGTCAAGTACGCCCTCAACATGGTGGAAGAGCGTGCAGACATGTTCTACATCATGGACGCTCCACGTGTCACCGTTGGTGAGACCAAGGGAACCCCAGATGAAGTGGTTGAAGCTCTTGAATTGACGGGCATCGACACCAGCTACGCCGCAACGTACTGGCCATGGGTTCAGGTGGCTGACATCAACACCAGCCGCTACGTATACATGGCACCGACCTTCGCGGTTGTAAGGACGATCGCTTTCACCGACAATAAGTATCACCCTTGGAATGCTCCTGCTGGTTTGATCAAAGGCGCAATGCCGAACAACGTGATCAGGGCCGACATCAAGCTCACCAAGCCCGAGAGGGATGTGTTGTACGCCGGAAGGATCAACCCGATCACTGACTCAACGCAGAACGGGGTTCTCATCTGGGGTCAGAAGACCCTCCAGATCCAAGAGAGCGCTCTTGACCGCATCAACGTCCGCAGACTCCTGCTACAGGTTGAAAGACTTGTGGCGGCAGCATCCTTCGGACTGGTATTCGAGCAGAACGACCAGACCTTGCGCGACCAGTTCTTGGCGAAGGTGGAGCCGATGCTCTTGCAGATCCAGAACCAGCGTGGACTCACCTCCTTCAAGGTCACCATGGATTCCAGCAACAACACCCCGGAGACCATCGATAGGAACATGCTCATCGGTAAGATCCAGATCAAGCCGACCCGAGTGGCGGAATTCATCGACCTGACCTTCCAGATCCTCCCGACCGGAGCGAACTTCGAGGAGTTCTAAGTCGAAGACAACTGAAACGTGAAGAGGCCCCACAAGGGCCTCTTTCTTTTGTGGCAACATGACATAGTGCGGCTATTTATTTCATGCACGACATCATCACATCCATGGACATCCGCACCATCATCAAAGAAGAAAGAGAGCGTCATCAGCGCACGCTTATTGAACACGCCTTCTCCCTTTATGAGCAAGGAGTGCCTATTGAAGAGGAGTTCACGCAAGAGGAGTTGCAGGAGTTATGGGGTGGCCTGAAGAATCTGGCCAAGAAAGGCGCCAATGCCGTAAGTGGTGCCGTGAAAAAAGCCGGAAACGCCGTTGCTCAGGGTGTGGACAATGCGGTCACGAAGGTTGACAATTTCGCTACCAAGTTGAACAACAAAGGCATGGATGCTATTGCAGCGGCAGGACAGGGGGTTAAGAACGCGGGTCAAGCCGTTGGTACGGCTGTGGGCAACGTAAAGAACAAGGTGGCAGACACCTATAACCAAGGGGAAATAGAGTCGCTCGTCAAGAAGATCCACGATCTCAACAACCAGTACAAGAAGTTGACAGGAAAGAGCTTCGTTCGTCAATTCAGCGCTGTTTCAGGCGCAATACCGAACGCTCAAAAGAACGCCGCTCCACAAGCAGCCGCAAGGCCTGCTGCGCAGCCAGCCATGGTCAGCGAGGCGCTGCATATGCAGAGGCTCGCTAAGCTTATTTGACCATCAACTCCCGCGCTGAGATATGCGGAACAGGAGGATGATAAACAACCCTCCTCCCGTAAGGAAGAGGCCGATCTTATGTCCTAACGACATGACCGGAGATGGGTCCCACTGGGCGATCACAGGTTCTGGACCGAACTGCACGAAGACCGAGCACAAGATGAGCGTCAGCGCTGCGAGCAGGAGGATCCAACCGCTTTTGAAGATGAAGTGTATCGGATTCATTCTTTTTTTGGCTTAAGAGTGATGTTCACTTCTCATCGATGTCCAAGGTGATCTTTACAGAAACAACCTTGCCGTCGAATGGCTTCATGTGCTTGTAGATGAAGTCCTACAAGCTCGTGGAGGTCAATGGAGCGCCACGCTTGGATCCTGCCACCTCTATCACCATTTCATCCTTGGCCTCCCGGATTTTTCCGACGAGGATTTTGCCGACTTTGATGCTGTCCATGATCGTTAGTGTGTTTTGGCGTTGGAGTGATATCGTTGGCCGTGGTAGGGGCATGGTTCGCAGTCGCATGCGCGGCCCGCTTGTGGGGCTTGCTTATTGCGTTGGTGCCTGCGCGACTTCTGTACCTCACTGATGGTGAGCGCTGTCGCTGTGGAGGCTGCGATGGTCGGAAGAGGAGAATCCTGTCCCGCTTTTTGTAGGGTGCCAACAGCCTCTCCGATGACCTGAGGCTTGACCGTGCTCTGGTAGACGGCTTTGACGGTCCCCACGATGCCGCTGTTCCAGATGTCATGCCACACGCTTGTGGACTGTTGGTATGGGCAGTAGCACTTGGAATGTTCATCGTGGGCCATCTTCATGGCCTTGCGCTTCTCCTTACGGGTCATTCCTTGGGCGGAATGGACCGAGTCGGAGGCCTGAGGCTCATAGTAGGTCTGGCCGAGGCAGACGGAGCAGAGAACGATGGAAATACAGGTCAGAAGCTTGCGCATGATGATCGCTTTCTTCTATTATACGAAGGAAAGGGGTGAAATGTTTCACCCTTGTGAGTCGGAGATGCCGAAATCGGCTTGCATCTTGCTGGCCGATGGCACTTGCATGAAGGTTCCGTCGCTGAACTTCACATTGTGAAAGGTAGTGGGGAAGCGGCAGAATTCCTTTCCCAGCTTGCTTCTGGACCACACCTGAGAGGTGCGCATGTTGAAGCTGGAGCCGTCAGCGAAGGTGAAAGTCATGTATTCGCTCCACAGTTCGCCATTGAGGCCGATATCAGCCCCTCCTTTGCTGTCGATGACCTCTCCCAGCTTCAGGGACATTTTGTTCTTCCATGAGTTGACGATGTCGTCGGCGTAACGCTGACCCTCCCGGTCGATCACCGCTTCCCAAGTGGGAATTAGGTATTCGTTCTTGTCGGAGTAGCCCTCTTTCTTCTGGAAGAACATCCACAGCGCGGCACGCACCTCATGGTAGTGATTTCTGGCGGCGCGACCCTCGCGGCTGGTGTCCATGTAGCCGGGGTCCTTCAGGTTGAACACGCCATCAGTGAAGTATCCTTTCACCTCGCTGGTTCGGTGTCCAACATACCGCTCCTTCAGCTTCATGTGGAAGCCATCACCTATCTTGTCGAGAGCAGCCTTCAGTACTGGGTTGTTGAACCCCCGCTGTATTTTGGCGGTCAGGGCATCCTTCTTGGTCTGGCGCTCTGCCTTGCGAGCATCGATGGCTGCGCGCTCGCGCTGTTTCATTTCGCGCGATATTTCCGCGTCACGCTCGTGCTTCATATCGAACAGAACGCTCAGAAGAGTTTCTCCATCAAAGGTCTCGGTGCGATCGCGCAGGCCTTCGATATGGTCTGTTGGATAGCTTTTGCCGGAAAGCTCACGCTGGGTCTTGGCGTTGTCCAAGAACGCGATGTATCGCTGGACATCAGGGTCGGCCATCTGCCGGACCTGCGCGAACCGCTTCATATTGGCCTTGGATGCCATCTCCTGTAGTGTTATACGGACGATGGCGCGCAAATGTTTCATCAGTCGAATGTGATGTCCTTGGGTATCTCGATGGTGATAAAGCCTTGTTGCGGGACCGTGAGCCGTCCACCATTGGCGTATTGGAGTTGGAATTCGGCCTTGAACAGGCCGCTTTCATCGGTATCTTCTGCGGCCCAGTTGTACTGGATAGTGCCTCCAGTGGATGATACGATGACAGCATCTTTTTTGGCTACCTTGTAATTGCCCGTGGAGTCCATCATGGTGAAGGTGACACCTGTTGCCCCGGTGAGGTCGAAGTGTTCGGTCTGACCCAAACAGCCACGGTCGTAGATGTTCAATCGAAGCGCTGGCAGCGTATCGTTGCGCTTGATGGTGAAGTCCGACTTGGTGAGTGGCATGGGGTCAGTTGCGTTCGATGGTGTACTTCAGGACATGCTTGTTTATCTCTATTCCGAGGGCAGGCTCGTTGATCACGTCGAAGTCCAGTTCTCGTACGACCGCCGCTGATTGCTGCACTGCTTGATCGGGATACCTGAACATGGTGTACAAACTTCTGCTGGGTGCGCCGCTCTCATATACGACCCGCCACTCGATCTCGTACTCATGATCACTGTCATACAGTGAAGGAACAAGGTCGGCGTAATACACGCCGACCGTTGTGTTCACTGTTGAGGCGGTCGCCTCGACCACGGTGTTCCCTAAGGATGCGTTCCGCACTATGGCCGTAAGGGATAGCGGATCAACTAGCGTGTAGGACGACGACTGAATGTGGTAGAAACGTCGATATACACGCAGAAGGTCTGCCATGACGGTATGCCGTAGAGCTTAGTTGCTCAGAATGCACCTGTCGGGCTGGAGCGTGACGTTGATGCGAACGACATCATCCGCTCCGTAGTCGAACTCACCGAAGTCGGCGGTAACGATCTGGCAACCGATGAGGGTCCACTTCTGCACGTCGACACCCGGTCCGTCAAGAGCCTTCAGAACGAGGTTCTTTTTGTAACCGACTGCGTAACCAGCACGACCCGTGGAGGATTCGTAGTGGAGATTGACCCATTCCATGACCTTCTGGGTCGTAGAGGGGCCAATAACGTCGATGAAGCTGATCTCCATCTGCTGCCACACAGCGCGGCCAGCGACGAAGTTCATGCTGTTCATGTAGGGTATCTCAACAGCAGTGATGTTCAAGCTGGGCTTCTTGGCCGTTTGAACAATGAACTGGTCGATACCGATCTCTGTAGGGAATTCCAGAGCGAATCGATTCTGCAAGAGGGGCTCTTGGTCGATTGGCACTGGGCGGAACATATCTGCCATAGGTCAGTGATTTGGTTTCTTCTAAATATGCCAGTGAAACTTTTTTGATGGCATGCTATCTTCTATTTATTCCAAAGCCCCGGAATGTCCTCATATATCAGGCCCACCCCTTCTCACAGTGGTCTTACCGCACTTTTCGGGGGTAACGACAAAACGGGAGAATACTATCACCTTACGCCGCAACAGCATGCGTTCGTTGGTCCGTTGTCTTCCGGTTCCACATCGGTATCGGCCACCACGTTCTACTCTGGCTCTTCTGAGCTTGGTGGACTACTGTCGTTCAACGGGGTTCTGAGCGTATCGCCCGGACTCAACACCTATACAGGAGGAACGCTCACGCGCCCCATCTTGGGCATGCTTGGTGATGTGAGCTTCACCTCGGTGACCGCAGTCTCGATAACGGCTGACACGATATTCTCGGGAGGAACGAATCTCGGCCACCTGTTGGGCGGCATAACAACGTTTGTTCAACCCGGATCGAACGTCACCACCGGTGGAACACAAAACCGCCCGATAGTCAGCGTTGTTGGATCTCCATCATTCACGGCGGTGACGGCTGGCGCGTTCATCTCTGGAGCCACGAACATCCAAAACCTGTTCTCCAATACAGGGCACACGCACGTTAGCGCCGACATCACTGACCGCTCCATGGGAGGGAACGGAGCGGCTGATTTCGGATTGGTTCCTCAGTTCAATACAGAGGGACAACTCCGGGCCTCAGTAGGCTCCTCAACAACGCCTGCCATATGGGGCGAATCAAGCGGAACGGGTTACGCTGGCTTTTTCAATGGTGGCTCTGTCAATGACATCGTCAAGATCACTCAGGCAGGAACCGGTATTGGACTCACATCCAATAGCATCGACGGGTATGGCATCGAGGCGACCTCCAGCAATGCGGTCGCCCTGCGCGTGCAGTCTTCTGACTCGCTCAACACGAACGCAGATCTAGCGAGGTTCTATGAGGGAATAGCCTCCACGCTGCGGTTGACCGTCCTGAATGATGGAGGCCTGTTGTGGAACGGGACGGGCTCAGGAACAACAAGGTCCAATTTGGGTCTATCGAATGTGTTCGTTGCTCCGGGAGTCAACGCCTATACGGCATCAACAGCGGCGAATACGATCGTGGGGGTCATTGGCTCTCCATCGTTCACGGCTGTCACGGCAACCACTTTCTATAGCGGCTCGACCGATCTGAGTTATCTGCTGGGAGGAGTACCAACTTACGTACAGCCCGGCACAAACATCGTGACTGGTGGCACACTATCCCGTCCGACAGTCTCACTGGCGGATTCTATCGTACTCGGTGGTATAGTCGTGGATAGACTACAAGTGACTGAGCTTGTCGAGTTCGATTCGCCCATAGTGTTGAGGAATGCAACCTATCTCCATGCTGCGTCATTGATATTCTCCTCAAGTACAGAATTGAGGTTCCTTGACATCCCGACGAATCGTGTACTGCATACCGTTCCGACCTCCGACCCATTATTCTCAAAGGTAGCTGGCAATAGCCAGTTCACATATGATCCGAATGTGGATCTGCTCACCGTGGGAAATTTGTCCGCGCAGACCGTAACGTTCACAACGGAGTTGGTTGACAGATCGGCCAACGAGGCAAATGCCATATACTTCAAATCTGACAATGGGCAGGTATTGACAAGCGACTTTCTCCGGTTCGATCCAATTTGGAATCTGGAATTTCTCGGTACATTCTCAGCCAACACATTCTATTCCGGAAGCAGTGAACTCGGATCGTTGTTTGCTCCGGCATCAGTGGTTCCGACGTATGTGCAGCCGGGGGTCAACGCATACACGGGAGGCACGATAACTCGACCGATCGTTGGTGTCGTAGGCAATCCTGTGTTTACCGCTTTGACCGCAGTGTCGATAAGCGGCACGTCGGTTTCAGCAAACACGCTCTACAGCGGTTCGACTGAATTGGGCTCCTTGTTCCGCTCTGTCACGCCGGGCGGATCAACAGGTCAGGTGCAATTCAACGCATCCGGCCAATTCAGCGGCGACACAGGTTTGTTCTGGGACAACTCCAACAAGCGTCTTGGTGTTGGAACAGCTTCGCCACAATCTGTGTTTCACATAGCGAACGGCGCGGCCTTCGGTGGCGCTGGACTCAGAATCAAGCCTTGGAGCATAGCCGACACATACACTGCCTTCGCTACCGACAATGGCACTGAATTCTTGTTTGTGGACGCGGGTGTAACCAACCTTACGCTTACCACTCAGGCCTACATACAATTCGCAGTTGGTACGTCCGCGAGAGGTGGAATGGACGGTAATGGTCTGTTCGGGTTTGGTGTCGCTCCGAGCGGAGG
>JACCDT010473676.1_pt1 | contig 53064 bp, 49 predicted proteins | sample 7446291 | NCBI WGS metagenome assembly JACCDT01 (sample SAMN15323446, study PRJNA562643) | freshwater metagenome | isolation source: river surface water | place: USA:Blue River Watershed | collected 2017-08-17
AATCGAAGCAAGAGAGATTCCCGCTAAAGATCTTCCCTTTGAGTTCATGCTCAATACATTGCGCCTGACTGATGGGGTAGACACTGTGACCTTTGGGGAGCGTACTGGCCTACCACTCCATGTGGTTTCAAAAGGACTGGATGAAGCTAGTAAGAAAGGTCTATTGGATTCTGATCCCAATAGACTCAAAGCAACCGAACAAGGCTTGCGCTATCTAAATAATTTACAAGAATTATTTTTGTAAAAGCAGATACGGATTTAGGAATTTAAATTACTTTCCAATCCAGGAAGGTGGCTTACCATCCAGAAATGCAGCAACCCCGTTCTTAAAGTCATCGCTACCGTAGCATTCCCGAATTAAATCACTGCAATCCGGTAAGCTGTTCTTGATAATTCTTGCAAGGGTTTGCTTGCTAGATTTTTGAGTAATCGGCGCTAGCTTATTTAAACGTTCGGCTAGCTGGATAGCCTCATCCCCAAGCACTTCAGCAGGATAAGTAGCCAAGAGATAACCTTGTTTGAGTAGTTCGGGCGCAGAAACTAGCTCGGCCAGCAACAACATGCGCTTGACGATATTCACTCCGAGATGCGCAACAAGCCAAGCAACATTCCCAGCAGACAAACAATTACCTAAGGTTTTAGCAATCGGAACTCCAAAGCGAGCATCGGGCGTAGAGATTCTGAAATCACAGCAACTAGCAATCGCAAGACCTCCGCCTACTGCCATGCCATCAATCACAGCAATAGTCGGAATAGGTAGCATCGCTAAAGGCGCAAGGTAAGCATCAATACCCTCTTCGTACAGAATCCCATCATCGCCAGAAGTAAAGCTGGAAAACTGGGCAATATCACTACCGGAGACAAAAGACTTGCCGCCAGCACCACGCAAAATCGCCACTCTCGCAGTCGAGCTTTGAGTCAAATCCTCACAAATTGATTTCAAGCTCTGATACATCCCCACCGTCATCGCATTACGAGCGGCAACATGGTCAAAAGTGATGTACGCAAGGTCATCGCAAAGCTCTAAGCGAACTTCAGCAATACGATCTGGAATGGAGTCTGTAACTGTTGTCATGGAATAAAAAACCCTCCCTCATTCAAGAGAGAGGGCTATTGCTTACTATAGCTTAATTAGATAAGGTATTTGAATCAATTACAAAAACTCATTATTCAGCCTTGATATTCAAGCTCTTTACTAGACGCTGATACTTCGCCAACTCACCGGCCAAGAACAAATTAAAGGCTGCTGGTGTGGCCGGGCCTTCTGGCTGCAAACCTTGAGCATCCAGTGTTTTCTTGATCTCAGGATCATTCGTTGCCGCTTTTACAGCCTGGTCAATTTTATTCACGATTGCAGGGTCCATACCTTTTGGTCCCATCACGGAATACCAATTGGTCACATCAAAACCAACGATACCGACCTCATTAAACGTAGGGACATTAGGCAGCAATGCCAAACGCTTCGGTGTGGAGATTGCAAGGGCTTTGAGGTTTCCCTGTCGAATTTGCTGTAAGTTTGGCGGCAAGGTGTCAAAGTTCATCGTGATTTGACCGCCCAGTAAATCCACAATCGCTTGACCGCTTCCTTTGTAAGGCACGTGATTCATTTCTACGCCAGCAATCTTCGAGAACAAGGCGCCAGCTAAATGCTGCGTACTTCCAATTCCTGATGAACCATAAGTCATCTGACCTGGATTCTGCTTGGCCAAGGAAATCAATTGCGCCACTGAGTTGACTGGTAGAGAGGATTTAACAACCAATACGTTTGGTACGTAGCCTAAATAGGTGATCGGCGTGAAGTCTGTCGCTGGGTTGTAAGGCACGTTCTTTAGAACAAAGGGAGAAATCGCATTGGAGTTGGAATGCCCCATGAGCAAGGTGTAACCATCAGGATTTGCTTTCGCAACGAGGTCTGCGCCAATCGTTCCAGCTGCACCAGATTTATTCTCAATGACCACGCTCTGACCTAGGATCTCGCCCATCTTTGGAGCAATTGCACGAGCCACAATATCAGTACCGCCACCCGGAGCAAATCCTACGATTAAACGAATTGGTTTAGTAGGAAAGGCTTGCTGAGCATTAGCAGTCAATGGCAAAGCACTGCAGATACTCAGCGCCAAGAAAGCGAATCGGTGCAAAATCCGTTTAGGGAATTGATTGATCATACGGCCTCCATTTTTTGTTTTATATTGAGCGCTGTAAAAGAGCTTTTCAATATAAACATATAAAAACAATTGAGACAATGATGAAAACACCTATCAGCAAGCCTTTGCCCCTGGCTGGCGTTCGAGTTCTTGACGTAAGTCAAGTTATGGCAGGCCCCTACTGCTGCATGCTGCTTGCAGACCTCGGTGCAGACGTGATCAAAATTGAGCCTCCAGGTACAGGTGATCAAACTCGTGGAGCCATGGGATTCAAGATGAAAGGTTCAGATAGCATGGGCTTTCTGAATATGAATCGCAATAAGCGTAGTGTGACGCTCAACCTCAAAACAGAGGCTGGAAAAAAAGTATTCTTTGAGCTCGTTAAAACTGCGGATATCTTGGTTGAAAACTATCGACCTGGAGTGATGAAAAAACTGGGGATCGACTACCCCTCTCTCAAAGACTTAAACCCGGGTTTGGTCTATGCCAGCATCTCGGGATTCGGACAAACTGGACCATGGGCAGATCGCCCAGGCTTTGATCTGATGGCGCAAGCCATGTCTGGCGTCATGAGCGTTACCGGCTATCCCGATGGTCCTCCAGTAAAAGCAGGTGTTCCAGTGGCTGATATTGGCTGCGCCCTCTTTGCGGTCTATGGAATATTGTCTGCTTACATCGGTAAAACCAAATCGGGTGAAGGTCAGTTTATAGATGCATCCTTGTTTGATTCTGCTCTGGCCTTTTCCATCTGGGATACGGCACAGTATTGGGGAACTGGCGTTGAGCCTTACAAGCTGGGTACAGCCAATCATATGAGCGCGCCCTATCAAGCCATGAAAGCCTCTGATGGCTATTTTGTGATGGGCGCTACCAATCAAAAACTGTGGAAACTCCTGTGCGACAAGATTAATCGTCCTGAGTTATTTGAAGATCCACTATTTAGAACGAATCCCTTACGCCTTGCCAATCGCTTAATTCTGGCGACAGAACTTGAAAAGACATTCGTTACTAAAACTAGCGAAGAATGGGTAGACCTCCTTTTAGCTGCGGGTATTCCGGCTGGGCCGATTAATACCTATCCGCAAGCATTTGATAGTGAGCATGGGCAGCATCGCAAGATGCGGATGGAGATTGACCACCCAATTGAAGGTAAGGTTCCGAATATTGGTTTTGCTGTCAAGATGATGGGAACTCCACAGCAAGTATCAAGACATCCTCCACTGCTTGGGGAGCACACCAATGAGGTACTCGAGGAATTGGGTATTGCTGGCAATCAACTTAAAGCGCTAGAAGATGGTGGCGCTTTCGCAGCTTGAGTCATCCCGATTTTCTCAATAAATGAAATGGGCTCCTTGGAGCCCATTTTGCTAATGCCTATCTACTGCTTCATTTTCCTTAAGCACCATCAGAATTGGCGATTGGAGGAGCCTCAAACGGATCTTTACTTTGCTTGGTTGGAGGAGCTTTCTTAGCCTTAGTACCAGGCATCAACTCAAAGTCCGGAGTAAAGGTAGTCAGCGTGCTGCGGAGTTGTTCAAACGCTTTACGGTCACCCTCAAACTTAACCTTACCCTCAGCTTGGAGTTTTTCGAAAGTCGTTTGACCGCCCATGATTTTTTCTAAATCACTGCGATTAACCACAATAGTGAGACTTGGGTTTTTCGCTTGCTGACCTCTGATATTTGTCAGAGCAGAATTGCTCATCTCTACAACAAACTTTTCACCGTTATCTGGCGTATCAAGATTGATTGTGAACTTCATGCCGGCAGCTTTTTTACTATCCATGCTGATCGCCAATGCATTCAACCAAAGTTCAGTGGTCATTGCCTTAATCATGTCTGGACCATTGGACTTCGGCGAAGCGCCAGAAGGCATTCCATGACGTAATTCATATGCGGCGCCCAAGAAACTATTGCGCACGCTTGGGCTTTCTTTTTGATAACCAATCTGTTCGAAGATATCTGCTAATAAATCCTTAGCAGCAGTATTGTTGGGCTCCGCATAAACCAACTTATTCACGATCTCCATCGCTTCACGGTACTTGCCCTGCTTATAGAGTTGCTTACCCTTTGACATGATCTTGCCTGAACCACCCATCATCTCGACATATAGTGGTGCAGAGTCGCTTGGTGACAAAGGAATCAAAGTAGCAGGATTCGCATCCCAGTAACCTAAGTAACGATTAATTACTGCGCGACTATTGTGCTCTTCGGAGCCATGGTAACTGTGGGCAGCCCATTGTGATCTCAAGCTATCGGGTTGCTTATAGACGTTATGCACTTCATTAATCGTTACACCATTGTTCGCCAAATGCAGGACTTCATTATTCAGGTGGGCGTAACTATCACGTTGCGTACGCATCACTTCCTGGACGCGATCATTACCCCAGCGTGGCCAAGAATGCGAAGCAAACATCACTTGCGCTTGATTGCCATAGCGATACAAAGCATTATTAATATTCTTAGACCATGCTAAGGCATCACGGACTAGAGCGCCGCGTAAGGTATAGATGTTATGAATGGTGCCAGTAATATTTTCAGCAGCCCAGAATGCTTTCATCTGCGGGAAATAGGTATTCATCTCGGCGGGTGCCTCAGTACCTGGGGTGTTTTGGAATTCCATTTCCACGCCATCTACTGTCATCTTTTCAAACGGTTGATTGATATAGACATTGGGCTCAATCAAACCTAAATTACCTGCAGCCGTGTTTTTACCAATCGACTGGTCAACGTGACCAAATGGGCTGCGCGGCAATAAAACGCCATACTGAAAGTACATACGACGAGTCATCGCATTACCAGCGTAGACGTTCTCAGCAACGGCGTGATCCATAAAGCCAGCAGGTGCAATCACCTTCACCTTGCCGCTCTTCACATCCGCCTCTTCTACTACGCCACGAACACCGCCAAAGTGGTCAGCATGCGAATGGGAGTACACGACTGCAACTACTGGGCGCTTACCCAATTTCCCATTAACCAACTCTAAAGCTGCTCTAGCAGTCTCTTTTGAGGTCAAAGGGTCAAAAACAATCCACCCGGTATTGGTTTTAATGAAGCTAATGTTTGCCAAATCAAAGCCACGAACTTGATAGATCTTTCCTGGCACGACTTCATAGAGGCCATAACCCATATTGAGAATTGCCTGGCGCTGTAATGATGGATGAACGCTATCGAAGTCCTTACCTTGCAGGAGGAATTCATAGCTGCCCATATCCCACGCCACATTTCCCGCATCAGCCATGATGGTTTTATAGGCTGGTGCCGCAATAAATCCCCTCTTAGATTCCTCAAAATCACGCTTATCTTCGAAAGGCAATGTTTTACGTAAACCATTTTGCAATTCGACTGTAAATGTGGAAGGTGCTTTGCCCTTAGGGTCAAAATGCTTTCCTTGCATGGCGCCTGGATCAGCAACGACTCCGCCACCACCAGCAGCGAAAGCAGAATTTCCAGAAAGAAGTGCAATGGATAGCGCGATCAGCGAAAGTTTGGTTTTCATAGAAGCCTTGAAATATTGCATGTATTAGTAAAAAAGGTACTTTACTAATGTAAAGAGTGAGCCCTCCATAGGCAATTAGCTATGCAGCTAATACCCTAGCCCTGAATGGATGGCAGAAAGACAATAAATTCAGCGCCCCCGCTAGGGGTATCTTGATAGTGAATGCGGCCACCATGACGAGACACAATATGGTGGCAAAGCCATAAACCCAAGCCCATTCCAGAGCGCTTATTGCTATTAGATAGCAATTCAAATAAGTGCGCCTGAGCTTCAATTGGCACGCCACCCCCATTGTCAGAAACCAGCAACTGAACTCCCTCGGAAACATCTCGACTCTCAATCTGCAGGGTTCGAGGGGATCGAGTGGATTCACTCAGAGCCTGGATTGCGTTATTAATGAGGTTCAACAGCACTTGTTGAATTTCACCACGATTGGCCTTGATGAGGGATTTGGACTCTAGTCGCAAAACCACTTGGAGACTCTTCGCCTGAATTTCAGGTTTAGCAATTTTGAGAACTGACTCAACCAACTCCGTAATATCAATGCGCTCCACTCCAATCTTTCCATCTGAAAATATGGAGCGCAAGGATTGAATGATATTGGTGGCTCGCTGGTTATCCGCTAGTAAAGCGGTCAGAATTTCTTGGTTTTGCTCGGTAGTTAAATGCCCCTCAGATAACTTCTTCTGCAGAAACTGAATATTAAGCTGTGATGCCCCCAAGGGCTGATTAAGCTCATGGGCTATAGAGGCTGACAAAGCCCCCGTTGCCGCAGTTTTATTTGCCTTCAGTAAGTTGGAAATTAAATTCTCGCGCTCGATTAATAAGGATTTAATTTCTTCGTTCTCGTTTTGCGATTGAGCACTGGCGAGTGCAATACGTTCAGACCAATAGCCACCAATCGCAATATAGGCTAAGGTATTCATCACGATTTGCATGATTGTCAGGAGAATCAGAAGTTGGGGGATCTGCTCCACTTGACGAATAGTAAATCCTGATGCAATCACCACAGAGAGTCGACCGATTGCAAAAAATAATTCTGCAGTCGTGGCATATTGCAAGTAGATTAATTGTTGCGAAGGAGTAGTTTTTCTTTTTGTACGTAGCTGGAAAATTTGCAAAATAAAAAAGAATCCAGTAATTACACAAATAATGGCGGTTCGACTTTCAAATGTGCCATGAAGACGCATCCATTCAAAAGATGGAATAAAGATCAGAACTGATAGCAGAAAGGCATATTTCAAGCGCCTACTAATGGGCTTGTTAAGAGACCTACAAAACAGAAATTGCAAAACAGCAGCAATGTAGAACAAGGAGTTTGCTATTGTGAAATTAAATTCTGGCTTTGAGACATCCTCAATAGTCACAATTCCCGTGCCAAAGGTGGTTAAAGCCAAAATACTCACCACCAATGATCCCATCCAATAGGAACTTGGCCTTACGGTACTTTGCGAGCGATAGTAGTGATAGATACCCAATAACAAGCCCAGCTGAATCGTGGCAAGTATGTAGAAATACAGGGCAATTAGGAGCTTCATGCTATCTATCGTACAACGGGTATGGGTGCCTCTAGCCCCACCCTCTCAGTGGGGAGACTTTTACTGAGTCAGGCTTGGCAAACTTCCACTTAAGGTGAGATAGAAGAAGTACAGAGCTCCCAGGAAAATGAGAGAGCCAAGCAAATATTGCGGATAACGAATTCCCTGCTCTGGCATGCCCTTCTTTTTACCGGTCACCATTGATCTGACGAGATTTTGCCTTTCGATCACGCTCATGCCTACTGCAGCAATAATGTGGACGATAACCAAGCCGAGCACTAAGCTTGCAACTACCTCGTGGACCTCTGAAACAAAATTACCTAAAAACTCTTTAACAGATAGATAGCCGCTCAATCCAATCAATAAGATGAGCAACATCAGCGCAAACATGACTAAACCACCCGCTGGATTGTGACCAACATCATGATGAGGGTGACCACGTAGCATGGCCATAAAGTGCTCCAGCACTACCCTTGGACTTTTCAGAAATTGGCTAAATCGTGCATAGCGGGTACCAATCACACCCCAGACTAATCGAATCAGAACAAGGAGGCATGCGGTGTATCCAAACGCGTAATGAATCATTGCAAAACGCTCACTCTCCGAACTGAGCCAAGCACCCGCAAAACAAATCACCAGCAGCCAATGGAATACTCGGACCGGCATGTCCCACACCATAATGGCTTGCCTCACTTTGCCAGTGGCGCCAACTGCATCATGGATTGACTCATTCATTTCATGACTCATTTCGCTGGAATCTGGATATTTTTCTCACTAAAGACGCCATTAGCAGCATCGATGTGACAAGCGCCACAATTGGCCGGACTCTTAATACTAGCTCGCTTCCAGACATCGGGCTTCACCTCATCATGCTTACGAATAAACCAAGAGGTTTTGGTGATGCGGTTTTCAGGAGCAGTCTCACTGTACTTCTGTCTAGTAGCTGCATTTTTCACCAGCCAATTAGTTAGCTCAGTCTGAGTCTTTGGATCCAAGCTGGCATCGGTACCGAAATGCTTTGATAACCCAGACATGACATTTTTCCAGCTCTGCTGACTTAAGAGGGCTGGTGGATAGGCCATATGACAACTTGCACACTCAGCCTCGTAAGATGCTGGCGCATCTGCAGGCATTGTCATTTTTGCAGCGAACGCGGGTGAAGATGCCAATAGCAAGGAAGCAGCAATGAATATAGTTTTTTTCATATTAAGATTCATTTAACGGTCATTAGCCAAGAAAGGACATCGGCTTTTTCTTGCGCGCTACAATCACGGCCGAGTACATCGTTGCAATTGCGCTTAAACCACTTCTCCGCTTTGGCCTCATCAGTAAAGCGAGCAGAATTGGCGCTAGGTGCCAATGGTTTGATTACCTTTCCAGTGACAATATGTTTAGTGTCGTGATTTGGGGGATTTTCATGGCAGGATGCGCAACTCCATTCCTTACCATGCTTAGAGTTAAAGAATTGCTCTCCACGAGTCGGCGATGCCTTACCCGATTGAGCTTCATAGGACTTCAGCAAGTCTTGCGGCGTTGACGCGCTGACTGCACAGGCCAAACCCATTAAGACAAATCCCAAAAAAGACTTCAAAAACATACATACTCCCTATAGATGGTCTCTATCTAGTATGCGCTATTGATATGACGGGGCATTTTGATAAATAAGCAAAATAGTCGGGTATTTGGCACTTATTCACTGAAACTATCTTTAAAAATGATTCTGATGATTAGCATGAGTAATACAATCTCCATAAATGCCAAATTAACTGCATTTATCAATTACCGCATTACTGCTCACAGCTAATGTGCCCCAATTTATTAAGGATTTATACCGTTATGAAAAAAATACTCATTATTGTCATTCTTGCTGCTATTGCTGCAGGCGCCTACTTCATGTTGAACAAACCAAAGGCTCCAATTGCTGGCGTAGCCGCTCAAGAAGCCGCCCTCATTTATGACGGCGAAGTAATCAAGATTGACGCTGCAACGCGTACCGTTACCCTCAAAAATCAAGATGGTGAATCTACTATCGTTGCCGGTCCTGAAGTAAAGAACTTTGCTGAAATCAAAGTGGGTGATCGTTTTGATGTGGTTTACGAACTCGCTGTAGCCATTGAATTGGTTAAAGTGAAGACTCCAGGCGCGACTAGCGAGCAAGTAACAACTACTACCGCTACTGCCCCACAAGGCGATAAGCCAGGCATGATCACGACCAATACTGTTACTGCAACTGCGAATATTGAAGCAATTGATACAGCTAAGAACATCGTTTCCTTAAAAGGCCCTCAAGGAAACATCTTCAAAGTTAAAGTTCAGAATCCTGACTTAATGAAAGACATCGCTGTAAACGATCAAGTTAAAGTGGTTTACACAGAAGCGATTGCTGCAGTAGTAAGCGCACCAGCAGCTAAGAAGTAATGCAGTAAGGTTTTCTAGCCACTAGAAAGATAAACCCCAGCAAGTGATTGCTGGGGTTTTTAATTTTAAGCTTCAGTTCGGGCGACCAAGTTCAGCTTGCGTTTCTACTTTAAGAAATTATTCCTTTTAATTAGTAAACAGTGTTTCCGACCCAGAACCTTTTTAGATTCTCAGACCCGAATGATGAATAGAGGATTGGGTTATGGATTTTCTCCATACCTAGGAGCGATCACACCCGCCCTGAATAACCTGGGTAAATGTAATTAAGTGGCCTACTCATATTAGGGTTTGCCCTAAATCGGTTTACAGTTATTTCTTAATACAAGTAGTAGATTAGTACCAATGATTTAAATCAAGTTTATTGAGATCGGCGGGCAATGATGTTTCAAATTAAAGAATGTGACCCTACAAGTGGTTGTGTAGTTGTTGAGGATGAGTATTTTGGGTTGAGGTATGAGTTTCACGAACCAGAATTGCTGGAGGCAAAAATCGTGGATGACTACGACCTGCACATCACCACCAAAGACGGTCAAACCAAGGTCCTTCCAATTCTGGAAAGATAAGCATCTGAATGAGCTGTATGACATAGGGCGAATCCTATGTCATGTCATTAGCCCCTAGGATAATATTCGGTATGCAAAAAAATTCTTACCTGAACTTTCTGACGGCGACCGAGAAGATTTCCGCTCAGTTTTCTGATCATGAAAAACAAGTACTTAAAGTAATTTTTATGCGGGGTTCAGGTGATCCATTTCATGTTCAAGACATTATCACCATGAAAACAATCGCATCACAGGCAACACTCCATAAAAACCTGACAGACTTAGTTAAGAGTGGGTACTTAACACTCAAAACCTCCAAAGAGGATGGCCGGGTTAAATATGTTCTGATGACAAAGAAAGCAAGTAAGTTACTCGAGCAAATTAACCGCCTACTCGTGACTTCTGTTGGTTAATTACTAAGGTTGGGATAAGCTCTTAAAGCCTTTTCTTTCAAGATTAAGGAGCTACCAAGCACAAAGTAGGCGCCTATCTAGCAGCCAAAGGTATCCATAATGGTATGTAGAAAAGAAAAAAGCCCGTTAGGGCTTTATCTATATACATCATTGGCGGAAGAGGTGAGATTCGAACTCACGGAGGACTTTCATCCTCGCCAGTTTTCAAGACTGGTGCATTCAACCGCTCTGCCACTCTTCCTTTGCGATATCAGCCCTAGATTATAGAGAACTTTTGATTTGTACCTCTAAATGCTGGGCAATTGCCAAACAAGAGGTGAGGCCTGGGGACTCAAAGCCATACAGGTTAAATAAGCCTTGAAGCTGATGCTGCTGAGGGCCTTCAAAGTAAAAGTCTCCTGCTGGGGCATTTGGAGGGACGATTTTGGCTCTGACGCCAGAGTAATCAGCCTGCAAAGCACCGTCTTTTAGGCCTGGCCAGTACTGCCTTACCGCAGCATAGAAGCCATCCCCTCGCTGAGGGTCGACCGTGTAGTTAATCTGACTTTCCTCGTCAATATCGAGCCATTCGACATCTGGACCAAACTTCGCCTGACCACCCATATCGAGAGTCAGATGAACTCCCAATCCGCCAGGTTCAGGGATCGGGTAAATCAAATGACTAAATGGCGATTTTCCGGATAAAGAGAAGTAGTTTCCTTTGGCGAAGTAGGCTTTGGGTATGAGATCCTTCGAGAGGCCCTCAATTTTTTGAGCCAGTGCTGGCGCACTCAGTCCTGCGCAATTAATTAATAACTTTGTCTGAATAGTCATGCCATCAGCACCACCAATGGTGAGTTCAAAGCCGCCTTCGGCGCCATTGCCAATCGGCTTGGCGCTGAGCAAGGGAGATTGATAGGCGATCATGCCGCCCGCATCCTCAAAACCACCCAGCAATGACAGCATTAAGCCGTGGCTATCCACTACCCCTGTGGAAGCTGAGAGCACTGCAGCCTCGCATTGCAGTTGCGGCTCTAATGCTTTGGCCTGCTCCCCAGAAATCATCTTAATATCAGGGACTTGATTATTTTGGGCTTTGTACAAAATAGCCTGAAGATCATCTAACTGGCTAGCATTAGCGGCCACGATCAGCTTTCCGTATGCCTGCGTACTCACTTGATGGCTGCGGCAATATTCATATAAGAGGCGGTTGCCTTCTACACAGAGTTTGGCCTTGAGCGAATCTTTTGGGTAGTAAATTCCTGCGTGAATGACTTCGCTATTGCGGGCGCTACTGATGGTGCCAAAAGAATCCTCACGCTCGAGCAAGATAGTTTCTCGTCCCTGTAATGCCATCTCGCGAGCAACCGCCAAACCAACCACTCCAGCACCTACCACTACGCAATCAACCTGCTCCATTCGGATATTCCTGACCTGATTTCAGATATGTCTCAATTTTGTAATGACTTTTGCCTAAGCTAAAGCCTTGTTATTACTGAAATCGTAACATTTTCAGCGTTTTAAGGGGATTTTGATGTCCTTATTGATAAAATCTAGGCATGTCTGTACCAGCCCAATTAGCTACCAAAAGTATTCACTCTGCCCTTGATGTGGTTCTCGATACCGCGTATCAGGGCATTGATGCAAGCAACTGGGCAAAGTTATTTGCAAATGCACGTAAATCGCGCTTAGAGCAATTCATTGCAGATCTGTTTGCTGGAAAACACATCAACAATAGTGAAGATCGCCCCGCCCTACACTCCGCTTTACGCAACCTCTCCAAAACCCCCGTCTTAATTAATGGTGCAGATGTCATGCCAGCTGTATCTGAGGTCTGGCATCGCATTGAGGCACTGTGCAATAAATGGGTTGGGGTGACTGATGTAATTCATATTGGTATTGGTGGATCAGATTTTGGTCCACGCCTAGCTATTGAAGCCTTAGCTCATGTACCTGGTATTGAAAGCCGTGGCATGCGTATGCATTTCTTGGCCAATATTGATACTGCTGAATTGGCTCGCATCTTGGGGCGCGCTCAGCCACATAGCACTCGAGTGATTGTGGTCTCGAAGTCATTCACCACTCTTGAAACTTCCATGAATGCCAAAGCCGTTGTCGCTTGGCTCAAAGACAGTGGCTGCACTAAGAGTCAGATCGCCCACGCCTTGTATGCAGTGACTGCTAATATTCCTGCCGCTAAAGAATTTGGTGTGAGTGAAGACAACATCTTTCCTTTTTGGGATTGGGTCGGTGGTCGCTACTCAGTTTGGTCAGCAGTCGGCCTGCCGATTGCTTTGCAATATGGCTTTGGAACATTCAAGCAGTTTTTGGCTGGCGCTGAAGCGATGGATCTGCATTTTAAGAATGCCCCGCTTGAAGAAAATCTACCTGTCATCATGGCACTCACCCTCTTGCATCAGCAAGAGAAGCATGACATCAAAGCTTATGCCGCCATTCCGTATGCAGATGCTTTAGATTGGTTTCCGAAGTGGTTGCAACAGCTTGATATGGAAAGTAATGGCAAGAGCGTGGATCGCGATGGCAAGCCGGTTAAGCACTCTTCACCAGTTGTCTTTGGTAGTGCTGGCAGTAACGCCCAACACTCCTACTTCCAACTCTTTCACCAAGGCACTGAAATCATTCCGATTGATTTCATTGCCGTACGTGAGCCGATGAGTGATCGACCAGAGGCTATTGCACACCACCGCATTTTGCTGTCAAACTGCCTGGCGCAAGCTCAGGCATTAGCCAATGGCAAGACTGCTGCAAATCCTAATGATGTGTATCCAGGTAAGCGTCCAAGTAACCTCTTGTTGCTACCAAAGCTCAATGCTTTCTACCTTGGCGCCCTGCTCGCTTTATACGAGAACCGCACAGCTACTTTAGGTGCGCTCTGGAATATCAACAGCTTTGATCAGCCAGGCGTGGAATACGGCAAAGTACTAGCTAAACCGATTGAGAAAGCTCTAGCAAGTCATCAGAACGATATTCAGGCAAATGCAGATATTGACGCTGTCACTGCCACTCGTATTAATCTTTTAAATTCAAATAACTAGTTCTCGCACTTGTATTGATGGTGCGCTTTTACTGAAGGATCTGTAATGCAATTGTCTCCATCTATTTTTAAAGCGTATGACATCCGCGGCATTATTGATGAGACCTTAGATCCCTCTATTGCCAAGCTAATCGGTCAAGCCTTTGGTACCGAGATGCGCGAGCTTGGTGAAACCGATATCGTCATTGGTCGCGATGGCCGCTTATCGGGTCCTAGCTTGATTGAGGCATTAACAGAAGGCCTGCTTTCTACTGGTATCAATGTGATCGATCTAGGTATGGTGGCAACGCCGATGGTGTACTTTGCTGCCAACCACACCATTGATGGCAAGACTCCGAAGTCCGGGATCATGATTACTGGCAGCCATAACCCCCCAAACTACAACGGCTTCAAAATGGTCCTGGGTACATCGGCTATTTATGGTGAGCAGATTCAGGATTTGCGTAAACGTATTGAAGCTAAGCAGTTTGCTACCGGTCAAGGAAATCGCAGCACCTTTGATATTTTCCCAATGTACTTAAACTACATCGTTGGCGATGTGAAGTTGGCTCGCCCCATGAAGATTGCTGTAGATTGCGGCAATGGTGTTGGTGGTGCATTCGCTGGCAAGCTCTTCAGAGCCCTTGGCTGCGAAGTGCAAGAGTTGTTTTGTGAAGTCGATGGTCATTTTCCAAATCACCATCCAGATCCAGCGCATATTGAGAACTTACAAGACCTCATTAAGAACCTCCAGACTACCGATAATGAATTGGGTCTCGCCTTTGATGGCGATGCTGATCGCTTGGGTGTAGTGACCAAGGATGGCCAAGTGATCTTCCCAGATCGCCAAATGATGCTGTTTGCTAAAGATGTCCTCTCCCGCAATCCAGGTGGCCAGATTATTTATGACGTGAAGTGTACCCGCAACCTGGCAACTTACGTAAAAGAACATGGTGGCGAACCCATCATGTGGAAAACTGGCCATTCCCTAGTTAAAGCTAAGCTCAAAGAAACTGGCGCCCCGCTTGCTGGTGAGATGAGTGGTCATATCTTCTTTAAGGACCGTTGGTTTGGATTTGATGATGGCCTTTATACAGGTGCACGCTTGCTAGAGATCCTCAGTAAAGAAAAGAATCCAAGCGATACCCTCAACAATTTACCCAATGCGATTTGCACGCCAGAATTGCAACTGGCTTGTGCTGAGGGGGAGCCATTTGCCTTACTAGAAACTATTAAGGCAAATGCCAAGTTCCCCACTTCCGAATCTATCAACACGATTGATGGCGTCCGCGTGGAATATGCCGATGGCTTTGGCTTGGCTAGACCTTCCAATACAACGCCAGTCGTAGTGATGCGTTTTGAGGCCGATAGTGAAGAAGCAATAAAACGCATTCAGGCGGAGTTTAAGGTCGCATTACTAGCCGCAAAGCCAGGATCAATATTGCCCTTCCAATCTTAGCCCTTGGTGTATGCATAGCATGAGTCAAAGAGCTAAAATTGCGCATGACCTCTATTGTTAGTACCCCTATCGCCTTTGACTACCCCCAGCAAAATGCTGCTGGTGCCACCTGTACCGCCCAAGCCTGGGCCAAAACACCACCACAACTACATGGAGCTGAAAAAGCTGCTGTCATTGCTCGTATCAAGCAATTACTAATCGAGAAAGATGCCGCCTTAGTAGCCCACTACTATGTGGATGGCGATATTCAAGATTTGGCTCTATCAACTGGTGGCTTTGTAGCCGACTCTTTAGAAATGGCACGCTTTGGTAAAAATCATTCTGCCAAAAACCTGATTGTTGCTGGTGTTCGCTTCATGGGCGAATCTGCCAAAATCCTCAGTCCCGAAAAACGCGTTTTCATGCCTGATCTCGAAGCAACTTGCTCTTTAGATTTGGGTTGCAATGCCGATGACTTTGCCGCATTCAGGGCATTACATCCAGACCGTACCGTGGTGGTGTATGCCAACACTAGCGCAGCTGTTAAAGCACAAGCCGATTGGATGGTGACCAGTTCTTGTGCCCTAGCCATCGTTCATCAACTCAAAGTTGAGGGCAAGAAGATTCTGTGGGCACCTGATCGTCATTTGGGTCGTTATATACAAGAGCAAACTGGTGCGGATATGTTGTTGTGGAATGGCGCCTGCATTGTTCATGATGAATTTAAAGCAGTTGAATTAGAAATGTTGATGGCCGCACATCCCAATGCCATGGTTTTGGTGCACCCGGAATCTCCACAAGGAGTAGTGGATTTGGCGGATGTAGTGGGATCTACCTCCGCCATGATTAAAGCTGTAGTAGAAGGTAGCGCCACTGAATATATTGTGGCTACTGACAATGGCATCTTGCACCGCATGCGCCAATTAGCACCCAATAAAGTATTGATTGAAGCGCCTACCGCCGGTAACAGCGCGACTTGTAAGAGTTGTGCGCATTGTCCTTGGATGGCCATGAATGGCTTACAAGGAATTTTGGATTGCCTAGAAAATGCCTCTGGTGAAATCTTCATTGAGGAAGATGTACGAGTGAAGGCACTAGGCTGCATCGAGCGTATGCTGGACTTCACCCAAAATCACCCAGACCTACTTGCAAAAGCTCAGCATGGCTTTGTAAAGAATATTGGCGCTGCTTAATTAAATTGACCGACTGAATATGCATGTTTGATTACAACGAAACCTTAGAGCAAGCCCGTCAACGTAATATTCATGATGCTTTGATGGAAGATATTGGTACGGGCGACTGGACGGCTATGCTTGTTCCCAGCAAGCCAGTTCACGCGCAACTCATCGTTCGTCAAGAAGCCGTTCTATGTGGAGTAGATTGGTTTGAAGGCACGCTCAAGAAACTGGATCCAAATGCTAAGGTAACTTGGCATTACATGGAGGGCGATCTCATGAAAGCCGATACCAAAGTCTGCGACATCGAAGCGGACTCGCGTGCCCTCCTCTCTGCAGAGCGTCCTTGCATTAACTTTTTACAAACACTCTCCTGGACTGCCAGCATTGCACGCCAACACGTAGATGCGATTGCAGGCGTTAGTCCAAACCCCCAAGGCTGCGCAGTACTCGATACTCGCAAAACCATACCTGGCTTGCGCCGCGCCCAAAAGTACGCTGTATTAGTGGGCGGTGGCCAGAATCAACGTCTTGCCTTATGGCATGGCATCCTCATCAAAGAGAATCATATTGCCGCAGCTGGCGGAGTTGCTGCTGCAATTAAGGCTGCACAAGCACTCAATTCTGGCGTGGATATTCAGGTAGAGGTGGAGAATTTTTCTGAATTAGAAGAGGCTTTAAATGCTGGGGCAAAGAGCATCTTGATTGATAACTTCACCACCGAGCAAATGAAAGAAGCCGTGGCGTTTACTAAGGGCCGCGCCCTACTAGAGGCATCTGGCGGCATTAATTTAGATCAGATGCGGACCATTGCAGCTACTGGCGTTGATCGCATCTCCCTCGGAAAGCTGACTAAAGATATTCAGGCAGTGGATTTCTCAATGAGAATATCCCCATAACAACTACTCTCTATGTTTCAGAGCTTTCAGAATTTCCTTCAGCCTGAGGCGTCAGAATGGTCGGATAAGAAACTGCCCAAGTACCTGGGTAATCACGGCTGTAGTGCAAGCCCCTGCTCTCTCTGCGCATCAGAGCCGATCTGACAATCAACTCGGCGCACTCTAGCAAGTTACGTAACTCAATTAAATCGCGCGTCACTTTAAAGTTAGCGTAATACTCTTGGACTTCATAACGCAAGAGCTTAATACGATGTAAGGCGCGCTCAAGACGTCTATTGGTTCTCACAATACCGACATAGTTCCACATCAATGAACGTAGCTCATCCCAGTTATGGGCGATGACTACCTGCTCATCTGCATCCTCTACTTGACTCTCATCCCAGAGCGGGAGTTTTGGCATTGCTGGCGTTTTCAATGAAGAAATATCTTCAGCGGCAGCTTTACCAATTACAACGCACTCTAGCAATGAATTACTTGCCAAGCGATTAGCACCATGTAATCCAGTATAGGTAGCCTCACCTACGGCATAAAGCCCAGGCAAATCTGTTCTCCCCTTGAGATCTGTGACTACACCGCCACAGGTGTAATGCGCAGCTGGCACAACCGGTATTGGCTCTTTAGTGATATCCAAACCCAAGCTCATACAACGTGCATAGATCATCGGGAAATGCTCTTTAATAAATGCCTCACCTAGATGAGTGGCATCAAGATGAACATAATCCAAGCCATGCTTCTTCATCTCAAAGTCAATTGCTCTGGCCACAATGTCACGAGGAGCTAACTCATTACGCTCATCATGCTCAGGCATAAAGCGCGTGCCATTAGGCAACTTGAGTAAGCCACCCTCGCCCCGCATGGCTTCGGTAATTAAGAAGGTGCGATCACTGGGGTGATACAAACAAGTCGGATGAAACTGTATGAATTCCATATTACCGACGCGGCAACCTGCACGCCATGCCATAGCAATACCGTCACCAGTGGCCGTATCAGGATTGCTGGTATAGCGATACACCTTACCAACACCGCCGGTAGCCAATACCACTGACTTGGCCTCAATTGTCTCTACACGATTATTTTTAATATCGAGGGCATACACGCCATAACAACGATTAGGCTTAGTGCGCTGCGTCTTGGCATCCAAGTGGCGATTGGTAATTAGATCTAAAGCGATCCAGTGCTCCAAGATCTGAATATTTTTATGTGCTCTAGCTTTATCCAGAAGCACCTCATGGATAGCTTTACCAGTGGCATCAGCAGCATGCGCAATACGACGGTGACTATGACCACCCTCGCGAGTTAAATGCAAACCCATTGGCCCTGACTCATCAGTAGTAAATGGTACGCCCTGCTCAACTAACCAACGAATGGCCTCAGCACTTTCTTCAGCAATGTAACGTGCAGTCGATTCCACTACAAGGCCTGCGCCTGCATCTAAGGTGTCAGCCACATGAGAATCAATGCTGTCATGCTCTTTATCAACCACCCCCACAATGCCACCTTGCGCCCAGGCTGTCGCCGCTTCGCCAAGGCCACGCTTGGCCATCAGAATCACCGGCTGGGATTCGGCCATGTGTAGCGCTACAGTTAGACCGGCTAAGCCTGCTCCAATAATGAGAACAGGGAGCTCTGCTTTAGCGTCAGCTTGAGGTATTGAGGGTTTTGAACTGGCCATGGAGGTCTTATTCTAAAGGGCACAAGAAATCTATGCTGAGTTATCTCTTGATATCTCTATAAAAATTTTCATGGGACCCTATAGACTCCAAATAAACAAGTCTTAGACCATCATCGATTGAGTAACCAAGTAAATAGAGTTGTCCACCGCTTCTAAACTTAAAAACCCATAACTCAGATAAATCAGCCTTCTTTTTTTCACCGATTGTGGGCTTGCTGGCTATCTTGACTACAGCGCTATCAACGTCCTTAGCAGTATTGTCATTTAGTTTTTTGTATTGTCTGAGGAATCGGCGTGTTTGAAAAACGTCATACGCCATCAAGACTTCCTAGTGCGAGGAACAAATGGGGTAGATTGCTCACGGGGCTCAGCCAATGAGGCTAGAGACTCCATAATGAAAGATACGGGCAAGTCTGGGTTATCAATTGCGGCGCGACCTACTTTTGCCCAAAACTCAATTTGGCCCGCAATAGTACGATGCTCCACCTTAGCCTCTAGCTTGGCTAACTGGTACAAATCATCATCAATACGAACTGGCATACCCATTTAGAACTCCTTAGCTTAATTTTACTACAAAAGTAGTAATAAAGAAAATGGGGGCTCTAAGGTAAAAAGGGGCTCCTTGTGGGAGCCCCTTTGCTTACAAAGTAAAACCTGGTTTAGACAATAGCCGCCGAGTTGAGCTTAGGATCATTAGTGCCATAACCCATCACTGCAGCAGCCTGACCGCCTTTAGCTAGCTTGACTGCGCAGTACTTAAACTCCGGAATCTTGCCAAAAGGATCTAAGGCAGAGTTGGTGATTAAGTTGGCTGCAGCTTCATAGTAAGCAAACGGGATGAAGATCACACCACGTGGTGTGCCATCATCTCTGCGGACATGGATTCCCACCTCACCACGACGAGATTGAACGGTGATGACATCCCCTGCTGAAACACCTAACTGAGTCATGTCTTCGCCATGCATCGATACAGTAGCCATCGGCTCAATCGCATCCAAGATCGTTGCGCGGCGAGTCATACTGCCGGTATGCCAATGCTCTAACTGACGACCTGTAATGAGCACAAATGGATACTCCGCATCTGGGCGCTCATTTGCAGGAATGATATCGGCAGGTACCAATTTAACCTTGCCATCTGGCGTCGCAAAGTTGTCATCAAATACGATTGGGCGACCTGGATCTTCGGCAGACAGACATGGGTAAGTAACACTAGATTCTTTCTCTAGGCGCTCCCAGGTAATGCCGTTGATGGCTGCATGCATTGCTTGACGCATCTCGTCGTACACCTCTGCAACACCATCATCTGCGCCCTGGTAACTCCAGTTCAAGCCCATGCGCTTCGCAATTTGCTGAATGATCCACAAATCAGGCTTAGCATCTCCCGGAGGGTTAATCGCTTTCTTACCCATCTGGACCATACGATCCGTATTACTTGCGGTGCCGACCTTCTCAGGCCATGCGCTTGCTGGCAATACAACGTCTGCTAACAAAGCGGTCTCGGTCATGAAAATGTCTTGTACAACCAGGAGATCCAAAGATGCCAAAGCATGACGAGCATGATTCAAATCAGGATCACTCATTGCAGGGTTCTCACCCTCGACATACATACCGCGAATTTTGTCCGGATCACTATCAGGCGCAGTGATCTTATGCATGATCTCTACAACGGTATAGCCAGGTTTCTTATCTAATGGGGTATCCCAGAACTTCTCAAACCAGGCATGTGCTTCAGGGTTATCAACACGCTGGTAATTCGGGAACATCATTGGGATTAGTCCTGCATCACTAGCACCCTGTACGTTATTTTGTCCGCGCAGTGGATGCAAGCCAGATCCAGGCTTACCAATTTGACCAGTAATACTCACCAAGGCAATTAAGCAACGAGCGTTGTCAGTACCGTGAACGTGCTGGCTGACACCCATGCCCCACAAGATCATGGCAGATTTAGTTGTGGCAAATTCCCTAGCTACTTCACGCAAAGTCTCTGCCGGAATGCCGCAGATTGGCGCCATTGCTTCCGGACTATAGCCCTGGATGTTTTCTTTGAGCGCCTCAAAATTACTTGAGCGGTTCTGGATGAAATCTTTATCAACCAAACCTTCTTCAATGATCGTGAAGATCATGGCATTGAGCATAGCAACGTCAGTATCTGGCTTGAACTGCATATTGCGCCAAGCATGCTTGCTGATGTCGGTCATACGTGGGTCGCACAAGACAATCTTGGCACCACGTTTTGCTGCATTCTTAAACCAGGTAGCTGCCACTGGATGATTAGCAGTTGGATTGGATCCAATCAACATGATCAAGCTAGAGTGCTCAACATCATTGACCTGATTACTTACCGCGCCAGAGCCAACACCCTCTAGAAGCGCAGCAACGGATGATGCGTGGCAAAGACGCGTGCAATGGTCAACGTTGTTACTACCAAAACCAGTACGTACGAGTTTTTGGAATAAGTAAGCCTCTTCATTGCTACCTTTAGCAGAACCAAATCCTGCAAGCACCTTATTGCCGTATTGATCTTTCAACTTTTTGAGACCGCCACCAGCAAGCTCCAGAGCCTCTTCCCATGTCGCTTCACGGAAGATATCAGACCAATCCTGCTTGCCTTCTAGCAAAGCCTCATCTTTGGCAACGCCTGCTTTACGAATCAGCGGCTTGGTTAAGCGCTGTGGATTATGGATGTAGTCCATACCAAAACGACCTTTAACACAAAGGCGGTTGTGGTTAGCTGGTCCATCACGACCCTCAACACTAACAATCTTTTCATCTTTCACGTTGTAAGTGATTTGGCAACCTACACCGCAGAAAGGACATACTGAATCGACCTTACGATCAACGGTTTGCGAACCAATCAATCCTTTAGGCATTAATGCACCTGTTGGGCAGGCCTGCACACACTCACCGCAAGCAACGCAGGTGCTATCACCCATCGGGTCATTGAGGTCAAATACGATCTCACTGTGCGCACCACGCATGGCGTAGCCGATCACATCATTCACCTGCTCTTCACGACAAGCACGCACGCAACGATTACATTGAATACACGCATCTAAGTTCACAGCCATCGCTGGGTGAGATACATCATTGCTAACTTTTTCACGGCGAAGTGCTTTGAGTTCTAGACGCACGGTGACATCCATGCGGGCAGCCCACGTGCTGAGCTCACCATGTTGATTTTTTTGCTCTTCTTCTTTGCTGTCTCCTACCCACTTAAATCCCTCGTCAGGCATATCAGACAACAACATCTCGAGCACTAACTTTTGACTCTTCAGTGCACGTTCGCTGTTGGCTTTGACATCCATACCTGGACTAGCGCTACGGCAGCAACTTGGCGCTAAGGTGCGCTCACCGTTGATTTCTACAACGCAGGCACGGCAATTACCGTCAGGACGGTAGCCATCTTTAAAACACAGATGCGGAATATCAATACCGTGTCGTTTCGCGGCTTTGAGAATAGTCTCACCCTCGTAAGAAACGATGGTTTGCCCGTCTAGTTTGAACTCTACTGTTTGTAATTCAAGTTCTTTAGGATTTACTGGTGCGTTCATATTTGTCTCGTTTTTCCCTTAGTATTTTTGCTGCTGATTAAGCAACTTCTTCTGGGAAATATTTTGCAATACAGCGAATGGGGTTTGGTGCCGCTTGACCTAGACCGCAGATGGAAGCATCCACCATCACAGTTGCTAAATCTTCAAGCGTGTCTTGATCCCAGGACTTGGACTGCATTAACTTCGCAGCCTTACTAGTGCCAACACGACATGGAGTGCACTGTCCGCAACTCTCATGCTCAAAGAAGTGCATGACATTGAGCGCCATATCGCGCGCTTTGTCTTTATCACCGAATACCATGACTGCAGCCGAACCAATGAAACAGCCATAAGGCTGCAATGTATCAAAGTCCAGCGGAATATCGTTCATGCTTGCTGGCAAGATGCCGCCTGACGCGCCTCCAGGAAGATAGCCATAAAACTTGTGGCCATCTTGCATGCCGCCGCAATACTCATCAATCAATTCCTGAATGGTGATGCCAGCTGGTGCCAGCTTTACACCGGGGTTCTTGACGCGTCCGCTAACGCTATAGCTACGCAAGCCTTTGCGATCGTGGCGACCAAAAGAGCTGAACCACTCAGGGCCACGCTGAACAATATCGCGCACCCAGTAGAGAGTTTCAAAGTTGTGCTCTAGTGTGGGACGACCAAATAATCCAACCTGCGCAATGTACGGAGGACGCATACGAGGTTCGCCACGCTTACCTTCGATACTCTCAATCATGGCAGATTCTTCACCGCAAATGTAAGCACCAGCACCACGACGCAACTCAATCAAGGGCAACTTAAAAGGAGGATTGGCTTTAAGCTTGGCTAACTCCACTTCGAGTAATTCGCGACAGCCGTGATACTCATCACGTAAGTAAATGTAGCAAGCATCAATACCAACTACATTGGCTGCAATCAATAAGCCCTCTAAGAAGCGATGTGGGTCACGCTCTAAATAAGTACGGTCTTTAAATGTGCCGGGCTCACCTTCATCAATATTCACTGCCATCAACTTTGGAGCTACTTGATCTCTAACAATGCGCCACTTTCGTCCTGCTGGAAAGCCTGCACCACCAAGACCACGAAGTCCCGAGCTTTCCATAATCTTGACAATACTCTCGCTATCTTTTTTACCTTCAAAAATTTCTTTTGCTAGGGCATAACCACCTTGCGCGCGATAAGACTCATAGCCCACATAGTCAGGTGAAACTGCTTGATTTTCACCCTGCGGGGATACACCCTTTTCTGCCAAAGCTGCAGGATCAAAACTCGCGCTATCTTTAGCCATTGGATGGGTCGTCAAATTATTTTTAACGGCAGCAGCCACTTTATCGGTTGTTGCAAACAGAACTGGGTACTGATGCACAACCGCTACTGGAGCCTGCTCACAACGGCCTACACATGGAGCAGCCTCCACCTTAATCTTAGGATTGCCCAGGATTGCAGGTAACTTAGCCAATAGATTTTGCGCACCAGCCAACTCACAAGCAATGCCATCACATACACGTAAGGTGATGTCGGCAACGGGATCATTGCCACGCACTACTTCAAAGTGATGATAGAAAGTGGCGACTTCATAGACCTCAGCCATCGGCAAATTCATTTCTTTTGCGAGGGCAACTAAATGACGATCATGCAAGGCACGATATTCATCATTGAGTTTATGTAAATTTTCAATGAGCAAATCACGACGCTCGGCTGCAGCACCAATTAACTGGCGCACCTCTGCTAAGGACACATCATCCGCTTGACGTCCCTTGAGTTTGCTTTTGCGACGAATGGTTTCCCTTAAATCATCTGCCGTTGCCACAGCAACAGCCTTGATTTCTCCAGAGGGTTTTGGATGATTCATAGTAATAGTCTCTAATTTCTAATCGCAATAATGATGCTGTTTTTATGTGTCTTAAATCCCGCTTGAGAATGCCCAAATCAGCGAGAAATACTTTGACTCACTTTATATAGGGAAATCCCAAAATCACAATCGATTTTGGGTTATTTCTATCCTCAAGTCCTTGACGGAGCTCAAGTGAATTTATTAAGGGTAAACCCTAGTTTAGATAACCGATGGGGATGGCTTGTCGCCAGGTGGTAGCGAATAGTCCAACTTACGCTCATAAACCCGCGCCTTGAAGCACTCGTTGTAGCCCTTGCTACCAATTTGCCAGCCAATCGAAGTGCAATCATCTTGGGCCGCTGATTCAATAGAGCCGCATCCCGATAAGGCAATGACAGTAATAGAGGCAAGAATAGCTAAGGGGCGCAATGTAGGTGAATTCATACCTCAAGTCTACTTGATTCTGACTTCAACTTCGAGGGGGACGCCCTCCTTCCCTGCGCTGACAGCCTTTACTTCAACTACCTTAATTCGCTCCTGAAGCGCTGGATTACTTTTCACCATCAAGGCTTGCGCCAACTTTGCGCGATTGATGGCCAGATTCTTCAGATCAACTTCTGTGACTGGAATGCTGGCAATGAGCTCGGCATGCAATTGCTCATTACGCGCTGCCCCTTCAGGAAGCATGAGTAAACGCTGACCCAATTTGATTCTGCCGACGTATTGCGCGTAAGCCGACTTCAAGCCCGACTGCACCTTGGCATCCGACATGTCTGGTACCGGAATGGGGTCACTAGGAGGAATATTGAATCCAGCCGCCTTCAGAATGGTAAGGTCAGCAATTGCACGAGCTAAGGCAACTTTGTCCGCATTGGGATCGTAAGTACCAGCCAACTCTAAAGTGGCATTGGGTTTCTTAGCCAGGAAGTCACCAAACTTTTCTAAGCGATCCTGGTCGGGAGGCAAATAGACCGCCTCACCCAATACTGCGTTTACCCCATCACCAGCACCCATTCCGAGGAGCGCGCCCAAAGCCCTAAATGGAGCGGTAGCCACATTGGTGAGCACATTACTAATTGCCTGCCACACGAGGCCGCTCGCACTGAATTCTGGAGAATCTACATTGCCAGCAATATTGATGGTGACATCAATCGTATCGTCAGAATCTTCGAGTAAAGCAATCGCCAAACCTAGCGGTAATTTTTTGCCCTGGAAATCAGGCACCTCTTCCCCAAGCTCAATTTTCTTGATAACAATTTGATTGCTACCCTTCAGCTCGCCATCCTTTGCGCTGTAATGCAAATTTAAATTGACTCGACCACTAGCGATTTGATATCCAGCAAAAGTCATGACCGCAGGATTGAATGCATTAAGTGGGAGATTTTTAAAGTTCATCGTGACATCGTTATTGCGGCGTGGATCATCGAATGCAATCTGACCCTTACCCCGTATTGATCCAGACTCAGCCAAGACACCATCTAAAGTCATCGTCGCTAAATGACCAGGAAGGTTATTCACGTTCATGAAATTGGCGTTGAAGTTTCTTAGTTTGACCTTGAAATTGGGTTTCATAGCCAGGTCAGCAAACTGCACTTCCCCTGCACGCATTTTCAAAGCCTTAATGTCCAGAACAACGTTTGATTTCTCTTTTACGACTGAAGGCAACTTGTCTACTTCGGCAACACCAGCTATTGGATTGGAAAATAAACGCCTGAAATTAGAGAAGCCTTTTTCATCAATTTCAAACTGAAGCACCGGTTGCGAAACCGATAACTCATCAATACTTAGACTAGAGCCGGCATCCTTAGAACGCTTATAAACAAATCGACTCACATCCCCCGAACTCCACTTCATCAGCGATTGCTTTTGTCCTTGCTCAAGTAAATCTAAGCCCAGTAAATGCACATCTCCTGATGCAGCCAGCTCATCACCTTTTAGGTTGACCTCTACGTTAGATTGAATGACTCCGCCCCGAGTCAGCAAATCTTTATTGACCGGAAGCAATGCAACAAAAGGTGCAATTGAAAGATTGTCTACCCGAACTTTGGCTGCAATTGATTTATCAGATTTGAAATCCCAATGGGAACTTATCCGCCCATCATCAATCTCTAAGTCAATTTGAGCGCCCAGCATATCTGGCGCAGGATTATCCAATGACCCCTGAATGGCAAGCTGTTTAAAGGCAATCTTTTTATTCAAGCCCGGCAAAGTAAAGTTCAGCGCGCCCAAGTTCAAGCCATACTGGCCACGAAGGCCATTCACATCACCCTGTTTATCGTAGTTTGCGATATCTAGTAACTCGATAGAAAGTGACTTAAAACGCTCATGTAAATTTTTACTGGGGTCTAACACCTCAAACGAGCCGTTGGCGACCTTCAGCTTATCGACTGATATTTTGATCTTCCGCTTGGGTGCGGTCGAATCCACTGGAGGTAAATTGCGCGTAACAGCAGAAATCAATTCCTGCCAATTCCACTCTCCCGATTTTCCTTTGGTGACATGCTTTTCAAGCTTGATACTAGGCTCATCAAAAAGAATTTCGGCGAAACCCACTTCTCCAATCATGAGGTGAGACCACTTCAGCACCACCACTGATTTTTTTAATTCAAGTAACTTTACTTGTCGTCCATCAATTAATCGCAAACCATCAATCTCAACCCGCAAGCTCAAAGGCGAAATACTGAGATCTTGATAGCTAATTTCATAACCAATCTTTTTGCCATACGCTTCTGCCGCATTCTTGATGGCGCCAGGAACCCAAAGGTGAGCTAAGCCCCAGAACAAAAAGGCTAGAACAAATATAAGCCCAGCAATACGAATTAAGTAGGCTCTTAAGACTGATAACTTAAATGAAATCATTGTTGCAGTAATTTAAATCTTACATGGAGGCATCAAATTGTATTTAGGCTGCTGGCGGGAACCCTACTTTTTGCTGCCACCCATTATGAAATGCATGAATAACGGGTTTTTCATAGACGCCTGCCTTAGTGAATGGCTCGTCTGCTAACCAAGCCTCAACATCTGCCTTGCTTGGAAAATCCATGACCAATAGGCTGCCAACTGTAGTCTTGCCATCCTCAGATGTCAGGGGGCCAGCAAAGGCCATCTTGTCCGCAAGCTTACCCAAATAGGCACGATGCTCTGGTCGCACCTGAATGCGCAATTCTGCTGTGCCAGGACGATCCATTAATAGGATTGCAAAGATCATGTTTTCTCCCAATGAGCTCTAAAACATCCATCTTACGGCAAGTGGAAAAAGAAAAACCGCCCGAAGGCGGTTTATCACTTGAAGCAGTTAAAACGAATTAAGCAGCTTTACGGCTTTTTGCAGCTGGCTTAGCTACTGCGTATTGACCTTGAATGTTTGCCAATGCAGCGTCAACACTTTTCTCAAAGTTTGCGAAAGCGTCAGTTGCTGAAGCGCGAACTTGATCAAACTGTTGGAGTGAAGTTTCAAATGCAGTTTTGAATGCAGAAACAAACGCCTCGGAACCAGCAGGAGCTGTCTTAGTAGCTTCTTTAACAAACTTAACCATGTCAGCACGTGCGTCATCAATAGAAGCGTCTACTACTTGAGCAACTTCTTTGTTACCGTTACGTACAACTTTGTTTACTTTAGCCTGGTAAGCAGCAGCATACTTAGCAGCTTCTTGAGCAGTTTCTGGCTGAGCCAATTTTGCCAACTGTTGTGCATCTTTGATTGCTAACAATTGTGCGCTTGTGTCTTGAGCAGCAACTAAAGCATCTTTAGCAGCAGCTTGGTTGATTTCAGCTAATTCTTTTGCGCTTTCTACAGCTACTTGAGCCAAGTACTTAGCGTTTTCAACAGCTTTAGCTTGAGCTTGTGAGAGTTGGTCGTTTAATTGATTCTGGAACATGATGTTTTCCTTAATAAATAAATGGGTTTAATTTGTTGCGATGCACCATTGTAAAAAGTTTTATGTGGCGATGCAACAATTATTTGCGGCAACGCAACAAAAAGGTCAAAACCCCTATTTTTTGATTAAAAACAGCGGTTTGAGGAAATAAATCATGTGGGGATCGGGGCTCTACTAGAGGAAAAAACATGCAAAACCAAAGAAAAAACCACCCGAAGGTGGTTTCAAACTACTGGCGGAAGAGGCGGGATTCGAACCCGCGGTAGGCTATTAACCTACGCACGCTTTCCAGGCGTGTGACTTAAACCGCTCATCCACCCTTCCGTACAGCCGTTGATTATACGTTTGCCGGAAGGGTTTGCCTGTAAAAACATCTTGGCTAGTTATACAGACTCTTTGAGCTGCTCCAAAATAGCTGGATTCTCAAGGGTTGAAGTATCTTGGGTAACCTCTTCACCTTTAGCAATCACGCGCAGCAAGCGACGCATGATCTTGCCAGAACGGGTCTTAGGCAAGTTATCGCCAAAACGTACATCCTTCGGTTTAGCGATTGGGCCAATCTCTTTACCTACCCAGTTACGTAATTCAGTTGCAATCTTCTTAGCCTCATCGCCAGTTGGACGACCACCTTTAAGAACTACGAATACGCAAATTGCTTCGCCAGTCATATCGTCAGGACGACCCACTACGGCAGCTTCGGCAACCAATGGATTGGCTACTAAGCAAGATTCGATTTCCATCGTACCCATGCGGTGACCGGAAACGTTCAACACGTCATCGATACGACCAGTAATAGTGAAGTAGCCTGTCTCTTTGTTACGGATTGCACCGTCACCTGCTAAATACAAAGTGCCGCCCAACTCTTCTGGGAAATAGGATTTCACAAAACGATCTGGATCATTCCAAATGGTACGAATCATAGAAGGCCATGGACGCTTGACAACCAAGATACCGCCTTGGCCATTCGGAACGTCTGCACCAGCCTCATCCACAATCGCAGCCTGAATACCTGGCAATGGCAATGTGCAAGAGCCCGGAATCATGGGTGTTGCACCAGGCAATGGTGAAATCATGTGGCCACCAGTTTCGGTTTGCCAGAAAGTATCTGCGATTGGGCAACGTGAACCACCCACATTCTCGTAGTACCACATCCACGCTTCTGGATTGATCGGCTCGCCGACTGAACCCAAGAGGCGCAATGAAGACAAGTCATAGCTCTTTGGATGTACCGCTGGATCGTTACTAGATGCCTTGATCAATGAACGGATTGCAGTTGGGGCAGTGTAGAAAATCGTTGCCTTGTGTTTTTGGATCATGTCCCAGAAACGGCCAGCGTTTGGATAAGTTGGAACACCTTCAAACACAATCTCAGTGGCGCCTACTGCGAGTGGGCCATAAGTAATATAGGAGTGGCCTGTTACCCAGCCGATGTCGGCAGTACACCAGAACACATCATTAGGCTTGATATCAAAAGTCCACTTCATTGTGAGAATTGCCCACAAGAGATATCCACCAGTGGAGTGTTGTACACCTTTTGGCTTACCTGTTGAACCGGATGTGTAAAGAATAAATAATGGGTGCTCAGCGCTGACCCACTCTGGCTCGCAAGTAGTAGCCTCATTCGCCACGATTTCTTGCATCCAAACATCACGACCAGCCGTCATAGCTACGTCAGTACCGGTACGCTTGCTCACGATGACATGTTTTACATTGCCGCACTCGCCGGTTGAGAGCGCTTCATCGCAAATCGCCTTCAATGGCAGGGATTTACCACCGCGGAACTGTCCGTCAGCAGTGATCACCGCTACCGCGCCTACGTCAACAATACGATCACGCAAAGCTTGAGCAGAGAATCCACCAAACACGACCGAGTGAATTGCACCAATACGGGCGCAAGCTTGCATCGCAACAATACCTTCGATCGTCATTGCCATGTAAATGATGACGCGGTCGCCAGATTTGATGCCCATTTTGCGCAACGCATTAGCCATCTTGCAAACGCGCTCAAGCATTTCTTGGTAAGTTACTTTAGTAACGGTACCGTCATCAGCCTCAAAAATAATTGCAGTTTTGCTACCCAGGCCGTTTTCAACTTGGCGATCTAAGCAGTTGTAGGAAGCATTGGTTGTGCCATCTTCAAACCACTTATAAAAAGGGGCTTTAGATTCATCGAGGACTTTGGTGAAAGGCTTTTTCCAGAAGATATTTTCTTTTGCAAGACGACCCCAGAAACCGTCATAATCACTATTCGCTTCAGCACAAAGCTTGTTGTAAGCCTCCATTCCAGGAATGGCGGCAGATTTAACGAAGTCTGCAGGTGGGTTAAATACGCGGTTTTCTTGCATCAATGGTTCCATGCTTCACAGCCCTTCTATTCAATAATCAGTCGTCTTTTTCCGCAAAAATAGCGCAGAGATAGGGAGACGCATCCCCTAGAGCTAATAAGATAAGTGAAAACACGCTGGATTTGCTCTATGGCAAACCCTTAAAATAGAAAAAACCTTACACAATTAAGCCTAAAACCATGACCAATATCAAACAAAACGACCTCATTCAAAGCGTTGCAGACGCATTCCAGTTCATCTCTTATTACCACCCAAAAGACTTCATCTCCGCCATGGGCAAGGCTTATGAGCTGGAGCAAGGTGCCGCCGCCAAGGATGCGATTGCGCAGATTTTGACCAACAGCCGCATGTGCGCAGAGGGTCACCGCCCGATGTGTCAGGACACCGGTATTGCGGTCGTTTTTCTCAAGATTGGTATGAACGTGCAGTGGGGCGATGCCACCATGAGCGTGACCGAGATGGTGAACGAGGGAGTTCGTCGGGCTTATATGAACCCAGAGAACCCATTACGCGCCTCCGTATTAGCCGATCCAGCAGGTAAACGCAAAAACACTGGCGATAACACCCCCGCCGTCGTTCATTACGAAATTGTCCCCGGTGATGATGTCGAGGTTATTTGCGCAGCTAAGGGTGGTGGCTCTGAAAACAAAGCCAAGATGGTCATGCTCAATCCCTCTGACTCGATCGTAGACTGGGTACTCAAAACTGTCCCAACGATGGGTGCTGGCTGGTGCCCTCCTGGCATTCTAGGTATCGGTATTGGTGGAACTCCAGAAAAAGCCATGTTGATGGCTAAAGAATCATTGATGGGTCCGGTAGACATTCAAGAGTTGATCGTACGAGGTGCGAAGACTCGCGCTGAAGAGTTACGCTTAGAGCTGTACGAGAAGGTCAATCAGCTTGGTATTGGCGCACAAGGCCTTGGTGGTTTGGCTACAGTTCTCGATATCAAGATCATGGAATACCCAACGCACGCTGCTTCATTGCCAGTGGCGATGATTCCGAACTGTGCCGCCACCCGTCACGTACATTTTCACTTGCATGGCGATGGCCCAGCGATATTAGAAAAGCCTTCATTATCGGATTGGCCGGATGTGACTTGGACTCCAGATACCAAGAAATCAAAACGTGTGAACCTAGATACTCTGACTGCCGAAGAAGTAGCCGGCTGGAAAGAAGGCGAAACACTGCTACTCAACGGCAAAATTTTGACCGGTCGTGATGCAGCACACAAACGTATTCAAGACATGCTTGCCAAAGGCGAAGAATTGCCAGTGAGCTTTAAAAACCGTGTCATCTATTACGTTGGCCCAGTTGATCCAGTAGGCGGCGAAGCAGTTGGTCCAGCAGGCCCAACCACCTCAACTCGCATGGATAAGTTCACTGAGATGATGCTGGCTCAAACCGGCTTGATCTCGATGATTGGTAAAGCAGAACGTGGTCCTACTGCAATCGAGGCCATCAAGAAACATAAATCTGCCTACTTGATGGCTGTTGGTGGCGCTGCTTACTTAGTTTCTAAGGCCATTCAGACAGCGAAGGTAGTTGGCTTTGCTGACCTGGGCATGGAAGCCATTTATGAATTCGATGTCAAAGACATGCCAGTAACAGTAGCGGTTAGCTCCGCTGGCATCTCGATGCATGAGACAGGTCCTAAAGAATGGCAAGCGAAGATTGGCGGCATTCCAGTCAAGATTGCTTAAGCCAATTCGTGCATCATTTATTCATCGAAATAACTGCCCTTAGTTAAGCGACCTTTACTTGGCACTCATCGGGGTTTTTGATTCTGGCGTTGGAGGCTTATCCATTTTGGATGAGGCTCTGCGCCAGCTTCCCGAGCATGACTATATTTATTTAGCAGACTCCATCAATGCGCCTTATGGAGAAAAATCCAGCGAATGGATTGCTTCACGCAGTATGGAGTTATGCCAATATTTAGCAGCACAGGGATGCGATGCGATTATGGTTGCGTGTAACACTGCTACCGCTGAAGCGATTGCTGATATTCGCGATGAACTGTGTAATATTCCGATCATCGGGGTAGAACCCGGCATCAAGCCTGCAGCAATGCAATCGACCAATGGCATTGTTGGCGTTCTTGCAACCGAGGCCACACTCAAGAGCGATAAATTTAGCGCCTTACTAGCCACCCTGCCCAATTGTCAGTTTGTTAAACAAGCTGGTGCTGGTTTAGTGCCACTAATTGAAGCGGGCCAAGCTAATGGCGAAGAAACTTTAGAACTGCTTGCAGAGCATCTAGAGCCCATTCAGGATGCTGGTGCAGATACCCTGGTATTGGGATGTACGCACTACCCATTCTTGCGCAAAGCCATTCGCAAACTGCTCGGGGATTCAATTAACCTCATTGATACCAGTGATGCAGTAGTGCGCCAACTCAAAAGAAAGTTGGAAGCGCAAGGCAAGCAATTAGATGATGGTGAACATGGCTCCATTAAATTCATCAGCAGTAAGGATGCAGAAACCTTGCATCAAATGGCGCAAGAACTGATGCAATCCGATTTGGATGAACACCGTATTGAGTCGCAATTGGTGAGCACTTTTAGATGAACACCTTTTTAAGTCAACTAAACTCGCGCCTGCCTTTCGACAAAACCGAACGCATCATCATTGGCATTGTGGTTGCCTTGCATCTACTGTTTTTAATTGGCTTTCAAAGTAGCATGAAGCCTGACAACGATAACCAGCTCGATGACGCGCGAGTCATGGCCAACCTGGTAAGTCCAGAGGCCGCCAAGCAACCCCAAGCCCCTCCAGCTGCGCCCCCGCCAAAGCCTAAGCAAGAACAAAAAAAGAAAGCTGTGGATGAAAAATCCACCCAGGCCCCAACACCACAAACACAACAACAGGCTGCAACCCCGCCAACGCCTCAGCAGTCTAAAAGTGAATCGCAAGCCCCAAATGCCACGGTTGCACCCGCTACTACCTCTGGATCTAGCGGCACACCGATTCAGACTGATATTGGTAAACTGGTTGTCGTATATCAGCCTGATGCTGACGCTTACTACCCTTCTTTCTCAAAAAGATCTGGGGAGCAAGGTGAGGTGGTTGTGAGATTGATTATTGATGAATCTGGCAGTGTTGAGGATGTAGCCTTGTTACGCTCCAGCTCCTTCCCAAGGTTGGATCGAGCAGCAACAGAGATTGGTCGTCGTTATCGCTTTAAGCCATTTTTAGTAAATGGTTCGCCCCAAAGAATTTCTACCAACCTTTTAATTAAATTCAATTTAAAGAATTAAATATTATGAATACACCATTTGGCTTAGCAAATTTATGGCTTGAGGGCGATGCAATTACGCGCTTTGTTGCACTAGCACTTCTCATCTGCTCGATTGTGACTTGGGTGATTTTGCTCTCTCGCTTTTGGGATTTGCGTAATTTGCGCAAACTCAAACCTGAGCTCGATCAGTTTTGGCGCGCCACGTCGTACGACCAAGGTTTAAATGCATTTACTAGTCATGCAAGCAATCCTTACTATCAGATTGCCAAAGCAGCAAGCGGCGCCTCTACTCACCACCAAAGTCAATCGACCAATCATCGTGAACTTTTGCAAACCCTGAACTACTCCGAGTGGATGGCAAGAAGCCTCAAGAATAGTATTGATGGTGTTGCTGCACAGCTCCAAAAAGGCCTCACCTTCTTGGGTTCAACCGGCGCAACTGCACCGTTCATTGGCTTGTTTGGAACTGTATGGGGCATCTACCATGCCTTGATCGCCATCAGCAGCTCAGGTAGCGCACAGATTGATCAAGTTGCCGGCCCAATTGGCGAAGCACTCATCATGACTGCTTTAGGTTTGGCTGTGGCAATTCCAGCGGTGCTAGGCTTTAATGCGATTAACCGCGCAAATAAATTATTGGTGGCCGATCTTAATCGCTTTGGAAATGATCTCCTCGCTTACTTTGTAACCGGCGCCCGCGTGAAGTCCGGAGAATAAACATGTCTTTTAATCTTCAGAACGATCAAGAAGAAAGCGGCATCATGGCCGAAATCAACATGACTCCGATGGTGGATGTCATGTTGGTGCTCTTAATTATTTTCATCATTACCTTGCCAGTGATTCAACAAGCGGTAAAAGTTGAACTGCCAAAAGCCAATAGCGTACGAAATGAAGTTAAACCCGAGTCAGTGCAGCTCTCTATTGATGCTCAGGGTCAAATATTTTGGAATAGCACGCCAATTGATTTAAAAACTTTTGATGGCTACGCCGAGAAAGCGGCTCAGAAAGAGCCACAACCAGAAATCAATTTGCGTGCAGATAAGTCCGTGAAGTATGAATATGTTGCCCAGGTGCTAGCTGCATCGCGCCGTGCCGGCTTAACCAAATTAGGATTTGTGACCGAGCCTAACTAAGGCTTTTTAGTGGCAGTACATTGCTCTTGATAGGTCTTCGTACCCTCACCGAGAGTTGCTGAGAGAATTCCACCTTTAACGGTCTCTGCTTTTCGAAGCTGACCGGTAGATCGGTTAATTGCAATCGCCGTACTTACTGAACCAGCTCCATACTGAACCCCATCAAAATTCTCTGGTGGAAAGTTGGCATCCATCGAAATCAGAACAGTCGATTCGGTGATGAGGACAGTCTTAACAGCCTGTCTACCCAACTCATCGGATTGATCTAAATCTCGACTATCTACAAAGACTTTTGCCTTCTGAATTTTTGAGGCAGGAATGACCTTCAATTCATAGGTCTCGGTGTAATTCTTTTCCGCGCGCTCACAAATGAAAATCAGAGGTTCCGCAGCCAGGCAAGGGGCGACAAACAAAAATAAGAGAAAAGTGTGGAGGTATTTCAAGGATGCCTGAAATCAATCGATTGGTGCCCGAGGCCGGAATCGAACCGGCACGACTTTTTTGAGTCGGCAGATTTTAAATCTGCTGTGTCTACCGATTTCACCACTCGGGCTCGCACGAGCAATAAAGCCGTACTAAATAAACCAAGACAAGCAAAATTTTAGCATGCAAGAGTCATTGAAGGCCTGAAGCCTGCATTCATCAAGCCTGAGCTTGAAGCCAGGGCGAACCCACTAAACTATTCCCATGAAAATAGCTAATTTAAGCCCTGGTCTTAAAACCCTATTTAAAGCGATCTTTTGGCTTGGTTCTGGGGTGTTGGTATTCATCGTCGCAGCTGGAGTCTTCTACTTGGTTTCAGCTCAAACCAACCCTTCCGGCAAGCGGATCATTAAATCTCTCGGAGATTCGGTTGCTATCACCTTTGATGAAAGTGATATTCCCCATATCCAGGCAAAAAGCTCTACAGACGCACTCTTTGCTCTGGGCTATTTGCATGCGAGCGAGCGTTCTTGGCAAATGGAAATTAATCGTCGACTATCTAGTGGGCGACTCTCAGAAATCCTCGGCAAAGAAACTCTTGCAATTGATCGCTTTATTCGTACGCTAGGTATTAAGCATGCCGCTGAAAAACAATTTGATCGCTACCCTATAGCCAGCAAGCGATTACTGCAAGCCTATGCAGATGGTGTCAATGCTGGCAATGCTCACTTGGGCTGGGCGCTACCAGTTGAATACTTTTTAACTGGCTCCAAGCCGGGCCATTGGTCGCCCTCCGATAGCGTGGCATGGATGTTGATGATGGCACTCGATCTTGGCGGTAACTGGCATAAAGAATTGCAACGCCTTGAACTCTCGCAATTCTTAACGACCAAGCAAGTATGGGAAGTGATGCCGGCATATACGCCAGGTGAGCCAGTGAGTAATGTTGACTTTGCCAAGATGTATCGGGATATCAATGTCTTTAATCCCAATCCATTGGCCCGAGATCAAAAGTCGAAGAAGTTGCCAGCAACGGAATTGGCTATCAATGAAATTCCGGGAGGAAAAGATGGTGTCGGCTCCAACAATTGGGCGCTCAACGGGAAGCTAACTACCTCAGGTAAGCCTTTGCTGGCCAATGATCCACACCTAGGGCTGTCAGCGCCAGCGATTTGGTATATGGCTCATTTGGAGGCTCCTGGGCTCAATGTCATAGGCGCCACCTTACCTGGTATTCCAGCGGTAGTACTAGGTCGCACCGATAAATTTGCCTGGAGCTTCACAAACACAGGCCCCGATGTTCAGGATTTATATATTGAGCAGTTGGACCCCAAAAATCCTGGCGCGTATCGAGGTCCAGAGGGTTCACTATCTTTTAAAGTTCGCCAAGAAATCATCGATATCAAAGGCGAACCACCGCTTCGTTTTTTGGTCAAAGAGACTCGACATGGGCCGGTGATCTCTGAATCTTATGCACGAGCAAAACGTGCTATTGATACTGATCGCTTTGCCCTAGCTTTACGCTGGACTGCGCTGGATCTTGAAAATCAGTCTGTTGCTGGTTTACTAGATATGAATCACGCCAAAGATTTGGATGCATTTAAGCAAGCCTTACGCAAAAACTACGCCCCAATGCAAAACGTCGTGATGGCAGATGTAGATGGAAATATTTCACTTCAGACGGCTGGTGTTGCGCCCAAGCGTACCTTGCACCAAGGCTTATACGGCGTAGCACCGGCCTTAGGCTGGGAGAGGCAATATGACTGGGCTGGGAACGTCCCATTTGACCAGTTGCCAAGTAGCAATAACCCAGATTCAAACTGGATCGCGACAGCAAACCAAAGAATATTAGCTAGCAATGATCCAAACCCGCTTACTGGCGATTGGGATCTACCAACACGCTACGACAGAATTGTGGAACTGATAAAAAGTAAGTCAGTACACGATCTCGCTTCCATGAAATCCATGCAAGCAGACACTCTATCTTTGGGCGCCACACCATTATTGGAATTATTTAAATCTGCCCAATCAAAACACCCTTTGGCACAACAAGCTATTGAACTCAGCAAAAACTTTGATGGCGATATGAAGACCGATAGTACTGGCGCACTGATATTTAATGCCTGGGCTGATCAACTCTCGCGCAAACTCTTTTCACGTCTAGGATATCTATTTACCGAAAATTATGGGGCGCGTAACTTTAGACACCCTCTGATTCTGCAATTACAAAACCCCAATAGCCCTTGGTGCAATGATCCACAAACTGAACAGATTGAAAGCTGTACCGACGCCTCCAATGCAGCGTTTGATAAAGCGCTTGAACAGCTGAGCGCTCAATTTGGCAATAATCCTAAAAACTGGATGTGGGGCAATGCACATCTGGCAGTCTCGGAGCACCGCCCATTTAGCAAGGTTCCCCTCCTTGGCAGCTTCTTTAATTTGACGCAAGCTTTTCCGGGAGACAGCTTTAGCATCAACGTAGGGCGCCTTGAGCTTCTCAGAGCCGACAATCCGTTTGAAACCAAGCAGGCTCCTAGTCTACGCACCCTCTTCGATCTCTCTGACTTAGAGCAGTCCCTATTCATTTATCAATCAGGGCAATCTGGCTGGGTACAGAACAAGCTCTACCGCAACATGAGTGGGCTATGGGCTCGCAATGAATATCTTCCCCTGCAAATGAAGCCTGCAAAGGTCAGTCGGCAACTAGATCTGAATATTAAGGAGAAATAAGCTGGGGAGTTTAGAATAAGACCTAAAGGCCCAGTCTGGGTTTAACTGATTGATTAAAAACGCTATTTATTATGAAAAAAATACACGCACTCTCCATTTTCACTGCCCTCTCCCTATTGCCTTTCTCGAGCAGCTTCGCTGAGTGGAAAGAATTGGGATCGAATGCGGTGATGGTAGTTTATGTAGACTTAGATACCGTTAGTGCCTCTGGCGAAAAAGCGCAGATCATGTCGATGCTCGATTTTAAAAAGCCTGGCGTGAATCCAAAAACAAAACAGCCCGTTAGTTCAATCATTGGTATCAATGAATACAACTGCCCTGCAATTAGCTACCGTCCAATCGAATATAAAGAGTTCGCTGGAAATAAAGGTAGCGGCAAGGTAGTTTCAGATAACAAAACTCCAGATAGTGAATTTGAACCTGTTGTTAGCGAATCCTGGGCAGCAGGAGTATTCAACGTTGTTTGTAAGCGTAACTAAATCCAAAGAAACCAAAGTGGATTCAAGCAGACCAAACCTTTCGGGCTGGTCTGCTTTTTGCTTTAATGTAGGAGTGACCCTTGGAGGCATCGCTCTTTGCCTCAATATGACTGGCTGCGCAGCCCCTCTTTTAGCCCTAGGAGGCTCAGCAACTAGCGTAGCCAGCTCTGCTGGTACTGCTGCTGTTTCCGTAGCGGTAGCCAATCCCTCAACGGCAGCAAGTGCCGTCTCTACCGCTACCACCGGAAAATCACCCTTAGAGCACGCAGCTTCGGCAGCAACCAAACAAGACTGCAACTTCCTCAATGCCCTAGGGCCTAAACCCATTTGCAGCGATATTCCCGTTCCCACCATCAAAGATATGAGCGAGCCTTATCCAGGCCCAGCAGATAGCCCGACTACTTCCAAGTAAGCAGTCTAAAATTACGCCTTATTCGCAATCTTTCCACCCACTTGAGCCATGACTACAGAAAATTACTACCTCACACTCACCTGCCCTAATCGACCAGGGATTGTTGCCGCAGTTTCAACTTATATCTTTGAATTGGGTGGTGACATCGAAGAGGCTCAGCAGTTCGATGACAAGGCTTCCAAGCGCTTCTTTATGCGCGTGAGCTTCAGCTGTAGTGCTGATAGCAAAACTTTGAGAGCTGGCTTTATAGAGATCGCTAAACGTTTTGATCTCACTTGGGACTTGCGTGCAGTGAAAGATTTAAAACGCGTACTGATCATGGCATCTAAGCTAGATCATTGCCTAGTAGATCTTCTCTATCGCTGGCGTATCGGCGAATTGCCAATGATTATTTGCGGAATCGTTTCTAACCACCCGCGTGAGGTCTACTCCAGCATTGACTTTGCCGACATTCCGTTTTATCACCTCCCAGTAACACCGGAGACTAAGCCAGCACAAGAGGCTAAACTTTTAGAGATCGTTGCTGATTCAAAAGTGGACATGGTCATTTTGGCGCGCTATATGCAAATTCTGTCGGATGACTTATCTACCAAATTATCTGGGCGCTGCATTAACGTGCACCACTCATTCTTACCAAGCTTTAAAGGTGCTAAGCCCTACCATCAGGCTCATGCTCGCGGTATTAAATTGATCGGCGCTACCGCACACTTTGTTACTAGTGATTTGGATGAGGGCCCAATTATTGAGCAGGACGTGACTCGCGTTACCCATGGTGATACGCCTGAAGACTTAGTTCGTAAAGGTCGTGATTTAGAGCGTACCGTACTGTCACGCGCCCTACGCTATTACTTGCATGACCGTGTTTTGATTAACGGCGCAACTTCAGTAGTCTTCTCAGACTAAGTCGCGCTTTATGGGCGAACCCCTGGAGTTTCCAGGGGCATGCCTCTTGCTCGCCACATCAGAAACAGCTCTAACTGAGCCATTTCTTTCGAGCCGTACTCAAACTGCTTAGCTCGCACCCCACTCATACAGTTGCGTAGGCGTCTTTGCAAAGATCCCATAGTCTGCCATTCAATGCGATAAATCGGATAGGCAGTTGGATGTCCCTGAGGAATCAGACTTCCCCCTAGCTTCAAGCCAGCACGATCTTGATGGCATTGGGCGCAAGATAAATTCAGTTGGCCCATTCTTTCATTAAAAAATTGGCGACCTTGTTGCAGGTCTTTTTTATTCTGAGGTGTTTCTTGAATAGCGATTGGCAAGCCCTTGGATTGAGTCGCCACATATGTCGTTAACGCTAAGAGCTCTTTGCTTTCATAGGCAAACTCTGGGGCTTCTTGCTGTGACGTGCGACATTGATTAATTTGCCCCTCTAAGGTCTGCAATTTTCCTTTTTGTACTTTAGGAAACTGCGTTGCCACGCCAATCATCTTCTGAGCGCTATCGCCATGGCACGACGCACAAGACACATTCTTTTTTCCGGCCTTTTCTTTCCAGAGGCTATGGCCATCCATCACCCAGAATAAGGCAGGGTTAAGGTTTGGATCGTCTTGCATTGCTTGGTTCTCTGCGGTCATCAGTTGATAGCTTGATTGCCGCGTATCTTTTGCAGGCTCAAGCGCAAAACTGGAATTTACTCCAAACAGGATTGCCGATATCGGCAATAAGCGACAGCAGAAAACCAGAAGATTCACGAGACCGTAATTTGCGCTTGGTTGACGGCCTCATAACCGTTATCCCCAACCCACTTAAACACTAGCGTGCCAGAGGCTACAGCCACGGTTGTAAAGATGACGAGGGGGTTGGCGCCGATACCTGGATAAAAATCCGCCCTGAATACCTCTTCGCCGTTGTATTGGCAGGTAAACAGGCGAATGATGTCACGAGGTATGCGCCTTCCATCCTCTGAATACCGATAGCCCGTCTCCATATCATGCTGGGCGATTGCCCGAATTTCAATAATGGAATCTTTTTTTGCCTGAGTTGGCATAGTAATGCCGGTACGAGAGGTCTTACTCATATCATCTCCGTGCAAGCAGAAAGCGTTACCAAGGTATCGGCATATCCCTGCCAAAAGCTACCATCACTCATTTGTGCAATAGCCCATACCCGTTGTGAATCGGCCAACCTAACCCGAGTAGTTAACTCTGCGCGGCCAGAGCGCGGTGTGAAATACGCAGTAAAAATATTGGGGAATGGATTTGCCTCTGAGACGACATGCACGGCCTTAACGTAATCATTTGCCGTCATAGGGCTCTCTATAGACAGCTTGAGAACTACTAAGTTACCGCTCTCTACTAAAGGTGGAATTACCAATTTCACTCGACCATCGCGGATAGCATTCGAGCCAACAATTTTTGCGATCGCCTCCATGGCCTCTGGCTTTTTTGCCATACCCAAACTCGGCACTAGCCAGCTTGAGATACCCAAAAGGCCAAGTGCGGATAAATACATCCGCCGACTCAGCTTGGTAGTATTTGAACTCAGCTTGAACTCAGTCATATTGATTTCGTAATTTTGATTGATTATTGAAGGCTTACTAAAAAGGCAACGACGTCCTCTATCTCTTGGCCAGTAAGGATAGTTTGATTGGCAAACTTAGGGGCTACACGATTAAGTCCAGTGCTGCGGTAATAGGCCGGCATGATGCTAATTGAATTAAAACGACTTGGATCAACCAATCTCGCCCGCAATTGGGCGGGGGTGGATTGACCCACGCTGGCAGTCAGGTCGGGAGCTAGATTACCCTGAAAACGCTCTTCTGGAAATGGCCCGCTATGGCACAGCAAACATAAACCTACTTGGCGGTTTGCCACAATGGCGCGCCCCCTAGCAACATCACCTGGTGAAGAAGTAAGGGGATTCACAATCGAATCCCCTACCCAGGTTTGAGAGTGCGCCAAGCAAGGCAGGAGAAGAGTCGATGTCCCTAGCAATACTGCTGCTAGTGTTCGTCTCATTCCTGCTTACCCATAACTATCTATCCCATCCTATTCATTTCAGTAATTACACTAACTTAATGCCGCTGTTTTTCAATGGCACGGTACGCAAGCGCTTACCAGTTGCACGATAGATCGCATTTAGCACTGCTGGTGCCGCAACTGCAATGGTTGGCTCACCAACACCACCCCAGTCTTTACCGCCACCTTGGATGATGATGGTTTCCACCTTAGGCATTTGAGATAAACGAATTGAGTTGAACGTATCAAAGTTCTTCTGCACAACCGCACCCTTCTCAATCGTAATTTCTTCTTCGAAGAGAGCGGACAAGCCATAAACAAAGGAACCAGAAACTTGACGGGCAACCTGCGCAGGATTCACCACGTAACCCGGATCTGTTGCAGCCACAATGCGATGAATTTTCACCTCATTGCCATTGGTCACAGAAAGCTCACAAGCTGCAGCAACATAACTGCCAAATGAACGCATCTGCGCTAGACCACGGAAGACGCCTGGTTTGGCAGGCTTTGTCCATCCAATGCCATCTGCCACTGCATTAAGAACCGCTATGGCACGTGGATATTTTTCCATGTGCTTACGGCGGAATTCCACGGCATCTACACCCGTTGCTTCAGCCATTTCATCCATAAAAGTTTCTAAGAAAATAGCATTTTGATTTACGTTCACGCCGCGCCAGAAACCGGGAGGCACATGGGTGTTACGCATTGCGTGATCGACCATTAAATTCGGAAAGCTATAGGTAATGCCATGTTCACCTGCAGCATCCAACCCTTGGAATACCACTGGATCCTTGCCCTTATTTGCAGCAACGACTGCTGGACGCACAGTTGCCAAAATAGATTGACCAGATAGACGCATATTCAGACCAGTGATATTTTTCTTATCATCAATAGCCGCAGTCATCTTACACATCATGACCGGGTGATAGCGACCCTGGGTCATATCTTCCGCACGAGTCCAAATCAATTTAATTGGGGTGCCCGGCATTTGCTTAGCAATGTTGACAGCCTGGGTTGTGTAGTCCTGAAACGCTCCACGACGTCCAAATCCACCGCCAAGATTTACTTTATAAGCATTGCACTTTTCAGCTGGCAAACCAGACGCTGCGATCACAGCAGCAAGAGTAGCTTCACCATCCTGAGTAGGAACCCAAGCTTCGCAAGAATCTGGCGTCCACTTTGCAGTCGCAGTTTGTGGCTCCAAAGTTGCATGGTTCAGGAATGGATAGAAGTAGGTTGCCTCAATGGTTTTGGCAGCCTTGCTAATCGCTTCTTTAGCGTCACCATTGGAATTACCCACAAATGTATCGTTCGCAGTCAGGCCCTCTTCTAGCATCTTCTTAATGGAAGCACTAGAAACATCACCATTAGCGCCGTTATCCCAGATGATGCTAACTGCATCCAAGCCCATCTTGGCCTGCCAGAATGTTTCTGCCACAACTGCAATAGCTGTATCACCTACTTGCACTACTTTCTTTACGCCTTTCATGCTGGAGGCTTTAGTAGCGTCATAACTTTTTACTTTGCCACCAAATACTGGGCTCTCCTGAATAGTTGCAACTAGCATGCCAGGCAACTTTAAGTCGATAGCGTAAACCTGCTTACCGGTGACCTTATCAGCAGTACCGTCGATACGATTCACTGACTTACCAATCAAAGTCCACTCTTTAGGATCTTTAAGCGTAATTTCTTTTGGCACATCTAACCGGGATGCAGCAACAGATACTTTTCCAAAGGTGGTTTTACGACCAGATGGTGTGTGTGTAATGACGCTGTCCTTAGCAACACACTCGGATGCCGGAACATTCCATTGGTTTGCAGCGGCTTGAACGAGCATGATGCGAGCAGCTGCGCCGCCCTTGCGGACATACTGCTCAGAAGTGCGAATACCGCGACTACCGCCAGTGGAATAACTGCCCCATGCTTGCTTACGCTTGAGACTATCAGCTGGAGATGGGTACTCATAAGAGACCTTTTTCCAGTCACACTGTAATTCTTCTGCAACCATCTGGGCTAGGCCAGTGATGGTTCCTTGACCCATTTCAGAGCGTACGATACGGACAACAATGTCATCGTTTGGCTTTACCACCACCCAAACACCAATCTCTGGTGTTGCCAGTGGCGCCATAGAAGTAGTACCCGTTCCCATTGCAGCATTGGCTGACGAGATGAAAGATAGATCAAAGCCAATTGCCAATCCAGTTGCAATAGCGCTGGATCCAACAATAAAGTGGCGACGTGAAATATTGGTAGAAGTTGTATTTTTGGTCATGATCGCTCCTTATGCCTTGCTCACAGCATGAATAGCATCACGCACTTGTTGGAAGGTTCCGCAACGGCAGATGTTGGTGACGGCAGCATCAATCTGGGCATCTGTAGGTTTTGGAGTGTTACGCAATAAGGCGGTTGTTGCCATGACCATGCCGGACTGGCAGTAGCCACATTGCGGCACTTGATTGTCAACCCAAGCTTTCTGTACTTTGGAAAGCTGACCATTCTTTTCTAGACTTTCAATCGTTTCAATCTTCTTGCCTTCAGCCGCACTGACCGGAATCATGCAACTACGAATTGCTTGGCCATCAAATAGCACAGTACAAGCTCCGCACTGACCCACGCCACAACCATATTTGGTACCTGTCAAACCGACATGATCTCGTATCACCCATAACAAAGGGGTTTCCGGATCAACATCTACCTTGTACTTTTTACCGTTGACGTTTAAGTCAGCCATGAGAGCTCCTGAGTGTCGTTGTATTAAGTCCTTACCTAGGAGATAAAGACCCTGCTTTTATTGTGTTTATCTTAACCAAGAAATTATTTATTGCTTTGCAACATATATTGCGGAGCAGTAAGATCAAACCATGATCTCCGGTCTTGTCCAAATTCTCTTATTTCAAAGCTTGGGTGAGCTTGTCTCCAAGTTTGCCTTACCCACCCTCCCCGGCCCTGTTATTGGATTGGTGCTACTCATTATTTGGCTAGTACTACGTAAGGGCATCAATCATGAGCTCGCCATGGTGGCGGATGGCTTTAGTCAGTACCTTGGACTCTTGTTTGTTCCAGCAGCAGTAGGAGTGGTGCTATTTCTGCCTCAACTCCAGGCCAATGCGCTAGCCATTGTGGCGGCCTTAGTCGGTAGCGTCATTTTGACTATTGCCACTAGCGCAATAGTGGTCCGCTTTTTGAGCATAAAGGCAAAAGAGGTGGATCAATGACTGAAAAGCACTCCATCGTCGAGATATGGGTTTACTTATCCGGCAGCCCTTTATTTGCGCTATTTATTACTTTGGCCGCCTATCAAATTGGTTTATCGATTTATAGGGCCACAAAACAGAATCCCCTAGCCAATCCTGTAGCAATTGCCATTGTCTTGGTGGCCAGCATGATCCAATTGATTGAGATGCCCTATTCCACCTACTTTGAAGGTGCGCAATTTATTCACTTTTTATTAGGCTCAGCAACTGTCTCCTTGGCTATACCGATCTATCGGGGCTTGAGTAGCCTAAAGGGTCGATCTCTTCCTTTGCTGGCATCCTTGCTTGCAGGTGGCCTAGTTTCTATTATCAGTGCAGTCAATATCGCCAAATTATTCGGCGCTGACTCTAGCATTACTGGAGCGATGTACCCTAAGTCTGTAACTGCACCAATTGCCATGGGTATTGCTGAGCGTATTGGCGTATCCCCAACCTTGACCGCGATCTTCGCCGTCACGACCGGAATTCTAGGAGCTATTTTGGCGCCCTTCATTCTGAACGCACTCGGAATGAAGGCGTGGTGGCAGCGTGGCTTTGCGATTGGAATCGGCGCACATGGAATCGGAACCTCACGTGCATTTAGTATTCATCCAGAAGCCGGGACTTACGCCAGTCTAGCGATGGGAATGAATGGGGTGATTAGCGCAGTAGCCATCCCCATCCTCTACCACCTTTTCAACTAAGATCCCGCCTACCGCTTGACAGCATTAAGCGATTTTCATCGCATCATCAATCGCATCGCTTAATACGCTCACTAAAAATTCCACCTCTGCAGGAGTTGAAATAAACGGCGGGCCAACAGCAATCGTGTCGTTCGTAATACGCACTAATGCGCCTCTTTCAATACAAGCTTCTAGCGTCTTCATTGCCCTCAGGCCTGGCTTACCAGCAATCGGCTCAAGATCGACTGCACCGGACAGGCCAAAATTACGAATATCCAAAAGACCTTTCTTTCCCTTTAGGGAGTGAAGTGAATTTTCTAAGACGGGTTCTAAGGCTTTAGCGCGATTAACCAGATCGTCAGACTCAAAAATATCCAAGACAGCATGAGCGGCAGCTGTTGGAATTGGATGACCTGAATAAGTGTAGCCATGGAAGAATTCAATAGCTTGCTCTTGTCCGCCTTGCGACATGATGGCATCGTAGATATCTCCACGCACCAACACACCCCCCATCGGAATCACACCATTGGTAATAGCTTTAGCAAAGGTGATCATGTCCGGAGTCACGCCAAATCGATCCGCACCAAAGTTGGCTCCCAAGCGACCAAAGCCTGTAATGACTTCATCAAAAATCAGCAAGATGCCATGCTTTGTACAAATGTCGCGAATCTTTTGCAAATAACCTTGCGGTGGAACTATCACTCCAGTGGATCCTTGTACAGGCTCCAAAATAACTGCAGCAATCGTATTGGCGTCATGCAAGGTGACAATATTTTCTAGCTCATCAGCTAAGTGCGCACCCCAAGTAGGCTGCCCTTTGGAGAAAGCCATTTGAGAAAGATTGAAGGTATGCGGGAGATGATCCACTCCATTCATCATCATGTTGGCGAATGCTTTGCGATTGGCAACAATACCGCCAACAGAAATGCCCCCTATCCCTACGCCGTGATAGGCGCGCTCGCGACCAATCATGCGAAAGCGAGATGCATTGCCCATGGAGCGATGGTAAGCAACCGCAATCTTGAGAGCAGTATCAACAGCCTCAGATCCTGAATTAGTAAAGAAGACTTTATCTAAACCTGTTGGCGCCATATCAACAATGCGACTGGCTAAAGTAAAAGTGGCCTCACTTGCCATCTGAAATGCGGGGCAGTAATCCATAGTTTCATACTGTTTTTGAATCGCTGCACCAATACGTGGATCAGCATGCCCCAATGGAGAGCACCACAGCCCTGAAAGACCATCAAATAATTTTCGACCATGGTCATCAAAGTAGTAAGCTCCTTTAGCGGACTGCATGACTTTTGGGTTTTGATGGAAATAGCGATTCGGTGTGTATGGGAGCCAATAGGCAGACATATCAATTGCGCTAGAAGTTTTTGGAGCTACTGTCATGTTTGTCTCGATGTGTTTTTTAATTTGCCTCACACCTTAGGGTGAGTTTTCTAATACTATATTACTCATTAACCAACTGGATACTGAAATGAATACCTTACGTTGCTTCTCAAAAACATTCTTCGGGCTCTTGCTACTGAGCAGCTTATTTGGACAAGTCATGGCGGCACCTGATACAGATTGGCCGAAAAAACCAGTCGTTGCCATTCTGTCATTCCCAGCTGGCGGCTCTACTGATGTATTCGCACGAGCTGTAGCTGTTCCACTTGGTGAGGCACTTGGTCAGCCTGTTGTGATTGAAAATAAACCTGGTGCTGGCGGTATGATTGGCTTAGGCGCTGCTGCTAAAGCTGCTCCAGACGGCTATACGATTCATATTAGCGCCATGACTAACCAGTCTATCTCGCAAGCAATTTTTAAAAATCCCCCTGCAGATTTAACAAAAGATTTTGCTCCTGTTGCCCTTATCGGTACCGTACCCCATTTGATCGTAGTGAATCCTTCGGTGCCTGCTAAGAATTTGCCTGAACTCATTGCATTCATTAAATCCAAAAAAGGTGACTTCAATTACGCATCCCAAGGTAACGGCAGCCTCTCTCACCTAGAGTCAACTTTGTTCATGCAACGGATTGGCGCAACTGGAACTCACATTCCCTACAAAGGCAGCTCTTTTGCACTGCCAGATTTAATTGCCGGCAATACCCTCATGATGTTTGATAGCGTCACCGCATCTTTACCCCATATTCAGAGCGGTAAGTTACGCCCAATCGCGATTGCTGCTAGCGATCGTTCGCCACTGATGCCAAATGTACCTACATTAGGTCAAGATGGCATGAAGCAATTTGATGTTGAAAACTTTTATGCAATTTATGTTCCCAAAGGCACCTCGCCAGCGATCATCGCAAAGCTGGAAAGAGAAATCCGTAAAATTCTTACCAATCCTGATTTCAAAGCGCGTTTGGCGACCCAAGGAATTCACCCGCAATTTGCTAACTCCGAGCAATTAGCGGTGATTACACAAAGCGAGCATGACAAGTGGGCCAAAGCAGTTAAAGCAGCTAACGTTAAAATCGATTAACTGCTCAGTAGTTTTGTGCACACCCACTTATTGAATAGATTAGATCCATGTTGATATCACCCCCTTTTGGTGGCGGCCGCGCCCCAGTTTTAGCCAAGAACGCTGTTGCAAGCTCTCAACCATTAGCCACACAAGCTGGTATTGAGGCCTTACAAAACGGCGGCAATGCTGTCGACGCGGCACTAGCTACCGCAATCACACTTACTGTGGTTGAGCCGACTATGAATGGCTTGGGTGGCGATGGTTTCGCATTGATTTGGGATGGTAAAAAACTACATGGTATGAATGCCTCTGGTCGCGCACCCGCTGCCTGGACGCCAGAGTATTTTTCTGGCAAAGCGGCCATGGATTTAATTGGCTGGAATACCGTCACTGTGCCAGGCATGGTTTCTGGATGGATTGAGTTATCTCGCAAATTTGGCAAGCTACCTTTTGCGCAACTCTTTAAGCGCGCGATTGACTATGCTGAGAATGGCTTTCCGGTTTCTCCAGTCATTGCACGCCAGTGGCGCGAAGCGATTCCGATTCTCAAGAATCAACCTGGTTTTAGTGATTCATTTTTAATTGAGGGCAAGTCTCCCACTGCCGGTCAAATTTGGCGTTATCCCGCTCAGGCAAAAACATTGCGCGAGATTGCCGAGACTGAAGGTGAGTCTTTTTACACCGGGAGGCTAGCTCAAGGTATGGTCGACTTTGCTCAAAGTACTTGCGGCTGCTTCACAATGGCTGACTTTGCTAATAATCAAACAGAGTGGGTTGAGCCTTTAGCGTTTGATTATGGCGAGTACACCCTGCATGAGATTCCTCCTAATGGCTCAGGCATCGTTGCCCAGATGGCGCTGGGCATTTTGCAAGCAGCCAATGTAAAACAATATCCCGCAAACTCTGCGCAGCGCATTCATTTGCAAGTTGAAGCAATGCGGATTGCTTTTGCCGATGCTTACGCTCACGTATCTGATGCCAGCACCATGAAAGTGCCAACCAGCGCCCTACTAGATAGAGACTATTTAGCCAGCCGCGCTGCACTGATTAATCACAATCAAGCGGGTAGTTACGGCGCGGGAGATCCACATGCTGGCGGTACCGTTTATCTCTGCGCCGCCGATGAATCTGGCATGATGATTTCCTACATTCAGTCAAACTTTAAAGGCTTTGGCTCTGGAGTGGTTGCCCCTGGTGGTATTGCCTTCCATAACCGCGGTATGAGCTTTAGCTTGGTTGAGGGTCACCCAAATCAAGTGGCTCCAGGTAAGCGCCCTTTCCACACCATCATTCCAGCATTCCTCACAAAAGGTAATCAGCCAGCAATGGCGTTTGGCGTAATGGGTGGCAATATGCAGCCACAAGGACATCTTCAGTTTGTAATGCGCTTTGTTGATGAATATCTCAATCCACAGGCCTGTTCAGATGCACCCCGCTGGAGAATTGATGATGTGGGTAAGCTCACTGTTGAGACCTCCATGCCAACCGCAGTAGTCGAGGGACTAAAGGCAATGGGGCATGAAGTCACTGTGATGCCAGCCAATAGTTTGGACTTTGGAAGCGCCCAAGCCATTGCGTTATTAGGCAAAGAAACTAAGGATGCTTATATTGCTGGCAGCGATCATCGCCGAGATGGGTTGGCAGCAGGTTTCTAGGGGCTCACCACTCTAGAAATTGATCATCCAGATTTGGGAACTCACCAAGAACCAAGTTATCGTCGCTATCCTTGGCGATAACTTTTGAACTTTCACCCCAATCGGCCCTGAGCATTCCCCTACCCCGAGGCAATCGCTTCGAAGCACTGCTCTTAGAGCGAATGCTTTCATCATTTTTAACGGGATCTTTTTTCACATAAAAACACAAAGTAGCAATATTAAAATTTTAATGGGGACTCCACTCAAATCCATTCAAATTAATTCCACTCCTTCAATCATGGGTTAATCAACCTCATTACTTTTGAAATTCGCCCATTTGATAAAATATGTATATACAATACAGGGGCAAATGTGTGAAAAATCTGGTAATTGGCACAGCAATCTAAGAAAAGTTAACCATCAAGCATCGGATTACCCGTCAAGATGTTGAACAGTGCTTCCTTAATAGAGCTCGCTCTTATCTAACAGATAATAGAGTTGACTACCAAACCGAGCCTCCAACGGAATGGTTTATCGCAGAAAATAATCGGGGAATTCTAATAAAAGTAGTTTTTATCTTTGATGATGGGCTAATCTACTTAAAAAGTGCATTTCCACCAAATTCAACTGAAATTTGTATATACAATACAATATCAACACCTTACTAAAAGTGTCATTTCTACAAAAGTGGCGAAATATGAAAACTCAAGAACGAGGAAAGCGATGATCGCAAAAAGTAAGAAGATAAAAATAGAGAATTCTGCTGAGGCTTGGGAGCTCGGTGAGCTCGGTAGCGACCTTAAGCATGCGAGAGTGGTCGATAAAAAAATTGGCGCCCAAATTGATGAGGCATTAGGGCTGCAAATGATTTCCATCAGACTAGAACAAGACCTGATTGAGTCCTATAAGCTCTTGGGCGCTAAATACGATATGGGCTATCAACCTCTCATGCGCGAGGCTTTGAAAAGATTCGTTGAGGGTGAATTTAAGTTGATTGCCAGTGAAGCACTAGAAAAACAGCGTGCCGAGAAACAAAAGAGCAGCAAGAGAATGGCAAAAGCAGCCTAACTAGGCAAGCAGTTCAGATAAAAACGCTTAACCTCTTGATCGCAGCTCACATCCTTGGGTTGTATAGGTCGCTCAAGTGTGATGCCTTCAATTGAGGTGCAGCGACTTAGGGCAACATAGACCTGCCCTGAAGCAAATGCTCCCGATGAGAGATCTACTTTGATCTTCTCTAGGGTCTTGCCTTGACTCTTATGAATCGTGACAGCCCACGCTAACATCAAGGGGATCTGTACAAAGGTACCAATGATATTTGGTGAAATCTTTCCAGACATCATGTCGTGGTCGTAGCGATAGGACTCCCACTGATGCCCTTTGACTTCAACTGTGTTTGAGTAAGGCCCGTTTTGCACCATGACCTTCACGGTATTGGGTAACAATTCTCGAACTACGCCAATAGTGCCGTTCACCCAGCGCTTCGGAAAGTTGCTATCAGTTGCAGTAAACATCACCTTTGCACCTACCTTTAAGCTTAGGTGATTCGGTGAAGGCAAATTGCGGTCATCTACATTGAACTTACCAGTGCTATTGCCAGTGTAGACCTTGGCCTCGGTTGTTAAGGCCCGTAGGCCGGCATGATTAATTTGATCAGCACGTGCGTTAGTTGTGGTTAAGGTGATGGTTTGCTCATCAACCTCTTTTTTGGTTTCATAACAAACCGCATTTAAGGTGTCGAGCGCTTCATCTATATCTTGATTGGTGCGGATCTGATTAAGAAGTCCCGCAAAGTGCACATCTTTTTGACGGAATATTTTTGATAACTCCACCATCGTCACATCTTTACGATGCAGGGCCATAGCGCAGAAGAAATATGGTCCCTCGTAACCACGCTCCGCAAGCACTTGCATGTCGGCCTGAGAAACAACTGGGGGCAGTTGAAATAAATCCCCTACAAACATCACTTGAATACCACCAAAGGGTTGGCTTTTGTGAGGGCCATTAGCGCGCAAGAATAAATCTATTGCATCGATTACATCCGCCCTCACCATCGAAATCTCATCAATAATGAGTAAGCGGATATCTTTATAGAGGCGCTTATCCTTTAGCGGCTTGATATCTTCTTCTGGAAATATCAAGCGTGGTGGCAAGCGAAAGAAGGAGTGAATCGTGACACCCTTCACTTGCAAGGCTGCAACGCCCGTTGGCGCAACCACCACTACATTGCCTGGAATATGTTCCCGCAAATAGCCAATGAGAGTGGTTTTACCCGTACCCGCTTTACCACTGACAAATATGTAGGGGTCGTGACGCTCGATAGCATCGATCACCTCCTGATACTCAGGGGTGATTTCTATTGCATTTGAGTCGGGGATTGCAGTCGTCACCCCCTATTGTTTCACGGGATCAGCTAACGCAGCGAAAGCCGATGTAAACCACACCAATATCAGCTGGCTTGGACTCAACATCAGATTCTTTTTGTCTCTCTGGGCCGTACCACCAAGAAGCACCACGCGTAATGAAGCCGCCATTGCGTTCAGTAGCCGTCCATTCCCAGACATTGCCGCCCATATCGAATAGGCCATTTACACCAGGCTTGGTAGTGCCAGCCAATACATGTCCCGTGCCACGATTTAAAGCACCTGCTGGAGCCAAGCCTTGGTATTCACCGCAGCCACTAAGGCAATGCGAGACCTCAGGAGTAGCTCCACCTGGAAATGGATAACGCTGTCCCTTAGTAAAACCTTTTGGGGGAGCATCTCTCTGCTCGAGAAAAGCAGCTGAAGTCCACTCAGCATCGGTGGGCAGACGCTTGCCATAGAAACGACAAACGGATGCCGCTTCAGATTGATTCAGATGAACGGCAGGCTCGGCATCCTTCGCGGGAACTCCGTAGGGTGCCCTCCAAGTCCAGCCGGGCTTTTTTACAAAGCCCGTCTCATAGGATAAGCCGCCACCATTCTTCTCGGCCTGGCTCACAAAACCAGTGGCATTTGCAAAAGTTTTCACATCCGCAACCGTCATCTCAGTTTGATCCCAAGAGACATTACCAAGCTTTACTACAGATACGGTGGACAAGGGTGCACTGGTGGCCGTTGCTGGCCGCAACATGAAATACAGCGCAATGACGGAAAGCAGCACACCAAACAGAATTGAGAGAATGTCGAATTTTTTCACAAATCATGCCTCAAAAAATAAAAGGCTCCGCATCAAGGGAGCCGTAGAATGCTTCAATTCAATGGGGCGAACGACGGGGCTCGAACCCGCGACAACCAGAATCACAATCTGGGACTCTACCAACTGAGCTACGTCCGCCACTGAAGATCTAAGAT